>Ga0078972_1005507_pt1 | contig 31975 bp, 29 predicted proteins | sample YelNatPaOPGAMG01_FD_67568 | JGI IMG/M metagenome (GOLD analysis project Ga0078972, IMG submission 67568) | Hot spring thermophilic microbial communities from Obsidian Pool, Yellowstone National Park, USA - OP-RAMG-01 (SPADES assembly) (version 2) | ecosystem: Environmental > Aquatic > Thermal...
GACCGACAAATCAATCTTATTACATTAACTTCCCGTCTGCATTAGCCCAGGCGATGGAAGTTAAAAAAGGCGAGGAGTTTGAATGGGTAATAGAGAATAAAAATCTTTGTTTATTAAAGAGATGCAAAAAACTTCCTTATTTTAAAAGAAAAAAATAGATGACTTGTGGGTAATGGACAGCCCTTTTGATGGGAGAGGGATAAGGGAGAGGGTAAACGAATGCAAGAGTAAATTTGAATTCAATCTCCCCCTCTCTCTAACTCTCTCCCACAAATTGGGGAGAGAGGAAAAAATAAAAACAAATTCCTCTGTGTCCTGTTTTTTAATTCCCCTCTTTTTTAAAGAGGGGCAGGGGGAGATTTTTTGCAAAAAAGAAAAGCAAAAAGATAAATCCCCCTGTTTCCCCCTTTAGGAAAGGGGGAAATTTAAAAAAAATTTTTATCCCTCTCCCTTTGATGGGAGAGGGATAAGGGAGAGGGATAAGGGAGAGGGATAAGGGAGAGGGATAAGGGAGAGGGTGAAGAAATACAAGAGTAAACTTGAATGCAATCGTCCCATTTCTCCTTCCCTCTCTCCCGAAAATTAAGAGAGGAAAAATAAAAACAAATCCCTCTGTATCTCCCTTTAGAAAAGGGAGAAATTAAAAAAAATAAAAAAATTGCTTTGGCATTAGCCATATTTTTGTCCCCGGTTGCTTGCTATCAATGTTGCATCTCAAAAAAACATGGCTGGTGTCAAACAATTTTTGAATAAAATCAGGTCATTCTGGGATTATATTCTTGAGACCTGTTATTAAAGTTCAAGCTGGAGTTTCAAATACATAGGTTTCCTCGCAAGCCGAGTGCTCCGCTTTGTTTTTGTGCACTAAAAATCCAACCTCTTGTTATTAGCAAGTTATGGCATTTTCTGATTTTCCATAAAAAAATTGAATGTGCTACATAACACGGGCTAACGGGTAGCTTTTCTAAAGGGGAATTAAGAGGGATTTTCAATTTTTATTATCACCTCCTATAGCTGGGCATTGTGTTCATTTAAAATTTTTTTTCTTGACAGCAAATTATAATTTTGATAAATTCGTATAACTTTTTTCGGGATGGAGTTCCCGACCAACCGATTATCTTTCACAGATAATCTAATGACTCCTGTAATAAAAAATCTTTTTAATTAAAGGAGAAACTATATATGTTAGAAAACTATTTAATTGCTTCATTGTGGTTAGCTTTAGCTTTAATTTCAACAATCATTGCATATTGGCTTAAAATTTCAATCGCACTCACAGAAATCAGTGTTGGCGTAATTGCCGCTTTCATTGTAAATTCATTCTTTCCGAATATACAAACAGGTGCTGATAGCAACTGGCTTAAATTTCTCGCGGGAAGTGGTGCAATTTTACTTACTTTTCTTTCTGGAACTGAACTTGACTCTCAATCTCTCAAAAAGAAAAGAAATGAAATTTTCATCATTGGGCTGATTGGTTTTTTGGCGCCATTTATCGGTTGCTCTTTAATTGCAAAATATATATTGCAATGGGATTTAAAGGCAAGTTTACTTGCCGGTGTTGCCCTTTCAACAACCTCAATGGCTGTTGTTTATTCTGTTATGCTTGAATATGGATTTAACAAAACATCCTATGGAAAAGGTATATTGGGTGCCTGTTTTGTAAATGATTTAGGAACTGTAGTTGCCCTTGGTTTAATTTTTGCTCCTTTTTCTTATAAAACAATTATTTTCATTGTTGTAACCTTAATTTTTATTTTTATTTTACCTTTTTTAACTGAAAAAATTGTAAAAATTTATGGCAATAAAACTTATGCAATTAGAACAAAATGGATTCTTTTTATACTTTTTGGCCTTGGTGGACTTGCAATCTGGTCTGAAAGTGAAGCAGTATTACCCGCATATCTTGTTGGAATGGCTTTGGCAACAATTATAGGAAAAGACCACTCTTACATAAAAAGATTAAGAACCTTAACAATCGGTTTTTTAACTCCTTTTTATTTTATTCGCGCTGGTTCTTTTGTTAATGTTCCTGCGGTAATTTCTGCCCCATTGATTTTTTTAGTTTTATTTTTAGGAAAGGTAATTACAAAAATTTTCGGGCTTTATCCAACAATTAAATTTTTCAAAAGTCATAGAAAAGAAAGATGGTATTACACACTTTTAATGTCAACAGGGCTTACTTTTGGAACAATATCCTCACTTTACGGATTAACAAAAGGAATAATAAATCAAAGTCAGTATTCTTTTCTGGTTGCAACTGTAATTGCAAGCGCCGTTATACCAACAGCAATTGCAAATTATAAATTTTTACCATCCCATCTTTTAGAAGCACCTATGGCAGATGATGATGTCCCACAGGAAGATGTAAATGGCATAAAATAAAATTATTCAAATTTTTGTATTCATTAAAAAAACAGATACAAAAAATACACCAATTAAAAATAATAGAAATGTAAAAATTCCGGTTTCAATGGCGGGGCGTATTGCTCTTTTTTTATCAGTAAAATGATGTATGAATTCTTCATAAACTATTAAACCGGAAATTAATCCTGCAATCAAGCAAAAAGGAATTGCAATTATTAAATAATAAATTAAAAATTGTTTCATTTTTCAATAACGTGAAGAACGTTTCTTACTGTAATTTCTTCCGGAAATTAATTCTACAGCGTCAATCCATGCCCGTTTTTCCAATTCACTTATTTTCTTTTCTTTATGTTGATAATCATAACTATTTATTAAATTCTCAAGTTTTTCCATAAAATTTTTAATATTTTTTTCATGTACTTCCTTAAATTTTTTTATTTCCGGTGATTTAATTTTTATTAACTTATCCAGAATAAAATTAAAGTGCTCATAACAGATTGGAAATGACTCCTTTCTGTCATATCTATCCAAAAAATCATCTGCAAAATTTATAAAAACGTCTGCATAACGTTCAAGTAATTCTTTTTCTTTTATACAGGCGGGACAAAATTTATTCTGGTTTTCTTTAAAATTTTTTACTTCATCAATATATTTTTTTAAAGAACTCTGTTTTAAATAATTATTCATTTCATCCAGAACTCGTTGATATAATATAGCAACACCTAAAGCATCACTGAATTCAAGAAGTAACTTTGAATGCAATTTGCAAAAGCCCTTTGATTTTGATAAGTCCTTCGCTGTTTCTGATGTATTCACTCCTTCATAAAGTAAATCATCAAAATATTTAATTAACCCTTTTTCTATTATTATACAAAATGGACATCCATAATTAGAAAATGCATCCCGCAAATTATAATAGGTTATATGTCTCTCTGCCATTTTTATATCCCTTTTGCCAATTCAATAATCTCATTGTATATAATTTCCATATTATGTATTTTTATTTCCTTTGTTTCTTTAAAATCCACAATTGACTTTTTTACTTTATCAAGTGAATCAAGAATTGACTCTTTAATATTTTCATATTTATCATAATAATATGCTTCATATTTTATAAATGTATCCTGAATACTCTGTATTGTTTCCCATCTTATATTATTTGAGTTTCTTAGTATTATATCATCAAAATCATTTTTAAGATGCGATAGAATAATTTTTTTCTTAAAACTAGAAGGCAGTATCTTAAAAAATAAATTATCTTTTAAAAGTTTATATGAAAAACTAAAATTTTTATCAACAAAATATGGTTTTTTTAAAAATTTAAATTCTGTTGCCTCCTGCGGAATTTCAATATCAATGTTAAAAAATTCTATTGCCTTCTGTTTTAATTCTTTTAAAGGCATCTCAAAATCTTCTTTTAATTCAATCAAAACAGAAATAACCCTTTTTTCAACTTCTTTTTCAATCTCTCCTTGTCTGTTTTCAAAAATTTTAGAGATATTTTCTATAACTTTATAAATATTTTTTTCATCTATTATTCCCTTCTCAGCACCCTTTAAAAAATCATTTATAAAACTACTGCGAATTTCTTTATTTAACTCTGTTATTTTATTTTCAAGATATTCTACAATTTTATTTTTTCTAATTAAAATATTCCCATTTATCATATCTGCTTTTGATTCAATATCACTCAAGCAATCATTAAAAAGCCCAATATTTTCTTCCAGTTTTTTTAATGGCATTTTTAAAGAATTTAAAATAAGCCCAATTTCATTTTTAGCAAGATTAAAAATTTCCTTTATTCTTTCTTTTGATACATCAATTAAAATTTCTGTTTTCTTTACTTCTATGTATGATTTTATTGCCTCTTTTAATTCATTTATCCCTGCTTTTGTTTTTGAGGAAACAGTAAACACATAATTTTTTGCGTCACCATTAAAAATTTTATCAAGTATATTAAAATAAAATTTTTTTACCTCTTCAAGGTCCATCTCTGTTACTGTGTCTGATTTATTAATAACAAAAAAACTTGTTTTAATTTTTGGCAAAACTTTTTTAAAATAATTCATTTCAACTTCTGAAAAAGGTGAGTCAGGCGAAACCACAAAAACTCCGATATCACTTTTTGGTATAACATCCTCTGCTGCTTTTGTATTATGGGCATATATTGAACCAACCCCGGGTGTATCAACCAGAACAATATTATTTTTTAATAATTCCGATGGGTAAAAAAGTTTAATTTCTTCAACTTCCTTTTTATTTTCCGGGTTCCCTTTTTCTGTAGCAAATTCAAACAAGACCTTTTTAATTTCTTCTATATTTCTAAAATTTAAAACCTCTTTTTTTGTTTTTATCTGAAGTTCATATTTTTCTCCGTAATAAATAAATACAGGTATTGCCGTCAATGGCAAAACAGAAATTGGCAAAATTTCTTCTGAAAGCAAAGCATTTATAACTGAACTTTTCCCCCTTTTAAACTGCCCTATCACTGACACAACTATTTGTTCACTTTGAAGTTTTGCGATATTTTCTTTTATTTTTCCTTCAATTAAATCAAATTCCCATCCACTTTTTTTTAAAATTTTTTCAAGTTGTGTTAAAATGTCTATGTAATTTGATATTTCATTTTCATAAGTAGCAGGCATAAATAACTCCTCCATCTATTATAGAATTTTAACAGGAGTTATCAGCTCCAAAAAGGCGGTTTAAAAGGAGAACTCCATCTCCTATTATTAAATTTTACATTATAAAAAATTTTTTTCAAGATAAATTTAATACATAAAGTAACGCCACAGGAATGGGAAGTAATAATAAAAATTAAAAATCCCTCTTAATCTCCCTTTAGAAATCTTGTGCAAAAAATAGGGAAAGACATAAAAAACGAAAAACTGGCATACAAAAATGATTAAAAAATAAGGGAAAAATAAAAATAGAAAAAATTAAAATATCAAATTTTATGTTTTTTGCACAGGCTTAACTGAGGGGATACATATCAATTTTTGATTTTCGGTTTATGAATTAATAACATTTGCCAGAAGTAATTTGGCTACATTGATCCATTTTCAATTAGAATCTACCCTTTCCGCTCTTTACTGCCGTAAAATTCACTCCGTTCATTACGGCATTTCTAAAGAGGGGCATTTACTTTTTTTTCGCCCTTTTGCAAAGGGGGACATAGGAGGATTTATATCAATTTTCAATTTACGATTTAAAAACTAGCCAGATATAATCTGGCAACCTTAATTCATTTTCCATTTTCGATTTTTACATAATCGTTGTTTTCAATAATAAAAAATATAATATTATTCAAATAATTTTATAAAGTAAATAAATTATTTTTTTATTGTCTTATATATTGAATAAATAAATGGTAAAATTGCAATAATTACCCCGGAACAAAAAAGCCACCAGTAAAAATGGGCAGGATATAACCTATTAATAACATCACCTGCTGACAGGATAAAAGAAATAAATACAATAAATCCACCTGAAATTTCCAAAAGCCATAAAAGTTTTGTTTGATATATTTTATAATTATTATTTTCAAAATAAATAATAATTATACCTGCGCTTATTAATAATACTGATATAATAACAGGTGCTAAAACAGGTCCTACCCAGGCAACAGGTATTAAAAATAAAAGGTCGTATTCTAATATAGAAGAAGGCCAGTTTAGAAAAAAATTAAGAAAAATGTAAAAAAAAATGTCCCAGATTCCAAAAATATACATAAAATAAGCAAATTTTTCCATTTTGGTTTTACCAGCAACACAGGAAGCAGAAAATATTAATATGAGAGTTGCAAATTCCCGTAGATATTCAATAAAAATGGTTTTATCTGAAATTATTTTTATGGGAAATGAAAAACCTTCTGGATAATAAATCTGCCTTAAATAAATGACAACTGTTGCTTCTATGAAACCAAATGCAATGCTGAATAAAAAAATCCAGAAAAGAAATTTTTTATAATTCATATTATAAATTATAATATATTTTTAAAATTTAGTCAAAAATGATTAATTGTTACATATACAAGTTCAAATCAAACATTCCTGTAATATAATAGGAAGTTGAATTTGAAACATTAAGCTGCAGTGGGGTATAATAAATCCTGCTGTATGAAAGTCCTATGTTAAATTCAAATAAAGGAAGGTCAAAGCCAAAACCAGCTGTATATGTAAGTAAATTTAAAATAGGATTCTCAGAAGTACCGGCATCAAAAGGATATCCACGAGCAAAAGAATTAAGATTGTAATCATAGGATATACCTGCTCTTATTGCAAACAAAGGAACAGGTCGTATTTCAAGCCCTGCTCTTATAATTTTTTCTATGTGATAAAGTCCTATTGTATCTGTGTTTATATCATTTAATGCATATTCAAATTCTATAGGGAAAGTGATAATCCAGATTGGTTTTATGTTAAGTCCTATTAAAAAACGATATGCTTTTTGCATGCTATTTTGCAACAAAAGGTCAGGGACAAAACTGTCTATTATACTTGGAGAAAATTTTGCAAGTTGTGTTGAATAAAAATAATAAGATGTTGTATTTAATTCATATCTTGCACCTATGGCAATGTATTTAAAATCATTCCTAAAGCCGGTTTTTAGTGAAAAATCATAGGAATGGCCGACCTGGGTTTTTTCTGTTGTTATGGTACTGATAGTTGTAAGCCCTGTTATATCTTTAATTGTTTGTTCGGTTTGTGTGAAATATTTGATGTCAATGGGTGTTTCAAGCGTAAAGAAAACTTCATGCTCGCAATTGCCGCTTATAAAATGTAAATTTGTTTTTACTGTATAACCTGTTGCTTCAAATATGTCTTTGTATTCTTTGTTAGCAAAAAAGGGAGGTGTTGAAATTACTATTGGTTCTGTTTTGCTGAGTGACTGGGTATAACCATTAAATAAACTATATGGTGCATTAAATAAAAAATTATTTTTTATATTTGTGTAATCCGGCTCTGGCGAATAATTACCAAAACAAGAGGTTATTTCTATTTTATTATCAAAAGCAGGGGTTATGGGTATGCAAAAGCCAACACCTGCCTGCCATTCATATTTTGAAAAAGTTGCACCGCCTGTTACTGTATTTCCGGGACTTTCCACTGCCTCACCATAAGGTATATGCTCATAACCAAATCTTCCTGCAATGCCAAAGAAAGGAGATGGCTTAAATCCGAGTATCCACATGCCGCCAAACTGGTTGCCACTGTTTGATACCCTGCTTCCTATTTCCTGTTCAACATTTAAAGTATTCATATAAACAGGCCTTATTGAACTGAATAAAAAATCATTTGGATAACCAACTTCACCATAGGAATTATTTGGTGTTACAATTAAAGCATGATGATTTACTGTTTGAGAAGTTATGAGTTTGTTTTCCTTATAATAATAACCAGCCAGAGGACTTAAATTAAATACATGCTCTTTTTTTCTGAATAAAAATCCTGCATCAATATCAAAAGCAGCGCCATCCAAAGCAGTTGACATATCAGGCACAATATGTTTCATACCACCCATTGATAACATCCTTGCTTTTCCACCACGAATAATGAGCTGGCGCTGTTTCATTGACTCAAGCAGTTCTGCTTGCGTAAGCTGTTTTGCAACTGGTTTTTCTGTCTTTGCAGTTACAGTAACTTTTATATTTTCTGTTATTTCTGTATCTCCTGTTGGTAAAGGTATTTCATCTATGCTTATATTTGTATTTTGTTGTCCAAAAAGTTCATAATATCTTTTTTTAATTTGTGTATTGTCACCTTTACGTAATTTTTCTCTTTCTCTATATTTCCAGATATCAGGAATTTTTATATCCGGATTTATTGATTTTGCAAGATTGTAATTTTTTTCTGCACCTTCTGTATCATTTAATAATTTATAGCAATTGCCTTTTCCTATCAAGGCAAAAACATTTTCCCTATCTATTTTAAGGACAGTGTCATAAAGCTCAATTGCATATTTATAATTTCCAAGTAGCATTAAACCTTCTGCCTGCTTTAAATACAGGTTAATATATTTCTGTGATACAGCAGCAGAAAATAAATTATAAGTTATGCAAAAGAAAAACATTATAATAAATACCCGCTTCATACTTTCTCCTTATATATTTTTATTTTCTATAATTAACATATAATTTAAAAAAAGTCATTAAAAAAATAAAAATTATATTGACAAAAATTTTTATTATTGTATATTAAATATGAAATTAAAATTTTATATATAGAGGGAGATTTTTATGAGAAAAATATTTTTGGTTTTAAGTTTTTGTGTTTTGTTTTTTATTTTTTGTTTTTCAGAAGAAAGAGATATATATGAAAGTGAAATCATATCAAAATTTCCTTATAAGTCACTCATATTTACCCAAAGGCATCAAATGTATTGGGGTGAACATTTAATAACGCAAGATACAAAAATTTATATGAAAAACAGAAAAATAAGGTCTGAAAATTTAAATGATGATAATTCTATAAAAGATATTACAATAATTGATGTAAATGAGAAAATTGCCTATAATTATTCTCCTGGAAAAAATAGTGGAATGAAAGTAAAAATTAATAACAAAGCATTAGAGTCGTTTTATGGAAGTACAAAAAGATTATCAGCAAACAAAAAAGGTAAAGAAAAAGTTAATGGAGAAAATTGCGATATATATGAATATTATAATGATGTAACAATTTTTAATCAAACTGTTAGATACAAAATAACAGAGTGGAGAAATAAAGACGGTTTTGTATTAAAAACAATGCAGGAAGAGATGAATGAAAGTAAAAAAGAAAAGCCATCAATAATAGAAGTTGTAAAATACCAGAAAAATCCTAAAATAGATGATAATCTGTTTATACCACCAAAAGATGTAACATTTAAAGACCAAAGTAATCTTTTATCAGTTTTTGCTTCTGATAGTAAAACTAAAACATCAAAAAATATTTCAAAACAGGAAACAAACAAAAATACTGATATAGCAATTAAAGAAGATTCCATAAATAATACAAATAATAATGAAGATAAAGAAGAAAATATGGAACAAAAAGAAGAAAATGATATTCAAAATAAAATAGTTGATACAGTAAAAGAACAAGCAGTTGATTCTGTTATTAAGGGAATTTTTGGAAGATAATAAAAATTCTTTATATAAAAACACTTTGGTATAAATTTGCAGTGGCAATGCAAATTTATACTTTAAACAAAATCTCTAACCTTTAACAACTGCAACAGGTTTTAATCTGGCGATACGTGAAGCAAGACCGGCTTTTTCAACAACTTTTGTTATATCTTCTGCATCTTTGTATGCAAAAGGTGCTTCTTCTGCGAGTAATTTTTTACTTTTGACTTTTACAATGACTCCCTGTGCTGCAAGTTCATCAAATAAGTTTTTGCCTTTGCCCTGCTTTAGTGCCTGGCTCCTTGAAAGCATTCTGCCTGCACCGTGCGCACAGGAATAAAATGCTTCTTTTGCACCTTCACGGCCTATCAGTATAAAAGACGCTCTGCCCATATCACCCGGGACTAAAACCGGTTGGCCTATATTTTTAAATTCGTCAGGCAGTAATTCATGGCCTTTTGGTAGTGCTCTTGTTGCTCCTTTTCTGTGGACACAGAGTTTTACTTTTTTTCCATCTATTTCATGTTCTTCTATTCTTGCGATATTATGCGAAACATCGAAAATAACACTTATACCTAACTGGGATTTACTTTTTTTGAAAATTTTTTCAAATGTGGTTGTTATAAGACCGGTTATTACCTGTCTGTTTGCCCATGCATAATTTGCAGCACCGCTCATTGCATTGAAATATTTTTTTCCTTCAGATGATGTTACAGGGACGCTTATTAATTGCTGGTCTTTTAATTTAATTTCATATTTTGATGACACACTTCTGAATAAATGTAAATAATCATCACAGATTTGATAGCCAAGACCGCGTGAGCCGGTGTGAAACATAACAATAATCTGGTTTTTAAATATGCCGAGTTTGTCTGCTGTTTCAGGTAAATAAATTGTATCAACTTTTTGTATTTCCAAAAAATGATTACCGGCACCTAATGTGCCAATCTGGTCAAGGCCCCGCTCATAAGCACGACTGCTTATATCATCTGTATCATCATCAAAATCTAAAACGCCTTCATCTTCTATTTTATTTAAATCTGATATATCACCATATCCCTGTTCAATCGCCCATTTTGCACCTTTTTTTAAAACATTCATTAATTCTTTTTTCTTTAAAATAATTATTCCGCTACTTCCAACACCTGATGGGATTGCATTAAAAAGTGCATTTGCAATATCATCAATTTTATTTTTAATATCATCATAATCAAGATTGGTTTTAATCATTCTGACCCCGCAGTTTATATCATAACCAACACCACCGGGAGAAATTATGCCACTGCTATAATCAAAGGCAGCAACACCACCTATAGGAAAACCATAGCCCCAGTGAATATCAGGCATTGCAATTGAATATTTTTGAATGCCGGGTAAAGATGCAACATTTGAAACCTGGGTTAATGGCTCATTGCCAATGTCGTTTAGTAATTTTTCACTTGCATAAATTAATCCAGGCACATTCATATCCTGTGTTTTTTCTATTTCAAATTTGTAATCAGAAATTTTTTTCATATTTGTCCAGAATTATTTTTTTAAGATAATTTATATTATAAATTATATCCTATAAATTTATTTATTGCCATTATAAATTATTAAAATATATTGACCTATTTTAAATTTAATTATAAAATAGAATCATAAAATTTCAATTTAAAAAAAGGAGGTGCTTATGAAGAAAATTTTGTTGTTATTATGTGTTGTTTTTGCTTTTGTTGTATCTGTGTTTGGCACTGATTCAAGAATTGCATCTTTGGGCATTCCTGCGTGGATGGTTTATGATGATGACGCATTGGTTAAACTTTACCCTGGGCTTGTGGCTGACAGTAAAAATACTATTGTTTTTAATTCAAATTCGTCAATTATATTGGATTCGATAAGTATGTTTGATTTGATGTTTGTAATAATGGGTGGTGGTTCTCCGGATGTTTCTATTATCAACAAAATTACTATTCCTGAATCAGGTTATATTACTCTTAATTTAAATTCATTTGTGTTAGGTGTTTTTGCTTTTCCATACAAAGGTGTATTATTGTATAAACCATCAACTATGGTACTTGATAATCTTGTAACAAACTCTGTTGGAGGAGCTACTCATACTGTTTTTTGTCCAGACAGAGTTTATGGTGTGCTTTTTGGACTGGGTATTGATGACCTTTCTATTGGCGCAACACTTGGTATCGGAGACAAATCTTCGAGTTACAAAGAAAAATATGAAAATTCAGGGTCAAAAGATTTTGATGAAATGACAAATAGTTCATTAGCCATTAACTTAGGGATTGGTGCAAGTATGCCAATTTTTGATTTAGGTATAAATGTTTCATTACCTATGGTTGATAATAAAGGAACAACTTCGTTTTTTGATGACACGATTGATAAGACAACGATTTATATGAATGAAACAGTAAAAACTGATTCTGGATATGATCTTGGAGTAAATGCAAGAGTTATTTTATCTTCTATTATAATTGGTGGCGAATTTGCAATGGATAATGTTAAATTAGTAAATATACAGCAAAGGGATCGTTCTTCGCCATACGATGGTGATTTCACTGATGCATCAGATAACAATGAAAAGGAAGTATATGGAAGAAACATAATGCAGATAAAAGGTGGAGTTTCAGGAAATCTCAGTTTAGCATCTGATAAAATAACATTGATACCGGGATTAATGGTAAATTATACAACCATAAATCAGATTAATGAATATACAAATATAAACACAAGTTCTTCTGTGTATGATAGTTTTGAAATTAATTTAACAATGATGAGTATTGCTTTAAATCTTTCTGCTGAAGGAAAAATATCAGATGCTCTTGTTGCAAGAGCTGGTATAAGTAAAAATGTATATAATAATATGAAAGTGGAAATTATTAATAACATATCAGGTGGAACAAAACTGGATCCTGTTCGTAAACAAATTATTGAATTAGCATATTTAAATTCAATAAATTTATCAGGTGGAATATCAGTAAATATTGGAGCAGCAACAGTTGAAGCAACAATAACAGGTGGAATAAATATTGATAATCTGCCTATCGCTGATATTGGAAGTTTGAATATAAAGATTCCTGGCTCGATTGCCTCTCAAATTTCTGCTAAATACACATTTTAATTGTATATAATAAAAGCCCCTGGTTTTATTTTTAAATCAGGGGCTTTTTTATTTTTTATAAAGTCAATAATTTTTATAAAGAATTATTATATTCATTTATTAAAATTTTTATTTTTTCATTTTCTTCCCATCCAAAATCAGTATTTAAAGTTAAAAAATAAAGTTCGTTTTGTTTAAGTGGTTCTGCCATAAGATGTGCTTTTATTTCCGGTTTTATTTTTAAGAAATCAACTGTGCCAGGTATTGGAGAATAATTTGCAAGTTTTATTTTTACTTTTTTATCCATTAAATAATAAACATCTTTTAATACTGATTCAAATGTCTGACCGGGTATGCCTGCTAAAATGTAAACTCCTATGTCTTTTTTTTCAAAACCGGCATTTTGCAGGTTTTGTAATGCTGTTTTAAAAGTTTCTTCTGTTACTTTACCACCTGTTTTTTTCTGTAATTCATAATCAGATGTTTCAAGCGAAACGCGTAAATCCACAAATCCGGAGTCCTTTAATAATTTTGCGGTTTCTTCATCTATATAAGAAGCGTGAAGTCCATTTGGGGTGTGAAATCTGAATTTATAATTTTGTTTTATAATTTCTTTTAATATGGATTTTATATAATGATTTTTATAAAGCAAAGCATCATCATAAAAAGCAATATCAAAAATATCTGCCTCATAATATTTTTTAAGTTCATTTAAAACATTTTCTTTTACTCTTTGATAATAGCCATCATAAAAATTTTTAATTGCACAGTATGTGCAATTAAAAGGACAACCATAAGTAAGACGAACAGCAGCATAAGGAGTATTATTATAAAAAGAATAATCAGGTATTATTTCATTTAAATTTTCTTCACAATTTATTTCTTTGCCTGTATATTGTTTCAATACCCTGAAAAAAGTATTATCAACAGGTCCTTTCCATACCAAATTTGCTTTTGAATTTTTTTTTGCATGCTCTGTGCATAAAGTTGCATAAATACCGCCAAGTAAAATTTTTATTCTTTCAAATTTTTCTTTTAAAATGTCAATTGCCAGAAAAACACCTTCATAATTATAAGTCATTGAAGATGTTACAAGTATGATATCAGGTTTTTGTGTTTTTTCTATTTTATCTTTAAAGATTGTAACAGGCATTCCATATCTTTTGTATTTTCTTGGTATTTTTTCATAAATATCTGGTTTTGCAATTTCTTCATAGTAGTATTTTCCTTTGCCATATTCATCATCTTTTACTTTATAATTTTTCATTTCCGGAGAGTATCTATCCATGCAATCAATCAAATCAACTGAAAATCCATTATTTTTTAATATTGTTGCAATCCGTAAAAGTCCGTGTGGTTTTATCCAGAAATCGTGGCATTTAAAATCATAAATCCAGGGGTTTATAAGTAAAGCATGCATAAATTACCTCACTGTTAATTTTTTATAAGTCATTAATAAAATTATATACATTTTTCCCCGGGAGTTTACAAAAATTCATTTAATATTTTCATTAAGATTTAATTATATTAAAATCTTCCATTGCTTTTATTAACCAATTCATTATATTTTCATTCATATTTTTATTCCTTCTTTAATTGCAAATTTTGTTACAGAGCCGATTTTATTCTTTTTTTCTTCTATTTCTTCAATGGAATTGATTAAGATATCGCAGGGAATATATAGTTTAGATAAATTTTGATTTATTTTTTTCATTATGTTCATTTTTTCTTTTATATCAAAAGTTTTCTCAGTAATTATTAATAAATCCCAATCACTATTATTTTGATAATTCCCTTTTGCTCTTGCACCAAAAAGAATAATATCTTTTATTTTATCTTTGCTTATATTCTGGTCCATTTTTTGTCCTATTGTGATTTTTTAAATTATAACTGCTAACGATAGATACGTCGTCAACAATTATACAAAATTTATTTCTATTTCATCACCATCTTTTATTTCAGTGGTATAGCCGGCTTTTTCACCATTTAATTTTATTTCAAGCATTTTACCTTTCATCTTCTCTCTATCAATGGGAAAAACTCTAAAGATGGATGAAAGCATTGGTTTTAAATCACTTGATTTAACTTCTATATTTGCGCCATTTATTATAAATTCATCTTCACTTACTTTTCTTCCATTCATATAAATATCTCTTCCAGCGCATTCAATTTCATAATTTTTATTATTTATTTTAACTGTTATATTTGTTTTTCTTATGTTTTTTAAAATATCTTTTATACGATAATAAGATGGTGTTTCTTTGTATTCTATTTTATCCATATCTTTGACAATACTTTCAGGAGTTGCGTCAATACCATTTACTTTTAAAATAAAATTTCTTTGTTTTAATACAAGCGGTTCATTATTTACTGTTATTATTATATTTCTTTCCTCAACATCTTTCATTAAAAAACCAGCTTTTGATAAGACATTTTTTAAAATATTAACTTTTTTAACAACAATATTTGCTCTATCTTTTATTGTATCTTTTAAGTTAGCAGGTTTTTCATCAATATAAACTTCTGGTTCAATTCTGTGAATTTCACCATTTATTAAAACAGTTAAGATGTCATTTTGAGAAATAATCTGTTCAACAGTTGCAGTTGCATCTTTACCGTCTTTTGCATTTGTAATAAATATTTTATCTCCATATTTGACAGGAGAATAAATATCTTTTTCATCGTTATTTATGAATATTTTTGCATGTTCTGCTTTTTCGCCTCTTATTATTTTTAATTCACCATTTAAAGTAAAAGTTATTGCATTGCCCGGTTTACCATATAACTTTTTCATATCAATTCCACGGTTTGTTAAGACATCTATGACTTTTATTTCCTGTTCAAGATTGATTATGTGTTCTTTTTCACCGTTTAGATAAATATCAATAAAACCAAGACCACGGTTAAAAATTGCGGTCTCTAAAATTCCAAGCGGTGTTATTGCTTCTGTTCCAATTAATTTTTCCGGCAGATTTTCTAGATTCAAAATATTTTGTGGAGTTCTGCTTCCTACTCTGTTGTGAGGCAGTCCAAGATTATCAGCTATTTTTTCTTTTAAAAGCGCAAGTCCACTGCCGCCACCAACCATCACAACTGCATTTGGCTGTTTTTTATTTAACTGCAGAATTGTATCTGCTATTTCTTTTGAAATTTCATTTACTTTGTCCTGTATTGCTATTTTAAAATCCTTAAAATTAATTTTTATTTTATTATTAAAAATATCTATTGTTTCTATTTCATTATTTTCACTTATAGTTCTTTTTATTTTTTCTGCTGTATTAAAATCAAGTAAAAATTTTGCACACACTTCTTCTGTTATTTCATCGCCTGCTTTTGGTATCATTCCATAGGATATTATTTTACCTTTGTCAGTAATTGCGATATCAGAAGTACCGGCACCAACATCAACCAAAGCAAGATTCAAAAGCCGCATATCCTCCGGTATTGTTACAGACAGTGCTGCAATTGGTTCTAATGTTATTGCCTGTATTTCAAGGCCGCTGCTTTTTAAAACAGAAAACATTGATTCCAATACCATCCTTGGCAAAAAAGTTGCAATTGTTTCAACTTTTAATGACTCTCTTATTGGTTGATATAATGGATTTTTTATAAAATTGCCATCAATAAAATACGATACAGGAGAATAACCAACGCAGTAGTAGTCCTTTTTTTGTTTTTCTGATAATTGTTCGCATGCCTTTCTGACACTTTCTATTTCTACAAAAGAAATATCTTCTTTTGTAATTTCACCTTTTTTTCTAATTTCAGAAAATGATGTCTGGATACACAGGTCTCTTCCTGCCAGAGCAGTTGTTACTTTTGATAATTTAATTTTATTTTTTTCTTCAAGTTCTGATTTTATTGATTTGACAATATTTGTTACTTCTTCTATGTTATGAATCTGGCCGTCAAACATTGTCCTTTTTTCATGTTCTTTTACAACAGCATCAATTATTTTTATTTTATTGCCTATATGTTCACCCAAGATACCTGCTACTTTTCTTGTCCCTATGTCAAGTGCAAAATATATCATTTAATCACCTTTTTATTATTTAACTTTTATTGCATTTAAAATAACACCAACAGATGGAATGTCAGGTATTAAAAGTAAATAGCCCTTTATAATTTTTTCATTTGCTTCTGAAAATTGCGTTTCTATGGATAATATTTTTGATGAGATTCCTTCAAATCCTTCTGATAGTGCAGAAAGTATGGCACCGGCAATATCAAAAACAAGATTAGGAACAGAAGGCAGTAACATAAGACCTAAAAACTCATTTAAGGCATTCATATATGCACCTGATAAAATATTACCTGTTTCTTTTATTGCAGAATTTCCAATTTCAGATAACACCTTTGATGTTCCCGGTTTTTTCTGTAAAAGCATGTCTGCAAGAGATAATGCACTTTCCCTTGTTAATAATAAAAGTATTTTTGCAGTTATATCTCCTAAAACATTCATAACAATGCCGGCAACCAGTGATTGCGAGTCACCTATTAAATTTGGTATTTCATCAAGATTTATTACTTTTACCTCCGGAACTGATATCATTATTTTTTTCTTGATAAGCTGGGATAAAGCAGTTGCTGCATGTCCTGCTCCAATATTTCCAACTTCCCTTAAAGCGTCTATCTGCGCTTCTGTTAATGACAATTCCTGTTTTTCTGCCATAAATTTCTCCTGTTTAAGTATTTATATTTTCAGTCATACTTTCAAGTAATACCTGAATATCAAGAATCAAACTTATGCTGCCATCCCCTAATATTGTTACACCGGAAAAACCTTTTGCATATTTTGCAAAATCGCCCAAACTTTTAATTGCAATTTCCTGCTGCCCTAAAACTTCGTCAACTTCTATTGCAATTTTCTTATCGCGGGATTCAACAATAACAAGATTTAGAATTTCTTTTTCTTCTGACTTTTTTCTATGTAATAGTTCTGCCAAAGAAACAACCTGAATAACTTCACCCCTTAATATTATTACTTTTTTCTTTTGTATGGTGTTTAGCTCAGAACGATTTAACTCAAGTATTTCAGTTGTGTGTATTACAGGCAGAGCAAATGTTGATTTTCCCATTTTTATAAGCAATGCCTGGACAATTGCAAGAGTTAAAGGCAGTTTCATAATAAATTTTGAGCCCTCACCTTCAAAACTTTCTATTTTTAATAATCCACCGAAGCCTTCAACTTTTGTTTTAACAACATCAACACCCACACCTCTACCGGAAATTTTATCAACTTTATCTGCAGTAGAAAAACCGGGAATTGTTATTAAATTTATTATTTCTTCGGTTGTCATATATTTTGCACGTTCTTCTGTTATTATATTTTTTTCAATTGCTTTTTTCTTAACTTTTTCAACAGCAATACCGCGGCCATCATCAGATACCTCTATAATAACAGAATTTCTCTCTCTTCTTGCTTCAATTTTAACAAGCCCTTTTTGGGGTTTGCCTGCAATTTCACGCTGCTTTGGTGTTTCTATGCCATGCGCAACTGCATTACGGACAAGATGAAGGAGCGGTTCATTTATTTCTTCTAATACAGTTCTATCTATTTCTATGTCGCCACCTATTATTTCACAATCAACCTGTTTGCCAAATTCAACTGCTAAATCTCTTATTATACGTGGATATTTTTCAAAAATGTGGGAAACAGGCAGCATCCTGACATCAGTTACTTCTGTTTGCAACTGGTTTATTATTCTGTCAAATTCATCAACAGCTTCTTTTAATAATTGAAATTTTTTTTCTTTTGTTATCTGGTCAAGTCGTATTTTTGTGATAACAAGTTCTCCAACAAGGTTCATAAGAGCATCTATTTTTTCAACATTTATTCTAACGCTTTGTGACAATGATAATTTTTTTTCTTTTATTTTATCTTCTTCAATGGGTGTTTCTATTTTTTGTGGAATTTTTTCTATTTGTTTTATTTCAACTTTTTCAATTTCAGATATTTTCATAATTGATTTTTCTATATCCTGTTTATCCATATTTGAAATAAAACCAAATTTTATTATTTTTTCAAAATTACCTTCTTCTATATCTTTGGAAGAAGGAATTGATGCTATTATCTCACCTTTTTCAGATAGATTTCTGACAATCATAAAGGCTCTGACATTTTTAAAAGCACAGGAGTGTGAAATAGTAATTTTTATTTCAAAAACTTTGAATCCTCGATTGAAAGCTTCATTTAAAATATTATCAGGAATAATAAGTTTTTCTTCTGCAGCAGAAACAGATGCTGCTTTTTCTTCCTGTTTTGTTTCTTTTATACCTGTATATTTTAATGTTTCTTTAATTGATATTATTGTTTCTTTTGCATCACCGGAAAAATCAATATTTTTTTCTTTTATATTTTCAACAAACTCCTGAATAACATCTATGGATTTAAATAAAATATTTATTATGTTTTCAGAAATTGAAAGATTACCATTTCTTAAATTATCAAGTATTTCTTCTAAATTATGTGTGAATTCTGCCAATTTATCATATCCCATTGTTGCTGCCATTCCTTTTATGGTATGGGCGCAGCGGAAAAGTTCGTTTATCGGAGTTAAATCAGATGTATTTTTTTCAAAAACAAGTAAAGATATATTAAAATTTTTTATATTTTCTTCTGCCTCTTCTAAAAAAACATCTTTATAATTTTCAATATTCATTTTAACTCCTGCAACTTTTCAATTTCGGTATTTAAAATAAAAGGGATTTTTTGCAAAGGAGATACAATATCAACGACACCTTTTTCAATGGCAACCCTTGGCATACCAAAAATAACACTTGTTTCTTTATCCTGTGCAATTACCATACCGCCTTTTTCTTTTATTTTTGTTGCACCATCTGCACCATCTTTACCCATACCTGTTAATATTACAGATATTATTTTACCATTAAAATTTTTTGCAATTGATATCATTGTATAGTCAGCAGCAGGTCTAACACCGTGAAGCGCTGGTTTCTGATTTAATGAAATATATAATTTTTCATCAATATTTTCTATTTCCATATGGAAATTTCCCGGGGCTATATAAATTGTTTCTGGTCTTATCTGTTCTTTATCTTCTGCTTCTTTTACATTTAATATTGAAATTGAATTAAGCCGGGACGCAAGAGTTGTTGTAAATCCCGCTGACATATGCTGGATAATTAAATACGAAACAGAAAAATTTTTCTTTTCGATTTTAGGTAATATTTCATATAAAGCCCTGGGCCCTCCTGTTGAGGCTGCAATTACTACCAAGGTTTTTATTGTTTCTGTTTTTAATATAAAAGATTTATCAACTGAGATTTCTTTTTTGGAAAGAATTTTCAGTTTTGATATGTCTATTGTTTTTGCAATTTTTATTTTTTCAATCAGTTCTTTCTGAACTTTTTTTATATCAAGGGATATCTCACCAGATGGTTTTCTTACAAAATCAACCGCACCATATTCTAATGCTTTTAATGTTGTTTCGGCACCTTTTGGAGTATAAGCAGAAAGCATAATAACAGGAGTCGGGTAGTTGTTCATTATTTTATTTAATGTTTCAAGACCATCCATTTCAGGCATTTCAACATCTAATGTTATGACATCTGGTTTTAATTGGTCTATTTTTTTTAATGCCTCAAGTCCGTCTTTTGCGGTGCTTATTACTTTTATATCCTTATCTTCCTCGAGAATTTCCGGAATAATTTTACGCATAAAAGAAGAATCATCTACTACAAGTACTTTAATCTGGCCCAAAATTATTCCCCCTGTAAAGCTCTATCAACCGCCTCCAGTACTCTTGCCGGTTGAAACGGCTTTATTACAAAGTCCCTGGCACCTGCCTGAATTGCTTCAATGACGAGTGCCTGCTGTCCCATAGCGCTGCACATTAAAATACGGGCGGATGGGTCAACCTGTATTATTTTTTTCACCGCTTCAATACCATCCATTTCTGGCATTATTATATCCATTGTAACGAGATCGGGTTTTAGTTCCTGATATTTTAGCACAGCTTCTTTTCCATTGGAAGCCTCGCCGATAATTTCTAAATCTTTTTTCTTTAAAATATTTTTTAGAATATCTCTCATAAATTTTGTATCATCAACTATCAGAACTTTTTTCAATTTGACCTCCATCTATGTTTACAATATCCTTTAATTCAATTTTTTCAGTTTCAGAAAAAATTTTTTCTATATCAAGTAAAACAATAATTCTATCTTCTATTTTTATTATTGATTCAATATATTTGCCGCCTGCCTGATTTACAGTCTGCGGGACCGGCAATAACTGGTCATCAGAAACAGTTATGACTTTTGTAACCTCATCAACGACTATGCCTATGTTTTGTTTGCCAAGTTCTAATATAATTATTCTATATTTTTTATCTCTTTCTTCTATTTCAACATTAAATCTTTTTCTTAAATCAATTATAGGAATTATTTTTCCTCTTAAGTTAATTACTCCTTCTATAAAATCAGGTGCAGTAGGAACATTTGTAATTTCTTTTAATTTAATTATTTCAACAACTTTCATTATATCAAAAGCAAATTCTTCATCTTTTAATTTAAATCCAACTACTTTTTTTTCCATAATAATCCTTTTATAATTTAAATTTTTTAATTGAATTTTTTAAAATTTCAGCGGTTTGAGCAAGCTCCTGCGCCTGCGCTGCAATTTCCTGCATTGATGCTGTCTGTTCCTGTGTGGATGCAGATGCCTGCTGTGTTCCTGCTGCAGTTTGCTGTGCAACTGCAGCTATTTCTTCTACTGCTTTTACTACTCTGTCTGTATCTTCTGCCTGGGTTCTTGTTAAATTAAAAATTTCTTTTGCAATATCAACAACTTTTGCAACAATTCTATCTATTTCTTTTAAAGCATCTTCACTTAAAAGAACAGCTTTTTTTCCTTCTTCATTTTCATTAACACTTGTTAAAATAGCTTTTTCTACTGCTTTTGTTCTTTCGTGGATATCTTCAACTAATCGTGAAATTTCTTTTGCAGCTTCTGCAGAGCCCTCTGCTAGTTTTCTTACTTCATCTGCCACGACTGCAAAGCCCTTTCCTGCTTCACCAGCGCGGGCTGCTTCAATTGCTGCATTTAAAGCAAGTAAATTTGTTTCATCTGCAATTTCAGTTATTATATTAACTATTTCTTCTATTTTTTCTGAATAAGTGCGTAATTCAGTAATTGAATTTTTTGCATTATTTGTTGTTTCAACTATTTTTTCCATTTTATTTGTTATTTCTTTAATTGCTGATATACCTTTATCTGTTGCTATTTTAGCATCTGTTGAGACAGTTAAAACATCTTCGGACTTTTTTGCTACTTTTTGAATTGAATCAGCCATTTTTTCCATTATTCTGGAAGTTTCTGATGTTCTGTTTGCCTGTTGTTCAACACCACGTGCTATTTGCTGAACAGTTGAAGAGATTTCTTCGCTGCTTGCATTGATTTGTTCTGTTGATGCAGATAAATTTTCTACCATTGTTAATATTGATTCAATGGACTCGTTTACTTTTTTAACTATTGATTTTATACCATCGGTTGTTTGGTTAATTGATTCGCTTATTTCACCAAAAGGACCTTCTTCTTTTATCAGGCGGACAGTTAAATCACCATTTGCAATTTTAGAACATTCCTTTGAAATTATATCTGTCTGTGCGAATATGATCCTCATTGATATAAAAACATTAGCGATAATCATAAGCGTCATTGCGCCTGCGCATAAAAGAAAGAAACTAATACTTTTTATATCTATTTTATTTAAGAAAATAATAACAATAACAGCTGTCACGGTAAAAATTCCTATGATAACATTTATGATAAGCAACTGAGATAATATTGTTAAATGTTGTTTTAATTTATTCATAAATTTTCCTTTTTTAAATTTGTTTTATTCCTTTTGCAAAACTTTTAACAAAGGCAATTTTTGTCAGGACAGAAAACTCAATATTTCTGCCATAATTTGAACCGGTGTCTTCTCCTATTATTTTTATCTGTTTTTTTTTCAAAATTTCTTTAGCCATATTTATATTTCTTTCTCCTATAGTATTGCCACTTGCCCTAATATCAAACATACTAGCACCGCCGAAAATTTTAGCGTCAATATTTTTTATACTGACGCCATTGGCCAGTAAAATTTTAATTAAATTTTCTATGCCGCTGTTAATATATCTGTTTTCATTATTTTTTTTTGCAGGCTTTTCAGGCAAAATGCCGTGAAGCATGCCTGCGATGGGATTAAATCTGTCGTAACAAATAACAACAACACAGGAGCCAATACCATAGGCAGTTAAAATATCTTCGTTTTTTCCAATTTTTAATTGTCCCATTTCTACATTTATATAAGCCATCTATTTCATTAAGAACCCTTTATAGTATCATTTAATGCTTTTAATATTTTTTTCATTGAAGCCATTTCCGGCAAAATTAAAAGTGTTGTAGAAAGATCATTTTCTTCTTCTGTCATTTCGTTTTCAATAAGAAATGCATCTGGTCCTACTTCGGCAAGTTCTGCAGAAATTGTCTGGATAATGGCATCTGCCATATCAACAGCAAGAGCAGGAACAGATGGAACTGAATTTAAACCAATGAATTTTGCAAGAGCATTTAAATATGATGAAATAATGATATTCCCAATTTCTTTTATTGCTGATTGTTCTATTTCACCAAACTCCTTTGTTGTTCCTAATTTTTTCTTTGTCAGCAAATCAATAATATAAAAAATTTTATCCTGCGGTAAAATTAATAATGCTCTTGCCTGTATTTCGCCATAAATACGTAAATAAACAGCTGCAATTATCTGCTGGTGTTTTGCTATTTTTTCATTTACTTTTTCAATAGGAATAATTGTAACCTCTGGCACATTTAATTTAATATCTTTACCAAGTAATTGAGAAAGCGCTGTTGCTGCACTCCCTGCGCCGATGTTACTAAGCTCTTTTAATGCATCTCTTTGTGAATCAGAAAGTTTTTCATTTTGCATATTATGTACCTACTATTTTATTTATAGTTTCAAGCACATTTGCCTGGTCAAATGGTTTTACTATATAATCTTTTGCACCTGCCTGAATTGCCTCTATAACAAGGGTTTGCTGACCTATTGCACTGCATATAATAATATTTGCATTTGGAAATTCCTTTATTACTTCTTTCACAACGTCTATTCCACCCACTTCCGGCATTATCATATCTGTGATAAATAAATCCGGCTTTAATTTCCTGTATAATTCAATTGCTTCCCTTCCGTTTGAAGCTTCACCAACTATTTGATAGCCAGCTGGTTCCAAAATATTTTTAAGCATCATTCGCATAAAGGAAGCGTCATCAGCAAGCAATACTTTTTTTGACATAAAAAACCTCCAAAATTATTTTATAAAGCATCATCTTTGCGTTCTCCGGTTCGTATTCTTATGACATCTGTTATTTCAGAAACAAAAATTTTTCCATCTCCTAATCTTCCGGTTCTTGTTACATCTATAATATCATTTATTACTTTTTCAACTTCGTTGTCTTTTAAAATAATTTCTATTTTTATCTTTGGCAAAAATTCAATAAGAACTTCTTTATCTTTTAAAATATCCATTTGTTTTTTTTCATAACCAAACCCCTCCACATTAGTTATGGTTATACCTTTTACACCTGTTTCAATTAACCTTTTTTTCACATTATCAAATTTATTTGGCTGAATTATAACAGTAATTTTTTTCATCTTTTATTTTATAATCTTGCGTTTACTCTGGGATGGAGAAATTAAAATTTCTCTTTTCCATAATTCAACCATTCTTATATTTTCCTGCGCCTGTTTTGCAAGTTCAGAGCCAGTATTTTTTTCAATATATTTTGTCCACATATGTATTGCTTCATCCCACCATGATTTATGTCTATAGACCTCTCCGAGTTTATAAAAAACATCTTCAAGCTCGTTGTTTAATTCAAGCGCTTTATGATATTCAATATCAGCTTCGTCCCACCATTCTTTTTTAAAATAAGCATCCGCTAATAATAAATGTGCTTTATAATTTTTTGAATCCTTTGAAATTACATTTATAAAAACTTTTATTGCCTCATCATAGTTTCCGTTTTCAATATAAGTAAGTCCTAAATTGTTATAAGCATCAATATTATCCGGCTGTAATTCAATTACTTTTTCATATTTTACAATAGCATCTTTTAAATGTCCAGTGTTTCTATATACATTTGCCAAATCATAATAGTAAGATGGTTCATTCGGGTTTTCTTTTATTTTTTCAAGTAATTTAACAATTGTCTCTTTAAATACAGTATCTTTTTTTTGTGCTGCTTCTAAATTTTTTAAGGCAACAGTATAATTTGGTTCAATTTCAAGTGCTTTTTTAAAATACTTTTCTGCTTCTGAAAAAAAGTTTTTCTTATAATAAGCAACACCGAGATTGTTATAAGCTTTATAATAATTTTTATCAATTGATACAGCTTTTTTGTATTCGTCTATGGCTTTGTCAAGATTTCCTAAATTTTTATAAGCAACTCCTAAACTATTATGTGCAACTGCATTATCCGGCTGAATTGATAAAACTTTTTGATATTCAATTATTGCTTCTTCATATCTGTTTTTATCTGTTAATACAAGCCCGAGATAAAGATTTACTTCCGGCTTTTTAATATAATGCGGTGTAAGTTCTAATGCCCTGCGCAATTCTATAATTGCATCATCATAGTTCTTATTTTTATAATAACATAAACCAAGATAATAATGTGTTTCATCATCGTAAGGTTCTTTTTTCAATTGTAAATTAAGTTTTTCTATAGCTTCGTTAATTTTATCTTCTTTATATGCTATTATTCCAAAATGCAGATCATCCTTGGTAAAGTTAGGATTTTCTTCTTTTATTGTTTTAATAACTTCTCTGGCTTTATCAAATTCTTTCATTTCTCTATATGCAACAGCGATATTTAATTTTGCTTCAAAAAACGTTGGGTCTATCAGCAGTGTTTGTTTAAAAATTTCTACAGCATCTTTTATCAGCCCTTTTTTTATTAATAATTCACCAAAAAGATTATAATAATTTGCTTTTTTTGTATTAAAAGTAATAGCTTTTTTTATTTGTGTGATTGCCTCGTCGATATAACCTTTCATTTTATAAACAGTTGCAAGATGAAAAAATGCTTCTGATTTTTTATCATCACTTAAAGTTTCTATTTCTGCATCACGTTTAGCAGAAGATGTTTCGTGATAATCAATAATTAAACTTTTATTTGATTTAATAAATGAAGGATTTAATTCAATAGCCCTATTATAACACATATTTGCTTCTTCATCTCTTCCAAGTTCCCCATAAACAAATCCAAGGTTATAATATGCAATTGCATATTCCTTATTTAATTTAATTGCCTGTTTCAAAAAAAATTCTGCTTCTTCGTATTGTCCTTTTTTATAAAGGGTTTCACCGAGATTGTTGTTTAGTTCTGCAAAATTAGGATATTTTTTTAAGGCATTTTTAAAAACTTCTTCTGCCTTATCGACTTCGCCTAAATTTTTGTAAATAACCCCAAGTAAATTTTGTGCAAGAATATGTTCCGGGTTTAATTCAAGTGTTTTTGTAAGATATTTAATTGCTTCGTTATATTCTCCTGTATAACTTAATGCATGGCCTAAATTAAAAAATGCCTCCGGGTCATCGGACCTTAATTGCAAAATTTTTTTATATGCAAGTATGGCTCTATCGTATATTCCTGTTTGTTTATTTACGGCTTTTAAATTTGCTTGTGCCTGAACATAAGCAGGGTTTATACTTAATGCTTTTTTAAATTCTTCAATGGCTTCCTGATACATTCCTTTTGAATAATAGTAAACGCCTGCGTTGTTATGTTCAATTGCATCTTTTTCATCATTTTGTATTTCTATTCTTGTATTATCATTCATTAAATTTCCCTAAAAATAAAAATTCCGATTTAATAAGAGTAATTACTTTATCTTGATCTTTTATTATCCCAGCCATATATTTTTTTTCGGCAGAAATTGAACTTTTGCTTAAGTCCTCAAAATCATTTGCATGAAAATTTTTTACAGCGATCACTTTATCAACAAGTATGCCAACTTCGTCATTTTTCTTTTCAACAATGATTATTCTGGTATCTTCTGTTATTACATCTTCTTTTTTATGTATTATTTGATTTAAGCTTATTACAGGAATGACATTATCTCTTATACTTATCATACCTTTTATATATTTTGGCATAGTAGGTATTTGAACAATTTTTTTATATTTTATTATTTCTTTTGTAAAAATAATTTCAATTCCAAAACTTTCATTATTTATTTCAAAAATTACAACGAGCATACCTTTTAATACATTTATTATGTCTTCTTCTTTTGCAAATCCCATACGAACTAAAATTTTACCGAGTGGTTCTTCTGTATTTTTCTGTTCTTTTAAAGCGGCGTCAAGTTGTTCTTTATTTATTATTCCCGAATTAATTAAAAGTTCCCCCAGTGTTTTTTGTTGTTGTTTTAAAATATTCATAATACTTCCTTTTTAGACACTATTTCCGGAAAGTAATTTTAAATTTTTTATAATTATCTGATTATCAGGATTTAATTTTAATGATTTTTCCCAGTATTCTTTTGCTTTTGCCGGATTATTTTCTTTCATAAAGATGTTACCAAGTTTATAAAAAATTTCAGCATCTTCTTTCCCAAGTTCAATTGCTTTTAAAAAATTTTCTTTTGATTCATTATACATAACTTTTTTATAATAAATATGACCAAGATTTTCATAAATAAAAGGATCGTTTTTATTCTGGGCAAGTGCCATATTAAATTCTTTAATTGCATCATCAAGCTGGCCTTCTTCATAATACACCATTCCCATTGCCTTATGTGTTTCAAAATCAGTTTTTACCGCTTTTTCAGTTATTTTTTTGTATTCCTCAAGTGCTTCCTCTTTTTTACCAAGTTTATTATATATTTCAGCTATTTTAATATGTATTTCATTATTTTTATATTTATTTTCTTTTGCCAGTTCAAGTTGTTGCAGTGCTTTTTCATATTCACCTTTTTCATAATAAATAATACCTAAATTAAATGCTGCTCCTGCTTCTTTTGGATTTATTTTTAAAGCTTTTTCATAATACTCAATTGCCTTTTCATAGTCCTTTAAATTTTTATAAATATTTCCAAGTATTGAGTGCAAGCCAGGGCTTTTTGGATTTGTTTTAAGGACATATTCATATTCACTGGCTGCTTCTTTGAATTTTTTTGTAAGTTCATATATATAACCAATTTTAAATCTTATTTCTATATTATCTTTGTCTTTTTCCAAAATATACTTATATTCTTTTTCTGCTTCCGCAAATTTTTCCATTTTTACATAAACATCACCTAACGAATGTCTAATATTTAAATCATTTGGATTAATTTCAATTGCACGCTTGTATTCTTCTATTGCTTTGTCTACCTTTCCCATATTTGCGTATAATTTGCCAAGTTTAATAATAATATTTACATTAACAGGATTTATTTTTAATGCTTTTTCGTATTCCTGGATTGCCTTTTCATAATCGCCTTTATACACATAAGCATTTGCAAGATGAGCATGAACTTCTGCATCATCAGGATTTAAAATCAAAGCTTTTTCAAATTCTTTTATGGCCATTACATAGTTTTTTGACATTGTAAAAGCCAGTCCTAAGTTAATATGGTCTTGGGCTGTTTCCATAATTTTATTATTCTCTTTTTAAAAAAATTCTTTCTTTAATATTTAAACATTCAAATTTATTTTTAAAACTTATAAGCATAGTTTCTGTTTTTCCCATAACAAAAATTCCATTTTTTTTTAATGAATCATAAAAATAACCAATAACCTTATTTTGTAATTCTCTTGTGAAATAAATTATAACATTTCTACAAAAAATAATATTAAAATAATCTGGCTTAAACGGCTCCATAAGGTTAAATTTTAAAAATTCCACCTTTTTCTTTATATTCTCTTTTATTATATAATGTTTACCATTAAAATCAAAATACTTTTTTTTTCTTTCGTTTGAAAGGTTATCAAGGGTTCTGCCTTCATAATATCCTGATTTTGCTTTATATAATGCATTTTCATCAATATCGGTTCCAATAATGTCATATTTATAATTTAAAATCCCGAGGTTTTCAGATATTTCTTCAAGCATAATTGCTATTGAATATGCTTCTTCACCTGTTGAACAACCGGCGCTCCATATATTTAATCTTGAATTATTTCTTATTATATCAGGCAAAATATTTTTTTCAATTTCTTCAAATGCTTCTGGGTCTCTGAAAAATTGTGTAACGTTTATTGTTAATTTATCAAGTAATAAATTAAATTCTTCGTCTTTTGAAATTAAATATTTTAAATATTCTTCATAAGAATTCATTTGTAAAGATCGCATCCGAACAGCCAGGCGTCTTTTTAAGTAGTTTTCTTTATACTGATTTAAATCAAGTCCAAATTTATCAAAAACCACTTCTTTTAATTTTTCAAATGATTTTGTTTCATCCATAAAAATATATCCCTTTTTTTAAAATATTATCAAAAAGAAAAATAAAAAGATAATAATATAATATTAACAAAATAAACATTTTATTTTGTTTTAACAATATCTCCGATATTTATAATTTCATTTTGTTCTGTTATCAAACCCACAGAAGAATATTGAACAGAATTTATTATTAATAATGACCCTATTTTATGAAATTTTTCTTCTTTATTTTCTTTAGGATCGGTTATTCTGCGGTAAATATCTAACTTTTCACCCGGCAATATTCCTTTTACAACACCTATATTTAAATAAACTATATCTTTGTTTTTTATTCCAGTAACATTATTCAGAACTTTTACTATATATCCTTCAACATCAAGATTTTTCTTTTTAATTTTTTTAGATAATGCTCTATGATAATCTTTTATATCATTTCTTACTTTGATTTTCATTTCTGGCTTTATCAGGTCATATGATTTTGTTATTTGAACTTTAAAAATATTATCTTCTGCAGGACCAACTACTTTTGCAACTCCTAATATTTTTATAAGTTTTCCCATTGGCTGACCAGAAATATTATCTAAAATTTCTTCACTGTCATCATAAATTATGAATTCCTTGCCTTTTTTTGCACCTTTTCCAACAATAAGACGAATATATGCAAAATTTGGTGTTGTTAAAAACAATTTTTCTTTTTCTTTTGTAAAAATATAACCATCTTCTGTAAAATTATTAGTAATAAAGCCGGCTCTTTCAACCAAAATATATCCGGCTTTTTCCACCTTACCTTTTGTTTCTGCTTCAACAAGTAATATGCCCGCTTTATCAATATCATATTCAAATTCAATTTCTTCGCCTTCTTTTGTTTCTTCTTTCTCTTCTGGAATTGTTTGTTTACGTTTTGATGCAATATATTTTTCAAGTTCTGCTGTCTCTGATTCCCCTGGTGATAAAATAATTATACCCTCTGTATCATCTTCCTGAATTGTTACATAAGTTTTATCCTGAGCAGAAGCAACTGCAGTTTCCGTAATTTGTTTTTGTTCCTGAATTTCTTCTTTACTTACAGAAATCTGTTTTCCCTGTATTTCTTTTGTTTTTTCCTGTTCCTGATATGTTTGTTCTTTGGAATTTTCTTCTGTTTTTAATTCTGAAATTTCTTTTTTAGTTTGATCTTTTATTTCATTATCTGATGTTTCTTGTTTATGACTTCCAAGTCCTAAAAAAACAGGAATATTAACAAATGGTCCTCCAAAATTTACAATTGCAGAAGAACCATCTGCATTTTTTATTTCATTGGTATATAAATCACCTGTTGCATTTAATGGTGATACTGTTGCAATTTTATAACCACCTTCTAACATTGTTATAAAGCCGGAACCTTCGTATGTAAATCCACCACTGAATTTTAAAGATAAACCCGAACCATTAACATCTGAACTGAAATTAGTCAAATTATCATTTATTTTACTTCCTGCAAGCAAAGCATAACCAACGCCTGCTGAAGCAAATAAATCTATACCGTTCATTATCTGAAGATATCCACGAATAAGACCATACGGTTCAATAGCATTATAATTAAAAGATATCTGGTCAATAGTAAAATCAACAATATAACTTTTAAATAAATAATTACAACCAGCACCTATAGACAAATATGGAACAAATCGAAAATTATATTCAATACCGACATTATATGAATAAATACTGATATTTGGGCTTATTGATGTAAATATATCAGTTATTTCTTTTTCTCCAGGCATTGAAATACCAAACTGACCACCTATTAAATGAACTGGAATTGAAAAACCAGTTTGTGTTATGGTCAAAATAAAAAAAACAAATAAAATTATTTTTTTCATCTTCACCTCTTTATAGATATGATTTAATTTCCATATATCTTTGTTTTGCTTTTTCTGCTTTTTTGGAAAAAGGAAATTCTTCAAAAAATTTTTTGTATTCATCACATGCTTTTCTCGAGTCAAGCATTGCATCATAATATTTTGCTTTTATATATTGAACCTTTTCTCTGTTTTCTTCAAGATTATATCTTTCAAGATATTTGTCAATAAGTGTAAGGCCATAATTATATTTTGCTGTCCAAAAGCAATATTCAATATTGAAATATGATATTTTTTCATGTAAAGGAATATTTTTTTCAATATAATTTTTATCTGCATATTCCTGTAATTTAGAAGCGATTTTATCGGATTGACCTATTATATAAAGACCTATGAAAACTAACAAGGCCAAAATAAAAACAATTTGTTTAAATCCCATTTTTATCACCAAATTATATTAAAATTCTTAAAAATAATATAACATTTACACTATATAAAGTCAAATATCTTTAATATTAATATAATATAAAATAAAAAAACCCGATAAGATATAAATCTTATCGGGTTTATTATTATTTAACGCCTGGGTTATTTTGCCTGGCGTTGAACATTAGCTGCCTGAGGACCTTTTGCACCTTCGACTATATCAAATGTAACTGTTTCACCTTCTTTTAAGGTTTTAAAACCATCCATTTGAATAGCTTCATAATGAACAAAAACATCCTTACCGCCTTCTTGTTCAATGAAACCATAGCCTTTTTTTTCATTGAACCATTTCACCTTTCCTGTTGCCATAAATCAACTACCTCCTGAAAAAAATTACTTGTAGAACAAAAATCTACAAATTGCATAATATTTTTATGCTAGTTATATATTAACATAATTAATAAATAAGTCAACATAAACTTACTTATTGTTAGTGTAAAATATTGTGTGGACTTTTCAAAAAAGGTGCCTCCTTGTAAAATAAAGATAAAACTTTAAATTACAAAGGAGGCAACCAATGAACAAAAAGTATTTAGAGTTTCCATCTACAAGTTTAGCACAAGCATACAGGTTTTTGCCACAAGATTTTCAAGATGATTTTTGGAGTGATTTAGATTTAAAAGCAAAAGAAT
>Ga0078972_1005508_pt1 | contig 31971 bp, 24 predicted proteins | sample YelNatPaOPGAMG01_FD_67568 | JGI IMG/M metagenome (GOLD analysis project Ga0078972, IMG submission 67568) | Hot spring thermophilic microbial communities from Obsidian Pool, Yellowstone National Park, USA - OP-RAMG-01 (SPADES assembly) (version 2) | ecosystem: Environmental > Aquatic > Thermal...
CTCGCCAAGTGGCTGGTCCATTGCGCTCAGCAGAGCCACCATATGGCGGCCGGCGTTGCTGCCCAAAGCAATCATCATTTGAGCGAGGGCCCGGGCCTGGTCCAGGCACGGCATGAAAGCGCCGGAGCCCACCTTGACGTCCAGCACGATCGCCGGGCAACCCATGGCCAATTTCTTGCTCATGACGCTTGCGGCAATCAGGGGGATCGAGTCCACTGTGGCGGTGACGTCGCGCAGGGCGTACAGCTTCCCGTCCGCCGGCACGAGGTCAGGCGTTTGGGCGCAAATGGCAGCGCCATACTGCTGTACAATGCCCTCGAACTCCTCAGCCGGGAGCCGTGTGCGCAGGCCAGGTATGGACTCCAGCTTGTCCAGAGTGCCACCGGTGAAACCGAGGCCTCGGCCGGACATCTTGGGCACAGTGGCGCCAAGAGAGGCGCACAATGGCACGACGACCAGCGACGTCTTGTCGCCGACGCCGCCAGTGCTGTGTTTGTCCACCGAGTGCGCTCCGAAGTGACCGAGAGCGTAGGTGCGGCCAGAATGGGTGAGGGTCTCGGTCAGGGCGAGCGTCTCTCTGGGGCTCAGGCCCTTGAGGTAGGCAGCCATGAGCCAGGCTGAGGCTTGATAATCGGCGACAGAGCCCTGCACGTAGCCACGTATGAAGTCGGCTATGGCGTCCGACGTATGTTCTTGTCCGTCACGCTTCGCGGCGATAAACTGAACTATGTCCACTTTTCCCTTGCTCGGACTCAAGTCTACCACAGAGGGTGCTGCCACCCAAAGGTGGCTAGAGCCGTGTAATGAATGGGGCGCCAACTGTGTGCGCCGGGTCGTTTGCCAATGAGTGAGCCTGTAGTCGTTATCGGGGCAGGCCTGGCCGGCAGCGAGGCGGCCTGGCAGATCGCCCAGCGTGGTGTACCCGTTCGGCTGTACGAGATGCGCCCCGAGGTACGGACGCCAGCGCACGTTACCGGGTTGTTCGCCGAACTGGTGTGCTCCAATTCGCTTGGTTCAACACTGACCGATCGCGCGCCCGGAGTTCTGAAGGAGGAGTTGCGGCAGCTTGGGTCGCTCATCCTCTCCGTGGCTGAGTGCACAAGCGTGCCAGCCGGTCGCGCCCTGGCCGTAGATCGGGAGAGGTTCGCCGCTGCGGTAACGGAGCGCATCACTGGCCATCCTCTCATCGAGGTCGTCAGGCAGGAGGTCAAGAGCATCCCCACGGATGGGGTTGTCGTGGTGGCGGCCGGGCCGCTAGCTTCGGATAGCCTCAGCGCCGACATCGCCCGGCTGGCTGGCAGTGATGCGATCGCTTTCTTCGATGCCATGGCACCGATAGTGACTGTGGAATCGGTGAACATGAATGTTGCCTTTCGTGCCAGCCGCTACGACAAGGACGGTGACTACATCAACTGCCCCATGAGCGAAGCGGAGTACGACCGTTTCGTCGAGGCTCTGGCAACGGCGGAGACGGCCCCGCTGCATGGCTTTGAGACAGGCGATCAGCGCTTCTTTGAGGCCTGTTTGCCGGTGGAGGTGATGGCACGGCGCGGCCGGCTGGTGCTGGCGTACGGCCCTCTGCGCCCGGTGGGGATCCGCGATCCGCGCACGGGCAGGCGCCCGTTCGCAGTCGTCCAACTGCGGCAGGACAACGGCGCTGGCAGCCTGTACAATATGGTCGGTTTCCAGACCAACCTGCGCTTTGGCGAGCAGGAGCGGGTATTCCGGCTGATCCCGGGGCTGGAGCGGGTGGAGTTCGTGCGCTATGGCCAGATGCATCGTAACACGTTCATTGACTCACCAAGGCTGCTGGAGCCCACATTCGAATTCCGCCGGCGCAGGGGCCTGTTCTTCGCCGGGCAGATCACGGGGACGGAGGGCTATATGGGCAGCACAGCCAGTGGTTTGATGGCCGGCATTAACGCGGCCCGGCGTGCGCTCGGCCTGGATCCGGTTGTCTGCCCGCCTGAAACGGTTATTGGCGCGCTCAGCCGTTACATAAGCAACGAAGCGATCAAAGACTTCCAGCCGATGAAGGCCAACTTCGGCTTGATGCCGCCTCTAGCAGAGGACCCGGGGAGCCACAGCAGGAAGGCGGCATTCCGTGACCGCGCGCTTGCGGCGATGCAAGCTTTCATTCTTGGGGAGGATCTGTTGCCAAAGGGGGCGACTGCCTGATAACAGGACCTATGAGGTTGTTAGCATGAGACCTGCCAGGAGAGTCACCAACCTACCGCCGTATCCTTTCGCTGCCCTTGAGCGCACCATCGCCGACATGGTGGCACAGGGGAGGAAAGTGATCCGGATTGATATCGGCAGCCCGGACCTGCCTCCGAGCGAGGCCATCATCAAGGTGTGCCAGGAGCAGGCGGCCCGGCCCGACCGTCACGGCTATGGCGGCTACTTTGGGACGCCCGCCTTCCGTTCGGCGGTCGCGAGCTACTATCGTTCGCGCTTCGGCGTAGAGATAGACCCGAAGACAGAGGTAATCTCTCTGCTTGGCTCAAAGGAAGGCATCGCCAATATGGCCTTCGCCTGGCTCGACGAGGGGGACATCGCCCTCGTTCCCGACCCTGGGTATCCGACGTACAGCATGGGTCCGCTCATGGCGGGTGCTAGTTACTGGCGCATGCCTTTGCTGGAGAGCAACAGTTTCCTGCCCGACCTTAGTGCCATCCCCGGCGAGGTGCTGGCCAAGGCGCGCCTCATGTGGCTCAACTATCCGAACAACCCGACCGGTGCCATCGCGCCGGAGGGTTTCCTGAGGCAAGCAGTGGAGTTCTGCCGAGAGCACGACATCTTGCTCTGTTTCGACGCACCTTACTGCGACAACACCTACGATGGCTACGTGGCCCCCAGCATCCTACAGGTCCCGGGAGCAAAAGACGTGGCGATTGAGTTCAACTCCCTGTCTAAGAGCCACAATCTCGCTGGCTGGCGGGCGGCAATGGCAGTGGGGAACCCGGTCGCCATCAAGGCCCTGGGCCTGGTGAAGAGCAACATAGACTCGGGCATTGCCCTGCCCATCCAGCAAATGGTGATCGAGGCCCTTACAGGTGACCAGACCTGGCTGCAAGCGCGCAACGCCGTGTACAAGGAACGACGCGATGCAGTCGTTGATGCACTTCAGGCCATGGGGCTCCAGGCTGCCAGGCCAAAAGGTGCCATTTACGTGTGGACGCCTGTGCCCGCCGGCTGGAAATCGGTGGATTTCGCTACGGCTCTCCTGGAGGAGGCTGGCGTGTCAATTGCCCCCGGTGCCATGTTCGGCGAGCACGGGGAGGGCTATGCGCGGATCTCCTTGGTGCAGCCCCTTCCGGTTATGCAAGAGGCGATGCAGCGTTGGGCGGAATGGTGGAGCAGCAAGCCGCACTGAGCGCCGCCGGCCTGGCTGGTCCTTGGGCGCGGATCGGAAACGAAGCGGTACGGGGAGGCAGGTGTAGACACTAAGGCATCTCGTGAGCAGGCAGTACTGGTCGGGGTTGACTGGCGTGGCGCCTCGCGGCCGGATGCCTGGCCGGTTGAGGATTCGCTGGCTGAGCTGAGGCTCCTGGCGGAGACGGCCGGCCTGGACGTCGTGGCTCAATTTACCCAGGCTCTTGAAAGGCCGGATCCCGCCTATCTCATCGGCCCAGGCAAGGTGCAGGAGATCAAAGATCTCCACGGGGTGGAGCCGTTTGACCTCGTGGTTTTCGATGATGACCTTTCACCCAGGCAGCAGCGCAACCTGGAACGACAACTGGGGGTGCGCGTTCTCGACCGCCGCGCCCTGATTCTCGACATCTTCGCTCAGCACGCGCGTACACGCGAAGGTGCGCTGCAGGTAGAGGTCGCCCAGTACGAATACATGTTGCCCAGGCTTACCCGCGCCTGGACCCACCTCTCGCGGCAAACGCGTGGTGGGGTGGGGCTGCGTGGCCCTGGCGAGACGCAGTTGGAAATGGACCGCCGGCGCATGCGCGAGCGGCTGACCCATCTGCGCCGCGAACTTGAGGGCGTGCAGCGCCACCGCGCGCTCTACCGCCAGCACCGGAAGAGAACAGGCGTCCCGATCGTCGCCATCGTTGGCTACACCAACGCGGGCAAGTCCACCCTGCTGAACGCGCTGTCGGGCGCGAACGTGAAGGCGGCAGACCAGTTGTTCGCCACGCTCGACCCCACGACACGCAGGCTGGACCTGCCCGGGTGCGGCGAAGTGCTCCTCACCGACACGGTCGGCTTCGTGCAGAAGCTGCCAGCTGATCTGGTTGCTGCCTTCAGGGCCACGCTGGAGGAGATCACCGATGCAGACTTGATCCTGCACGTGGTAGACATAACGCATCCTCAGGTGCAACGCCAGGTAAAGGTGGTTGAGGATACGCTTCGCGACTTGGGCGTCGGGGAGACTCCGGTCATCATCGCTCTTAATAAGCTGGATCTCTTGCCCGATCCAGATGCCGCCCGCGAGAGGCTGGGTGAGGACCCACATGTCGTCGCCATCTCAGCTCTCACCGGCGAAGGATTGGACGACCTCCTCAGGCTGATCGCCCGGTCGCTTGGCGAAGAAGGAGAAGAGGTCGAGGCCCTCATTCCTTATAGCGAGTCGGCGTTGCTGGCGGCCCTGTTCAGGCGGGGGAGCGTCCACAGTCAAGTGCATGGTGACAGCGGTACGCTTGTGAGCGCGACTGTGCCCCTGCAATTGCTCGGCCAGCTTGAGCCCTACTTGCTTCACAGGGGTGGGCGAGACGATGGTACCCAGTCGGCATCACTCGCTGGCCCCGTCTCGACATCATCCGAGGAGCAGAGTCTCCGGCGGGCGGAAGGATGTGCCGGCATGTCACCAACGTGCTACCTGCCTAACCCTTGATCTCTTGCCCAGAGTGGCCTTCGGCAACCAAGCACTTGCCTGCCGAAGGCCATGTCTCCCCATGGGCTGCGCCCCAGTTGGCGATGTGGTTCAGGGGCGCTTCTGCCATCAGTTGAGGCTCGCGCCGAGAGCAGTGTTGATGTTCGCCAGTACCGGAGCCAGCGGCATGAACACGGACTGGAACAGTTCGCTGTAGCGTTCATGCAGCGCGGTCTGTGGCTCGAAGCGGCTTAGCGGGAACCGCGTAGCCTGTATCGCCTCCTGCAGAGACGAGTAGACGCCAGCGCCAACACCGGCGAGCATTGCGGCGCCGAGCAGAGTGACCTCGCTATGCTGTGGCACTTCCAGTGGCAAGCCCGTGACATCGGCCTTCATCTGCAACCAGAGCGGGTTGCGCGTTCCACCACCGAGGACGCGGAGGGCGCTGGGCGAAGTGCCAGTATTGCTGGCAATGACTTCCATCTGTTTGCGGAGCTGGTAGCTACAAGCCTCGAGGACGGCACGCGCGATCTGCCCTCGACTGCTGGTTGTAGTTAGACCAATTATGGTGCCACTGGCGTTGTATGCCTGGAAAGCGCCCATACTGCGCACAAAGGCCGGAAGCACGACCACGCCGTTCGCGCCGGGCGGAACCTCGCTTGCTTCCCGGATCAACGCTTCGTAGCGACGCTCGGGCGCAACATCGCGGTAGAAGCTCTCAAGCACCCACTCGACGACGCCCCCGGCTAGCATGAGGCCCTGGCACAGGTACCGGCCGGGGATCGTGTGTACCTCGTAGTCAATCCCCTGGGCATAGAGCGGCGGGGAGGGGATGAAGCGGTCCAGGGCGGCGATCACCATTTCCCAGGTGCCTGTGATGTCTATGAATACCTCGGGCGAGGCCACGCCCGACCCAAGGGCGCCGACTTCGCAGTCATGCCCTCCGGTGGCCACTGGCGTGCCGGCCGGGACGCCGCATTGCTCGGCGGCAACGTTCGTCACCTGGCCAAGGACGGAGCCAGGAGCACTGATCGCAGGTAGGATGCGGCGAGGCACTTCGACCACGTCCAGCAAGCGTTGCGACCAGGCTATCTGGTTGAGGTCGAGCGCCATGGTTGTGGAAGCGATGGTTGCCTCTGTGCTGAAGGCTCCGGTCAAACGGTAGACGATGTAGTCCTGAACCATGAGCCAACGATGTGCCGCATCCAGGGCCTGAGGATAGTTCTCGCGCAGCCAGCGCAGGCGGTTGATGGTGTTGATCGGGTAGTTGTGATAACCGGTGATGCGGTAGATCTCGAACGGCTCGATCTGGGCGTCGAGCCATTCTTTCTGGGGAGCGGTCCGGCCACAATGCCAGGAGATCATGGGGTAGAGGAGTTCGCCCTTGGCGCCCAGAGGGACACCATCAGCGCCGAAACCCGTGACTGCTACGCCGCGAACCTCGGGATGCCCGGCGGTGGCGATCGCCTCCTGACAGGCCAGGCAGACATCGCCCCAGATGCGGTCAACGTCCCAGATCATCCATCCTGGTTGGCCGCCTGGCTGCTGCGTCGGGCCGTTACGCCGGCTGCCTGAGGCGATGAGGCGGCCGGACTCGTCAAAGAGCCCGGCCTTTATGCCAGTAGCACCAACGTCTATGCCCAGCAGCGCTTTCAGAGCCTTTCCCATATCGGCGTGATCCTTGCTTTGCCAGCCGGCCCGAGCACTACGGGCGCGACGCCGGTCATCTCGCAGTACCAGGTGAGCGCTTGGACGTAGTCTCCCACAACGCCCTGCACATGGTTAGCCGGGAAGACGCTCGTGAACTCGTCGAAGGAGCAGGCGAGCTTTGCCCAAACATGGGGCCAAGTTGGATCGGTTTCGCTCTTCAGCCTGGCGCTCAGCGCCGGGTCCAATTCGACGGCTTCACCCGGGACGATGACCATGTAGGGCTTGTCATCGAAGATGCCAAGCCTGGCGAAGGTCATTTGACCAGGAGCGGCATCGAACTCCACAGAGGCGCCGCCGGCTTTGAAGTAGAACTCGAGAGCCGGGTAGAGATTGACGCGCGAGAAGTTCTCCTCGGCTTTCCAACTGCGTTTGGCATACCAGCTTGCATGGTTGCCAGAGTTGCACCAATCCCAAAGGTCGAGATCAGGGTGGTACAATCTGACGTCCATGAAGAGGGTGGGGAGGCCGCCACTCACATACTTGAGAATCTGCATGGTGATGGCGGCGTAGGAATCGGCCTCTGTGGCGCAGACAACCGGCTCCTTGGCGCCGCGCCAGTCGTATGGGTCATTCATGAGCATTTCGGGTATGTCGCCAAGGCAAACGTACTCGGTGAGCTCGCGCTGGCCCTTGAGGCCGCAGAAGTCGAAACCCTTCTCTCTGTTCACCGATTCCATGGCAAGGTAAAGGCGCAGTTGCGTCTCGAGAGTCTGCGGCGTGAGCATCTTGCCGTCGTAGTGCAGCCGGTCGCCAAGCATCGCTTCGAACCACTCGCGGCCGCGCTGCACCTCGGCCTGATCAACTTCCCTCATGCGTTCCACCAGCAAGAGTTGGTCTGTCTGCTGGGTGGTGATGCCGAATGCCTTGATATTGGGAATGAGGTGCCAATAGCCCGTCTCCATGCCCATGCTGTGCCCACCGTACAGGCCGTATACTTCCCCCTGCATAGTGGTAAAGGCCTGGGCCGCGCGCAGCCAGTCGAGCACCCGGCGCTGGGTTGCGCTGTCGTCAATCTCACCGACGATGCGATGAGTGCGTATGCCTGCCTGACGCAATTCGCCGTCGGTCGCGAGTAGTCCGACGTTCCCCGGGAACTTGCCGTTGTTATTGGAGAGGCTGAGCACGGGCACGCCGGGCCCGAGGGTCTTGAGCAGGGGCCAAGCCATGAAGGGGAAGTTCCATACGTTGTAGCACATCACGAGCGAACGCACGCCAGCGCGCCTCAGTTTCTCGCCCGCTTCCTGAGCGCGACGCACCGAGTCTATTGTGTGATCGAGAACAACGATGTCCGGCTTGCTGCCATCGGCATTAGTCAGCCCGCCGGATATCACTGCTGCCCATCTGTGCAGGACCTGCATGTTGAGCGCCTCGTTCTGGGCAGTGACATGTGGACGCTCGTCGTTCATCATGACCAAACCGATTGGGCTGGAACGCATGGAAGCACCTCCGATGTCTGGTACTGGACGGCAACGGCCGAGCCGGTCCTCCCGGCCCTGCCGGACCCTTCGCTTCGGGAGCCATGGTAAGCAGGCGGTTTCCGGCTGTCAAAGCTGCCGGCCTGGTCGGGTGTACCAAGCCGACTTTCGGCGAATGACCGAGCCGGCGTGCACTCATAGCTCGACCCGGCGAATTGCCGATTGTGGGCTTGTAGTTGCCTGTGCGCGATGGTATAATGATTGCCAGTTAGATCAGGCCGCAATGTGGCGTATCCTAAGTACGCTACAGCCAGTGCAGCGATTGGAGGGAGCAGTGAAGCTCGTCCTCAGGTCTGGTGGCAAGATCGAAAACCGGGATCCGTTCAAGCGTAGTCCGGCTGGATTGCGAGGCGAGGATCGCGCCGCAGGGTCGCGCGGCCGTCGCTCCATAAAGGAAATCCTCATCCTGTCGGCGATCGCGAACGTGCTGAGCGAGTCCAGCCACAAAGGCAAGATGACGGATATCGACTGACCTGGAGCCGGGTAGCCCCCGCCAGTTTGAGGGGGTGTTCTTTGCCTTGTGCCTGATCCGTATAGGTGTACCCAGGCTCCGCTCCCACTAGCGGGCGCCAGTGAGTGGTCTTGGTCCCCTCATTATGGCAGCGGCGGTCCTTGCGTCAGGACGGGGTGCCGCTGACCGTTGCCGGTGGTTGCCACGCACAGGTATCCTGTGATAGCATCGGCGCCACTGCATCACGATCCGCCTGAGCGGTTTTGGGAGAGGCCATGCGCGTTCCGATCATTGCCGGCAACTGGAAGATGAACAAGACCCCCAGCGAGGCACGCGAGCTCGCAGCGAGCATGAAGGACCGCCTGCTGGAGATCAGCTCGGTCGAGCGGGTCTTGTGTCCGCCCTTCATTGACATCCCCGCCGTAGCTGCCGTCGTCGGTGGAACTGAGATTGGCGTCGGCGCTCAGAATCTCTATCCTGAGAAGGCCGGTGCCTACACCGGCGAAATCTCGCCCCTGATGCTCAAGGAGTTGTGCCAGTATGTCATACTCGGCCATTCCGAGCGCCGTGGCTACTTCGCGGAGACCGACGAGTTCATAAACCGGAAAGTGAAGAGCGCTCTGGCAAACGGCCTGACTCCGATCATCTGCGTTGGCGAGAGCCTGGAACAGTACGACCGAGGCGAGACGGGTAGGGTTGTCTCAAGCCAGGTGCGCGGGGTCCTCGCCGGGCTAAGCACCGAAGAGGTGCTGCGTGTGGTGATGGCCTACGAGCCGATCTGGGCCATCGGCACGGGGCGGGCGGCCACGTCTGAGGGTGCCAACCAGGTGATCGGTGGCGTTGTCCGTGCGACAATCGCTGAACTGGTCGGGGCTGATGTGGCGGATCGGGTGCGCATCCAATATGGCGGCAGCATGAACGCGGCGAACGCTCTCGACTTGCTGCAGCAGCCCGAGATTGACGGCGGCCTGATAGGGGGAGCCAGCCTGAAGGCTGATGACTTCGTGGCCATCGTCAGGGCCGCAGCCGAAGCCAAAGGCTAGCAGTGCAGCGCAAGCACAAGTGAGGCGTGCAGCATGCGAGAGGGGACCCTTCGGGCCCCCTCTCGTGCGTTTGCATAGGTGAGTTGCTGGCCAGATTGAGCGCTGCCTCTCAGCGTCTACTTGCGCCGAGCCGTGAGCTCGAGCGTCATCTCCTCGAAGTACGATCGCGGCGGCGCGTCCGGGCTGTCGGCGTATTTCAGGTCCATCACCTCAGCGGTGAGCGCCAGGCTGGCGGTCTCGAGGAGGACCTTCTGCCCCGCCTGTGCCTTCACCATGTCTCCTCGGCTGGCCATCCCATCGCGCACGCTGGCGTTCTGCATCGCATATTCGCTCACGATCAGTTTCGTCGTGGTACGGATGTCGCTTTTGTCAAACAGCCATATCTCCATGGCACAGGCTCTCTCCGGGCTGGCTTCTCCGACGGTCTCAGCGACGCCCAGGCCGCACTCTCCGAGGAACTCCTGGTCGCGCCCTTCGATGCTGTAGGAGGTGTCGAAGAGTTCGTTGCTTCCGTAGCGGTAGGTAGCCACGAAGGTCCCCAGCACTTCGCCCTGGGGCTCGGCGAGTGCGTTGGGCTGCGGGGCGACTTGAGCCGCGCTTTCGTTGCTCTCGTGTTCCTCAGCCAGCAGGCTGAGTGCTTCATCCAGGCTCAACTCGTCGTCCGCCTCAGCAACTGTGGCCGAATTGGCAACCGGACGGGCCGGGGATGATTGGGCTGGGCCGGCGGGCGTGGCATTGTTAGCGAAGATGCGTGCACGACTGACACGGAGGTGCGGCAGACTGGGCAGTCTCAGAGAGCGCAGCCGCGCCATGGTAGACGACAGGTCCGGCATTGCAGGAAGCGTGCCGCGCCTGTAGGCCCAGACGCCGCCGCCGGCAAGGAGGAGAACGGCTGCGCCCAGCAGCATCACAGCCAGTGGCCGGCTCCGGCCGACCTCGGCAGCCACGCTGCCGGCCTGTGTACCTTGCTGCGTTATGCTCCGAGAGGGCGGTGTTGCCGCAGAGAGCGGCTGACTGCCTGCCTCAAGGGCCAGGTCCTGACGCAGGCGCTCCAACCGCTTGGCTTCCACAGGGGTGCTGTTGGACATGGCGGTTTCAAGGGCGCCGATGATCGCCGCTGCTTCCTCCGGCTTAAACGACTGCAAGCGGGCTCGAGCGAGATCGGCGTCGCCGTTCAGGGAGTATGAATCTGCCGCCATGGCGATATACTGCTGCTGATAGGCAGCTGCCATGTCCGAAGGTGCAGCATTGCTGATTCGCAGCGGCCAGACGGACCAGCCGAGAATCGGCAGGCCGACAATCAGGCCAAGCAGAAACCCCAGCCCCCCGAAGACAAGGGCAGTGTTGCTGCCACCCCGGCTGAGGCCCCGCAGCCTCGGTGCCCGCTTCAGGCTGACGCGGGACAGGATTGATGTTCCGTTCCAGGTAGTTGAATTGCTCATCACTAGCCTCCCGCGCCTAAGCGCACAGGTAAGGGTCTTTGACAGACCGGGTGAGAATTTCAATGCCAGACTCTGTCAACATGACTACGTCTTCTATGCGGACTCCGCCCCATCCTTCCACGTAAATGCCGGGCTCGACGGTCACCACATTGCCCGGCTCGAGGATGTCTGCTGAGCGGCTGGATAGACGCGGGTCTTCATGTATGGCGAGACCGACGCCGTGCCCCAGCCCATGCCCGAACGCCTCGCCAAAGCCAGCCGAGGTGATCACGTCGCGGGCGAGAGCGTCGGCCTCTTTGCCGGTCATGCCTGGGCGAATGCCAGCCTCAGCCGCCTTCTGAGCCGCAAGAACGATATCGTAGATCTCCCTGAAACGTTCGTCTGGCGCCCCGAGGCACAGCGTCCTGGTTAGGTCCCCGCAGTAACCGTCCACCCTGGCACCTATATCTATTACTACGGGCTCGCCCGGAGCCAGAGGACGGGGCCCTGGACGGGCATGAGCCATAGCCCCGTTTGGGCCCGCACCCACGACTGGATCAAAGGCCATGGCCTCGCCGCCGTGGGTGCGGATATATACTTCGATGAACCAGGCGACCTCGGCTTCTGTGACACCAGGTCTCAGCCAATCTCTTGCAGCGGCGAGAGCCTCGTCGGTGAGGGCAACCGCAGCAGTGAGTCGGTCGATCTCCGCTGGCGACTTGACGGTGCGCAAGCGTGCGACCAGTCCGCAAACTGGGACGAGTTCGGTGGCGGAGCCGAGACGGTCACGCCACGTGTTCCACTGGTCTACGGTCACATAGTCCGATTCAACACCAACAGCGCGAAGCCCACAGTCGACGGCGAGGGCCGCCAGAGCATCAGCCCAGGCCTCACGCGTCTCGACCACGCGGGCAGAGCCCACCTCGCGCTTTGCCTGCTCGGTGTAGCGTGGATCAACCGCCAGGACTGTGTCCTCGTCCGAAATCAGGAGAAGACCAACATCGCCTGTGAAGCCGCAAAGGTAGCGCATGTTGATGGGGTTGGTGACCAACATCGCCTCGAGGCCATGCTGGTCAAATGTGGAGCGCAACCGCTCGATCCGATCGCACATAGGGACAAAGCCTTCACAGCAGTTTGATGCAATGTGGTGCAAGAGCCGTGCCAGCGGTAGGTTGGTGTGGTTTGCTCGGCTGCCAGCGCCCTTGGAGGCAGTCCTTGAAATGCTCTTGCGAAGCAGCTATGATAGTGTCCGAGTGGCACAGACAACGTGACATAGCCCCTTTCTGGAGGTAACGGTGGATATCTTCGCCAAGTGCTCCGAGTTCACGGCCGCGCGCGAAGCCATTGCTGGCGGCTACTACCCCTTCTTCATTCCTCTGGACGACACGGAGGGTACAGAGGTTGTCATCAACGGGCGTCGTCTGATCATGATCGGCTCCAACAACTACTTGGGGCTCACTACCGATCCCAGAGTACGCCAGGCGGCGATGGATGCGGTGGCCAAGTATGGCACAAGTTGCACCGGCTCGCGCTTCCTAAATGGCACCCTGAAGCTGCACCTTGAACTGGAGCGTGAGTTAGCCGAGTTCGTTGGCAAGGAGAGCGCCCTTGTCTTCTCGACCGGCTATCAGACTAACCTGGGCACTATCTCGGCGCTCGTGGGCCGAGGCGATGTGGTCATCACCGACCGGGACGACCACGCAAGCATCATAGATGGCTGCCGCCTCTCCTATGGAGAGATGAAGCGCTTCCTCCACAACGATATGAACAGCCTGGAAAGGGTGTTGCAGGGGTGCGACGAGAGCCAGGGCCGCTTGGTGGTGGTTGACGGGCTTTACAGCATGGGCGGGGATATCGCACCGTTGCCCGAGATCGTTGCTCTCTGCAAGCGCTACGGGGCACGGCTGATGGTTGATGACGCGCATGCCATGGGAGTGTTGGGAGATGGCAGGGGGACGGCAGCCCATTTCGGCCTCACCAAAGAGGTTGATCTGACCATGGGCACGTTCTCCAAGTCGTTTGCCTCACTGGGCGGGTTCATCGCTGGCGACGACGATGTGGTCCATTACATCCAGCACATGGGCAGGAGCATGATTTTCAGCGCCAGCGCTCCGGCCGCGAACGTTGCTGCTGCCGCTGCTGCTCTCAAGATAATGAAAGAGGAACCGGAACGGCGGACCAGGCTGCTGGCGATCGCCGCCCGCATGCGCAGCGAGTACACTCGCATGGGATTCAACATCGGCCAGAGCCAGTCGCCCATCATCCCTATCTACATAAACAACGACGAAGCCACTCTGGCAATATGGAAGGCGCTCTTTGAGGCTGGAGTCTACACGAACCCCGTACTGCCACCCGGAGTGCCGCCCGGCAAGTCGTTGCTGCGCACTTCCTACATGGCGACGCACACCGATGCGCAGATGGACCGGGTGCTCGAGACTTTCAACAGCGTCGGCAAGAAGCTGGGCATTATCTGATCGGCTGGCAAAGGTGCCCTGCGCCTGGAAACCGGGGCTTAAGTGACAGAGGCCGGCACTCGTGCCGGCCTCTGTCACTTAACGTGCACTCTCCGGGCTATGAGCCGGGAGGCTCAGGCGGGAAGGGTGGGATTCGAACCCACGGTGGAGTCACCCCCACAACGCTTTTCGAGAGCGTCCCGATTAACCACTCTGGCACCTTCCCGTGTCTGCGTTCTGCTACGATCTCAGGCGGGCGAAGTACTCTGACAGCTGTGCCTGGGCACATTGTGCAAGGATTCCGCGGGTCACCAGCACCTGGTGGTTGAGCCAGGGCGACCGCAGCAGGTCCAGGATGCTGCCGGCTGCGCCCGCTTTCGGGTCATCAACGGCATAGACCAGCCGGCCCAGCCTGGCCTGCACCATGGCCCCCGCGCACATCGGGCAGGGCTCCATCGTGCAGTAGAGCGTCAATCCTGACAGCCGCCACGTGCCCAGCTCGCTGGCAGCCTGGCGGAGAGCGATGATCTCGGCGTGAGCCGTCGGGTCTTGGAGCAACTCACGCTGATTATGCCCCTTGGCAACCACCTGACCCGCCGCCACAGCGACAGCGCCCACAGGAATGTCGCCGGCCGCAGCCGCCAGCCTGGCCTCAGCGATAGCCTGAGCCATGAAATGCTCGTCGTCAGCCAGCGACATTGTAATGGACCACGCTGCCTGGGGCAACCCACTCTCCTGAGTCTCAACAAAGACAATATACCGGGAAGCAAATGGCACAGCAACCGGCGGAGCCCTGCCCGGCCTTTTCAGCCAACTCATCTGGGAGGAATGAGCCAGAGGGAGGCGGATGCCTGGCTGGTGGTCCAGAACATCTGATCTGCACTGGGACCGTTCCGAGGAGCACGGGTTCCAGCGGTGACCCGGCCCAAGCCTTGGACGCCAGCGGCGGGCTGCGCAGGACGGTGGCTCTCCCAAAGATCGAATGAGTGATCGTAGCCGCCGCTGTTGGCAATCCGGGGCAGCGCTTCGCTCGCCAGGCTCCGCGCGGGAAGATGCCGGTCACATGGCACCAGAGTGCGACTCGCAAGCAGTCGCTATGCACGCGCCCGCTGACACGAGGGCGTCGCCGGGCGCGTACGTGGCGTTTGCCGTTGGTGACAGCGGTGTAGCCTTGGTCGGGTGTTGAGCATTCTGCTATCATTGCTTTGTTGATGTCCTCTTGCTGGAGCGATGTTGCTGCAGAGGTGGGCAATGCACAGGTTCGAGAACCGCTCTGAGGCGGGTAAGGCGCTTGCGCACTTGTTGGCGGAGTACGCTGGCCGGAAAGACGTGATCGTGCTCGCTTTGCCTCGAGGCGGGGTGCCGGTCGGCTATGAGGTCGCCACTGCCTTGGGTGTGCCCCTGGACGTCTTCCTGGTGCGCAAGTTGGGCGTGCCGGGGTACGAAGAGCTTGCAATGGGCGCGATCGCTTCGGGTGGCATCCGCGTGCTCAACGCCGACGTCGTTGCCAGTCTCCGCATTCCATCAAAGGTGATCGAGGCCGTCACTGTGGCCGAGGAGCGTGAGCTGCAGCGGCGCGAGCGCCAGTATCGCGGCGACAGGCCAACGCCCGAGGTACAGGGGCGCACGGTCATCCTCGTAGACGACGGACTGGCCACCGGGGCCAGCATGCGAGCGGCTGTCCAGGCGCTGCGCCAGATGGGCCCGCAGCGCATAGTCGTCGCTGTGCCGACTGCGCCGGCCGAGGCCTGTGCCGAGCTCAGACCCCTGGTTGACGAGGTTGTGTGCGTCATGACGCCCGAGCCGTTCGGCGGCGTTGGCCTCTGGTACCGTGACTTCAGCCAGACGAGTGACGAGGAAGTGCGCCGGCTTCTTGCGGAGTCCCAAACGGCGGGCGGAGATTGGGGTAGCCGCGGGCCCGACGAGCGGGGAGCCGGCCAGTGAACGCCATTCGCTGCGGTGCGCTGTCGGCGAGGGGGTTGTAGTGCCTGTCAATCTCATGTCGGCCATCGTCGAGGTGGGCGGCGTGCCCCTGGCTGCCGATATCGCTTTGCCTGAAGCGGCAAACGGCCTTGTGCTCTTCGCGCACGGCAGCGGCAGCAGCCGGCTCAGCCCCCGCAACCGCTTTGTCGCTCAGGTGCTCCAATCTCACGGTCTGGCGACAGTGCTAATGGACCTCCTGGCCCCGGACGAAGAGGAGCGCGACAGACTGACCGGTAGTCTGCGTTTCGACATCGGGCTGCTGGCCCGCCGGGTTCTAGGCGTGCTCGACTGGGTCGCGGGCCAGGAAGGCCTGAGCCATCTCAATCTGGGTCTCTTCGGCGCCAGCACCGGCGCGGCGGCGGCGCTGGTTGCGGCGGCGGACCGTCCCGATGTGGTTAGGGCCGTGGTGTCACGGGGAGGGAGACCCGACCTGGCGGCCGGGGCTCTCCCCCGAGTTCTGGCTCCAACCCTGTTGATCGTCGGGAGTGCCGACCCGATTGTTGCCGGCCTCAACCGCCAGGCTCTGGGCCTGCTCACGGCATTGCCGCGGGAGAGCAAGCAACTTCTGATCATTCCAGGAGCGTCTCATCTTTTCGAGGAGCCAGGTGCGCTCGAGCAGGTCGCGAGCTATGCCTGCGACTGGTTTCAGAAGTATCTGGTCGGATAGATGAGTCGCACCCGGTTGGGCTCTTTTCTCCTGCCCGTAGCTTGAAGGTGCTTGCTCGCCGCGATAGCCGTATAATCGCGCCTCAGTCCGCGGTCATGGATGGACGTGATGGCGTGTGAACTGGATGGCCCAATCTCTCGGCGTGGCACGGGCAGCCTCAAGTGGGACGCGGTCCAGCCAGGCGTGTTGCCCATGTGGGTCGCCGACATGGACTTTCTTTCTCCTGAACCGGTGCGCCGCGCTTTGGCAGAACGCGTGCAGCATGGCGTCTTCGGGTACGGCATAGAGCCCCCTGAGCTTCGCCTGACAATCGTCGAGCGACTGGAACGCCTCTATGCCTGGCAGGTGGCCCCCGAGGCTGTTGTCTTCCTACCCGGGGTGATCCCGGGCTTGAATGTGGCCTGCCGGGCCTACGCTCGTGCCGGCCAGAGCGCTCTTATGCAGACGCCGGTGTACCCTGGCATCCTGCAGGCGCCGGGAAACTGCGGCCTCACCCCGCGCTATTGCCAGCTCCGGCCAGGTCTAGACGGCAGCTATGGCTTCGATGAGGCCGAGTTCGAGGCTGCCATAGCTGCGGACACAGCTGTCTTCATCCTTTGCAGCCCTCACAACCCAGTTGGTAGGGTATGGAAACGCCAAGAACTCGAGTTGATGGCCGAAGCCTGTCTCAGCCATGGCATGACCATCATATCTGATGAGATCCATTGCGATCTCGTGCTGGGAGGCCAGCTTCACTTGCCGATCGCCGCTCTTGATCCGGATGTGTCGCGCCGGACGATCACACTGATGGCTCCCAGCAAGACTTTCAACATCGCCGGGTTGGGCTGTGCCTTTGCTGTGATCGAGGATGAGGAAATGCGTCGCCGCTTCGAGCGAGAGAAGGCGGGCCTGGTCAGTGAAGTCAACATAATGGGTTTCGTTGCCGCCCTTGCAGCCTATCGACAAGGTCAGCCTTGGCTGGACGAGGTGCTCGGCTACCTCAGGGACAATCGCGACCTGGTGCTGCAGTTTGCTCAGACGAGGCTGCATGGTATCTCACTGCCATCCCCAGAGGGTACCTACCTGGCATGGCTGGACTGCCGTGGTCTTGCTGGCAGTCAGCCGGAGGCTGCGCGTGACCCTCACGGATTCTTCCTCGAGCGGGCTCATGTGGCTCTGAGCGAGGGCCCCGCTTTTGGCCCGGGCGGTGACGGCCATGTGCGCCTCAACTTCGGCTGCCCGCGCTCGATGCTCCTGGAGGCTCTGGAGCGGATGGCGGGGGCGATCGCTTAGCCGCGTCTGGCCCGGCCAGCCGACACCCGCTCGCAGAGCGGTGCCGACGACTCCAATGTTACCGGCCAATCAGGGCGCGACAAGCAGAAAGCGAGAGGCGCGGCTCCTGGGGCCATGCTGGGTCTTCCGGCCCTCTTTCCTCACGACACGAGGTACGCCTGGTCGGTCTTCATCATCTCCGGCTGTACTCGGCGGCATGGCGATACATTGTCCGGACATTCTCAGGCGGGCAGTCCGGCAGGACGTTATTGCCAGGCAGAATGAAGAGGTTGCTTGTATCGGCAAGAGTGTCAATGATGCGCTCCGTCTCTTGCCGGATCTCATCCGGTGTGCCATAGCGCAAGAGGGCGGCAGTTGACAGGCCGGCCCAGATCGTCAGGCGCTGGCCGTCGCGGCGCCGGTGGCCGGCGATCCAGGCCAGGTCCACCCCATACTCCGTCTGGAAGCCTTGAAAGCCGGCTGCGCCGGTGGAAAGCACGCTATCCACGAGAGGATGGATCATGCCGTCTGAGTGCCAGACCAGGTGGAAGCCAGCCTCCACCATGGGCTGGATGGCATGTCTCACTGCCGGGAAGTAATACCGATCGAGGAAGGCCGGGGACACCATTGGACCGTCGCGACCGGCAATGTCGGTGCCGATGAGAGTCAGTGGCGGGATGTCCAGTTCGCGGTACAGCTGAACAACCAACTCCGCTTTGCGTCTTTCGACCAGGTTCTGCGACCAGAAAAGCTTCTCTGCCGCCTCCGGGTAGAGCTTCAGGAACATCAGATAGTTCATATAGCCGAAAGTGGGATAATGCTCGAAGGTCGGGTGGACAATGTCCCACAGTGTCGGCAGGTAGACGATGTCACCGAGCATCGCCTGGGTAGTCTCGATATGAGAACGAAAGGCTGCCAGCCAGGCACTGGCGTCGAAAGAAGCTAGAGCTTCTTCTGGACTGGGCAGACCGAGAACATAGTCCCGCACATCCTCGGGGCTATTGAAACGCTCCTTATAGGCCTCGAAGGTCTCCTTGCTGGCGTCGCCCCGGTACTCGCCGGGGAAGCTTGCCGGGTGCAGCGCGATGATGGCGTCAACACCCAGGCTCCGCTCAGCCTCGAACGCAGCCCGCAGAGGATCGCGCCAGTATTCCTCGGGCGTCATGCCCGCCAGGTCGGCCTGAAGTTGATCCCCAAGCACCCAGCCGCCCAACAGGGCGACCCGGTCAGGCCGCTCCTGAGATAGCGTCCGGATTATGCGTTCGCGGTGACTGAGTGCCATTTGACAGGACCCCCTCGTGCGATGGGGCAGAGTGTAGCGCAGCCCGGTTCGGCAGTCCATTCCCGGCTCCATGTCGCTCTGCGCTGCAGCCTTTCGGCACGGCAGCAAGCAGTTCTGGCAGTACGAAGGCACTATCGCGAAAGGCAGTTTACCCTTCGGCTCGGCACGCCAGCCAGTGGCGAAGTGATTGCCAGTGCGGATCGGAGCGCAGAACCCGCGGGCCCATTGGGCCATAAGTAAGGTGAGCTCTTGCTATTGACACGCCAACGAAAGGATGCTATGATTAGTTCGTAAGCAGGTGCTTATGGAGAGAGCTGTGGAACCGGCCGCGGGCCGTTCGGAAGGCAGTAGTGAGTTACCCGCCTCAAGGGCCATGTCGCCGAAGGAAAGGCGCGCTGCCATTGCTCTGGAGGTGCAGCAGCGAGGTCACGCCACTGTGGCCGAGCTGGGCCGGCGGTTCGCGCTTTCAGAGGTCACGATACGCCATGACCTGGATTGCCTAGCCCGCGCTGGACTGGTGCGTCGCTCACGCGGCGGTGCCGAGGCAGTCAGCCGGGCGCGCCAAGTTGCCTCCTTCGACATGCGCCAGTTGCAGAACCTGGAGGAAAAGCGCGCCATCGCCAAAGCGGCAGTCGAGTTGATCAACTCCGGCGACATCATTTTCCTGGACGCAGGAACCACTGTGCTTGAGGTGGCCCGGGCGCTGCCGCCCAAACTGCTGGACGGCGGTTTGACGGTGGTGACTCGTTCAGCCGTGATCGCCTATGAACTGCGACGCTGGCCAAGGACACGCCTGGTGGTTCTGGGCGGTGTCTACGTGCACGACTTTGACGACTTCGTGGGCGAGCAGGTGGAGATGGCCTTGCGTGGTATGCGCGTGAACACGCTGTTCATAGGCACCGACGGGCTCAGCCTCGAGCGCGGGGTCACAACCGATAACGTCCTGGAGAGCTCGCTCTACAGGCTAATGGCGCGCTGTGCCGATCAGGTTGTGGTCGTCTCCGATTCCAGCAAGATTGGGCGGGACCAGTTCCAATCCATATTGGCTCTGGATGAGATCCAGGCGCTGATCACAGACGATAATGCGCCGCCAGAATTCATCGAAGCATTACGAGCTCGCGGCTTGAGGGTTGTCGTTGTGCCTGTGCGCGCCCAAGGTGGTCCGGTCGTGCCCATTCCTGCCAACGCAGCGGAGTAGCCAGCATGCTCAATCCAGCGCTTGCCATTCGCCTATTCGACGATGATGAACTGGAGCAGTTGCACCAGGCGACACTGGACATTCTCGCTGACCCGGGGATGCGCATCATGTCCCCCGCTTTGCTTGAGGCGCTGGCACGGCGGGGTGCGAAAGTGGACTATGGTGCTCAGGTGGTGCATTTCCCGGCTGCACTGGTGGAACAGACCATCGCCGAGATGCAGGCGGAGCTCAAGGCCGGGCGCAAGCCGCTCATATTCAACGGCGTTGTGTCCTCCAAGACGCCTACCGGGCCTGATGGCACGCGTGCCATCCTGGCCAAATTCGGCGGCGCTTGCGTCGAGGTGTACGACTTTGACCGCTGGGAAGCTAGACAACCCTCGCGCAAAGACCTGGTAGACCTGGTGCGACTGGGCCAGGCCCTTCCCGAAGTGGCGACCGTCGGCAATCCGGTGGTGTACCTGTTCGAGGATGACGGGACGCCCGTTGACCCGCGGCTACAGCGAGTGAAGACGGCGGCGCTCATCGCCCGCTACACCACCAAAGCCGGGCCAACCGAGGTCTGGAACGCGCAAGAGCTCGACTTCCTGATGGAGATCGGCGAGATCGTGCGTGGCAGCCGCGAGGCCTATCTGGCTAACCCCTGCTTCGTGACCGCGAAGGAAACAATAGCGCCGCTCATCCTTACCCAGGAAGCGGCAGAAGTCTTGCTCCTGTTGGCTCAGCGTGGGCTGCCGACGACGGTGATCCCGATGCCGATCACTGGCGCCTCTTCGCCGCTGAGCCTGGCTTCCAACGTGGCCCTATGCAACGCTGAAGTACTTGGGACTGCCGTGGCCGTGCGCGTCGCCTGCCCCCAGGCTTGGGTGGCTGGCGGGGTGATCAGCGGCATACTCGACATGTCAAGCGGTGCCGCTTCTTTCTCCGCGCCTGAGGCCATCCTTCAGGATCTGGGCATCGCCGAGTTGCACGAGCGTCGCTATGGCTTCGATTTCGCGCTAGGTACTGGTTACACCGATGCCCGGTACCCGGGGCCGCAATCGGTCATGGAGAAGATCGCCAAGTACTGGGCTTCTTACATGACTGGCCGCTACAACTACCCGGTCGGCCTGTTGAGCGGCGGCAAGTGTTTCTCAGCTGAGCAAGCGCTTCTGGATATCGAGATTGCTCACTGGCTGCACGAGTTCGGCAAAGGCATGCTTGTCAGCCCGGTTTCGCTCATGGTCGAGTCTATACGCGAAACCGGGATTGGCGGTAACCATCTGGCCGACGACTACACGGTGGCCAATATGCGTCGGGCGATCTGGTATCCGGCGCTCATGGATCGCGGTCTGGCGCCGGTCGAGCCCACTCAGACGAGGGGGCGCGACATGCTTGAGCGGGCACGCGCGCGAAAGGAAGCCATCCTGGCCAAGGCTGACTACGAGATTGACGCTGACCGCGCTCGGGCGATTGAGGATGTGGTGCGGCGGGCGGAACGGGAATTGAGGTAAGACGCTGCTTGAGCGTGGGAGCTTGGTGGCAGCATCGGCTCGCGTACGACGCGGCGGCGAGCCTTTGCTTGTGATGGATTCGGGAGAGGTGGCCCTTGAACACGAAGATCACGATCATCGGAGCCGGCAGTGGCGCCTTCTCGCTTTCTCTGATCAGGGACATCTGCCTGACGCCGAACCTGGAAGGTAGCACCGTCTGCTTCATGGACATAAACGAGGAGAGGCTCGAGTCCTCTTACGCCCTCTGCCAGCGCTATGCCGGGGAACTTGGCTTCAAGCTCAATCTGGAGAAGACCCTGGATCGGCGCTGCAGTCTGGACGGTGCCGACTTCGTGGTCAATACGGCTCTGGCGGCGCCGCATGAGCGCCTGCGCGAGGGCTGGCGGATCGCTCAGCGCCTTGGGTACTCCTGGGGTTCGTCCTTCCATGTCATGTACGACGAAGCCTTCTGGGTGAACTTCTACCAGTTGCGGCTTTTCGAGAGCATCGTGGAAGACGCGCTAGAGATCTGCCCCAACGCCTGGCACCTCCAGGTGGCGAACCCGGTGCTCGCCGGTGTCACTCACATCGCGCGTAAGTACCCGCAGGCCAAGTGGGTCGGCCTGTGCCATGGTTTCAGCGGTGTGTACACAGTGGCGAAGACGCTGGGCCTGAGTGAGGAAGGGCTCACTTACGAGATTCCTGGGGTGAACCATTTCGTTTGGTGCACTCACCTGTACCACAACGGCCAGGATGTCTTCCCCCTGCTCGACAGGTGGATCGAGGAAGACTTGCCCAGGTTGCGGGCTGAAGGGAGGCCCACGCCGGGCCTGGACCCGAAGCACGTTGATCTCTACCGTCGCTTCGGCGCCATCCCCATCGGTGACACGTCGCACTGGAGCGGCGCAGCCTGGCCATGGTGGTACAACAGCGACGCTGAGACCGAGGCGCGTTGGAATGAGAACCCCTGGGAGGGCTGGAGCCGATACTTCAACGGCGTGGCCGCCGCCTTCGAGGAGCACAAGCGCATCGCCGCTGACCCCTCAGTGAGGGTGACCGAGCACTACCCTCCCAAGCTCTCGGGCGAGCCAATGGTGCCTATCATCGAGGCCATAGCCTGCGATGTGCCACGGATTGTCATCGGGAACATCCAGAACAGCGGCGACTTCGTGCCTGGTGTGCCAACGGACTTTGAGGTCGAGATTCCTTGCCTTGTCAGCAAGCGCGGCATCCAGGGCATCGCCACGGATGGCCTGCCTGAGCCCCTGCTGGCACACATACTGCGGGACCGGGTGGCGCCGGTGAACCTGGAACTGGAGGCCTTCGAGACGGGCAGCAAGGACCTGCTCCTGCAGTTGATACTGATGGACCATTGGAGCAGGAGCGAATCCCAGGCGCGGCAGCTGCTCGATGAGATCATGGGCCTGCCGTATCACGCCGAGATGCGGGAGCATTACAGATAGTGCGGCCGATGTCCATTGGCAGGGCACGTCTGTGCCATCTGGCCGAACGAAAGCGCAGTCTGTTCGGGATGTCGCGCCGTAAGGAACCGGCTATACTGGGGCATGTACTCAGACAGCCAACCACTTAGGAGGGCTCTACATGTCCGAATTTCCGCGTACGGTCGTCGGTGGGGTCTCCATGCCCCGCCTGATCATCGGCAGCAACTGGTTCCTGGGTTACTCGCACACGAGCCTGGCGCAGGACAGGTTTATCAAGAGTTATCAGACCCGCAAGAACATCGCCGACATTTGCACCGTCTTTCTTGAGGCGGGTGTGGACGCCATCATGGGCATGGGCGATCCGCTGATGATGGACGCCGCCCATGATGCCGAGCAGCGCACCGGCCGCAAGATGATCTTTGTGCTCACCCCTAGCTGGGACACCAAGGCCGCCATGACCGATCAGGGGATCATCGCCAAGGCAGTTGACGGCTGCCTGGAGAAAGGTGGCACTTTCGTGCTGCCGCATCAGAACGTCACCGACGCTCTCACCGACAAGCGCGCCGGTATCATCCGGGACCTCGACATAATTACAAAGCTGATCCGCGAGCGGGGCATGATCCCGGGCCTGTCCACGCATATGCCCGAAGTCCCTGTCTATGCTGACAGGCAGGGCGCTGACGTGGAGACCTACATCCAGATCTACAATGCCGAGGGCTTCCTGATGCAGATCGAGATTGACTGGGTGCAGCGGATGATCCGCGATGCGAAGAAGCCGGTCATGACGATCAAGCCGCTGGCTGCCGGGCGCCTGATGCCGATTGTCGGCCTGGCTTTCGTCTGGAACACTATCCGTGACCAGGACATGGTGACCATCGGCTGCACCACACCGGATGAGGCCAAGGAGTGCATCGAGTTGTCACTGGATCTGTTGGAACGCCGCATGCCGGATAACGAACTGCAGTACACGCGCAGCAAGGCATCGCTGCGGGGTTAGGCACTGGCGCGAACGAAGGAGCTAAGACATTGGTGATTGGCAACCAAGACAACCTACGCCTGCGCTGGGGCATAATGGGTACTGGCAGCATCGCCCATGCCTTTGGGGAGGGGCTGCGCCACTCACGGAGTGGCTATCTCTTGGCAGTAGGCAGTCGCAGCCAGGAATCGGCAGACAGGTTTGCCGAAGAGTTCGGCGCCGAACGCCGCTACTCCTCCTATGAGGCACTGCTGGCCGACCCCGAGGTAGATGCTGTCTATATCGCTTTGCCCAACCATCTACACATGGAATGGGCTATACGCGCGGCTGCGGCGGGCAAGCATATCCTCTGTGAGAAGCCCCTGGCCAGCAATTACGCTGAGGCCATGACAATCGTGGACGCGGCCAGGCACCATGGCGTCTTCCTTATGGAAGCATTCATGTACCGCTGCCACCCGCAGACGGCTAAGCTCGCCGAACTGGTACAGTCTGGCGTCATCGGCGATCTGCGCCTGATTGATGCCCAGTTCAGCTTCAACGTTGGCGTACCCGATTACGATGCCTTCCGGCACCAGAGCTGGAGCTCGGGCGGTGCGATCATGGACGTTGGCTGCTATTGCGCCAGCATGGCCAGGCTGGTTGCCGGGGCAGCGATCGGCGCGCCTTTCGCCGAACCGACGGAGGTCAAGGGCGCCGCCCATGTCGACCCAAAGGGCCACGTGGACGAGTGGGCGGGCGCAACCCTGCGTTTCACCTCGGGTAAGCCGGCTATGGACGTGATCGCCAGCTTATCCTGCGGCATGATGGTGAACCAGGACTCACGCGTAGCTTTGTGGGGCTCTAAGGGGCACATCATCGTCAACAATCCCTGGTTTCCGGGCCGTGGTGGCGGGGACGACAAGGGCGATATCTTGCTTTTCCGCGATGAAGGGCGGAAGCGTTCGCAAGAGGCGGAGGTGATCACGGTCGGGGCTGATGTACCCCTTTACACCATCGAGGCCGACACGGTGGCGCGGGCAATCTCAGCCGGGCAGCAGCAGGCGCTGTGGCCGGCCATGACCTGGGATGACACCCTGGGCAACATGCGCACGCTGGATCGCTGGCGCAAGGATGCTGGCGTGGTTTTCGAAAGCGAAAAGCCAGAGGGGCTGAGCGTTCCTTACAGTATACGGCCAACGCCCAAGCGACCCTTGACCACGATGCGGTATGGCCAAGTGCCAGGCATTCCCCAGCCCGTCTCGCGCCTCGTCATGGGCACCATGGTCCTCGCTCGGGGGGACCTGGCTTACGCAGTAGCCCTTCTCGACCACTGGGTGGAGATGGGCGGCAACTGCCTGGACACAGCCTATGTGTACAACACCGAGGCTATCGTCGGCCAGTGGCTGAGATTGCGCGGCAACCGTAAGGACATCGTGCTGATCACCAAGGGCGCCCATACCCCAAACTGCACGCCCGAAGGCCTCACTCGCGAGTTGCGCGAGAGCCTCGAGCGTTTCCAGACCGACTACACTGACCTGTACTTCCTCCATCGCGACAACCCGGCCGTGCCTGTCGGTGAGTTCGTTGAGGTGCTCAACGAGCACAAGCAGGCCGGGCGCATCCGCGCTTTCGGTGGCTCCAACTGGACGATCGAGCGCATCGAGGCGGCGAACGGGTACGCTGCTGCTCACGGCCTGGCTGGGTTCGCCGCTTCAAGCCCGAACTTCGCGCTCGCTGTCTGGAACGAGCCCATGTGGGCCGGCTGCGTGGCGGCTGTTGACCCTGTTTCGCGGGACTGGTATCGCCGGACGCAGATGCCGCTCTTTGCCTGGAGCAGCCAGGCCTCCGGTTTCTTCACCGGACGTTACAAGCCGGACGATAGGGACAACCCGGCTTGCGCAAACATTGTCCGCACCTGGTTCAACGAGACCAATTTCCGGCGCCTCGAGCGCGCGAAGCAACTGGCTGCCAGTAAGGGCGTCACTTCCACCCAGGTCGCACTCGCTTACGTTCTTCGCCAGCCACTCAACATCTTCGCCCTGATCGGCCCGCAGACGCCGGCCGAGGCTGATACATCGGCACAGGCTCTCGATGTGGAGCTGACCCCAGAGGAACTGGCCTGGTTGGAGGGCTAGCCGCCCGCGGGGATTGGCGGCAACTCATATGGAGGTGGGCGTGCAAGGTATCGAAATCCGCATGAAAAGGCTGATCCCTGATGGGCAGCGAATCATCATTCTGCCGCTGGATCATGGGGAGTTCCAGGGGCCACGCAAGGGCCTGGTGAGCGTCGTTGAGACTCTGCAGTGGGTGAGCGGCTATGATGCCGCGCTCGTGTCGCCAGGCATGTTCGCTCGTGCCAAGGACTTTTTCGCTTCCAGGCGTGGCCTCTCGGCAATCGTCCGCCTCAACTGGAATGCCGACTACTGTTTCCAGTGGAACTACAGCGACGGCACGCATGCGCAGACGCTCTCGCCTTCGGCGGCGCTGGCGATGGGGGCGGATGCTGCGCTTGGATCTGTAGCCATCGGAACCGGGGACCCGAAGCAGGACGCCGCCTCTGTTGGCCTGTTCTGCAAGCTGGCCGAGGAGGCGCACGCCTGTGGCCTGCCCATGGGTGGGGAGTTCTATCCCGGCGGGGACATCAGCCGCTTTTCCGAGGCGGAGTTCCACGACCTGGTGAAACGCTCGGTGCGGATCATTGCCGAACTCGGCGCGGACTTCATCAAGACTTTCTATACCGGGCCCCGCTTTCAGGAAGTGGTTGAGGCCTGCCCAGTTCCCATCATTGTTCTTGGAGCAAGCAAGCAGGCGGAGGCTGATGCCTTGAAGAAAGCGGAGGAGGGTATTGCTGCCGGGGCGAAGGGGGTAGTGTTCGGGCGAAACGTCTTCGAGAGCGAGCGCCCACAAGACTTCATGGCTGCCCTAGGCGAAGTAGTGCGTGCCGGCAGGCCGGCCGCAGAGGTTGCGAGGCAGTTCGGGTTCTGAAAGAGGGAATCCGCCCAGTCGTACTGGTCGAGGGCGACGAAACGACGCATGGGGAGAAGTGCTCGCGTCGTGCGGCAGGGGTGATCACTAGCGTCCCAGCCACGTCGCTGCGGCAAGCATGTGGGTTTCGACCGTGAACATGGTCGTACCGGGGGTCAAGTGACCCTATCAGCGTAGCGAGGAGGATGCACATGTTGAGCAAGACCTGCTCCCGACGGCGGTTCTTTCAGTATGGCGCCCTAAGCCTGGGCGCCGTTGCCGGCAGCGCCGTGCTCGCCGCCTGCGGAGCCACGCCAGCGCCGGCTGCTACCAAACCACCGGAGGCGGCGACCCCTGCTAGCGCCGGGCAAGCTGCCACCCAACCACCAGCCCCGGCTGCTACAGAAGCGGTCGCCACAGCGGCACCTGCCAAGGCCGCCGCTCCTGGTGAAGTTCGCTTCGCCATGTGGGACTGGTATGCTTACACGCCGGGCATCAAATGGGACGAATGGAACCAAAAGACGGCATTCCCGAAGTTCAACGAGGCCAACCCGGATATCAAGGTCTCATGGGAGCCCATGGACGACTTCACCAAAGTCTTGACGCAGATGTCGGCCGGGACAGCCGCCGACGTCATGTCCGTCTGGGATCCGGCGATGACCGTCTGGGCCGAGAAGGGGCAACTGCTCGACCTGCAGCCCTTCATTGACAAGGACATTCCCAACGCCGACAGCTTGTATATCCCTCTGGCCTGGCAACAGATGTGGAACAAGTTCAAGAACATGCGCATGGGCATGCTGGCCGACCTGGATATCACCAGCATCTACTACAACAAGCAGGCCTTTGAAGAGGCGGCCGTGCCCCTGCCGACGAAAGACTGGACTACCGACGACTACACCGCGGCCGCTACCAAGCTGACGAAGAAGGACAGCAGCGGGAATGTCACTCGTTGGGGGGCCGAGATTCGTCCCGCCTTCTGGGAGGGTTATGCGAACTATATCCTTGCCTTTGGTGGTCAGGTGCGGGACGACGAGACGCAGATGAAGTGCCTGCTCGACTCGCAAGACGCCATGGACGCCATCGAGTGGATGCGCAAGGGCATGTTCGAGACCAACTGCTTCGCTCAGCCCAACCAGATGTCTGCGTCCGGCTTGCCCAGCACCTGGACGGGCGCTGTGCCGGCTGGCATTCTGGCGATGGCCGAGCGGTCCGCCGATCAGTTCTTCTCCATGGCGGACGGCATGAAGGACATCCCATGGGACATCGCTCACATCCCCCAGGGGCCCAAAGGCCGTTCCTGCATGGGCTTGCCCGACCAGTGGGTGATCTACAAGGGCGTCATTGACCGCAACAACAAGGATGCGGCTTGGACCTTCATGAAGTTCCTCACTGGGGAATGGTATCAGAATCAGATCGTGAACGTGGCCGCACGCATCCCCGGCTTGCTGAGCGCTGTCGCCAACTGGGCTACCGGGCTGCGCAAGGCTGAACCGCGCCTGGAGAAGGTGCACCTGGAGACCCTGACTGAGCAGCTGGAGATGGGTTACCCCAGAGGCGACCAGATGTTCCGCTACCAGGCCGTGGCCGCGGAGATCATTGACCCGGCCATGCAGCAGATCTTCACTGAGGGCAAGGCCGATGCCAAGCTGATGAAGGAGATCGCGCCCAAGGTGACAGCCGCCCAGCAAAAGGCGGCATCTGAGGCGGGCGGAGCCTAGCCAAGAAAGTGGGGGAGGGGATACCGGTAGGCCGGTCTTCCCTCCCCCGGCGTGGGCGCACTTCCACTATTGCACCCGAGGAGCTTGCACATGGCGCCAATCGCAATGAATGGGCGGGCAAAGGTGCGCCGGACTTCCAGGCAGCGGCGCGAAGATGTGCTCACCGCCTATCTTTGTTTGTTGCCCTGGATCGTTGGTTTCCTTGCCTGGACGTTGGGGCCAATGCTGTTCTCCTTTGGCCTAAGCTTCTTCCGCGCTGACATGCTCACTGGCAGCCGTTTTCTCGCTCTGGGCAACTACAAGGAGCTCTTCACAGAGGACCCGCTTTTCTGGAAGAGCCTGAGGGTGACCGCCACGTATGCTTTCGTCTCGGTACCGCTCGGGGCAGCGCTCGCGATCGCCGTCGCCATGCTGCTCAATCAGAACATCATCTTCCTCGGCTTCTGGCGCACCGTCTACTACCTGCCGTCGGTTGTCTCTGGAGTGGCTGTGTCGCTCCTCTGGCTGCAGATCTTCAACCCGCGCATGGGCCTGCTCAACGGTGCGCTCAAGGTGCTTGGCATCACGGGGCCCAAGTGGATCTATGACTCCAACTGGGCTCTTCCATCGCTCATCATCATGAGTGTCTGGGGGGTGGGCGGCAACATGCTGCTCTACCTCGCCGGCCTGCAAGGGATCCCAACTCAGCTCTACGAAGCGGCCAGCATGGACGGCGCCAACGCGTGGCATCGCTTCTGGAATGTGACCATGCCGATGCTGTCGCCGACCATCTTCTTCAACGTCATCATGGGCCTCATCGGGTCATTCCAGTTCTTCAGCCAGCCTCTGATCATGACCGGCGGTGGGCCGAACAACGCCACGCTGAGCATGGTGCTCTACCTTTACAACAAAGCCTTCCTGCAGACGCAGTTCGGCTACGCATCGGCGATCGCCTGGGTGCTTTTTGCCATCATCATCTGCTTCACCCTGCTGGTGGTGCGCAGCTCGAACCGCTGGGTTTACTACGAGGGAGAAGAGCGACGATGAGCGACTGTAAACCCGTGGCAGGCACCATCGGGAGAAGCTGCGACATGTCGGAGGCTGCCGCAGGTCCAGCCGCCAGAGGAGAGGCGCGATGACGGCAACTGCTGCTGCCTCGGAAAGCAAGGCGATCGTATCGGTAGGGCGGTCAAGGTCGAAGCGAGGCAAGGCTACCAGGGCGGTCCTGAAACAGGTGCTGCTCATCGCCCTGGCCATCCCAGGCGCGGCTCTCTTTCTGACCCCGTGGTTCTGGATGGTGTCCACCGCCGGCAAAGATACCGCCCTGATCTGGCACATGCCGCCGGTGTGGATCCCACCGGTCTACCACTGGGACAACTACATCAAGGCCTTCAGAATGGGCGAGTTCGCCATGTACTACCGCAACACCGCCATCATCTGCGTGCTCAACGTGATCGGCGTAGTTGCCTCAAGCTCACTCGCGGCCTTTCCTTTCGCCCGCATCCGCTTTCCGGGACGTAACGCCCTGTTCCTTGTGGTGCTCAGCACGATGATGCTGCCCGGCCAGGTGACGATGATCCCGCTCTATGTCATCTTCTCCAAGCTGGGATGGGTGAACTCGTTGCGGCCCCTGATCATCCCGCCCTTTTTCGGTGACGCCTTCAGCATCTTCCTTCTGCGCCAGTTCTTCCTCACCATCTCGCGCGAACTGGACGATGCGGCAAGGATTGACGGCTGCAGCCGCATCGGCACGTTCTTCCGCATCCTGCTGCCGCTGACAAGGCCGGCGCTCGGCGTAGTGGCCATCTTCACGCTCACCTATGCCTGGAACGACTTCATGGGCCCGCTCATCTACCTGAATTCGCCCAAGTGGTTCACCATCACCCTGGGGCTGCGGCGGTTCGTCGGCAAGACCTCGATGGACGTGCAGTACCTGATGGCCATGACCCTGGTTTCGACCATCGTGCCGATCATCGCCTTTTTCACCACCCAACGCTACTTCATCCAGGGGATCGTGATCACGGGCGTCAAGGGATGACGGACGCGTGCCTGAGCCAGATTGGTTGGCCCGGGAACGCTTGTTCGCTCGAGTTGCTTCGTGTATCGTCAGCACGAATGCCATAGCCAGATAGAAGGGGTGGCCAGCTCAGAGCTGGCCAGCGCCAGCTCGGCACGTATGCAGAACGGCCGCGGAGGGTGATTTTGGAGAAGCTGCTACTGGGCTTGGACCTGGGCATGTCTACGGCAAAGGCAGGGTTGTTCACCGCTACGGGCAGGCAGGTGGCCCTGGCCAGCGAGGAGTACCTGCAGATCCCGGAAGGTGTGCCGGTGCTCGAGGCCGATGCGGAGCTTTTCTGGCGGGCCGTGTGCGCCGTGATCCGTGAGGCTCTGGCAATGGCCGGAGCTGGCAGCGCCGAGCGTGTGGCCGGCGTGTCCATTTCCAGCCACGCGGAGACACTGATCATCCTGGGAGAGGACGGCCAGACGGTCCGCCCGGCCATCCTTTCGCCGGACTCACGGGCGGAGCAGGAAGCAGCCGAGTTGACCGCCTTGGTCGGCAACGACTGGATCCTGGAGCGGACAGCCCAGCCTGAGATCACGGCCATGTGGCCGGCCTGCAAGCTGGCCTGGCTGAAGCGACATGAACCTGACAGCCTGGCTGCCGCTACCCATATCCTGCTGCCACCGGACTTCATCATCTACCGGCTGTGTGGCGCGGCGGTTGGCGAAGCCGCCGCCTGGCTCTCGTCAGTGATGCTGGACATAACGAGCCAGGCATGGTTGGTGCCGGTCCTCGATTACGCGGGCGTGCGCCAGGAACAACTGCCGCAGTTGCTCGCGCCAGGGACGCTCGCCGGGCGGGTGACGGCGCAGGCGGCAGCGGAGACGGGCCTGGCGGAAGGCACGCCAGTGGCAGTTGGCTGCATGGACCAGATATGCGCTGGCCTGGCCGCTGGCAACGTGCGCCCTGGCATCGTTACGGCGAGCACCGGAAGCGTGCTCGCCTTGATGGCGACGACGCCAGCGCCTGTATTCGATCATGTCACCAAGATCCCGGCCTACCCGCACGCCGTGCCCGGCCTCTACTGCCTCCTGCCCTGGAACCCTACGGGCGGCATGGTGCTGAAGTGGTACAAGGACCGCTTCGGCCAGCTTGAGGAGCAGCAGGCGCACGGCTTAGGGGCGAGCGTATACGATCTGCTCACCGGACCGGCGGCAGAAGTGCCACCCGGCTGCGATGGGCTGACGATGGTGCCCCATCTGCAGGGTGTGCTGTTTCCTGAGGTCAACCCGGCTGCGCGCGGCGCCTTCATCGGCTTCTCACTGATGCACACTAAGGCTCACTTCACCCGCGCCATCCTTGAGGCGATCGCCTACATGCTGCGCAGCGGCGTCGAGTGCCTGCGTGGCCTGGGTGTCAATGTCGAGGAGGTGCGCGTCCTCGGGGGCGGGGCGCGCAACCGGCTCTGGAACCAGATCATGGCCGACGTCTGCCAGGTGCCCATCGCCACACCAGCGAACCTGGAAGCGGCCGTCCTCGGGGCAGCCATGCTCGCGGCGGTGGGCGCAGGCGTGGTCCCCGACGCTCTGGCGGCAGCCGAGATGATGGTCGGCATCGCCGGGCGGTACCTGCCGGATGTGGCCCTGGCCGGTGTCTACGAGGAGGGCTACGCCCGCTACAACC
>Ga0078972_1005509_pt1 | contig 31968 bp, 29 predicted proteins | sample YelNatPaOPGAMG01_FD_67568 | JGI IMG/M metagenome (GOLD analysis project Ga0078972, IMG submission 67568) | Hot spring thermophilic microbial communities from Obsidian Pool, Yellowstone National Park, USA - OP-RAMG-01 (SPADES assembly) (version 2) | ecosystem: Environmental > Aquatic > Thermal...
GGCAGAGCTTAGGAAAGAAAAAGTTGCTGAAGAAAATAAAGCAGATAAGCGATAAAGAAAGAAGAGTAGTGCGGGACATAAACCACAAGATAAGTGCTGCAATAGTAAAACAGGCAAAGGAACTGAGAGCAAAAGGTTATCAGCCTGTGATAACCATGGGAAGGTTAACAGGGATAAGAGGAGCAGCACAGGAAAAGGGCAGAAGAATAAGAAGGGCAATAAACCAATGGAGCTATTATCAGTTGCAGCAATACATTAGGTACAAAGCCAATTGGGATGGTATACCTGTTGGGCTGGTCTCAGAATATAAAACATCAAAGCTCTGTCATAACTGCGGGCATGAAGGACTAAGAAAAGGTGGTCTGTTCAGGTGCAACAACTGCTCTATGGAGTACAATGCAGATCTGAACGGTGCATTAAATATAGGCACCAGGTCTCTGGAGTATATCTTCAGAGACAGGGCATCAACGATGTTTAACTCATTAGCAAATGCTTCTGTCCTGAGAGAGTTCTCAGGAGTTAAACATCGTTCAGTGACTATGCCCCTAAGCTGGACAGAAAAATCCGGGAAGGATATTCCTTCTCATATGTACGATCCAGCAACCGCGCGCTTCTAAATGTTTAGAAGCCCGACCTTTAGGTCGGGGAGGATGTCACAAATGTATGTATGCTAATCCGAGCATGGAAGAAGACATAAAGAATATGCATTGGTCAGAGATAATCGCAAAAAAAATAAGCGAGAGGAAAAAACCGCCATTTGTTGTAGCGGCTGGGATAACCCCGAGCGGGCCGGTCCATCCAGGAACGCTTTGCGAATTTCTCTACGCCCATGCCATAAGCCAGCAACTGAAGAAATACGGTAAGACAACCTATGTATTCGTATCTGATGATTTCGATGCGCTCGATTCTGTTCCAGAACCGCTTAAGGATTACGCGGGGATAATAAACGAGGACATGGGAATGCCGCTCTCCATCGCTCGAGACCCAAAGGGCTGTCATAAGAGTTTCGCTGACCACTTTATAGCGGAGACTAAAGAGATAATGAAGATATTCGGGGTAAAACCAAAATTTCTAAGAGCGAGCGAGCTTTATGCAGGCGGAAAATACGATAAGTACGCAATGTTATTGTGCGAAAGGAAGGATGAGGTAAAGAAGATAGTCCAAGAAAGCTCCCTTCGCAACGAGATGCCGGCTGATTGGTTTCCGATATTACCGCTGTGCGAGAGATGTAAGAACATAGACAAGAATGTTGTTCTGGAATACGAGGATGGACGGTACCGCTACAAATGCAGCAAGTGCGGTTATGTTGGAGAAGATGAGATAGGTAATCACCGCTATAAACTCCTTTTTAGATTGGATTGGCCAACAAGGCAAAAGTTCCTCAAGGTAGTTGTTGAGGGAGGGAGCATCGACCACCATAGCCCTGGCGGGACGATAGCAACGCTTACAGAAATCCATAGGAAGATATACAACGAAGAACCGCCCTATATGTATAAGTTCGGGCTCTTGAAATATCACGGCAAGAAATACAGCAAGAGCAAGGGTATAGGCCATACTGTCAGTGAGCTTCTCACACTTGCACCGCCAGAATTAATAAAGTACATCCTCTTCAAGCCAGATATTCAAGAAGATAAAGAACTTGTAATAGATAAGGAAACACTCTTCCCAATCCTTGAGGAATTTAGAAGGATATCCCAAGCGCGCGAAGGAGGTGGCACTGGCGAACAGGTTCAAGCAATGAGCAGGGCAGACCACAAGAAGATAATAGCATTTGAGCTTTGCAACGTAAAGAAGATTTGGAAGGCCGATGTGGCAGACATGATTTTGTATTACAACATATACAAGGATTGGAAAAAGGTCGGAGAACTCGTAGGCGATCCGAAGGGAACGCAATTCCTAAAAACTTATCTGACGATTTGGATGGAAAGGGGGCTGGTACCCGATAGGTATATGTTCGAGATAAGCATGAAGGAAAAGCCGAATGAGATCGTTAGATATTTCCTCTCAAAACTTACACCGGATATGAAAGCAGAGGAGATACATAATACTGTGTTTGTAGTGGCAGGGGAGAAGGGAGTGGAAGCGAAGGATATTTTTAAAGATATTTACATATGGTTAATAGGGAAGGAGTCCGGGCCACGCCTTGGAAGGATGATATATGCAATAGGCGTGAGCAGAATTAAAGAGACAGCGGGGGTCTAGGTGGTTGAGGTAATAAGATATAGTGGTGGGGACATCGACCGTGCGTTATACCGCGCTAGGGATACTATTCTTAATGGTAAGATATTGATATACCCGACAGACACTGTTTATGGTATAGGTTGCGATGCAACTAAAGATGATGTCGTTGCTAAGATAAGAAAAATAAAGGGACTTAGTCAGGATAAACCTCTCCTCGTTATGATGGCTGACATAAATATGGTAGATGAATATTGTGAGATCGGGCTCTGGGAAGAGACCATACTTAAAAAATACCTTCCTGGTCCGTTCGCGTTTATCCTCAAAATGCGCAAACCTTTACCGGTAAGTTCTGATGGAACGCTTGGGATAAGGATTCCAGAATCGGATTTCTGCAATAGACTTAGTGAGGAGGTAGGAAAGCCGATAGTAAGCACAAGTGCAAATAAGACTGGAGAGCCTCCGCCAGTTTCTTTCAATGAAATAACCAGCGAAGTACTCAATGCTGCGGACCTCGCTGTAGACAACGGCTCTACAAGATATAAAAAATCCTCAGATATCGTCGATTTGGTCAAAAAGAGAATAGTTAGAAAAGGTCTTGGTATCATAGACCTTACTAAATTTCCTGAAGAGTAAAGGCCCAGGCCTTTCTGTGCTTACATCTCTACGTATTCAACACCAAGCGCCGAGCAGTATTCGCTTATCTTTCTTTTATGCTTTCTGTTCGTGCTTTCTTTCAGGACAAAAACCTTTCTTACTGTTTCAACGTTTTTTTCAATTGCCTGTCTGAAAATATCCTCGTCAAGAGAATCCAACACATACTTTGGCGCAATGTGCCCTACTGCATAGTCTGTTTTAAGGATCATATTTGTAAACTCAATTGCGTAATGTCCTCCACCGGTTCCAAACACACTCTCATACCTTTCCTTTCTTTTCAAACTATTGCTTATCGCTTCAGCGACAGATTCTGCTGCTGTCCCATCGCCCCATTCCATTTCTGTACTGCCTATCTCTACGAACATTATCGGAACGGTGCAGGTAGGGCCGTGATGGTCTGCTTCCACGTAAACAGGCCAACCCGTCTTATTCGCTCTTGCGAGTTCTTGCACGATTATCTTTAACATGCTTCCAGATGCGATGTTTAATGTCCTTGGCTTCCCTCCATACGCGGCATCAGCCCAGTTTCCCGGAAAATGCGCAGTAAGCATCCGCTCACCGCTCTTGCTTTTATGCGAACTAAGGACGATTATGCAATCGGTATCAAAATCTGTCGGGACATTCAGCACGCTTGGTGCTTTTGTATCTATGAGAAGAACGCCGTCCCTTTCCCATTTAGATTCTTCTACTTCTGCGAAGCCGTGCTTTTCTATAAGTTTGAATGCGATATTTTTGCTCGCGATATTATTTGATGTAAATAGCAGGATTGGCATCAAACCACCATGAAGAATGCCGTAGTTGCTATCGGAACGACCAGGTTATCGTCGATCGGAAGGTCTAACGACTCAACCGTGGCTGCAAGAAATGCGGCTGGGATGATAAGCGGACCGACAAAGGAGTATCCAAGAAGAGATGATAGAAAAAATGCAACGCTGCCTTCAAACGTCTTTTTACGGTTATACGGCAGGGTTATCCTTCCGTTCTTGCCGATAAGAGTGGAAACACCATCCCCTATACCAAGCATTATTATAGAAGCGGCGATAGCGTTTTGGTCTGTAAGAAAGGATGTTATAAGAAGAACTCCGGTTGCGTAGCAGGCAGAACCCCATCCAGGGAATGGGATGTTCTTTCTTTCAAAATGCTCTCTAAAAAATTCCACAAGAAATATCTTTTTCCCGAGAAATGTAAGATTAACAAGAAGGAGGCCTATCATCAAAGTAAAGAATGAGAGCGCCATTAGCGTCCCCCTTCCTATAAAAATCAATATCAGAAGTGCTGTTATTCCTAGGAATATGTGAAATAGCTGGCGTTTTATTTCAATCTCTTCCATAGAAAACTCCTCCAAAAAACATCTACCAAATTATAAGTAATAAGCGCTATTGGCAGAGCGGCTGCGATGTCCCTAAAACTATGCACGGCAAGTACCAATCGCGTTAGGGATACAAAAAGAGCAAAGAGGACAAATATCCAGTAACTTCTCTTGTTAAGGAAGGATATCATTACAACAAACGCTAAGGTCGCGTGAAGACTTGGGAAGGAGCTGCTCGACGGACAGTTTGGAACATCCAGGAACGCGCACGGGCGTTCCACCCCGGTAAGTATTTTTATGCATGTTGCAAAGAGGAATGCTAGGAAAAGCGCTATAAAAATCTTGAGCCTTTTTGTGTTTCTACTTTCGTTTATCAGGACAAGTGCTACGATAACGAACACGAAGATGATGTGATTGTCTAATAATAGACTTAATCCTGTAAGCAATTCGTTGTTGATGTTATAAGCGAAGTTTGATATTGCATCCATAGATACGACCTAGAATTCCAGGAAGGTGAATAAAAGAATGCTTACAACCGCAAGCAAAAGGAAGTATATGGCAACTCGAGATTTTCTTCCTTCTATATCCGCTACATAAAATGCAGATATGAGGGAGTACATCACAAGATACGCCGGTATTATAGATACAGTGTAGGATATAAGCTGGGGCGCGGTTGGGTCACCAAAAAATTCCACCATGCCGGATATAAGCGAAAGCGCCATCTTGAGTATTATTGGTATTAGAATGCCGCCGAAGAGTATTGTGTATTTTTGCATGGACATTAGGCTTGCGCGCTCTCTCTTTATCTCAAAATTCTTTAGGAGGTCTTCTGCTATGCTGTGCATCTGACTAAATGCATTCGTATCGAAAACATGTTTCAGCATTGTCGATGCCCTCTTCAGTGCTTGCGAATCGTTTCTCTTCCAAAGGTCTTCCAAGACAACATCTGTTCTTACATTCATAAGGAGCTGCCTCTTTGATTTTCCTGCCTCTTCAGAGAGGGCGCCGTATCCTCCGTTTTCTATAGTCTCAAAAATCTTCTCCATCTTTGCAGATTTTGGCAGCGCTGAAATGGTAAACAGCGCATCTGGAAGGTATTGCTCAATTTCTTCTGTTCGTTTTTCCTTTATGTATGATTTATAGACAACAAAAAGCATCATCGCGGTTGCTATTACTACTATGAAGAGACGGAGGTCCCCTTCGAGAAAGAGAAATGCAAAAAGAAAAAGGAATGCTGGTGCTGCAACAGTAACATCAAGAACGCTCTGCCCTTGCGAAAATGGGGAGTGCGGAACGGATGCCTTGCTGAGCAATAAAAGAAAAACGCTTATTGCTGGAAATACTAAGAGAAGGGTTATTGCTATGCCGAATTCAGAGATCGCCCCCCCTACTCCAAATTTACCAAGCAGAACGTAAACAAGGAAGAACGTAGGCAGGATGGCCACCGTCATAATGAACAGCATACCAAAAATTGCGCTCTTCGAAGCGTGCTCCTTTAGGCTGTGTTGCTGCATCGCCAGAAGCTCGTCTCCTATTCTCTTCATCTCATTTCCCGCTCCCCCTATTTCATATGCTGAAAGGAGTTGCGAAATCGCTCTTTTTACCGGTTGGGAATCGAACGATACGGCAAATCTTGCAAACGCCTTTTCTATTGTAACACCGCTGTTGACATCTCGCACTATCCTTCTCATCTCCTTGCCGATTTCGTTGTTTTCCTCCGAAACTATGGCAAGAGCCTTCGTGAATGGAATTTTCATATTTATTAGCATCCCTACCGTCCTGAGCATAAACGGCATCTCTACCTCAATAATCTTAGAGCGCCTGCTAAGTTCGAACGTCGGCAATGCCAGCAGGAAGAGGAAGAAAAGTAGGAAAGAAACTGGAAATATGAGCAACGACATCTCTTCAAGGAGAAGAAGCGAAAGGATGAACAGGAGGATGGAAAGAATAAGGGAAATTATTAGACAAGCCCCGATATACCGCCGCTCGTCCGCTTCTGGATAGATCACGAGGAGTTTTTTCGATAGCTTGCTTTTTATATCGACCTCTGGAAACAAGTAAAGATTATTCACAATTGTTTCTAGGATTGAAGCCACTATTCCCCTCCTCCATCTTTTTTCTCCTCTTTTTCTTCTTGAATGCCGTAAAGCCTTTTTTGAAGCGAAGCATAGAAAGAGAAAAATTCAGAATCCAATGAAGAGAAGAGACGCTTCCTAAGCTCCAGCTCTTTTTTTATCTCTTTTTCGCTCATACCAAAACTATCTGCAACTCTCTGAAGGAGCTTTCCTCCGCTTCTAAACCGCAATGTACCGGACTTTCTATCAAATGAGAAAAGGAGCTTTGGACCGTTATCCATCTCTGCTATTTCTGTCATTTTCCTTACCTCTACGTTTTTTCTTTTCTTTGCATCGTAAAGGAGCATACGCCTTTGTATTATTATGCAATCTACGCTTTCTACGTCCATTTCATTTATCCCAAAACTCTTAATTCGCTGACAAGCCTCGAACGCGCCCTGAGAATGCAGGGTTGCATAACAACCGCGCGCTTGTCCTGCGAGCAGAACATCAAAAAGCGCTTCAAACTCTTGCTTATTTCTTACCTCGCCGACGATCATTCTATCCGGCCTCATCCTTAGTGTATCGTACATCAAATCCTTCAAACCTATCTCCATGTCACGATTTGCGACTAACCTCACCTGATGTTTATGCGGGATATTTATCTCTGGTGTCTCCTCTGTAATGAGCACTCTTTCATTTGCAGGAACGAATGAAAAAAGCGCATTAAGCAGTGTTGTTTTTCCAGAACCAGTATTGCCACCGATGAGAACAGAGTTGTCGCTTTGCATCACGAGGGAAAGAAATGCCAGCGCTTCGGCTGTTGTTGTCTTTAGGTCTATAAGTTCCTTTGGTGAAAATGGTCTCTGTCTGAATTTTCTTATTGTTATCTCACCCTGCGAAACTGGCGGAAGGGATGCATGAAGACGAGAGCCATCTGGAAGCATGGCATCAAGACGTGGATTTTGCATCGTTATGTGCCTCCCCATCCCTCGTGCCATTTTGTTTGCAACATCTGCAATAGCCTTCTCGTTTGTGAAGCAGGCATTTACGCTCTTCCAACCCTGATTCTTCAGATAAACATAAACCGGTTTGTTTATTCCTATGACGCTTATCTCCTCTATCTCCGGGTCTTTTACGAGAAGGTCGATAAATGCAAATGCGTATATGTGAAGGAAGGCTGCATGCGAGAGATATTCGAGCTGGTCGTTGTCTAGTAGTATACCCTCTTCCTCTGCTACTGATAGAAGAAGATTCCTTATCAATGCCTCGCTTTCCTTTTCGCTGCCTCCCTCCATGGTCCTCGCAGCTTCCCGAAAGCGCTCCTCAACAACCTCTATCATCTGCTCTTCCGCATCGCTCAACCTCGGGAGGCTAATCTTATAATCGCCCTCCTTTAATATCTTCCATCCCAGCATCTCATCCCCTCCGATTTAAGAACCCCTTATGATATTATCAATTCTTGAGTCCTTTCTTTTAAGGAGTACTATTCTAGAGGTTTCGTCTTCATTCTCGAGTCTATAAGAAGGTAGCAGCGATAACAGTCTCTCTGCCCACTGTTTTACATACGAATGCGGTGCCATATTTTCCTCTTTCAACCTATTACGCGATAATCCGATATACATGTATGATTTTATTTCAATGAAATCTGCCTTCGACCTCTCCAGGATAGCCGCATATTCCGGTAGATGCTCGCTCATGTCGTTAACGCCACGAATTAGAGTAAGCCTTATAACAGTTCTGCACTTAAGCGACCGAAGTGTTCCTATGCTTTCTTGGAGGCGTTCCCAGCCGTCCAGGTATACCGAGCGATTCAATCTCTTAAAGAGCTTTTCGTTAGGAGCACTGATAGATAGGTAAAGTTGGGTTGGAAGTTTTTTTGCTTTTAAACCCTTGAGCACATCTGGTTCCTGCCCATTTGTAACAAGAAAAACACTCCTGACCTCTTTGTTTTTTCTTAATAATTCTATGAGTTCTCCTATTTTTGGATAGATTGTGGGCTCTCCTGAAAGAGAGATTGCCCAATGAGAGGGGAATCTTTTTATACTCTCCAAAAACTTTTCCTTATCTACATCCTTTGCCCCGCCAATTCCGCATAGGAGCTTTCTTCTCTCTTTTACTACACCATCAATGATAAGAGCTGGTTCATCTAAATCGTTTTCATTTATCCTTATTTTCTTCATCCACTCCGCTGGCCTCCAGCAATGAACGCAGCATTCTTGGCACCATGCAAATGCAGGACTCATCTGAGCGCAACGATGGCAGTCTATGCCATAAAATTTCTGTTTGTAGCAGACCCCTTTTCCCCTAAGTGCTTTCTTTGTCCAACTGCATATCTGAACTGCTGAATGCCTTCCTACTATCCCGTACTGGGCTTTCTTGTAGCGAAGAAGAGTTTCCTCGTCTATTGTCACTCGCCCCCAAGATATCATAAAATTATTCTGGCTGATTGACAATAACCGTTCCTTTCATTGCCATAAATGTAAGGTCATAGTATCTGAACGTCCCTGGCGTTGTCATCTTAACGCTCGCATTTTGGCCTGGCGGTATTATCTGCGTGTCAAAAACTCCCGTATATGTCGCAGACCTAGGGTAGGCACCGTTATTTACCCACGTAATTGTGTCCCCTACATTCACAGTTATCGTCTCTGGTTCGTATGAGAAATCGTGGATTATCACTACGTATTCCTTCGGTACGTATTCTGTTACGGCCTTTTCTATATAGAAATTAACCGTTTTCACTATAGGAGGAGAATACGGGGAGTTGTCATTGTGTACAAGTTCCACCCTCAGTGTGTGCGCACCAGGACTTATACCGTCAAGGACATAGTTTTTCGTAAATATATAGGTCTTATCGCCATTGTCTAAAGAGATGGCAAAATGGCCCTCCCCTATCTTATTCGGCCTAGTTCCTGCCGGTCTTATTATAAGGTTAGATGTGCTGAGAACGACGTTGATAGAACCGTAATCCCCCTCTGTTGTAAATACCTCTCCTTCGTCAGGGCCTATTAAAATAAAGGACGGCACTACTACAGTAGGTTTCTCTTGTATAGGCGTTACGTTCGTCTCGTTCTGAGGAGTTTCCCCTCCCCCTATACATCCCAGAAGTAAAAACATTATCCCGAAAAAGAAGAGCAATCTTTTCATTTCAACCACAATTTTTATTTCTATAATCGTATTTTTAATACTATTTTTAGGAAAGTAGAGCGGTTGAAAAAAATGATAAAGGCAGTGCTATTTGATTTTGATGGAGTCGTCGTAGATTCCGAACCTGTTCATTACAGGACATTCATGCAGTTCCTAAAACCACTGGGAATAAGGGTGAGTATGAAAAGATGGTATCGCGAATTTGCTGGTACAGGTTCAAAAAACATATTCACTGTGTTGCTTGGAGAAGTTGGGATAACAGACGAAAAAATTATTGATGAGTACGTGGAAAAGAGAAAAAATTTATACGGCGAACTTGTAAAGAAAGGGAAGGTTAAGGTAAGGAAGGGCATAAAGGAGTTTCTCACGATGCTAAAAGAGAGAAGGATAAAAACAGCGATAGTATCTGGCGGCCATAAAGAGAATATATCACTCGCGCTCTCTGTAGCCGGCCTTGATGGGTATTTCGATATTGTAATAGGAAGCGGAGACTATAAAAGAAGAAAACCGGAGCCCGACGCCTTTCTTACAGCAATGAAAAAACTTAATGCGAAGGAGAACGAGTGCCTTGCCTTCGAAGATTCTATTTCTGGCTTTACCGCTGCTAAGAGGGCAGGCATAAAGGTTGTTCTTGTTCGCTCCCCTGCTGTTGAATACATCAACAAAAAAGAAGTTATTAAGGTGATAAAGGATTTCAGAGATTTCCAAAATGTATTTTTTAGGTTGTAATGTCATTTATCATATTCTTTTTCTCTGCTTCCTTTATCTCCATTGCGATTCTTCTACCAAAGCTTATGCTTCTTCTGAATAGATATTCGGAATACGGCGTAAATCGTGTGCCGGGAGACCCTGGAATTCTGAGGGATACGTCAAAACAGACAAAATGCTCGCCATCCTCTTCTGCTACGGCACCCTGAAGGGCAAATGGGCCTATTATTCCAGGGAAGAATTCCTTTTGCGATGCTTCTACCAACCTCTCTCCGGCCTCGATCGCCTGTTGAAGAAGGGATTCGCGCAGGGTGCATGCTATGTGCCCTGCCTCTATGGTGCTTGGTTGGGTGTATTTTAAAAGTTCGAGTTGCTTATCGGCAGGAAGTCTAAGGAAGCCATCTAGATTTGTCTGTCTTCTAGTGTCTATACCTAAGAGCTCAACCTCATCATGAATTGGAGAGTAAAAAAAATTGAAATTGAAGGGTGTGCCTATGATGTATTCCTCTATCTTTGCATTCTTCAGTCCTTCCTTTGTTATCTTTCCCTCTTTTATGAGGGCTTCGCTTTTTTTCCTGTACTCTTCTGGACTCCTTGCCAGGAAGAAGGCGCGTTCATAGCTTCTCTTTGCCTCGCTTACCTTTACTATACAGAGAGTGTCTATTTCGTCGGGGGAGGAGATCTCTCTAGGAAATCTGATACCTGCCTTTTTCATAAGATAGTACTGGTTCTTTTGAACATTGCGCTCTTCGGCCCTAAGCAGATATTTATTACCAAACACTGGTACTACAAAGGATTTCTCTATTCCATCATAGCCGACGTAAACAGCGAATGAGCGGTTTGGAATAAAGATGGATTTTTTATTTAGTAGAAGGTCCTGATTTTTTTTATCCAAGATATCCTTAAATCTTTCCAGGAGCAGCACATCGTCTACAACCCCAATCTCAACCTCGCCGCGTTTTCTTGTCCTGTAGTATACAGAATATGTTGCCTCCCTTCCTTTCTGGCATATCACAAGCGTTTTGAACCCTTCGCCCTTCGCACCCTCGCATACATCGAGAGCGGAATGGCTTCCTATTGTTGCTATTGTGTGTTGCATAACTTGGATAAGCAAAATGGGGTTTAAATTATTTACTGGACTAGCACGGATTATTTGAAAATACGCGCGTGATGGCATATATTTATAACTCTTTGTTCTATTAAATAACACTAATATTATGGGTGGGAAAATGAGATTAAGATACGAAGATAATAGTGAGAGCTCTCTCACTTCTCGAGAGGATTTGAAGGAAAAAGGAAAGGAAAAATGGTATAACAAATTATGGGATGTTGCGGCCAAGATAGGAGAAAAAATTGAGAGAATTGCATGCGTCGTTTCTGTTCCTGTTCTTATTGCGTTAGCACCTTCGTGCTCGTGCAGCAGAACTATTTTAACTGGAGAACCTTCTTTTGATGCTTCTTCAGATGAAAGAGACAGAAGGGAAGTTGAAGATGACGCACAGTGCAAGGTAGAAGACATCCCAGAGGAGTCTCCAGCACCATGTGAAAATCTTACCGAGAGATATAAGATAAGCAATCTAATTGGAGATCATCTTAATAGAAGACTTAACGATAGGGTTGACAATGAAGTAGGAAATCTCAATGCTCAATATCCATTTGAAACAGCAGAAGCGAGTGATAATGCAAACCCATTTTCTGACGGCGAGGGTGGAAACACCGGCCCGGCCGAGTCATTTTTTCACAGGGTAAGTGGTGCAGAATTTGCCCCGCTTAGCGATTTCACCGTAAGGGACGAAAAGGCAGCAAAGACTTATAGGGAGGAGCAAAATGTCTGGATCAAAGGGAACAGCCATTATACCGACTCTCTTGGCGATGTTACCGGGGATATAAGTTTTGTTGCTTACACCGTAAAATTCAGCGGGGAAAACAATTCTTTCGGAATTCCTGTTTGCACCGTATCAGCAGGAGGAGACTATACAGATTGCAAAAAAGATGGAGGAAGTACAAGCTATGACTATGCAACAGAATTGCACAAGGTTAGGATAAAGTTCCTTGGTAGCGAATGGGTTATTACAGAAATGTTCCCGCCAGTAGATAGCGTAACAGATGAGATTAAGGTTCAGAATGGTGGCTTTGTAAAACTTGGGAAGGAAAGGGTAAGCGGAATAATTAATGCGGGGGAATCGTTTGAGATTGATTGCTTGAAGTTCAAGCTTGAAGATGTTGAAGTGTATGAAGACACTACAGCGGCTGTAATATCACTACTTGACGAGAACGGCAATATCCTGGAGAAGGATAAGGTTGAGGTAGGGATAACAAAAGAATTTAACATCGATGGAAGGATGTACAGATTGCATGTCTGGAAGACTGGCCCAGGCCATGATTTCGGTGACAAATGGGCGGATATATCCATACTTTCTGATGAAATAAAGGTTGAGGATGGCCAGTACCTCGACCCTGATTACGACAGATTCCATGAGTGGACGGCGGTTGTTGGATGGAAGAATAAGGATGCAGCTGCGCTACACGCAAACGTCCAACCGGATCATCTTAGAACAATTGGAATTTATGCGGCTGATGTCGGAGCCATCTCAAGCAGCGGAGATGAAAACCTCCTTAAGGGCGAGGGCTTCAACTTCCCTTACGGTGAATTATCCCTGTGCTATGACGGGCTTGACATAGCGGATGAGGAAAGGAGCACACTGACATTCGAGCTCGTAAAAGATGCCGATTTTGAATACCATATGCATGGCGATATACATGACCCCGATTACATTAAGGTATACGCGCCGTACGTGAAAATCATTAGTGAAATTCCGTTTGCCTCTTTCGTTATACCACAAGCGAATGTAGCATACATAGCTATAAGCGGCGAAGAAAGCCATCTTTTTGGAGAGCTACACGTGTTTGAACCAGGCGCGCTTGCCGTAGTAGATTTGAATGGCGGTATGATGGTGATGGGTTACGATCCAGAGGTAACAGTGACAGCAATTTCCCTAATCGCAGATGAACCTGGTAAAGCCGCGGTAAGCATAGGCTGGGCACGCTGGGAAGATGCTGGCGCAGAGTATGGGGACCCGACAAGGGAGGTTGATAATATGCCAACCTTCTTATTCGAAATAAAGGAGCTGGCTGGCGGGGATTATTCTTTGAGCGATGCGGCCGTATATTTCGCAACCGATGGAGAATCCTTTAATCTCGATGTGAACTATGTTGATTCGGGTGAGCCGGTGTTTAGGAGCGATCACATGGTTTACAAATGGGCAGGACCTGTTAATTCAAGGGATACCTTCTCCTTTGTAGAAGAGGGTTTCATCACAGAGCGTGGCTCGGTCTTCAGGACCATAGACGACACGCAAGTCATCTTTGATATTGCAGACCGAGTTGGGTATTCTGTCTTCTATCTTGGCAAGAGATAGGTTTTTTCAAGCACACATAATAGCTACAGGGGAGGTTACGGTAGAAGGCCACGCTGCCATTCAATCGTCTTTTTGAGTCCATCTTCTATAGAAGTAGTTACATTAAAACCAAGAAGGCTTTGCGCCTTTGAGATGTCTGCATAGGAATCGTAGATGTCTCCCTCTCTCCTTTTGGCATATTCAGGTTCACCGTCATAATCAAGAAGTTCTGAGAGAATACCTACGAGCTGATTTATCGTAAGTGGCACACCGCTGCCGATGTTGAAAACGTCCCCCGCAGCATTCTTGTTTTTTGCAGCGAGCATATTCGCACTTACGACGTCTTCTATAAATATGAAGTCGCGTGTTTGATTTCCATCTCCGTATATAATGGGTCTTTCTCCATTAAGCATCTTGTGTATAAATCTTGTTATAACGCCGCTATACTGCGAAGAAGGATTTTGCCTTGGGCCATATACATTAAAATAACGAAGAGATACTGTTTCAAGTCCTTTTTTTGCATACTCGAGCATAAGCTTCTCGCCAGCAACTTTCGATTCGCCGTATGGGGAGAGCGGCTTCGACTCAAAGTCCTCCCTTATTGGCGGTTCTGCATTTCCATAAACTGCTGCTGAGGATGCAAATATAACGCGTTTTACTCCAGCACCAAGCGCTTCATCTAGCAGGGTTTTCGTTCCCTCAACATTAACAAGCATTGTTTTTTGTGGCTCTGAAAATGAGGCTTGAACAGAGACTATCGCTGCTTCATGAAAAACATAGTCGACATCTGCGACAGCCCTTTTAACCGTCATTCTATCTGTTATGCTCCCCTTTACGAATTCCACCCTTTCAAAAAATTGCGCAATGTTTTCCGTCTTTCCTCCTGAAAGGTCATCCAGGACTACAACGTCCCAACCATCGCTGACTAATCGTTCGACAATGTGCGAGCCTATGAATCCTGCACCTCCAGTCACGAGAGCCCTCATCAAAACGCCTCTATCAGTTGTTCTACGACAAACTTTTCATATCCTTTCTCTACTCTTATTGCTGCGGCCCGTGCATGCCCGCCTCCAGCAATCACGAAATTTTTCATATCCGATGAAATCCTTTTTATTATATCAGAAAGCCCTCTCCTACTTTGAACAAATGCGGAATTGCAACGTCCTATTACTACGCCGTCTCCATAGCCGATCGTTATCATCGGGAGGTTTGTCGAAAAGTTTTCGAATATTGCTGTGGTAAGCTTGCTTTTGTTTGGAAACTCTCCCTTTGTTAAAATGCCGTCCAACTGGGCCGTGTAAATTACGATTCCGTTCTTTTCGGTTTTTTTCACCCTCGGAAGAACGTTTTCAACCGCCTCCTTTATTTTATCAGATGCCTGTTGCCATAGGGAATCAAAAAGCTCCTTTTTCCTCAGAACATCCCTATAAAAATCCAAATTATTTCCGAATGAGGCGTGAACGGCAAGATAATCTAGGACGAGAGCTGCCTTTCTTTCTTCTTCATTCGGCTGAAGAAGGTCGCTCTTATCACCTGCACAAGCTATCTTAGCATAATGGTCTATGTTTTCAGCGCCGCATAGTCTTGCTATCTCGCTTGCAAGATAACCGCCTGGATAATACGATGGGTCAACGAGACCATCTGCAGACCAGGGATTTAATAGAGCATCTGCAAACTGCTCTATCCTGCTGTCTAATGGATGATGGTCTATAGCGATTGTCTCCACCCCTGCTGCCTTAATTAACCTCAATCCATCTATGCTCTCCGAATTCGTTCCAAAATCGAGCAGTATAAGAATCGGCCTGTTTTCGTAATGGAGGATGGCCATATCGTTTACTGCCTCGCGTGGAGAGTAGACCGCACCGTTTTGCTGAAAGGCTCTAAAGCGGATTACCTCTCTCAATGCCAGCGCTCCCCCTATTCCGTCTGCGTCCCCATGAAATCTGAGGAGAAAAAAGCGATTGAGTTTTCGCGCTACGAGTAGTTTTTTCGCTATCAATTCCATTTTTTTAAGAAGGACGAAACTTGCTGGATTTTCCGATAGCAAATCCCTTCTTAAGATTATTTTTTCTGACAAATTTCTTTCTACCTCTCTGCATACCGCTTCTGCTTCATTTCCAGTTAGAGTGGTTATGCTCTCCTGTGCAACTGCGAAATCCTTTAAGTTCTTCAAAATACCGTTTAAAACAATTGCTTCTCCGATTGAAAATATTTCTTTGCTTCTGAAAGAGAATGTGGCATTTCCATCTTCCACGAGATACTCCTTCTCGTTTCCAACCGTCCTTATGTTTGTTATTATGCCCTTTATTCCAATCCTTTCTCCCTCAGAAAAACCTTTCATGCTTCAATGATCACCCTTTCTCCGCTTTTTTTCCCTAGTGCTTCCCTAAGATTCGTATCGGCTATCACTTCTATTATGTTCTGCGGATGATTACTTCTAAGAGGAATTATTACCGCTCCTTCAAGTCCCTCTCTGCCTATCCTGCAGGGATAAGCGAAAAGATCTCCATATGTCCTTTTCTTTGTCTTGAACCCGTTTATTATTATCGGCTCCTGTTTTAATAACTCTCCTTTAGCGCAGATGCTTCTCTTATCGAGCTTTAGATTGAGCGTACCTGGATACGGAATAAAGCCAAGCTTTTGTTTTATTTCCGTTCTGTATGCGAGCAGGGAGAGATAATATCTTCCCTCTCCAAGACCATCTACGATCATTCCATTAAGTACTATTTTATCTCCCTCGATTGCTTTTTTGAGAGATTCGTATTCCTCCCTTATCATTTTCATGCCGACAGGAGTTATCGCTATTCCATTCTTTCTCTCTATCAATCCCTCTGCTGCCAACATCCTAAGTCTTCTCGAGGCATTCTGCTGAGACATCCTTACGGCCATTCCAAGCTCTGCTGTAGTTATATTTATTTTTCTTTTTCCTCCTCCTTTCTTAAGGAGAAAAAAAAGGATATCGTCCATAAGATAATATTCTTCTCTTCTCTATAAAATACTTTTCTTGGTATCATCAGGTCTGCCCCAATGCTTTTAAATGGATGCCATAAAATCGAGTTTATGCGCATGGAGATAGATGGGTTGACCCTAAAGATACCAAATAGTGTTTACAAACCATCTGAAGATTCCCTGCTGCTTTCGAAATATGGTGTGCATCTTAAAGGAAAAATACTTGATGTAGGATGCGGCTGCGGGATAGCTGGATTAATGAATGCGAAACAGAATCCGAAAAATTATGTTTTGGGCGTCGATAAGAACCCATATGCCGTAGAGTGTTCAAGATACAACGCGATTAGAAATGGAATCGGAAACATGTCCTTTATACTCAGCGACCTTTTTGAAAATGTACCAAAGGAGCGCTTTGATGGAATCCTGTTTAATCCGCCTTATCTTCCAACAGAAGAAGATGAAAGATTAAACGATGAATTAAACTATGCATTCGACGGCGGACCAGATGGAAGAGCCTTAACTGAACGTTTCCTCGATGATTTCGAAAGGTATCTTGCAGACTCAGGGATTGTTCTCATTATTCAGAGCAGCCTAAGCGGAATTGAAAAGACGGTCTCCGATCTAGAAAAACGCGGGTTCATTGTTTCCTTAAAGGAGGAGCAAAAATTCTTCTTTGAGAAAATATCACTCATCGAAGGACGAAAAAGGATGTAAAAGGAAAAAGGAGAAGTTTAAATACCTCCTTTATCACAATAATCTTAGAATGATGACATGAACAACCTCTGATCAATGATGAGGCCAACAGCGTCTGACTCTTTCGAAAAACAGTAAAGTAAAAGCCATGCTCAGGAGTCTGACGATGTTCCAAACAGCGTCTGACTCTTTCGAAAAAAGGACGGCGAAAGGAATTTAAATAATAATATAATACAAATATCTGCATAAAACCCATGCAACCGCCAAGGGTTGATACCCGAGGATGATCTTATGGAGTTAAGGGAAGTATATCGCGACCTTACTGGAATAGGGCTTGGTGAGCACGATGCAGCTCTTCTCGCCGACTGTATAGTAAAAAATAAATCGTGCTCTTGGATAAATAATGATAAGGTAAGCAAGGAGAATGTAAGGGGACTTATCAATTACCTAAAGAATAATAATATCCCTATAAACATCGCTATAAAATACATTGAAACAAGAGAAAAATTTATCTGGGAGGTAAAAGCGATAGAAAGTAAGTAAAGAGATGCGCTACTCCTCTTTTTCAATAAGGGCTAGGTCTCCAAGTGCAACGAGCTCTCCCTCCTCTCTTTTCTCAGCACTTGCTGCCTTTCGCGCCGCATTTCTGAGTTCTCGCATTGTGCCATAAAGCTTTTTTAAGTCCTCTCGTAATTTTTTAAGGTTTGTTTCTATCTCAGATATCTCTTTCTTTGCTTCCTCTATATCCTGTTCTATGTACTTGCTCTTTCTTCTTGCCTTCTCGATTTCATGCAGACCTTCAAGCTCTTTATCAATCTTTTTTACTTCTTTCAGCCATTCCTTTTCGAGTTTTGGCGTGTATGCCTGGGTGGCTATCTTAAATTCTAGTATTCTCTTTTTTCTTTTGATAGGCTCAATTGCAACATCCTTTGTCTTCTCTAGGAAAGGTTCAAGAGCTTTCTTCTCGTAAAGTTTATACCTAAGCCTCCTGTTTATCTTTTTTATCCTGTCTATAAGCTCTGCCTTCTCTTTTTCTAGCGCATCGATCTTTGCTTTTATCTCTTCTTCGGTTGTCATTCCACCACTATTAATGAAAAAAGTCGTGGAATTTGAATTATTCAGTAAGGTATTTAAAGCATATAGAGACTAAGAAAGAATTTAAATTTACAGCATCCCATTTTAAATTATGGGTGCCAACAAGGTTCTTCTTGCAATTATGCTTATTATACTTCTCCCAGATGCCGTAAAGGCAGAATTTATTCTAGAAAGTGTGGACGTTGAAATAAGCAATATAATGCCAGATGGAAGCGCCAAGGTTCGCGAAAGCATAAAATTTCTTATAACAGGAGAACACTCCCAGGCTCTTTACGACAGCGGATACAGCGGTTATTCGAACAATGACCTTTCGTTTTGGTCGACAACCACTGGCCTTAAGGACGTAAAAAGGCACGTGAATGCAGCAAAGGTGAATATAAAGGATTTCACCCTCACGCCGCAACCAAGAAAGAAATGCAATCCGCTGCAGGGGGTATGCCACGGAGAACTTATTTTCGAATATTATGCCTCGCCCGCTTATAATACGAGCGAAGAAGGAAGAAGCGTTCCGATACCAGGAACAGGGCTTTTTACAGTGGAGAATTACAAGCCGCGAACAACAAGATACCTGCTCAATGCAGATGCTCTCTCCTTTACAACAACCGAGCAGGGGAATATTCTTCTCGGGGATAACATTCGTCTTAGGATAAAATTTCCCGAGGGAAATCTTGTAACAAAGGTAAACCCGCTCCCTGAGGATGTCAACGTCAACCTTCCAGCAAGATTTTCCGAGCTTACTTGGGAAGATATGGTCCTTGTAAAATTTACGGTAGAGTTTGAAGTTGAAAAAAGCCTTGAAAAAGAAGTTTCGGAGTTCTTCTTTGGTATTGTAGATTGGATTGGGGGCGCTCTAACCGGCCCGTACGGATTCGCTGTAATAACACTTATGATAATAATTATAGGGGGATACGCCTACATAAACGCGGCAAAGAGAAGAAAGGAGGAGTAGCGGATGTATAAAGGAGAAAAGGAAATATTGGATATCCTTTCAAAGGAGAAAAGACTTTCCTTTGAAGAGCTGGCAGATAGAACTGGTATGCCATTAGATACCATCCGAAGAGCAGCCGAATCCCTAAAGGAGAATGGCTATGTAACTGTAAGTAGCGAAGAGTTGGTTCTTTTCCTTCCTACGCCAGAACTTGACGAATATATAAAAAGAGGATTTCCGGAATTTTCAGTTTTTGAAAAGGCAAGGAACGGGAAGGGATTGGCTGACCTTACACCAGAAGAAAAATTTATAGGAATAAGATGGGCAAAGGTTAAAGGGTTTGCAGATATAGAGAATGGATTGCTTGTAGCACGCAAGAGCAAAGAGGAGGTTGAAGAAGAAAAAAAGAAGATGCTTGAGGAATATGAGGCACTAAAGCTCAATGGCGTTCCGAAGGATAAGACGATAACAGAACATTTCTGCCAAAGACGTCTGCTTAAAACTAAAACCATTAAAAGACAGATTGCTGAGTACACCGGAAAACCGATAAGGGTTGAGACAGGATTTGACCTCTCCATAGAAGTTGAGGATGCACCTTTAGGGAAGGAGCACCCACTTAGCAAACTAAAAAGAAGGATAAGCGAGATAATGGCGGAGCTCGGTTTCGAGGAGATGGATGGTAGCATCGTAGAATCTGCATTCTGGAATTTTGATGCGCTCTTCCAACCACAGGACCATCCGGCTCGCGAACTTGCAGACACATTCTATCTCGAAGGAAAGGCTGAATTGCCCAATGACAGAGAGCTTGTCGAACGTGTAAAGAAGGCGCATGAGACTGGCTGGAAATACAAATGGAGTGAAGAAGAGGCAAAAAGATTGGTGCTTAGAACGCACACCACCGCCCTTAGCGCAAGATATCTGGCTAAGATTAAGGATAAGAAACCGAGAAAATACTTTGCTGTTGGCAGGGTGTTTAGAAACGAGGCCACCGATTACAAACATCTTGCTGAATTCAATCAAGTTGAGGGGATAATTGTTTGGGAAAACGCGACATTTCGAGATCTGCTCGGAATACTTAAAGAGATTTATGGAAAATTGGGCTTTGAAAAGGTTAGATTCCGCCCGAGTTATTTCCCGTATACAGAGCCGAGTTTAGAGGTTGAGGTCTTTTTTGAAGAGAAAAAGCAATGGATGGAGCTTGGCGGTGCTGGTATATTTAGACCCGAGGTCAGCATCCCGCTTGCAGGTGTGTACCCTGTTCTTGCGTGGGGTCTCAGTCTGGAAAGACCGCTTATGCTCATGCTCGATATGAGCGATATACGCGAAATCTACCGAAACGATTTGAATTTTCTTAAGTCTGCAAGGTTGAAGATTTAGGTGATTTATCGATGGATCTGAAAAAGGTAGCACTGATGGTGTTTGGCATACTTGCCTTCTTTGTTATAGCCGGGGTTCTAGTCTTCTTTTCAGGAATACTAACCAGTGGAGCTGAAGAAGAGAAGGCAGAAGCAAGATTTAATGTCCTTGAAATGGGTAATGCAGGAAATTATGGTTACGTTGTTTACGATTTTTCTGGAGAAGGAAACATAACCCTTGTAAGCTATAGAAAGGAAGCTGCCAGGGAGATAACAGTAATACGCGATAACGAAGGAATAGAAATGGAAAAATTTGATGAGTTTGTAGAAATGCTTAAGCCCCTAGAAAAATACGGATACGTAATAAAAATCAGTAATAGCAGGATACTTGGGGATGGCATATACGTAATACCAACCGGGGCTATGCCCACTTACGTTCTCGACGACTTAAAAAACAATGTAACCAATGGTGTGGTTATATACCTAGGAGAAAAGAATCTCGTTCTTCGCGGTGGGATGCAGGAAAGGGATTGGTATAACGAGCTTACCCCGGACCAGAGGGATAGAATACTAACCTATGAAAAAACGCTCAGGGAGTATATGGAAGCTGGAAATTATACAATTGTTACAGATATACTTGAGAATAAATGGTCCATGGACAACAAGGTTACGTACAGCATAGCTGGGAATGGAAAGAGAACATCTAAGGTTCCGATAAAGGATGGAAGATATGTGAGAGTAATATACGACCTTGGAACGCGGATTGGTTTGACTGATTCCGTTGCGCTCAAGCCGGTTTCAAATATCCTTCTTCCAGAACCAGAAAGCAAATACCCCTCTCAGGATTCTGTCCTTGTTTTCCGCTTGAATGAGACTGACGGTATAGCTTACTTTACAGTGACGAAGGATGGTGTTGAGCTGGAGAGCAAGAAGCTTCCTACTGTCGTGAACGGAAGCATTTTTAGAGAGGTTTTGGAATTTGATAAACCAGGAGAGTATATCCTAAGGGTCGTGGATAACAGCGGAACAATAGCAAGCGGGATATTGCATGTAAACGAACTAAAAGTAGAACATTATGGCAGGACAGGCTACAACAATTATTTCCATGTAACCGTTGACGGGGTTCCTCTAAAAAGCGCAGAGGTAGAAGCAAACCTAGAAAATTCTACAGTCACAAAAAAGTTTTTTGTTAGCGACGGGGAGCTTACGATAGGTGCGCAGCTCAGAAATGGAGAAAATGTCTTTATTATGAAAATTGAAGGGGAAACAGTTAGGGTGCCTGTAATCTACGAAGAAGAAAATATATTCGATGTTTATGTTAAGTATGGCATACCCGGCGCGCTGCTTGTCCTTGCCGTATATGTAGGAGCGAGATTTAGCAGAAAACCCGTATATGTCCTCAGAGCAACCGAGGGTTCGAAAGAAATAAGGAGGGAGGTAAAGATAAAAACTGCCGACCTCGTTGAGGCCTTCAAGAATATAAGAGAGGATATAAAAATTGGAAAAAACCCAATAACAGTTCAAGAATTTGAAATGGCCATAAAAAGATACGTCACAAAGGGAGCGGATGTTACTGACGGAAACATAGAGGAGATACTCAAACGTCTTGTTGATAGAGGGGTACTTGAAAGCCATAGGCAATATTACCAATTTGCAGGGGAAGGAAATGTGAAGGAAAAGGCCCTTCTAAGAATGATAAAGGAAAAATTAATAGAAAATGGAATAAGCTTCAAAACAGCAGGCAAACGCTTTATCACAAAGGATTATGAGATAGGATTGTTCGGGGAAAAATTCAAAAATAAAGCAATTATAGTAGTGGACGATGAAAGCGAGATAAAGAAGATAATGGATGGCCTCGACCCGAATGAGAAGGCAAAGATAAGAATAAAAGAAGCGAACGGAATGCTAACATTCGTGCCGATAGATAAACTGGATGAGATGCTTTAGGCCTATGCGGCGGTTTTTATGAAGAAGCTACTTCTTTTGTTGGCTTTCCTTTCATTTACCTATGCACTTTATGACGACCCGCCGCTTGCTTCTGTGACGGCATCAAATCGGGCATATGCGTCTTCCTTTCTTTCAAATCATTTTAATGAGAGCGTTGCAAAGAGCACAAGCATTCATGCACTCGGGAATATTATTTATTCAAATGCGAGCATGAGAATTGCCGGGCTTACTTTGGTAGTGGACAACGCGACGAGCCCTGGGTTGAATACTGGGGTAATTATTGAAAAGGGCGGGATGCTCGGGCATCTGATGCAAAAAAGCGGTGTCGGTAGGTGCGATAGAGCGTTCTTTGAAAGATATGGGGATAACGCGGAGTGCGACTTTGATAATGATGGATGTTCTGAGTATGAAAACTCGGCAGATATTTTTTATACCATAAATGTCACCTTCTTCTTTAGGGATTCGAGTAAAACAGAGAGGGCGAACGAAGAGACCGTAAGAGTCTTTGATAAAACATTTAGTAATGCCTTAACGAATGTCATTTCCACACCGACCTTAATAGAAAGGGTGATGGAAAATTCATCTGGAATAGAAAATTTGACAGTGGTGTTTAATGGAACTGCAACCCCTGTCTATGATATTGTTGATAGGGAAAACGCTGGTGTTGGTTGCATAGACCGCCATGTAGTCCTATTCGATTCTATGGCCTTTGGTGATATGGCGATTTATAGAGTAGAAGGCAAGAATAAGCTCTTCTTCCTAAGCGCCCCTATACTCAACGAACAATGGTTCAGGAACAATAAATTCGACAGCGTTGTCCTCTCGGAGAGCAGGATATACAAGGCAGAGATAATCAAAAATGATGAGGTGGCGAAAAATTTTACGCTATATCGTTTTAACACAACTACAAACGGGTTCGGGTTGTTGGAGATTGTTTCCGTACCGGCAGAAGACCTTTCTGCATTTGTGGGGGTAGTAAACATCACCCCATCTCCTTTGGAGAGTAATAATCAAACGTATGCTTTTCTATATAGATTTAATTATAGTTATGGGGGAATTGGCGACCATGTCCTTGCGCTATCAGTAAAGGATGTTTTTGGAATGGAAGGAAATTATACGCAGAAGATAAAAAGCAGGCAACTCTCTTATGATTCAAACAAAACGGAAACCGGCAACGATTATAACGAGGGCACAACCAGAAAGAGCGCCTCATTTTCTATAGAAAATCTAAGAATGCTTGAAATAGGATTTGGTATGCTAGGTGCATTGATAATATTGATTGCGTATCGTATAAGAAAATAGAAAAATGGAAAAACTAGGCCTTTTCTCCAATTGCATAAGTTCTTTTAACATCTACTATCTTTACCTTGCAGCTCTCTCCTTTCTGCGCATTCTTAACAAAGATTACAAATCCCTCAACCTTTGCTATCCCATCTCCCTGCCCGCCTACGCTCTCAATCGTAACATCTACTACGTCTCCGACTGCAACCGGCTTCGGGCTTTCAAATTTTTTAAATCCTTTAGGTCTTCCTTTTTCTTCTTCCACAATGTCACCTCTGTTTTATGCTCCTTTTTCTACCAATCTGTCTTTTAACCTTTTCCCTCTTCAAAAAAATATAAGCCTCTGTAGCTCAGAGCTCTGAAGCAGGCGCGTACTTGCTTTAAGCGTGCAACAGCAGAGCGACCGCTTCGTAAAGTATATGTGCTCGTAAAAGCGGTAGGTCGGGGGTTCAAATCCCTCCAGGGGCTTTCCATTGGCAAAAAGAAAGGATTAAAAATAATAACGAGGAGAAATAACCATGAACGAAAACGAACCTCCCCTAGTGATTGTGTCTGATGACGTACCTGAGATTGATAGTTTTGTACTTAAGAGAGGAATTTTAGAAGAATAGGCTAATCTTAGCGGGATAGGGGAGCCTGGAGTTCCCGCTGGGCTCATAACCCAGAGGTCGGTGGTTCAAAATCTTTTTATCAAAGAGATGAAAATCCACCTCCCGCTAATACCAGAAAAGATTCTAAGCAGAGGAGGACAAAATTTCATAAATTTTGTCCGCATTGGAAATTTTGAATTTCCAATACAAGGACAAGATTATTTCAGAAGGTTAGAAGCGGTTCCCTGTATTATCGTCGCTGCGCCAGCAATTGCAGCCACGATTATTCCTCCTATAATCATACTCACTCCGCTTGTCTGCCATTTCCCCCTGCTATCCGGCGGTTGCGTATAGGAAAGACCGTAAATGATCCCTCCCAACACCATTAGGATTATGGATATCGTTGGGGCAACCCCGAGCAAAAATGCTGATATATTAGACAATGTAACTTCCAGTCCTATTGGCATATTTATTACCCTATTAGTAAGTATGTGACATCCTCCACGCCCTAAAGGGTGTGGCTTCCAAACAGTGTTTAGCTCCTGAGGTTTTCTTTGATCACCTCAGTTTTTCGCACGAGCTAAACGCTGTTTCAAACAGTGTTTAGCTCCTGAGGTTTTCTTTGATCACCTCAGTTTTTCGCACGAGCTAAACGCTGTTTCCAAACGTTGGAAGCTTATCGGTTGCTGGATCTTGCGATCGGGACGATCGCGGGATGCTCAGGAACGAATCGTCGTTCCTGACATCTTGCGTATGAGAAGGAATATCCTTCCCGGATTTTTCTGTCCAGCTTATCTTGGAAACAACGTTTCCAAAGTGTCCAAAAGCATAGCTTTTGAACATGGGCATAGTCACCGATGCCCTGTCTCCGAAGATATACTCCAGAGACCTGCTGCTCATATTCGCAGCGTTTAAACCCAAACTTATCCATACAGTCACGGACTGTATTTCATCGACAATATTACAGTAAAAAATTTAAAAAGGAATACCAAACGGATCTTGATGGTAAGCAGCGCTACCATCCCAAGCTAAAAGCGGATTTCTCGCGCTGCTGGGATTAAATAACATTATTGTTCGGCCCTTTCAAGTCGTTTATACTCCTTTTTTGTCTTTTTAAGGAACGGTAATTCAAACTCCGTTTCACCACCGCCCTCCTTGCGTTTGTAGTAATAAACGCCCGCAGCAACAATCACGGCAAGCAGTGCGAGTCCGATTAGCATCAGATTCCCGCTGCCTTCGCTCTTATAATTATTTAAACTGTCGAGAATAATCTTCCCTGTTTTTAGCGCGCTTATGTATTTTTGATTTGCGATAGATTCGGCCATAGTCTTGAGGCCGCGTTCGACCGAAGAAACAACGTCGCCAGGAAGATTATCTTTTTTTACTGCAAATGAATCCCGCACACTCTCCAGAAGAGATTCGCTCTCAGACTTAAGCTGTTGAAGAATTTGCGCGATTTTTTCCTTTTTCTTTGCAAGCAATTCTATTTTCTTTTCTATTAAACGGCGGTCTTCCTTTCCAAACATTTCTTCTATCTCATCGAGCGTGCTTTCTATCTTCTCACTATCAACCATGAACATGCTTTCCCATGGTGTTCCCTTCGCCTCATCCTGTTGGCCTCGGTATGTTTTTAGAAGGGTGCTAATATCCTCTTTCATATCAAAGAATGACACCCTCAATCTCTCAGTAGCCTCGCTATTCGTTGCCTCGGCCGATTTCACAAAATTTTCTGCAGCTGTGAGGCTGGAGGCAAGTTTGACAGCATCGCCAAGGTTGTTGGTTGCGGCAAGCGTGTTCAATTTATCTTCAACATCCAGGAATTCTTGCGGTATAGTGGTAACGCCAGCCTCAAGCGTTCTCTTTTTAAATGAATTATATCCCTCTAACGAGGCTGCTTGGAATTCGTTGATTGTGCTTTCCTTCCAATTCGTCCCTGCTTCTTTAAGTGCACCGACTGCTTCTCGCAGGCTTGTTGCTGCTTCTGCTCTTTCGAGCGCATTCTCTACCATCGCCTTTCTGCTCCTCATTTTCTCTATCAAAGAGTTATTCATTCCTCCTACGGAATGAAGGGCAGAATCTATCTCAGATTTTTCATTCAGCAGCACAGAACGAAGGCTATTGTATTCATTCGCAAGCGATTGCTGGGTTGCACGCCACTGGTCTATCTCACTCCTCAAGCGCTCTTTAATCTCTATCGCAGATGCGTAATCCCCGCGTTCATTCGCTGCATTTATCATCGCGATCATTTGATTTACGCTTGCTGGAAGAGGGTCGCATTCCTTTTCAATGCCCTCCATACAATTCTTACTATCTGGTATAATAGGGGCTGATGCGTCTCCTGCACTGGTGTTTAAAATTGTATAACTTACCGCTATCAGCGCTTCCTTACCCTCCTTCAATCCGGAAAGCTCGAGAGCGCAATGCCTTTCGCACTCTTTCTTTGATAGCGTTGCTCCTGTAAGTACCGATATGGACATATCCGAGATGTTGTTGTATTCTGTTTCAACTGTTAGCGGAAGATTATCTATGTCCATTTTTGGAAGGATTGATATCTTATAATTCAATTGGGTGTTCAAACCAATTTGGACAGCCTCTATATCTGTTTTGTTAATCGTATACGCTTTATCATCTATGTAGGAGACAGCAAGGGTATGCTCTCCCTTGTTTAGAAGAACGCTCGTGCCACCTCCGTCTATTGTTGCGCTTCCTGAATATCCGTAAGAAGATAGGTCGATTCTAGCCCCGCTAACATCAAGCTCGAACCTCCTACTCTCCTCAACCCTCGCTCTTCCTTCTCCTAAACCAGTTGCCTTCCTTTCTATATTTTTAGTATGCGCCAGGATGCTGTCCTTCTCGAATACTAAGGAACGAGTCCAATATGGTCCAATCTTCTTAAATGTTAGAACAATATCGTTGTTCTCCGCAACAACATTGCTTATCTCGTCCTTTCCTTCCTTTATATCGCTGTAAAGAAGAGGTACCGCCATCTCTAGCGGGATGCGTACATTTATATCCTCGCCAGAATTAGCTGTTGGATTTGACACAAGGATGAGAAGCCTCATGTGGGTTGGTTTATCTATCTTTACGCTTTCCACGCTAATCGATTTGCTTACTATTAGGGAATTCGCTATTATGTTTTTTTCACATGCAGTAAGTTCTTCCGCTATCTCGCTGTAATCTCCCTCCAATTTCTTCAATCGCCCTATGCCGTTCATATAGTCGATTGCGTTATTTCGTATTATCCCTTTCTCTGCGTTTTCTACATTTTTCATGAGGTCGTTACCGCAATCCCCAGAGCTGCTTATGTTCTCCAATAACTCTTTTCTGAAATCAAGGATGTTGTCGTATTTTATTCTCGCCTTATTTAAGATGCTGGCGATGATAGATTGCAGTTCTGTGGAGACATCTCGATTAGCAGCCTCCTCCCTAAGTCCCTCTATCAATGTTTTTTCAGTCGCAACATTTATCTCGTCCATCTCCGCTCTTCTTATTAAGTCATCCACCTGCAAGAGAAGTTCGCTGCTCTGATTTGTAACAACCCCTTTTTGTTGAAGCGCTTGCCATGCGTATGATGCCGCACGGGCGTAATAGACAAACTTATCACCTAGAACCGTTTCTGCTTCCCCTCTTTCGAAAAGCGTCTTTGCCTGCTCATAACTCTGCCTCGCTCTCGTATTTGTTGGGTCCTTTTCCACGATGCTCTTTGCTTGATTTAGAAGGGTGAGCGTTTCCTCCCTCTGTTGATTCACTACAGTCTGAGCATCATTAAGAAGGGTGCTTGCGCTCTCCGCTAATCTCCTGTATGCTTGGCTTGCATCCGAAGCGCTCTTTGTTGCTTTCTTTAAATAGCCATCCTCGCTCGTTCTACTGTGCATTATAGTTGCATTTGAAAGGAGACCCTCCGCCTCGCGCTTGTTGCTTTCGAATGTTGCAAAACGTTCGGCTATCGAGCCTATACTCTCCCGTTTTATTTCTCCCTCGAATGCAACTGCCCTCCCTATCTGGGATATTTTTTTCGACACCATCTCCGAATATTTTGCGTCAACCGTTCCTTTGTTGTTGTTTGCATCACTAATAAAATTGGAATATACGTTTTCTGCTGTTGCGAGTGCAGCGTTTCCATTTTCTATAAGTTTCGTGAATAGTGGTATTGTCCCGTTTTCACTCTGCCAAAGCAGCTTCATTATAAAGGAGTAGTTGCGCAATTCCGGCGGGTAGTTCCTACTGCTGTTTTTCAAAGCTAGGAAGGCAAGCTTTGCTATGTTGTACTGGCCATACGTTCCCTCTGTTATATTCCTATCTATTATTGAAAAGGCTGTTCCCATTTCAGCACAACCGCTTCCTATATTCCATGTGTAATCGTCGTCGCATATCCCGCTCTTCTTCATACGATTCCAGAGCGGCCGTGCTTGCGCCTCTATTTTGTTATCCGCATAGACGAAGCTGTAAGTAAGCGCGTTGAATGCATAAGATACTGAATTGGACCAAAGCAAGTAGTAGGTTTTGCAGTATGCTCCGGCTGGGTTTGCTGGTTCAGAAGCTGTGCATGGACTTCGCGGTTTTTCTCCCCCAGGAGCCATTATCGCTCGATATTGATTGAATGATATCGGTATCGGCCCGAGAGAGCATGCATATCCCTGATTTGCGATATAATCGTGCGCTGAGAAACTGCTTGAATTTCTGCATATATTCGCATAATTCAGAGCTTGAAGCCTGTTTGAATATGATATGTTTAGATTGCTTATTATGGCTGAATTATTCTCGTAATCAGAGGTAAAGTTTGACAGATAATCATAGGGATTTTGAATGGTGATATTTTGCGCACTGGCAGAACGATTTCTTACAAAAAGTTTTTCTATCTCCATTTGATTTAGGGAATTTTCGAATCTATCTATCCCCCACGCGCCGCGGGAATACCCAAGAGTGCTAAGGGTGAATGTTCTACTAGTAGTACCACATGCATAGCAGGTACTGCAACCATCCTCATCGCAATTGCAGGAGTAAGAATAAACGTATGGCCAGTCCGTCACTACAACAGACTTACTCTCGCATGTTATTACGCCGTATGCGCTTGGTGTGTTATTGCATCTCCATGCAGCATCCTCCCAAGGTCTTTCGAGTTGATAAGGATTTAATTGAGCGCTTGTTAATGTGGCTAACAACACAAAAAGTAGAAAAATTATGTGCAACCTCATACCCATCCTTCTACATATATGAACAAAACAATTTATAAATGCTACATGTGTGTTCTAGAATAATTTTTGAGATTTCACATCACATAAAAATGTTTAAAGACATTCCAAGCTATAACATTTGAGAGATTATATAACTGATTTGAGAGATTAACTGTGCGGCGGTTTTATGAAAGTTGTTATTACCGGCGGAGCCGGTTTTATAGGTTCTCATCTCGCAGACGCGCTTTTAAGAAAGGGCAATGAGATAACTATCATAGACAATCTCTCTACAGGAAAAAAAGAGAACGTACCGCCGGGCGCAAGATTCGTCTTAAAGGATATCCTAAAGGAGGATGTTGCTGAAGAGATAGAGGGCGCGGATGCCGTCTTCCATATGGCCGCAGACCCGGATGTCCGGTTAAGCGCTGAGGACCCTGTTAAAAGTTTTGAGTTAAATACTGTGGCTACCTTTCGTCTTCTCGAATCGTGTAGGAAGGCTGATGTGAAGGGGTTTGTGCTTGCATCCACATCTACTGTATACGGAGATGCAGAACTGATACCAACACCGGAGAATTATCCGTGCGTGCCGATAAGCAATTATGGCGCCTCAAAGCTTGCATGTGAAGGATACTGCTCGGCATATGCCCATTCATACGGCATAAGGACAACCGTTCTAAGGTATGCAAATATATTCGGGGAGAGGAGTACCCATGGTGTGATGCACGATTTCTATAAAAAACTCAAAAAGAATCCGAGCGAACTTGAGATACTGGGCGATGGAAGGCAGGAGAAATCCTATCTTCACGTCGAAGACTGCGTCTCTGCGACCATCACTGCATTTGAGAAACAGGAGAAAATCTATGATGTTTTTAACATCGGAAGCTCGGAGAAGCATAATGTAAACGAGATAGCCGGAATGGTGTGCAATGCGATGGGGGTTAAACCAAGGTTCAGGTATACGGGCGGAGAAAGAGGATGGGTAGGGGATGTAAGGCTCATGCTACTAGATATCAGAAAAATAGAAGGGCTTGGATGGAAGCAGAAGGTGGGTCTTAGGGAAGGGATAAAAAGATATATAGCGTGGCTTTCGAATTGTTGATCAAGCTGCTTCCTTATAGACATTTACTGTCTGAAGGGCGACGTTTTCCCAAGAGTATTCTTCTTTTACAATATATTTCGCCCTTTCGATTATCTTTTTGTACTTCTTCTGATTTGCAAGGAATGCTGAAAGCCTTTCGGCAAGTTCCTTCTCATTTTTGAAAAGGAATAACTCCTTGTTTTGCTCATAAACCTGCTCGAAAAGATTCGGCGCCTCGCCCACCGGCGTCGAGAAGATCGCCCTTCCAGATGCCATTGCCTCTAACCAGACAAGAGAAAAACCCTCATACTTGCTCGGGAGGACTATTGCCTTACTTTCGCAATAGACCTCTGGCATTCTTTCATAAGGAACCTCGCTGAATGTAATCTTCACATCAAGAGAACGTGCGAGTGCTTCAAGTTTATTTCTTACCCCTTCGTCCTTTCCTACTATTCGAAGAGCGAGTCCTGGATTTGTTTTTTTGATTTCTGCAAATGCTCTTATAAGAACATCTATCCCCTTATCTTCGTCAAGCCTTCCAACGTATGTTATACTGTTTTTACCTTCGTAGTCAAGCGCGCAATCGAAATCTTCCTCAATGCCGTTCGGGATGTATACTATTTTTTCCTTTTTTACTTCTCTCTCTATCTTCCACGCAGTGGTCTTCGACACAACTATAACCTTTCTGGCGATTGCGAGAAAGATTGGCGCAATAAAAAATCTGTAGAAATAGTAGAATACTCTCTTCATACCGCGGACTTCTGGATAACCGTGCAGCGTGAAAACAAATGGCTTTCTCTTCAATGCGGCCGCGATAGCTGCAAAGAGCGGCATTATAGAGCCATAACCGTGCGCAGCATAGATATCCGCGTTTTCCTTCATCATAGCAAGGCATGCACCAAATGGCAGGCGGGCAGCAGAAAAAAGCGGAAAATTGATTGTAAAGAGTCGTTTTACTCTTATTCCGTTTGTGCTTTCCTCTTCCTTTGTTCCCTTATCCCTCGTAGTTATTACAACAACCTCGTTTCCGAGTTTTACGAGTTCTTTGCTCAGATGATAGACGTGATGCTCTATGCCACCCTGGCTTGGCGGAAATGCATGCACTGCCTGCAAAATTTTCATAAAGTAAGATAAAATAATACCACGTGACATCCTCCCCGACCTAAAGGTCTGGGCTTCCAAACATTTAGAAGCGCGCGGTTGCTGGATCTTGCGTATGAGAAGGAGTATCCTTCCCGGATTTTTCTGTCCAGCTCATCCTGGGAACTTCGTTCCCAGGCTGTCCAAAAGCATAGCTTTTGAACATGGGCATAGTCACAGATGCCCTGTCTCTGAAGATATACTCCAGAGACCTGGTGCCTATATTTAATGCACCGTTCAGATCTGCATTATACTCCATAGAGCAGTTGTTGCACCTGAACAGACCA
>Ga0078972_1005511_pt1 | contig 31958 bp, 23 predicted proteins | sample YelNatPaOPGAMG01_FD_67568 | JGI IMG/M metagenome (GOLD analysis project Ga0078972, IMG submission 67568) | Hot spring thermophilic microbial communities from Obsidian Pool, Yellowstone National Park, USA - OP-RAMG-01 (SPADES assembly) (version 2) | ecosystem: Environmental > Aquatic > Thermal...
TAATACCACCTACAGTCCAATCCTGGGCTACATCAAACCTCCTGGTAGCCTCCGACAAGCCCTTGTACTCCATAGGCATGGACTGACGGCCACCATGTACTATCGTCCTCTCGGCAAATGGCGGATTGTTGTAACCTACTATCGACCCTGTCCCATTGCCAGAAGCAGGCGCAACCCCACAATCCGTAGAGCCACTGTGCCCTAGACCATCTAGCCAGGCAAAGAAGATCCTCTTGCACCTGTCGTCATAAGACTCGAAGTCATCCACGACCGCATAGGTAGGCGTGCTGAAGCTCCATACAGGTCCCTGCCTGACCTTTACCTCGGCCTGGTCATTGACCTCGTCTACACGCCAATAGTAGGTCCTATCGTACTCGCCCCCCAAAGAGCCTAGCCCCACCCTGGCTCTATCAACGACCTTTGCTGGAACCGTGGCACTGGCGATCGTTTCCCTGTCCGTACCGATATAGACCTCGTGCCTGGCGGCCTCCCTACCCGACCGCCATGTCAACGTCGTATCCAATGGGACATCCGTAGCCCCATCTGCAGGCTCTGGCCTGAATGCAGCAAGCGGCGCGGCATAGAACCTGACCTCGGAGATACTGACCTTGGTTGAAGCAGCAGCACCCCACGGAGCCTTTATATCCAACTTGACATACTTGGCAAAGACACCTCCTAGTGCAATCTTGATGTCAGTTACATATGTTGCCTCACCTGGCCCCTGGGCAAACTCGAACATGCCGAGGCTGTTCCAGTTCTGGCCATCCTCCGAATACAGGATCTCCACGTCCTTTGCACCCCAGCCTAGGGTCTCCTCTGTTGACTGATTGGAGTTCCAGACCCAGACCTGATCCAGCTTGTAGACCTTGTCGAACTCATACTGGATCCAGCCGGACTTGGTGTTACATACCCACATATCCGTAACCGTGGTCGAATGCTCATCGTTCGGACTTAGCCCTACGCCACCTATGGTCTTTTCTGGGCCACTGCTCGTACGCCAACTACTTGAGGCGGTGGCCTTAAACGGCACGACCGGGTAGCTGTAGGCCTCCACTGTGAAGGCCCACACTGCACCTACGTGTATGAACCCGTCATCGGCATTGACCTCGTCCACGCGCCAGTAATAGGTCTGGCCGTAAGCAAGCCGGCCGCCTAGGTCATAACTCGTACCAGCCTGGCCCTTGCTGACCAGCACACCCTTCGGATCGCCTCTACTGGCAGTGTTGACGTCGTGGTATGCGGTACCCAGATAGAGATCATGGGTCCCTGGGTAGATGCCAGCAGCCCACCTGAGTATCACGTCCCTGGATACGTCCTTGGCATTGTCAACCGGCTCAGGATTGGATGCCAGCTCTGGCGGAAGGCCCCACTGCCCAAGAAGGAAGGACTTGACCTTGCCGCTCATAGGTAGGAACATCCCATTGGCACCAAAGGCCACGTAGTTGATGGTATAGCTGGCTGGGTTTATGGTCCTCTGAAAGGCCTGTTTGCCATCAAAGAAGAATGTCACTACCCACTCGTTCTGGCTCGTGGTCTCCAGCCTGATCCGCAGTTCCTCGGCACTGCTGGTCGTAAAGTCCCCAAGTGGATTGCCCGTGCCCGGCCCAAGGAAGGCCTGGTCAAAGTTGGTAGCACCGCTCTGTCTGGTAAGACACCACAATAGCGGGGCGTTATCCAGTATCCTGGTGCCGAGGTTGGTTATGGTGTTGAGGAAGCCTATGGCAGCCCAATCACCCTGGTTATCAAAGGTGGCTACCAGCTCATAAACCTTTCCAACCTGAGGCACAAAAGGCAGTGCCGCTGTGAACATAGGACCTAATGTACCATCCGCCTTTACCGCTGAGCCGGCCTGCCAGGTCGCTCCTTCCTGGGTAATGTCAGGCTTGGTCCCATTCAGGTCCTGTCCTGGTGGTCCATCGAAGTTGTCATAATAGATCGGTACCAAGACCAGGGAGACCCCCATGGCCGGCACAGCCAGGCTAGATAGGATCAGAACTGCAAGGAATCTCTGGATGTTCATGATCGTTCCTCCAATCAGAAGACTCGGACGTGCCTTGCCCATAATCGTCATCCTTTCTTGATCGGCCTTTCGGCCTGCCACTGTAACCCCTCTTGTCTATCCTACCGACATGCCCAAGCCCAACCTCTCGTGCTTCAGCCTAGTGCCTTTGAAAAGCGATAATCGGCCTTCATGGCCCTCCTATATTAGAGCACTCAGACAGCCTGTATTCAAATCTTTTTTAGGACCTTTCTAGACCGAACAAGAACCTTCAGCCAGAGGTATTGACGTCTGATGGGCATGAAGTAAGCTATTGGGCTCATTGGAGGTAGGCCACGTATCGTCAATAGTACGGCTTGGTCTGGAGAACACGATGATCGAGGTCAAACAGCTGCGAAAGAGCTTTGGACCGCTGGTGGCGGTAGACGGGATCAGCTTTGAGGTGCAAAAAGGCCAGGTCCTGGGCCTGCTGGGTCCGAATGGGGCCGGCAAGACTACCGCCATGAGGATGTTGGCCTGCTTCATCAGGCCCGACGCAGGTACTGCCTCTGTATGTGGGCATGACATCATCAAGGACCCTATTGGGGTCCGCAGGTGCCTAGGTTACCTAGCAGAGAATGCCCCTGCATATGGTGAGATGACCGTAGGGAGCTTTCTGAACTTCATCTGTGATGCCCGCAGGATAGTCGGGATAGATCGCAGGCGGGCATTGGATCGGATCGTACCCATGTGTTCGCTGGAATCGGTCTACCATCAGACCATAGAGACCCTGTCCAAGGGTTACAAGAGGCGGGTTGGCCTGGCACAGGCCCTCATACACGACCCGCCGGTGTTGATCCTGGACGAGCCAACCGACGGCCTCGACCCGAATCAGAAGTTCGAGGTTCGTAGGCTCATCGGACAGATGGCAAAGGATAAATGTATCATCATCTCCACCCACATCCTGGAGGAGGTGGAGGCGGTCTGCTCCAGGACGGTGATCATCGCGAGGGGTAGGATCCTCGCCGACTCTACCCCAGCGGAACTCAAGCAACAACACGGTTGCAGCCTGGACGAGGTCTTCAGAAGGATTACAAGGACAAGGCCGGCATCCGCGGCCTGAGGCTTTCTTAAGATACGGGGGTCTAAGATGACTGGTATGTGGGCCGTATTCAAGCGGGAACTAAAGGGCTACTTCACAACACCGCTGGCTTATGTGTTCTTGGTGATATTCCTCTTCTTTTCAGGATACCTGACCTTCAAGGAAGGCTTCTACGAGATCAGGCAGGCAGACCTATCGAGGTTCTTCAAGAATATGCCGCTACTGTTCGTGTTCCTGGTACCGTCCACTGCCATGCGGCTTTGGGCAGAGGAACGCAAGGTCGGGACGATAGAATTGCTGCTTACATTGCCGGTGACCATATGGCAGGCGGTATTGGGCAAGTTCCTGGCAGCTTGGGTCTTTGTGACCATAGCGCTGGGCCTGACATACCCGATGGTCGAAACGGTCAAGTTCCTGGGCGAGCCGGATATGGGGCCCATCATCACCGGCTACCTGGGCAGTTGGTTGATGGCAGGCGGTTTCCTGGCAATCGGCTGTTTCTTCTCGGCCATAACAAAGAGCCAGGTGATCAGCTTCGTCCTGTCAGTGGTCGCCTGTGCAGTGCTGGTATTTGCTGGTATGCCTAGCACATTGAATTATCTATCCACGATCCTTCCTGCAGGACTGACCAGGGCCATAGAAGGCATGAGCTTCCAACTGCATTTCGAGTCCATGCAGAGGGGTATACTCAAGTTCAGTGACATTGCCTACTTCGTATTGTTGATCGCAGGCTGGATTACGGCTTGTGCAGTGATCTTGGATGAAAGGAAGGCTAGCTGATGAATAGGACAGTCCAGGCTGCTATTGCTGTCATATTGATATTGGTCATCACATTCTCCTCCATAGCGATCTTCCAGACCATCGGCAGGCGATGGAAGCTAGACGTTACAGATCAGAAGATCTATACACTCTCGCCAGGAACAAAGGCGATCTTGGCCAAGATCAACCAGCCTATTAATGCAAGGCTGTACTATGCCAAGACCGCTGCGCTAAAGGCGCCGGATCAGATCAGGTACTTCAACAACTACTATGAATTCGTAAAGGCCTTGCTGGAGGAGTACGTCAGTGCCTCGCGCGGCATGGTAAGACTAGAGGTACTCGATCCTCGGCCCTATTCAAAAGAGGAGGAAGAGGCCCTGCAATACGGCCTAAGGAGGTTCAGCATTACACCAGAGGAGAATTTCTTCTTTGGACTGGTGGTGCAGACACCCTTTGGTGTGACGAAATCCATACCATTCTTCTCTCCCGATAGGGAGAACTTCGTTGAATACGACATAAGCTACCTGATAGATACCGCTATTACCAGGTCCAAGCAGAGGATCGGGGTCCTCAGTTCCATACCCATCATGGGTGAGGATGTCAGCGACTACATGGCCCAGATGATGCGTATACAAGGCCAGGAACCAGCAAGGCCCTGGACGATCATAGAACACCTCAGGAAGAAATACGAGGTCAACCGCGTACCTACAGAGGTCAACGACGTCAACGACCTGAATGACGTGGATATCCTCCTGGTGGCGCATCCCAAGAAACTGCCGGAGAGGACCCTGTTCGCGATCGACCAGTACGTACTAAAGGGCGGCCGGGCCGTTGTCTGTATCGACCCGTATTGCTTTGTGGATAGGCCCAGCCAGCAGATGCGTATGCTCGGCGCAACAGAACAGGCATCTGACCTGCAGCCGCTGCTGAGAACCTGGGGCTTAGACATGCCTGCCAACACATTCGCAGGCGACTTGGCCCTGGCATTGGACGTCCGTATGAGCGAAACCCAAAGGCCGGAGAAGCTTATCGGGTATCTCCAACTAAGAGGCAATTGCTTCAACAAAGACCATGTGATCACTGGACAGCTAAATGATGTACGCGTTGCATTCGCAGGTTCGCTCGTGGAGGTCAACCAGCCACAAGTAAGCACTGACCCAAACAACCCCGGATCCAAGACCCAAGGCATAAAGAGGATCCCACTGGTGATGACCACAAACGAGGGCAATACCTGGCAGGTATCCAGTCCATACGAGCTTATGTACCCAGAGCCGAGCTCGTTGATGAAGCGGTTCAGCAAGGGGACAAGACCCGTTGTGATGGGATACATGGTCACAGGCAGATTCAAGAGCGCCTACCCAGACGGGATTACCATAGAGCTCGAACAACAGGATCCAAACGACCCGAATGATACAAAGAAGGTGACCAAGAAGCTGACCGGCCTGACAGAGGCCGCCAAGGATTGCGCTGTGGTGGTCTTCAGCGATGTAGACTTTATTAGCAATCAGCTGGCATACCAGGAGACCTTCTTTGGAAACATAGTCGTAGGCGACAACAGCGCTTTGTTGATGAACGCACTCGATGACCTAGCAGGCTCGCCAGATTTGATATCCATCCGATCGCGAGGCAACTTTAGAAGGCCCTTCGTGCGGGTTGACAAGATAGAGCAAGAGGCAGAGGCCCAGACTGCAGAGGAGGTCGCCAAGCTCAACGCCCAGATCGCTGGGTACAACGAAGAGCTACAGAAGCTGGTCTCAACGGCACAGGATGCAGACGAACAGCAGGTCGTTGGCAGCACGATACTGCAGAAGAGAAGGGAGATAGAGCTGAAAATCCGTGCCGCCCAAAGAGAGCTCAACAACATCAAACTCAAACGCAGGGAGAGGATCGAACAGCTTGGCAACCAACTCAGGCAGGCCAACATGTTGGCGGCCCCTGCAGTCATACTGGCAGTGGCAATCGCACTTGGGGTAACCAGATCTGTGCGAAAGCGGCATTATATTAGCCACGCTAGCGACGCTTAGGGTTTGATAAGGATTTTAGGAGTCAGGTATGCTAGATAGTCGTAAGCTTGCCCTACTTGCCTTGGTTGCGCTGGGGATGGTAGTCCTAGCAGTATTCGTCACCTCACATGGCTCTGGAGGGAGACCGACGGCCCAGGGGCCTACCTACTTGATCCAGGGCCTGGACCCGATGGACATAGGGGTGATCAGGATAGGTACCGGAGAAAAGACCATTACCATCAGAAGACAGGGCAAGAACTTCGTTGTGGAGAATAAGGACAACTATCCTGCCGACAACAAGACCATCAACGACCTCTTGACCAATTGTATGGATATCCAGATAGGCGAGCTCGTCACGTCGAGCCCTGCAAATCACCAAGATCTTGGTGTTACCGAGGATAAGGCCAGGACGGTCGTGAAGTTTTACAAGGTTGCAGACGGCAACGAGGCCCTCATAACAGGCATCGTAGTGGGCAACTATAGAGAGGGTGGCCAAGGTTCGTATGTGAGGCTGGCCAGCAGTAACGATGTCTACGTTGCTGCCAACATACCATGGATCAGGGATACGGCCTTGGACTATCTGAATCAGGAGATAATGGCAGTCAAGACCGACCAGATCGAATCCGTAACAGTCCAAGGTCCAAAAGGCCAATATACACTCAAGAAGAGGCCCAATACCGATACATTCGATATGGCAGACCTACCCGAGGGTAAACGCCTAAAGGAGTACGAGGCAAGGTCTGTGGCCACTGCTATTAACAGCCTGCGATTCGACGACGTCAAGAGGGGGCCGGATACAAGTCTGGACTTCAACCGCCTTTACGTAGCGCGACTGTCGGACAGTACTGTCTATACCCTAAAGATCGCACAAAAGGATAACAAGACGTTCGTCACCTGCCATGCGGAGTACACCGACACAAACCAAGTCCTGATAGATCCCAAGAAACAGGACTCGCCAGAGGAACTGAAGAAAAAGGAGGCCAAGCTACTTGCACAGGAAAAGGCCATCAGGTTTGCTGCAAGGCATACAGGGTGGATCTATCAGATACCCAGTTGGAAGGCAAACTACATCACAAAGGATGTGAATGACATAGTCGAGGACCTGCCAAGGCCAGCTTCCGCAACACCGGCAGAGCCCAACACCATGCCGTCCATTCAGGAACCTAACCTGCCAAAGGCTGCAGAGGTAACAGAGCCAAACACCGTACAACCAAGAGAGCCAAATACCCCTTGACCCCTGCCAGGCCCTTAATCTGGCCACCCAGGTTTTGACCTTGCACCAGAGCAATGGTCCCGGTCGGTTACTGCACGAAGCTCTTGTCCAAACAGACCCGCATGGTGTTGCGGATCTGCCTGTACGGCCTCGCTGCAGGTCTTGCCACCGTGGCATTCCAGCTGGCCATTTCTGCCCTATTCAGGCATGGATTCAAGAGTCTTTCCACGATCGGGCCTGGTTGGTTTGCGATGGCAAGCCTGGGGATCATTCTGGTCACATCACTGCTTGTAGGCCTGATCCTGCGGCTGTGCCCGCAGGCAGCGGGAAGTGGTATACCGCAATTGAAGGCAGCATTCTGGGCCGACAGAGGAAACATACCATTAAAGGTCGCCATAGTAAAGTTCACAACGGGTGTCTTGAGCATCGGAGGAGGGTGCAGCCTGGGACGCGAGGGACCGAGCGTACAGCTAGCTGGCACTGTAGGCTCGAACCTGGCTGCCGCGCTAGGCCGCAGTAGGAGACTGGGTACCGTTGCCGGGGCAGCGGCTGGCCTGGCTGCTGCATTCAACACCCCTCTTGCTGGGATCACCTTTGTACTCGAAGAACTGATAGGCGACCTGGGCAGCCGCTATCTTGGTGGTCTATTGTTGGCCTCGGTACTAGGTGCACTAGTTACCGAAGGTCTGGTAGGCAATTATCCTGCATTCCTGATGCCACCGATCGCCTCATGCAGTTGGCACGCCTATGCATCTGCGCCACTAGTGGCGGCCTTGGCAGCCCTGGTTGGCGTGGTATTCCAGCAGATGACGATCCTGACGAGGGGGGCAACAAGGAGGTTGCATCGTGTACCAGGCTGGCTCATGCCTGCAATCGGAGGTCTGACCACATGGGTATTGGGGATAGTAGTCTTCTGGCGTTGCTCGAGGCTTGGGGTCTTTTCCCTGGGCTACGACGATCTGACCGATAGCCTAGCTGGGGCTATCGGTTGGCAGACTGCCCTACTACTGCTCGTTGGAAAGCTGATCGCCACTGTGGCTTGCTATGGGCTTGGCGGTTCAGGCGGGATATTTGCACCATCGTTATTCCTAGGTGCAATGACAGGGTCAACCACCGCAGGGCTACTGGCCCACTTGATGGTTCTTGGCCCACAGGATACCATGGCCTTGACCGTCGTCGGGATGTCTGCCACGTTGGGCGCGGTCGTAAGGGCGCCATTCACATCGATAATCATCGTATTCGAGATGACGAGGGAGTTTGCGATAGTACCGTTACTGATGCTGGCGGGCCTGGTCAGCCAGGCAATAAGCAGATCGATCCTCCCACACGGCTTCTATGATGCCATATTGATCCAGGACGGCATCGATATCTCCAGGCTCGAACCACCACATGACCTCCAGCAATGGCAGGAACTGCCCGTAATCGCTATTGCCAACACCAGCCCTGTTGTTGCAAGCTCACTGGAACCCGATCAGCTGGCTAGTTTCATCCACCGGCACCGGTACAACCGGTTCCCTGCCATAGTGGGCACACAGCTATCGGGCATATTGGCCAGGGACGAGGCCGCGCAGGCCATCAAGGAAGGCCGAAGGCCCAGACTTGTACCTGCAACTACCTGCAGACCCAATGATCGCATTGGACAGGTCCAGCAGTCCTTGATCAGCTCTGGTGCCGGGCTGGCAGTGGTCTTGGATGCGGCTGGGAAGATCGTGGGGATAGTAACCCTGCATGACATACTCCGCGCACAGACAGATACAGCCAAGAAAGTTCAGCCCGAGGATCCAACCGAGGAGTTGTTGTCGTAGATTCAGGGACTGCCGGCACTTGACTGAAAGGCCGTTATACCTGATGATCCTATACGACCATGAGGTTCCTGATTGGAAGGGTCAATGATGAAGAGATCTCAAATGCTGTTATCGGTAGTCATGGGCTTATGTCTGACGACTATAGTGTGGGCACAAGCTGCGGTACGGGTCTACGACCTCAGGTGCGAGTACAAGACAAACCCATTGGGCATAGACGAGACTACCCCAAGGCTCAGTTGGAAGATCGATGCAGATAGGCGGTCGGTGGTACAGGCTGCCTACCAGATCAGGGCTGCAAGGACACCAAAGGACCTAGAGACGGGTCAGGTCATCTGGGATACTGGCAAGGTAGAATCCGATCAATCGATACACGTCCCCTACCAAGGACCTGCCCTATCCTCTAGGCAAAGGGTTTATTGGCAGGTGAGGGTCTGGGACGACAAGGGCAACGCCTCAGACTGGAGCGAACAGGCCTGGTGGGAGATGGGGCTGCTCTCTCAAGCGGACTGGAAGGCCAGGTGGATCGAGCCTGCGATTACCGAGGATCCCACAAGGTCAAATCCAGCCCCTATGCTCCGCAAGACCTTCCACCTCAAAGGACCTATCAGCTCTGCTCGCCTTTACATCACTAGTTGTGGCCTGTTCATGGGCCAGATAAATGGGCAATCCGTTGCAGAGGATCTATTTACCCCAGGCTGGACATCTTATCAAAAGAGGCTCCAATACTTCACGTATGACGTAACCAAACTATTGAGGCCTGGTCCCAATGCGATGGGTGTGATACTAGGTGATGGTTGGTTCAGGGGCCGTTTGATGGGGGGACAGGGCAGGAATCTATATGGCACAAGGCTGGCCCTACTTGCACAACTGGAGGTCACGTACGAGGACGGTTCCACAGCGTACATAATAACCGATCAGGACTGGAAGGCATCCACAGGCCCGATATTGGCCTCGGATATCTACGACGGGGAATACTATGACGCCAGGTGCGAGAAGCCAGGTTGGACACTGCCGGACTATAATGATTCGGATTGGTCAAAGGTAAGTCTAGCAAGCCGTAATCACAACTTGGTAGCGCCTGCGGGCCCCCCTGTCCGGAGGATCGAGCAGTTGCGACCAATCAAGCTATTCGACACGCCCGCAGGCCAGCTCGTGGCAGACATGGGACAGAACATGGTTGGCTGGACCAGGATCAGGGTAAAAGGACCTGCAGGTACAAAGGTGGTCTTGCAGCACTTTGAGGTCCTGGACAAGGCCGGCAATGTCTACACGGAGAACCTAAGGAATGCACGGCAAACGGATACATACGTACTCAAAGGCGATCCGAATGGGGAGGTCTTTGAACCGCATTTTACATTTCACGGCTTTAGATATGTCCATATACAAGCCTGGCCAGGCAAGCCAAATGCCGATGATATTACGGGGGTCGTGATACATTCAGACATCGAACCCACTGGGCAGTTCGAATGCTCCAATGCGATGGTCAACCAGCTCCAACACAACATACAATGGGGTCAAAAGGGCAACTTCCTCGACGTACCTACTGATTGCCCTCAGAGGAACGAACGATTGGGCTGGACAGGTGACGCGCAGGTCTTTGCCCGTACCGCGTGCTTCAATGCCGACGTTGCAGCCTTCTATACCAAGTGGCTTGCCGACCTGGCTGCAGACCAAAAGCCCAATGGCGCTGTCCCCCATGTGATACCAGACGTATTGAGCAAGGATCAACCTACAGGCGGTGCAGCAGCGGGTTGGGCCGATGCTGCAGTCATAGTGCCATGGACTGTGTATCAATGCTACGGCGACAGGCGGATCTTGGAACGCCAATACCAGAGCATGAAGGCCTGGGTGGACTATATGGCCAACAGGGCTGGGCCTTCATGCCTTTGGAACCAGGATTATACATTCGGGGACTGGCTGGCCTTTGCCACCAACAGGTCTGATTATCCAGGTGCCACCACGGACAAGGATCTGATCTGCCAGGCCTACTTTGCCCGATCAACAGAAATCTTACAAAGGACCACCAAGGTCCTTGGCAAGGAGCAGGACGCCAAGCACTACGGAGAGCTATTGTCACGCATCAAGGCTGCCTTCCAAAGGGAGTTTGTCACACCTAATGGCAGGGTGGCATCCAATACCCAGACCGCATACTGCCTTGCACTGGGGTTCGACCTGATCGCCCCGGCGCAACGACAACAGGCAGCGACCAGGTTGGCCGACGATGTACGCAGGTTCAGGCACCTAACCACTGGCTTTTTGGGTACGCCACTGATATGCCATGTCCTGACTGAATATGGCTATCTGGATCTGGCCTATGAGTTGCTACTTCGCAAGGACTACCCATCGTGGCTTTATCCCATTACCAAGGGTGCAACTACGATCTGGGAGCGATGGGATGGGATCAGGCCAGACGGCACCTTCCAGGATCCTGGCATGAATTCCTTCAACCACTATGCCTATGGGGCCATTGGTCACTGGCTTTATTCAACAGTGGCTGGATTGGACCTGGATCCACAACAACCAGGCTATAAGCACATCATCATCAGGCCAAGGCCAGGTGGTGGGCTTACCTATGCTAAGGCCTCCCTCAAGACCATGTACGGCCCGGTCCATTGTGGCTGGCAGGTATCCGATGAGCGGATCGAGATCCAGGTCGTCATACCACCTAACAGCCTTGCCACGGTGAGGCTTCCAGGTGCGGAGCCAAGCCAGGTGACCGAATCAGACCGGGCCTTGGAGACCGCAGATGGGATAAGGTCCGTCCACCAGGACCCAGGCGTGACGATAGTATCGGTTGGATCCGGTTCTTACCGATTTGTATATCCCTGGCCTGGGCCTAGGGGCCAGAGGCCCTAGCCAGTCTTGGCAGAGGTCTTCAGGAGGGCATTGAGCCTTTTGGCCAGCCTGGACTTCTTCCTTGCAGCGGCCCTCTTGTGGATCGTGCCTGTCGCCGCCACTTGATCCAACCTCTTGGCCGCCAGCCTAAACTGCTCGGCAGCAGCCTTAGGGTCACCGCTGGCCAATGCCTTCTCGAGGCCCTTTATCTGGGCCCTCACCTTGCCCTTCCTGGCCCTATTGATCGCCCTTCGCCTTAGGTTCTGTCTTACCCTTTTCTTTGCCGATAGAGAATGCGCCACGTCTTTCTCCTGGGATAAACCAACCTACATTCAAAGCCAATAATCTAATAGAAAACCCTGTCCTAGGCAAGCCTAAACCTTCCGCAAGGCCTCTATCCTCGCGCTCACATCCTTGTAGCTATAATCCTGTTGTGCGATCTTGCGGAATATCTCCAAGGCCTTCTCTGTCTGTCCCAACTGCTGATATGCGCATGCCAGGTTATATCTGAGCTCCTTGCCCATCTGGTCGTCCTTTATCTCTACCTCCCCTAGGGCGTTGTTAAAGACGTCTGCTGCATCGTTCAGCCAACCTTTGGCCATGAAGCTTAATCCCACCTGGTTCATGGCCGCGATCCTACGTGCTGGGTCCTTTTGGGCCTCCTGGAAGAGGGGAATGGCCTGGTCATAAAGGCCGTCCTTGGCCAGGCGGATGGCATATTCGTACTTGAGCTTGAGGTCTGTCGGGTAGTTCTGCACAGCCTCGCGGTAGTAATCCAACTCGAAATCGTGCAGTTGTCTGGTCAACTGTTCGACCCTTGCCTTCTTTTCCGGGTCGTCCGGGGCCTTTTCCAATTCGGTCTTTGCCTCTCGCAGAAGGCGATTGAGCTGCTTTATCCTGATCTGGCCTGCACGGTGTTTGAAGCTGTAGTCCTTCAGCCTCTTGGATGCCTGCTCGAGGATCTCTATCGCCTCGTCCTCTGCCTCAACGGTCTGCAGATCGGAGAGGCTGGCCGCTAGGTTCAAGATATTCTTCGGCAGGTCAGGATCGGCGTTGTATGCCTTCCTGGCCTGCTCAACTGCCATGCGCCGCCAATCCTCTGTCTTTACTATGCGATCTTGACCATAGAGAACGGCCTGCCTCTCGGCATCCTTTATGGATCCTCTAAAGTCCTTCGAGGTATCGTACTTGCCCCTGGCCACGGTCAGCTCTGCCGAGAGGTTCTTGAATTCCTCTGCGAGCGCGGCATCCTCAGGCCTCAGCTTCATGGCCCTCTGACAGGCTGCCACTGCCTTATCCAGCTGGCCTATGGACTTGTAGGCATCCTTCAAGAGTACATAGACCTGAAACGATGGGCGTGGCAGGGCATTGTTGGTCTGGAATATAAGGTTAGCGATCCAATCGGCGGTCTTTACGAACCCGCCGGCAACAGCCGCCTTGAGCATGGCCTCTGCATAGGACAGCTCAGAAGGATCCTTCGCATACAGGTACTCGGCAGCCAACATCTGATCCAAAGGGGTCCTTGCCCTCCAAAGCCTTGCCTTCTCCAAAACACCGGGCCCTTTTGCCCCTTTTGCCTGCCGCTGGAGTGCGAGCCTCGCAAGTGGCAGATGCCCTTCCTCTACGGCCTCGGGGGCCCTGCGAAGACCTTCGATGTAAAGGTCGATCGCATAATCATAATTGCCACTTGCTGCTGCATCCGCTGCCTTTGCAAAGAACAGGCTGGCTGCTGCAAAGGCCGTGTCCTCGGGGCTTGCCTGGGTGTGGCTAGCAACCGTTTCTTGAGGGATGACAAGCCCGCCCTTTTCCAAGGGCCCTTCCAGGCCATCCCGATCCTCCTGCTCAAGACCGGATGATAGTTGTTGGCGCTGAAACTCCTGTAATTGTCTAAGAAGCGATTTGTCATCCGGATTGAGCTTCAGGGCCTTCTTGCAGGCAGATATGGCCCTGTCATGCGCACCTATAGCAGTGTAGGCATCCTTTAGCAGGTAGTAGATGCGAACCGAAGGCCGCTGCGCACGGTTGTTCGCCAAGAAGATCAGATCTGCTATCCACGTGGCGGTCTTCTTGAATCCACCAGCAACCGCGGCCCTCAGGAGTTGTTCTGCATAAGGCAGATGTGTAGGATCCTTCGCCAGCAGGTACTCAGCCCCCAACATCAAGTCAAGGGCGGTCTTTCCCTTTGTATACCGTGATATCTCCTGCTCTGTAGGGCCGGCCCCCCCTGCTTCCTTCCTCCTGAGGGCCATCAGCCGCAGTTCTATGTGCGCATCCACCGTCTCAGGAGCAAGTCGCAGGCCGTTGATGTAGGCGGCGATCGCCTTGTCATACAGACCCTCTTGCGAGGCCTGCCTGCCAGCGGCAAAGAAAGAGGATGGATCCTTATTTGGTTCCGGTGGGTCATACATCATAATACCAGATCCGTCAACCGACACCTGACCAATCCGTCTGACATGCTATTATTCGGCAACGGCCTGTCAACGGCCTAGATAGACCCTTCAAATCCAAGGCCTACTGCCTGGAGAACCTCCGCACCTGACCGGTGCGGGCATTGGTGACGGTAAAGGTCCCATCTGGCTGCGCTACCAGCACCAGGCCGTTGCCATCCGGGCCTTCCTGTAGGTTGGCAATCAGGTCATCCTCACTATTGAGTTGCCCTGCGAGGAAGGACCAGTGGGTCTGATAGAATGCCTCGAGGCCAGGTGAAGACCTGACCACCTTCATCGTATCCGGCCTTCCAAACTTCCTCGGGCCGTTCTCCATGATTGCCACCCTTGGCCGTATTGCATGGACCAAGGCAGGAGAATTGGATATGTCGTGTCCATGATGGCTGACGATGAATACATCCACCTGACCAATCCTGTTGACCGGGCAGACCAATGCAAGCTCCTTGTTCCAAGTGAGGTCTGCCAGATCCAGCATCCTGAACCTACCGAACCTATAAAGGAGGCCTATGGATTGGGCATTCTCAGAGGCATCCTCATCGGTACCGCTCCATTGTTTAGGGCTGACCGCCTGGCAGTAGGGATTCGGCACGCCGTTACCATCTATGGGCCTGTCTATGAGGGCCCCTGCCGCAGAGACCACGATGATCTCCACACCGGCCATGGGGATCCTATCCCCAGGCTTGACTATCAATCGCCTCGCCTTCTGGGCCGATTGCAGGTAGGCCTCAAAGAATCCCCTGGTCCGCTGGTCATCCACAGATGGCTGACCGTGATCGATGAATGTATCTACCCGTATCCTCGAGGCCACCTCGGGGACATTGCCTACGTGGTCCACGTCGTAGTGCGTCACCACCAACCAATCCAGGTGGTCCAACCCACAGGCCTTGACCGTCTTCTCGATGCGGTCCGCATCCCTACCCGAAAAGCCCGGAAAGCCAGCATCCACCAACATGGCCTGGCCATTAGGCCCAACCACGAGTATCGCCTTGCCGCCCTCGGTATCAATCACATGGATCCTCAGCGTCCCGTCGGAACTGGCGGCCAGGCCCAACGACCAGACGGCAAGTACGAGCAAGAAGACGTGGCCTCTCACCATCGGCCGCCTACCTCATCCTTCCATGATCTCGCGGGACTTCTGGGCCACAAGGTTGTCGATCTTCTCAGTATACCGCTTGGTCAGGTCCTCAACCTGTTTCTTGCCATGTTCGAGATCGTCCTCTGTTATGACCTTGTCCTTCTCTTGTTTCTCCAGGTGCTTGAGGGTGTCGCGGCGGATATTCCTGATACTGACCTTGGCCTGTTCGCCAACCTGCTTGGCCTGGCTGACCAATTGTCTCCTCCGCTCTTCAGACAGTGGGGGTAGGTTGAGCCTTATCATTTTTCCCTCAGTGATCGGCGCAAGGCTCAGCTCGCTAGTCTTGATCGCCTTCTCGATCGCAGGTATTGCCCCAGCATCGTAGGGTTTTATCACGAGCATGTCTGCCTGCGGAGCACTTATGGATGCTAGTTGTCTGAGGGGTGTAGGTGAACCGTAATAATCCACCTTGAGGTTCTCCACTAGGGCAGGCGAGGCCCTGCCTGTGCGAAAGCCCTTCAACTCCTCCTGCATGTGGGCGATGGCCTTTGCCATCTTGTCCTCGCATTCCTTTGTGATATCGCGGACCGTCATGCCTCTTCTCCTAGTATTGGACTCTATGATGTACTGACCAGCGTTCCTACCTGCTGACCGCAGATCGCACGCGCGAGGTCCTCTGGCTTGAATAGATTCAAGACGATGATGGGTATATTATTATCGCGGCAGAGGCTTATTGCTGCATGGTCCATCACCCTCAACCCCATCTGCAGGACCTGATCGTACGTCAGCCTATTCAGTAGCCTTGCATTAGGGTCTATGGAGGGATCGGCATCATACACACCATCGACCTTTGTGGCCTTGATCAGCAGCTCGGCACCCAGTTCCGAGGCCCTCAAGGCCGCACACGTATCCGTGGTGAAGAATGGATTGCCAGTGCCGCCTGCCAGGATCACGACCCGACCTAATTCGAGGTGCTGGATGGCCCTGCGGCGGACAAACGGTTCGCATATGGCTGCGACCTCGATCGCGCTGAGCACCCGAGTGGGTTGACCAAGCCCCTCTAATGTCTCCTGCAGGGCACATGCATTGATGATGGTCGCGAGCATACCCATGTAGTCCGCGGTATGTCTTGGTATGCGACTGACCTTGGAAAAGACCTGTCCCCTGATGAGATTGCCGGCACCGACTACCACGGCAACCTGCGGACCCAGCCTCCTGATTTCGATGATCCTGTTTGCTATAGACTCAAGGGCCTCTCCATCTATGCCAGATCCACCCTTCTGGCAAAAACTCTCGCCGGAAAGCTTCAGCACCACCCTGCTGTACCTGCTCCCAGCCATCGATCCATCTGTCCTTACAGTGGCACTAGGGGCCCACTGCAACACGCACAAATCGCGCTACCTTGGCCGTGCCACCTGCAGCCTTGGCTGCCTCATCTATGACCTGTTGCACAGTCTTCGTATCGTCCTTGACGAATCTCTGTTGCAAGAGGCAATTCTCGGCGAAGAACTTCGCCAGTTTACCGTCGACAATCTTGTCCACGATGGCCGCAGGCTTGCCCTTGACCTGCTCGGCATAGATGGCCCGCTCTTGGGCGACAAGCTTGGGATCTACTGCATCCTTGTCGATAGCGATAGGCCTGGCGGCAGTGATATGCATGGCCAGATCCGCCGCCACGGTCTTGATCCCTGGGTCTAGGGCCACCGAGTCGGCATTGGTCTGGATCTCCACCATGCTACCAACCTTCCTATTGAAATGGACATAAACGCCTATCAGCCCAGGCCCACTCAACCTGAACCTGGCATAATCGCCTATGTGTATCTTCTCGCCGGTCTTACTGATCAGCTCGGCCATCAGGTCCAGAAACCGCCTCCCGTCGATGGCAGTCTGGGCAAGGGCCTCAGTACCGTCATCTGCCTGGCAAGCCATTGCATAATCTGCTAGCCTGGCTGCCACCTGGCCAAAGTCCTGGGTCCTTGCCACAAAGTCCGTCTCGCAGCATAGTGCAGCCAACACTGCCGTCCTACCATCTGCGCTGATCTTGCTGACCACAAGGCCCTCATTTGCCTGCCTGTCGGCCCTCCTGGCCATGCTTGCCAGCCCCTTCTTGCGGAGGATCTCAACGGCCTTGTCTATGTCCCCACCGGACTCCTGGAGCGCCTGCTTGCACTCCATCATCCCCTGACCTGTAAGCCTCCTAAGCTTGACCACCAAATTCGCTGGTATCTGATCCATCTATAGATAGCTCCTTGTCCTGACCCCCTAAACCCCTTCGGCCGCTGGCGGCAGCTCCTCGACCTGCTCTACAGCCACCTTCTCGGCCTGATCTGCTGGCTCCTCGTCCGCCCTGGCGGTGATCGTGCGCGACCTGCCGCGTTTTACCGCAGGGCCAGCAGTAGCGGCCTGCGGCCTGGTCGCTGCCAATGCCTTGCCCTCTGCAACCGCCTCTGCCAACTGGTTCAAGAGGATCTCCACTGCCCTTATGGAGTCGTCGTTTGCTGGGATCACCACATCGACTGTATCCGGATCCGCGTCCGTATCCAGTATGCCGATCGTAGGGATACCGAGCTTCTTGGCCTCCCTCAAGGCTATATACTCCTCTCGCCCATCTACCACTACCACCAACCCTGGCAACTTGGTCATCTTCCTGACGCCATCCAGGTTGGCCTTTATCTTCCTCATCTCCCGCTTGAGCCTGGAGGCATGCTTCTTGCTCTGCTGTTCCAGCGACCCATCCTGTGCCATGGCCTCGAGCTCCTCCAGGCGAAGCAGCCTTGAGCGTATGGTCCTAAAGTTGGTCAGCAAGCCTCCTGGCCACCTCTGACTGACATAGTGCATCTGGGCCTTGGTGGCAGCATCCTCTACGGCCTTTTGTGCCTGCCGCTTCGTACCCACAAAAAGGACATCCTGACCAGACGCGACCACCTCAGCCACCAGTTTCTTGGCCACCAAGAGGCCCTTCAGGGTCTGGCGGACGTCGATGATGTGGATATTGCCCCTCTTCCCAAAGATATATGGGGCCATCTTTGGATTCCACTTGCTGGCCCCATGCCCAAAGTGCACCCCGGCGTTTATCAACTCCCTAGCTAGATCCTTGGTCACACAAACCTCCAAAAACGATCCTTTACCTGTCAGTAACCTGTACGCAAAGACACCTCAATCCCTGCAGGTTATCCACCCTTTAGGGCGATGTCAAGCGGTTTTTCTGGCTACCAGCTCAGGGTCCAAGGCATCAGTACCAGATCACCACGATCAAGTTGGGCTCCGTGGTCTTGCCCTGGACCTCCCCTACAGTGACATTGGTGGTCTTGATCCTGACACCAGGGTGCTCCTTCAGCCAGGCCTGGATCTGATCCTCTAGGAAGGTCAAGGAACCTGGGTGCAGCTTGGCAAAGAAGGTCTTCATGCCAATTATGCGGTCTCCAATAGAGACCTTCTGGACGGCAGCAGTAGGCTGCGGCGTAGCAGGCCTGCTGGGTGGTTGTGCCTGGCCAGTGGCAGTCCCTATGTTCAAGGGCTGCCTTGAGACCGTTGTCTGACCTGTCGCAACACCATCAAATGGGATCGGTCGGTCCTGTTGCTGGTTAGGCTGGTTCTGCAGGTTGGATGGATCCATACTCTCTACCTTTCCGCCTTCAGGCTAACGAGGTCTAAATATGTCCTATCCAGCGCAACACGCGCCAGGACTATGAATTCGGATCCTGGGTCACTGCTGACCCTTGGCCTTCTGCAGGTCTATCTGCCTGGCCAGACTCCAACCTTTGCTGTGCATCCCTTGCGGCCTCGGCAAGCCTTTCTGCCTGGGCCTTTGCGGCAGCGGCCTCGGCCATGGCCTTCTCTGCAGCAGCCTTTGCCTCCTCTGCAGCCTTCGCCTTGGCCTCTGCCTCTGCCTTGGCACGCTCGGCCTCTTTCCTCAATTGTGATGCCTCTGCCATTGCCTTGGCAGCCCTCTGCTCTGCGAGCGATATCCTCTGCTCAGCGGCCCTTATGGCCGCCCTGGCGGCTGCCCTCTCCCGTTCTGCCTCGAGCCTGATACGCTCTGCCTCGAGGATCTCCATCTGCTGCTCCCTCTGCCTTGCCCCAAACCCGAATGGGTCTGTGACTGCGTCGTGCAATGTATCCACCGGTACAGGCGGCTCATGCTCCCTGCGCAACCTCTCCGTGACCTCGGCAGGCGGCTGGCCCCCTGTAGATATGGTCGGCGTCAGGATGAATATCGTCTCCTTGGCCCTCTCCTCGAAGTCCTTGCTAGAGAAGAACAAACCCAGTACAGGTATATCCTTCAGGAACGGTACACCCCTCACTACCGCCAGCCTCTCGGTCTTGCGTATACCACCAATGATCAGGCTCTCACCCTGCCTGATCCGGTTCTCCTTGTTGGTGATCTCGCGTTTGGTTACTATGGGTACCTGCTTGACACCCTCTGGAGTGTTCTTGGATGAGATCGTGGCCACGGTCTGCAGGGCTATGTAGCCATCCGCAAATACATATGGAGTGATCTCCAGCGAGTCGATCACGTCCACATACTCGGTCCTGGTCTCCATTATGTATTCGCCTCTGGTGGGCAGAAAACTGGTGACCTCTTGTAGTGGGACGTGCTCCGATGACATGATCTTGGCGGTCTGGCCATTGACGACCTCTATACTCGGGTTCATCAGGACCTTTAGATACCCCCGCGACTGCAATATATCTATGAGCGTCTGGAAGTTCTTCGATGAATAGCCGATCTTTAGGCCAAACCTGGACCTGGCCACATCCCGAAGGGCAGCCCCAGGGAATGCAGGCCAAAGCTCCCCCGAGGAAGACCTCGCACCGCCTAGGTATATATTCTCGCCGAAGAGCCGCTTTATCTCAATGGTCACAGCCCGATCTGCTGTGAAGTCTGCATAAACCTCTGCTACCATACAGTCTATCCTGACCTGTATAGGTGGGACATCCACCTTTTCCAGGACCTCCAATACCGCCTCTACGTCCTGAAGCGTTGGGCATCTGACCACTAGCTGATTGGTGGCAGGGTTACTGGTTACAGTGTAATCCTTTACGTTTGTAGACTTGCCCTTCTCGTCAAATAGCTGGGTTGCGAATTGTTCATATATGATCTGGCGGAGTTTATCGGATGTGTGATACTTGCAGAAATAGAATAGCTTGTATTCCTCCACCCCTGATACCACCTGCCTGCTTATCTCGGGTGGGCTTTCGTACACTGGGTGCCTAGGTACGTTGGGCTCTGTAAAGGGCCTTACCCCTGTCAGGTCAGAGAGTGTCCTTTCTGATTCCAGCTCTGTGGCCTTCTCTGCAAAGAAGTCCCCACATCCCCCACAGGCCAGAAAGACCACGCTCAACCATAAAACCCACCAGCCAAACCAGGTTGTCCTTGGCTTTTCACTCATCGTCCGGCCCTTGCTAATGAGGCCTCCTTGCCAACCTGCACGGATTTCGATCGTCTACAGACGTTACTATGGCGTCTCTTGAAAGGCCAGTCAAGCCTTTCCCATCCTTTTTGGCTTTGATATTTGCCTATGGTCCAGGTCGTGCTATTTTTTATTTGTGGTCGACAAGATCCATAAGGTTACAACAGTGGGGATGATCGGGCTGGGCTGCCCCAAGAATCAGGTGGACACCGAGAGGATGTTGGCCCACATAGCCCAGTCAGGCCTGGTCATCTCCAGTGATCCGGAAAGGGCCGAGGTCGTAGTGATCAATACCTGTGGTTTCATAAGGCCTGCCATCGACGAGTCCATCGATGCCATAAGATGGGCCATGAGGCTCAAGATGCAGGGCAGTGCCAAGAAGGTGATCGTATGCGGATGTCTGGCACAAAGGCTTGGCCAAGGGCTCTTCAGGAAGGTCAAGGGCATCGACGCCCTTGTAGGTCTGTCTTACAGGGACCAGATCGCGCAGATCATCTTGCAGACCCTTTCTGATACCAAGAAAAGGACATATCTGGACGATACGGCCAGACCATTGCTGTTGGACGATTCGATCCGAGTCCTGGTAGGGCCAGGCCACACAGCCTACCTGCGGCTCAGTGAGGGCTGCAGCCACCATTGCTCCTTCTGCACGATCCCATCCATCCGCGGCCCACATGCGAGCAAGCCCCTGAAGCAGGTCCTTCAGGAGGCCAAGCACCTGGTGCAGGCCGGGGTAAGGGAGTTGATAGTGATAGGCCAGGACATCACCGCATACCTGAAGGATCAAGGCATCAAGGATGGTTTGGTCCGGCTGATCGAAGGCCTCGACAGGCTGGATGGCCTTGCCTGGGCTAGGCTGATGTATCTCTACCCTTCAGGCCTAACAGGCACGCTCATCAAGGCCATGGCCGCAAGTAGCAAGGTGGTCCACTATGTCGATCTGCCTATACAGCACGTCGATGACCAGATACTCAAGGCCATGCGAAGGCCAGATACCGCCAGGTCCTTGAGGATGCTCATAGAGGAACTCAAGACCACCATACCTGATATGATCCTCAGGACCACCTTGATCGTAGGCTTCCCTGGTGAGACCCAGGCACAGTTCGAGTCGCTGCTGGAATTCATCCGGTGGGCGCGTTTTGATGCACTGGGTTGCTTTCCATTCTACAGTGAACCCGGCACACCAGCTGCATCCTTGCCAGGCCAGGTCCCCTCAGCCACTAAACGTAGGCGCTACGATCTGGTCATGAAGACCCAGCAGCAGATCGCACTAGAAAAGAACCTGGCCAGGATAGGGTCGGTCCTGACCTGCATTGTAGATCAAGAAAGGTCCAGGCGGACCCGCATCGGTCGTTTCTATGGCCAGGCCCCACAGATAGACAGCAACTGCCTCATCCGCAATTGCCACGCCAAACCTGGCACATTCGTCAAGGCCAAGGTAACCGATGCCCGACCCTACGAGCTGGTCTGCGACTGTGTGGACCAGGGCACTACCTAAGCCACTGATCGAGCCAGGCCAGGACGGTCCTGTGCCACTGTAGGCTGTTGTGGGGCTTCAAGACCCAGTGGCCTTCATCAGGGAAGTACAGGAGCCTGCTGGGGATGCCCAACCTCTGTAGCAGCGTAAATGTTGCGATGCCCTGCGTATCCGGTACGCGGTAGTCCAGGGCCCCGTGGATGACGAGCATAGGCGTCCTGAAGTTGGCCGCCCGGCTTACGGGGTTGAAACGCTCATATGCCTGCTGATCGACCCATGGGGGGCCTGCATACTCCCATTCGGGGAACCATAGCTCGTCGGTCTCGAAATACCCTATACGCTCGTCAAGGCTGCCAGCGTGGTTGACAAGACATCTGAATCGGTCGGGCCAGTTGCCAGCTATCCAATTGATCATGTAACCGCCATATGACGCACCAAGTGCGGCCACCCTTTGCCCATCTATCCATGGATAGCGATTCAGGGCAGCAGCAAGGCCCAACCTCAGGTCTTCAAGAGGCTTGCCACCCCAGTCGCCCCTGATCGAATCCGTGAAGGCCTGACCATAGCCTGTAGAACCATGGAAGTCTATCATCAAGACCCCGTAGCCTGCCCCAGCATAGACCTGGGGGTTCCATCGGTAATGGAAGCTGTTGGTAAAGGAACCCTGTGGCCCACCATGTATCAGCATCGCCAGCGGATATCGAGCATTCGGGTCCAGGTCCACTGGCGCGACTACGTACGCATATACCCTGTCGCCGCCTGCACCTGCGAATGAGAACTGCTCGGCTGTGCCCATCCTCACCTTGGCCAGCTTGTCCATGTTCAAGAAGGTCATCTGGGTCAGGCCTGTGCCGTCAAGTCCTATAGAGAACAACTCCGTTGGATGAGAGAAACTGCTTAGGCCAAGGATCACCTTATTTGCGCCAAGGCTTGCATGCTCGACGCAGCCATCTGCCCATATGGTCTTCACCTGTCCAGTCCTTGCGTCCACTGCGAACAGCCCTTGTTGGCCCAGGTGAGCTGCAACAGCGAGGATACAATTGCCGTCTGCAGACCAACATATGCTCGAAGGGCTCCTGTCCCATCCCTCGGTCAGGACACGCTGAGGACCATCGGGCCAGGCCCGCAATGCGATCCTGAACCTGTCTGACTCATACCCAGCCCTGACCATGGCCAGGTATGCCAGATATCTGCCATCTGGCGAGAATACTGGATGCGTATCCCATGCCAGATTGTCTTGTGTAAGAGGCCTCGGCTGGGCAGTCCCATCCAATGGGACAACAAAAAGGTCGAAGTTGGTCGACCATGCCTCTGCCCTACCAGCCAAGCGGGCGGTAAATACCACCGCATCGCCATCGGGTGTGAATGTGAATTCCTCTGGGCCGCCAAATGGCACCGAAGGACAGTCCGCATCCATCCCCTGCATCAGATCTACGGCCTTGCCACCGATCCGCATGGCGAACAAGTGACACCTGCGGCCGTCTGTCCACCTGTCCCAATGCCTGACAAACAAACGGTCATAGACCCTGCCGGTAGCCTTCTGAGCGGCCATCTGGTCCAGCCGCGCTCTGGTCCGGTCCATCCCATCGCAATCAGCAAATACCTCTGCCGTAAAGGCGATGTGTGTGCCCTTGGGGCTTACCTTCAGGTTGGCTATATCCAAGGGCAGGTCTGTCCTCATAGTGGCCTCGCCACCCTCAATAGATATACTCCAGGCCTGCCATGAACCGCTGCGCCTCGAGATGAACCACACCTGTCTGCCGTTGGGGTCCCATGAAGGGCAGATATCATCCTCTGGATGCGTTGTAAGCTGTCTGAGGCCCACACCGTTGGCGTCTACAAGCCAAAGATCCGTTCTGGTCCTGTTCGCCTCCATATCTACCGTCTTGACCTCAAACACCACCCGCCGGCCATCAGGGCTGACCTGCGCCTGGCCAATCCTCGAGAACGCTAGCAGATCTTCAGGGCAAAAGGGGTGTGTCTGCGCCCAGTCAGCAGGATTCAGGCACGTAACACATATAAGCAAACCCAAGAGGACCCTCAATGCGAGACTATCCATACCAAAGACCTCCTTTTAGGCATTGACAGGATGCTGTGGCATCGGGCCGAGGGCTACTGGTATCTCGAACCAAAAGACCGACCCCTTGCCGGGGGCACTCTCGAAACCGATCCTGCCCGCCAATAACGTGACCAGCTCCTTGCATATGGCCAGTCCGAGGCCAGTGCCAGATGCCTTGCGGGTCAATGAACCATCTACCTGGTAGAATTTCTCAAAAAGCATCGGCTGGTCCTCTTCGGGTATTCCTGGACCGTTATCGGCCACCTCCACCCTCAGGGTCTTCTGGTCGACCATCCTGGCCCTGATCTCGATTTGGCCACGTTCGGGCGTGAACTTGACGGCATTGCTAACCAGATTGTGGAGGATCTGCTGTACCTTGCCGCAGTCGGTCCACAACAATGGGATATCTGGGTCCAGCGAGACCTTCAACCTCAGACGCTTCTGATGGGTCTGAGGAAGAAAGGCATATTGCAATGCCTCACATATCTGTGGCAGCGAGCCTTGTTCGACCCGCACCTCTAGTTTGCCTGCCTCAGCCTTTGCCAATTGCAGCAGGTCATTGATCATCTGTAGGAGCGTGTTTCCGCCGGAGATAATATTATCTATGTACCTTTGTCCTTTCTCAGTCTTGAGGAGTGTGGGCCTATCCTTCAGGACCTGTGCAAAGCCTATGATCGAGTTCAAAGGTGTCCTGAATTCGTGCGAGACATTGGCCAGGAACTCACTCTTGAGCTTGTTTGCCCTGAAAAGCTCTACGTTCCTTTGGGAAAGCTCGGCAATCTTCTGGTCCAACTGCCTATTGGCCTCCTGGAGCTTCTTTTGTGCAGCCTCTAGGGTATCAAGCATGTGATTGAAGGCCTCAGCGAGCCTTTGGTACTCATCCCCTGTATCTATGCTGCTCCTGATATCGAGGTTGCCCTCCGCCACATTATTCGCCAGGGCCCTCAGTTGCCTGATAGGCCGCAATATGACTCGCTGCGTTATCCAGTAGAATGCCACCATTGCCCCTGTAGCACCGAGAAGGCCTGCAATGGCCACTGCCAGTCGGTTGACCAACACGATCCGCCTTATCTGGCCACCCACATCCTGGCTTACCGCAATGGCCACTCCGACGGGCGCGTTGATAGAGAAAACAGGTGCCGGCCCTTGGGTGTTATGACAGGCAAGGCAGGACTCTGTGGCCCTTACGACCCTGTAATAGTAGCAATTCAACTGGCCACGCTCCCTGACCTGATGCAATTCCTCATCAGATTGGCGGGCCAACATCGACTGTATGTATTGCCGATCCGGCTGATCCAATACCGCCAAGACATTGCCCTGGCCAGTATCCAACCTCAGCCACCTAATCCCCAGTCCATTGGGACCTACAAGGCTGCCTTCCAGGTCTATGGATGGGGGGCCAGGTTGATTTAGCCTATCCAGTCTAAAATGGGTAAGCCAAAGTAGCCTGACCCGCTCGCGGCTCTCGTCCAAGAGGGCCTTGACCGTCAGCTTCTGCATCCAAAGATATGGAAAGACCAGCACCAATAGCAGGGTCAGGACAACCGCCCCGCCAAAGGCCAGCCTGCACTTCTCAGCCAGCGACAAGGGCCGCCAACGCATACAAAAAACCCTTCATGCCAAGCCCACCCCTGCCGGCAACCGTCTGGTTCGGTCACTGCGCAGCAGGATCAATCTGATGAGAATGCCTCTGGACCCTCAGATTCAGTTCATCGAGCTGCTTCTGGTCAACCTCGCTCGGCGCGCCAGTCAGCAGGCACTGACCCTTCTGCGTCTTGGGAAAGGCGATCACGTCCCTGATATTGTCCGTGCCCAACAAGAGCATGATGATTCGGTCCAGCCCAAATGCGATCCCACCGTGCGGGGGCGCGCCGTATTCAAGGGCCCGCAAGAAGAAGCCGAATCGATCCTCGGCCTGCTGATCTGTTATGTTCAACAGCCTGAATATCCGCCGCTGTATCTGCATGTCATGTATACGGATACTCCCGCCACCGATCTCAGAACCATTCACTACCAGGTCATATGCCTGTGCCCTGACCTTGCCTGGATCGGTCTCCAATAGGCCCAGGTCATCCGGCAAGGGTGAGGTAAAGGGATGGTGGACGGACTCGAATCGCTTCTCCTGAGGGTCCCATTCTAGAAGAGGAAAATCTACAATCCATACGAACTTGAACTCGTTCGGGTCGTAAAGGCCAAGTTGCCTTGCAATCTTGCATCTCAATGGTGCGATGGCCTTGTTGACCACCTTTTCAGGACCAGCAACGAAGAGCAAAAGGTCGCCATCCTTCGCATCGAATCGCTGGATCAACTGGGCCTGGAGGCTATCGTTGAAAAATTTTGCGGCCCCCAAGGTCAGACCCAATTGCCCGGACTCAGACTTGACCTTGCACCAAGAAAGGCCCTTTGCACCGAGGTCCTGGACGAACCTTGTCAGTGTCAGCTCGATATCGGATCGGGAATAATGCTGTGCACCTTGCGGCACGCACATCCCCTTTATGATCCCACCTGCCTCGATCACACCCGTAAAGACCTTGTAATCGGTCTGCCTGCCTATATCTGTCAGATCCTTTAGTCGCATGTCAAAACGCAGGTCAGGGCGGTCCGTTCCATACTCCTCCATTGCCTGCTGGTAGGTCATCTTCGGGATAGGAAGTGCAATATCCACACCTAAGATCGCCTTCCATACCTTGGCTATCATGGCCTCATGGACGGCCATCACGTCCTGGCTATCCACAAAGCTCATCTCTACATCGATCTGTGTGAACTCTGCCTGCCGGTCCGCCCTCGGATCCTCGTCCCTGAAGCACCGAACGATCTGAAAGTACTTTTCTACCCCTGACACCATCAGTATCTGCTTGAACAACTGAGGTGACTGAGGCAAGGCATAGAAGCAGTTCTTTACCAGCCTACTGGGCACCAAGAAGTCCCTCGCCCCCTCAGGCGTGCTCTTGGCAAGCATGGGTGTCTCTATCTCCCAGAAGCCAAGGCTATCGAAGAAATGCCTGACCGTCATCATGACTCTATGCCTGACCTTGAGGGCATTCTGCATGGCAGGCCTCCGGAGGTCTATGTACCTATAGGTAAGCCTCGTCTCCTCATTGGTCTTTTCGGCACTGTCTATGTCAAATGGCGGGGTCTTTGCCGTATTGAGTACCTCTAACCTAGATGCGCAGACCTCTATCTGGCCGGTAGGAAGCTTCGGGTTCTCCAGACCCTCGCCCCTGGGCTGAACCGTACCTTCAACTGCAATGACCCACTCACACCTCAGCGTCCTGGCCAACCTGTGCATCTGTGGGTCTTGCTGAGGATTGAAGACCACCTGAGTGATCCCTTCCCTATCCCGCAGGTCCACGAAGACCAGGTTCCCATGATCCCTATACGATTGTACCCATCCTGCAAGGGCGACCTGCCTACCACAGTCAGCGAGCCGCAATTGCCCGCACGTACATGTCCTCTTTATCATTTGGCACCCATCATAACTATTAAGCCCTTAAGACGAAGGCATTTACAATAGCCAGGGTCAGTGGCCAGGTCAACGCTAAAAACCCCTCGGATACAAACCTACCCACCGAGGATGGACTTGACAACCCAGACCTGATATTAGCATGATAATTCATGTTCATTAACCTTGTACCCTTAGGGCCGGGGCCCTCCCTTAGGATTTTCCCTCTATCCCCTCGAAGCTCTCGCCACCCCGGCCCTTTTCTGCACCCTCGATGACCACCACGAACTCACCCCTCGGCCTTTCAGGAAGGCCTGCCAATAGCTCGGAGAGCCTGCCTCGCTGGATGGACTCGAACACCTTGGTCAGCTCCCTCGCCACCGCGGCCCTGCGATCCCCGTAAACGGCCAGTGCATCGGCCAGGAATGATCTTAGCCTGTGTGGGCTCTCATAGAAGATCAATGTATGGGGGCTGTTTGCATCGGCCTGGAGGAATCGCCGCCTAGGCCCAGGCCTGCGGGGTGCAAAACCCTTGAATGTAAAGCTGGCAGTAGGCAGACCTGACATCACCAAGGCCATCACAAAGGCGGTCGGGCCTGGTATCATGGTCATCTCGAGGCCTGCCTCTATCGCGGCCCTGACGACGAGCAGCCCGGGATCGGATATGGCAGGGGTACCGGCATCCGCCACCAAGGCCACCGACTTGCCAGACCGCAATAAGCCCAAGATCTTATCTAGCGCACGGATCTGGTTGTGTTGGCCAAAGGAGACCTGCGGTTTGGATATCCCAAGGTGCTTGAGCAAGATTCCTGTCCTGCGTGTATCCTCGCTGACGACGATGTCTACCTGCCTGAGCACCTCTACCGCCCGTAAGGTGATGTCGGAAAGGTTGCCTATAGGGGTTGCCACCAGGAATAACTGTGCCATCTATGGCTCCATCTGGCCAAGCTCATAAAGTACGAGGGCGCTAGCGACTATCGCAGCAGTCTCTGTCCGCAGGACCCTCCTACCTAAGGAAACCCACCTCCAGCCCCCTTGCCTGGCCCTTTCCAGCTCGCGGCAGGTAAAGCCACCCTCTGGCCCTATGCACAGCTCCACCGAACGGATGGGCCTTCCAGACGCCAATACACCGTGCAAAGCTTCACCCTCCTGCCCAGCCACAGCCAGCAGCCTGAGGCCCTGCCCTTCGGACCTGCCAAGGACCACATCCGATTCCTTCGGCCCTTCCACCAGGGGTATCAAACCCCTGCCTGACTGCTCGGCTGCCTCCAAAACGATCCTCCTCCACCTGTCCAGCTTGGAACCGACATCGCGAGCTATGGATCGATCGGCCACCAATGGTACAAACCTACTGACCCCGACCTCTGTACACTTCTGCAACACCAGCTCGAACTTGGTCCTCGGCACCAACGCCTGATAGAGTGTCAGGTCTACAGCCGGTTCGGTAGTTACCTTGTGCCTCTCTACCACCATCCCTTGCACCAACCCCTTTTCCACCAACTGCAGGACCACGGTCGCCTCCCATCCGGTGTTATCCAGGACCGCTATCATGTCACCAGGTCTGAGCCTCAGTACCTCACGGACCTGGTGTGCCTGGCCGGAGCCTAGCCTGACCACATCCCCGCTGACATCGCCTGGACAGACAAAAAAACGGTCTAGTGATCTGTGCCCCATACCTAGCCTTGCGGACGGCATCCATCATCCTGCCTGACTGCGACCACCACCCGGTCTATACCCTGGCCATCCTTGTAAAGCGAAGGCCCCAAGAATCCGCCACAGTCGCTGATCGTCTGACAGACCGCTTGGCCTTGGCCATAACCTATCTCCATCATCATAGCCCCCCCAGGCTTGAGGTACGGACCTGCCCCGCACACGATACGCCTTATGACGTCCAGTCCCTCTGGCCCGCCATCCAGTGCAATCCTTGGTTCGTAGTCGCGGACATTCCTGTCCAGGCGATCGAACTGGCCTGCGGCCACGTAAGGTGGGTTGGACAAGATCAGATCGAAACACACCGGGCCTAACCTGGCTACAGGCTCGAACAGGTCACCTGCCAACAACTCCACCTGGGCCTGGAGCCCGTGCCTTTGTACATTCCTGGCAGCCACCGCAAGGGCCTTGGTAGAAACGTCGGTGGCAATGACCCTCGCTTGCCTGAAATGGGCTGCTATCGCAACAGCCACGCAACCGCTGCCAGTGCCTATGTCCAACACCAACTGCGGCCCTGTCCTGCCACGCAGGAACTCAAGACCCTTGTCAACCAGCAGCTCTGTCTCGGGCCTAGGGATCAGGCAATCGACGCTGACCTCCAGTGGCAGTGAATAGAACTCCGTACGCCCGACAATGTACGGCACAGGTTCATGCCGACCAGCCCTTTTTACCATATCCCGCAGACGATCCAATGCGGCCCCCTCGACGATCTGGTCAAAGTGCGTATAGAGCCCGATCCTGGGCCTGCCAAGTACCTCAGAAAGCAACAACTCCGCGCACAGTCTAGGGCTGTCCACCTGCCTACTAGCTAGATACCCGGTGGTCCACTCCAGCAGTGCTTTGATCGTCCATGTCTGCATAGACTCAGCTTCTAGATGTACAGCTTGTCCATCATCCTTGGAAATGCTATGCACTGTCTTACATGCCTCTGACCGGTTATCCAGGCTATGGTCCTCTCCAGACCCAGGCCAAAGCCACCGTGCATGAAGCTACCATACCTCCTCAGATCCAGATACCACCAGTATTCATCAGGATCCAGTCCCTCCTGTTGCATCCTGGCCAGCAGGAGATCATGATCCTCCTCCCTCATGGACCCGCCAATGATCTCCCCAAAACCATTCGGTGCAAGCAGGTCGAAGTTCTCCACGACACGCCCATCCGAGCGATCCTGCCTCATATAGAACGCCTTTGCCTGCCTAGGGTAGTGCGTAACGAATACGGGTTTATCGAACATCTGAGAGATGATCGTCTCGTCAGAACCTCCAAGATCCTCTCCCCAGACAAAGTTCGCAGCCAACTCCGCGTGCTTGGGGTTATTCTCGATCCTGGTCGTAACCTCACCTAGTTCGCTACGCAACCCTGCCAGCTCAGCCTCCAACTTGTCGGCCTGGGATGGCCTCTTGGCAGAAAGGTCTTCAAGCTCCCTTATCCTGGCCTCTATCCTGGCCTTCTCTGCCTGGAGCTGTTCCAACTGCTGTGCCATGAACTGGCTGGTCCTTTCGGATGTCAGCAGCTGTGCCACCTCGGTGTAGGTCAGCCTGTAGAACGGTGGCGAGACCCTCTCCAAGGATAGTATGTCTGCCCCTATAGCCTCCAATTCAGCCCTGTTGTCTGTAAGCACCCTCCTGACGATCGCACAGAGCAGCCCCTCCGCCAGATCCATCAGCCCATGCAGGTCCGTAAATGCCACCTCTGGCTCTACCATCCAGAACTCCGTGAGGTGTCGCCTGGTCTTGCTCTTCTCCGCCCTGAATGTAGGTCCAAAGCAATACACCTTCCCGAGGCTGGCTGCCGCTGCCTCGAGATAGAGCTGACCGGTCTGTGTCAAGGCTACCTGCTGACCAAAATAGTCCAGCCTGAACAGGGATCCAACCTCCTCACCAGCAATCGTGGTGATGATAGGGGTATCCACAAGTACAAAGCCCTGATCATTGAAGAATCTACGGATCGCATCTACCACATTGTGCCTTATCCTGGCTATGCACCAGGGGATCCTCGACCGTAGGTGCAGGTGCCGGTTCCTCATCAGGAAGTCTATCCCATGCGATTTGGGCGTGATTGGGTACCCCGTGGCTGGGGCGATGATCCTGGCCCCCCTGACGGCCAGCTCAAGTCCACCTGGACTACGAGGTTCCGCCCGGACCAGTCCGGTCACCTCCAGACAAGACTCTTGGCCCAGGTGGTCAAGCTGGTCGAACAGGCCATCATCCACCTTGCCTTTCTCCACTACGCACTGACAGATCCCGCTACCATCCCGCACCAAGAGGAAGATCAGTTTACCAGTAGAACGGCCATGGTATAGCCAGCCAGCTATGGTTACCTGTTCGTCTATGGCTGCCTTTAGGTCAGCTATCCTTGTGTATGCACTCATGGCTAGAAAGGATATCGCAAGGGCGGGCTTTAGAAAAGCTGCCTGATCGACATTGGCACCTAAACAGAAGGGGCCCGTGCGATGCACGGGCCCCGTGGTCTACCTACATGAGCTGGCCACTACTTACCCAGTCTTGTCAGTTGGATATCGTCTATGTACAGCTTGCCAGTACTGCCTTGCCTGGGGCTAGTGCGATCCCCTACACCTATCGTCAACCTCTTGATCCTGTTGAGCCTCACACCAGCACTAGTTAGCTCCTTCAACGGTATAT
>Ga0078972_1005513_pt1 | contig 31949 bp, 25 predicted proteins | sample YelNatPaOPGAMG01_FD_67568 | JGI IMG/M metagenome (GOLD analysis project Ga0078972, IMG submission 67568) | Hot spring thermophilic microbial communities from Obsidian Pool, Yellowstone National Park, USA - OP-RAMG-01 (SPADES assembly) (version 2) | ecosystem: Environmental > Aquatic > Thermal...
GCCTCTGCAGGTTAAGAACACTTAATTTTTGCCCGACTATTTTCCTTTCTAACTGTGTCATTCTTCTTCCCTGCTCTGTTTGGTTTTGGGTTGAGACTTCGCTCCGGTCCGTCCCAACCCTTCCATTTAATAATACCTAATACATTTCTGTTAGGGAAGAAGGTTAGTTATACAAATGATAAAATGAATCCGAGATTCTCACGCTCGCTCCCATTGATCAAAGCGTTTAATTTTATAAATCATTCTTGAGCAGATTGGGTTCATTTATTTAGCAATCTTTTCCTCTGCTTCACTCTGCGCCCAAAGCCAGTTCTTAGGTTAATTATTTCTTAAGCTGTCCAATCCAAGATGGTAGACTATAGAGACACTATACTGAGCATGTAGAGATTCAATTTTACTTTGAAAATTTTAGAGATAATTTCAAATGTCAATCTTTGTTCCTTACAAAAGTTACCGATTCTCAAATATAGAACCAGCTGGCGCATCTGTTTTCATTTTTATTAATTTCTTATTTGCATCTATGTAGTAAAGTCCATTTTTCACTTTTACTAAACACTTATCAGAAGTTACTCCTAATGGCATTAATGATTCTGAATATCCACAACTAAATAACGACTGTCTAACATCCCATAATCTGAGCTTTTTTATCACTTTAAGACCTTCAGGGTCAATAAAATAACAAATATTATCGCCGCAAATTACAAGAGCATTTCCATCATAACAAAGTCCCGGATACTTAATGAAAAAATAGATATTTTTCAAAATAATACTATTGAGCACAGTGCCATTGCTTGATAGCATTGTTAATTTGCTATTAGTTTCACCTATTTTTATAGAATAACGATAATTATTATTTACCATTAATGAAAATTCTTTCCCATCTAATGTTGGATTAAATCTGCACTCCACAGATGTCCTATAAAATAATTTATATGATAAATATATTATAAAGGCAAAGGTTAAACCAAACAAAATAAAACAACCTATAATCAAATATTTTTTCATATTTTGTTCCTCCAAAAATTTATGTATCGCACCCAATTTCTTGGACACTATTTAAGCGCATTTTGTCCACCTTTCCCCTTTGCCAAAAGTTAAGCACATTTTGCTAATCCTGCCAAGTAGTTTTCCAGTGCCTGTTTTGGGCTGAGGAATCCCAGCCTCTCAGTGCCACCCTGACCCCTGTCTTCCTTGTTCATGTCATCTACCTCCTTATTCTCCAAATTTAAACTAATTCCGTGTCCAATAAAATCGGTGGCAACTCACTTTTTGTACCAAAATTATGGACCAAAGCCAATCACATCCACTGGAACATTGCTATTGTCATTTGTCTCATTGCCGAGTTCGCCATAAAGATTGTATCCCCAGCATTTTAACACTCCAGAAGTGTTCTGGGCACAGGTATGAGACCCTTTCGTAGAGATTTCCGCAATTCCTGAAGATAATCCAGAAACATCTACAGGAACCTTGCGATTAGTATTAGTCCCATCCCCGAGCTGGCCGGTCGAATTACTCCCCCAGCACTTGATGTTAGAATCAGTTACAGCACAGGTATGGCTCGCTCCCGCAGAAATTTTGAAGACGCCTGAAGATAAGCCGGAAACATCCACCGGAACATTACTATTACTATTGTTCCCATTACCGAGCTGGCCAGACGAATTATTCCCCCAGCACTTTACGCCTCCTGAAGCGGTCAGGGCGCAGGTATGATTCCATCCAGCAGAGATTTCCACAATTCCTGAAGATAATCCAGAAACATCTACAGGGCTATAACGATTATCATTTGTCCCATCCCCAAGTTGACCATAATAATTATATCCCCAGCATTTAACGCCGCCAGAACAGGTCAACGCGCAGGTATAGCTCGCACCCGCAGAGATTGCGCTTATACCAGAAGATAAGCCGGAAACATCTACTGGGGCATAGTGATCAGTATTAGTCCCATCCCCGAGCTGACCATAGAAATTACCTCCCCAGCATTTAACCGCGTTGGAAGTGGTCAACCCGCAGGTATGATGATTTCCCGCAGTGATTTCCATAATTCCTGAAGATAATCCAGAAACATTTACAGGAAGCTTGCGAGTAATCGTTGTCCCATCCCCGAGTTGACCATATATATTCCATCCCCAGCATTTAACGCTGTCAGAAGTGGTCAAAGCGCAGGTATGAGAAATTCCCGGAAAAAGCCCTTTGATTCCAGACGATAAACCTGAAACATCTACAGGAGCGTCGCGGTCATTTCTTGTTCCATCCCCGAGTTGACCATCGTCGTTCCTTCCCCAGCATTTAACCGCTGAAGAACCAGTAATAGCACAGGTATGATACCCCCCGGCAGAGAGTGAATATGCTGGACCGAATGAAATGACCCAGGTATAATTAGCAGGAGACCGATCCCAAACACCGTTCTTGCCAGCCTTGACCTTAAAGGTGTGCGAACCAACTGCTAAGCTAGAATAACTTTTCGGAGATTTGCATTTCTTCCAGGGATTAGAATCCAGCTTGCACTTAAACTCGCAAGGAGATTGATTACAGCGGAATTTAAAATTCGCGGATGTTGAATCAGATGGATTAGCTGGCAGACTTGATTTCTTGAGATATGTTTGAGGCGCAGAAGTCTGCTCGCTTATGCCTGCGCTGAAAATCTCCTCATCATTGCCCGGACCAATCTCATCATTTTCGCCTTGATCCTGACCGCATCCAGCCAGAATCAAAATAACCACAATAATCCCCCATAAAAATCCTTTTCCCATCATTTCCCTTTCCTCCTGGCTTTTTATTTAAATAGACGAAGCTCTGGGTTAATTTAATAGACAGAATTCCTTGAGTGAAAAAAATTTCGCTCAGGTTTAAGCGCATTTGTTCACCTTCTCAAGAAGATTAACGCATCTGGACAAGCTCTGTCAAGTATGCAGAGAGTCCTATTTTTTTCAGCTTTTTTCCCTGGCTGGCGACTAGCGGCTGATGGCTACTTTTTTCTATGCGAGTCCTGCCTTCTGGATCAATTCAGGCACATATTTTTCCCATCCCATTGCCATAATATGAAACCCCTGGCACATTGGCTTTAATTCTTTCATCAGGTTTGCCATTAGGTCTATGGCGACTTTGGGACGGTCATCTTTGCTTGCAGAGGACAGGGGCTTGATTATCTCATCTGGCACAAACACTCCAGCAACTTTTTCATTCATATATTTTGCCATTGCCGGGCTTTTCACAATGACAATTCCAGCAAGAACAGGCACTTTGAGTTTTTGAGCTGATTTCATAAACTTTTCAAACTTGGAAGGCTCGTAAATCGCCTGAGTCTGGAAGAACCTTGCTCCTGCTTCAACCTTCTTTTCCATCTTTATGAGCTGTGGCTCAAGCGGGTCTGCGCCCGGAGTGACAGATGCTCCTGGGAAAATATCCTTTGGCGCTCCGATGAGGTCGTTTCCTGAAAGGTCTTTTCCGCTCTTAAGTTTGGTGATCGTATAAAGGAGCGAGACCGAGTCCAGGTCAAATACGCATTTAGCTCCAGGATGGTCTCCAAGGCTCGGATGGTCTCCTGTCAGAGCAAGGATATTCCTTATTCCAAGAATATACGCGGAAAGTATGTCAGACTGGATAGCCAGACGGTTCCTGTCCCTGCAGGTTATCTGAAAAATAGGCTCAAACCCTGCTTGAACCAGCCTGGCGCATATACCAAGAGAGCCAATCCTCATTACAGAGCTCTGATTGTCCGTGACATTTATTGCCAGCACCCTTCCTTTAAGATATTTTTCCGCCTCTTCCATCATCGCGTGAATATCCACTCCCTTGGGCGGTCCCAGCTCGCCTGTTAGCGCAAATTTTCCAGCCTCTAAAGCCTCTTTCAGCTTGCTCATATGAGTCCTCCTTTATTGATTCCCCGCGGATTTAGGCGCCTTATAAAGCGGGTCTTTTTCCAGAGACCATCTTGTAGTTCCGCGGTCTTTATCAGAAACATCCCAGTTCCTGTAATCGCGGAGCCTGGGCAGTTTCTTCAGATTATCCAGCTTTCCGAGCGCCTTCAGCCTTTCATAGATCAAATGCCATGCGCAGTCCCTGTTGCTTTCAACCTCGCATTTGCCATCATGAGTTCCTCCGCACTGTCCATTCAAAAGGCTCTTGGCGCAACGCGTGATCGGGCAGATACCTCCAGTAAGATGTAACACGCAGTCCCCACAGCCGTCACAACGCTCAGTGCTGGGCCATAAACCCTGCATACCCTGGCTATTGAGCGTGTTATTTGCTGGCAGAGCAGGAATGTCAATCATTGCGGAGGTTGCCTGCACCCCAACTCCGCAACTAACCACTAAAACCGCATCAGATAGTTTCAATGCTGGAATTTGATACCGTAGCTGTGCGCCCACCAGAGCCTTGTTGCAAAGAAAATCTATCATCTGCGTCCCGGACACAGTCCTTCCGGGTCTTGCCAGCTCAGCTTTTAATTCATCCAGCCTCTTTTGCCCCCCGCTCTCGCATCCAATGGGACAGCCACCGCATCCCAAGATGAACACTCGCGGATAGTCTGCAAGAAGCTCCTTAACCTCATCCATTGGCTTTGGAATGTTAACAATCATCTCTATTCCTCCTTTAAGTCAGCCAAACTCTTTTTCAATCGCAGAAAGCAGTTGGTCCATCTTTTTAGAAACCGTGCCACTCAGTTCCATACCCTCAGAGATTTTCTCAGGCTCCATTCCAATGAAAACAATTTCTTCAGGCAATTTTGACACGAGCCTCTCCAGCGCAATTGCTCTCGGAACATCCAGCTCGTGAAGCGATAACATAAACCCTATATCCTTACCCTTATCAGATTCCAGCTCCTCCAGAGTGAACCTGTAAATCGCTCCAGGCTCCTGTCCTGCCTTAACCGCGTCAATAATCACCATCTTATCAAATCCCTCAAACGCAGGTAGAAGCTGATGAATAGAGGTGCCCGCATCAAAAACCTGAATACTCGCAGGCAAAGGCTTCTCCTTCAGCCTTTCTACAGCCCTTACTCCCAAACCCTCGTCTCCTAATAAGATGTTTCCCACACCAACCACTGCGATCTTTTTTCCTTTACCCAATCCTGATCTCCGAAACTTTCCTGCCTTTGAAATTAACAATATGAATCGCGCACGCAAGGCACGGGTCAAATGAGCGCACCACTCTCACCAGCTCAAACGGATTATTCACATCCTTGACAGTTGAGTTCTGAAGCGCCTGCTCCATTGGACCCGGCTGTCCTTTTTCATCTCTCGGAGAGGCGTTCCAGGTTGTGGGCACAACCAGCTGATACCGCTCAATTTTTTTATCCTTAATTTTTATCCAGTGTCCAACTGCGCCTCTTGCCGCCTCTGTTAGACCCATTCCCTCTGACTCATCAGGAACCTGATAATGAGCGCAAACAGGCTCTCCTGGCTTTAGCTCAAGGACCCAGTTAGCCATAGCGTCCGCAATCAGCTTTGCTTCAAGCGCCCTTGCCGCGTGTCTTCCGAGCAGAGAATTCAAAACCTTCACATCAGCTTTTAGCTCACTCAGGGTCGCGTCCACAATCTTCTTCACAGGCTCCACTCCCGCAAGATAACTAACAATCATACGAGAAAGCGGTCCAACCTCATAAACCTTGCCTTCATACCGAGGCGATTTCAGCCAGGAATACGCGCCAGTTTTTTTCCGATTCGGAACCGTGTCCTCCTTGCTCGGATGAATTGCGTCCGGTCCCTCAAACCATGAGTGCTTAATGCTCTCCGCAATCTTGCTTGCGTCCAGCGATTTTAGCGTGAAATTCTCTACTGTTCCCTGAACCAGGTATCTCTTTCGTTTCGTGTAGTCCGGGTTTTGAGTCTCCAGATCAAAGCATCCGTATGCGAGGAAATTGCCAGAGCCTGCTCCTAGTTGGAAATGGTCTGAATACACCTTTGCCACTGCAATCACATCCGGGATATAGATTGTGTCAATGAATTCGCGGATTTTATTAAGCCTCCAGAGAAACCCCGTGATCTTATCAATAGTTGGATGCTCAGTGGTTCCTCCAGGACAGATGCTTGCGACACAGGGCATTTTCCCGCCCCAGATCGCAAGCATCTCATGCGCGAGCTTCCTCATCTCAAGCGCCATTACATAATGCCTGACTAATTCCTGATTGGTCTTTTTATCAAACCTGTAGTCGCCCTCATAGCGAGGCACAAACGGCTCCAGAGCTCCACGCGAAATAAAATCCTTAACTGAATTAAGCGTTGGGTCGTTTCCGTTATAGTCAGCAACCGCAGTCACATCAACATAATCCAGCGCGGCAAGATGATAAAAATGAAGGATATGGGATTGCAGATGGTTTGAGCCAAGGATCAGATTCCGTATGACCCTACCATTGTCCGGAATTTTATCTGATACCCCGAACGCTGAATCCAGGTTCAATGTGCTTGCCATAGCATGCGCAATAGGGCATACGCCACATACTCTTTGTGTTATAAACTGGGCGTCTCTCGGGTCCCTGCTTTTTAAGAAAATTTCAAATCCGCGGAATAATGTACCAGAGCATTTTGCTTCCTTTACCTTGCCTCCATCAACTAGAACCTCTATGCCCAGGTGTCCCTCTATACGCGTGATCGGATCAATTACGATTTTTTGCGCCATTTTATCGCCTCCCTTTTACCGCGTTTTGATCTGAAACCGGCTCAAACGCTCTTCATTAATCTTTTCAAGCATTGGCTGAAGGTCATCCGGATAAGTTGGCTCGCAACATCCAAGACAAGGAGAGCCAGAGCCCACACACCAGTTCACTCCATTGTTCCATAGCCTAGTTGGGCAATCCGCATAAGTCATTGGACCCTTACATCCAATCTGATAAAGACAGCCCTCATCCCCGGTGAATTTCGCAAATTGCCCTGCGTCAAAATAAGGTCTGCGCGGGCAGTTCTCGTGAATCAATTTCCCATAAAACGCTTTGGGTCTTCCAGCATAATCAAGAGCCTCTGCTGGAGGCAGACCTCCGAGCATCACCATTGCCACTGTCCCGACCATCCAGTCCGGATGAGGTGGACAGCCCGGAACATTTATCACCGGGGTCTTAAGCCCGGCTTCTGCTAGAGCCTGCTTCACGCCCTTGCTCCCGCTTGGATTGGGCTTTCCAGAGGGAATCCCTCCAAAGCAAGCGCAGGTGCCAATGCCCACTACTGCGAGTGCATCTCTGGCAAGCTCCAAAAACTTGTCCTTGAAACTAATATGCTTGCCTCCTGCCTCGCCAATAGTGCAGTAAAGACCATCATCCTGAGTCACCACTGCGCCTTCAATCAGCAGGAGATAGCTCCCTTTGCTTGCGCTCTGAGTGGTCTGGAGCACCTTTATCACTGGCTCTCCCTGACCAGCCATTATGGTCGCGTGGAATTTAAGATTCAGGTGCTTGCCCGGGATAACCGGGTCAATCAGGACATTTTTGACCGTGGGCGCCACTGCATTCAGAAGAGAGACAGAGCAACCAGAGCAAGATGCGCCCGCAAGCCAGACCGCAGGAATTTCTACAACTTTTGTGGACACTTTAATCCCCCTTTGTTTGGAATTTATTTGGCGAGAAAAGCTTTAATTTTCTCATCTGTCTTTTCTACTCCTTAAATGCCGTTAAAACTTTGAGTCGCACTTATGAACTGCCTCCTGAAGAATACCGCATAACACAATAGCAAAAATTTTTACTCTTGTCAAGAGTTTTTTTGAGATTTTTTCTTTTGGCTTTTTTTCAGGGTTTTGACTCCCTTTGTAAGGGATCATGTCAACTATTTTGTGTCAGGCAATATATTGGGGCTTGGTTCTCGTTGTTTTGAACAACACCGAGAACATAATCCGCTCCAAACCCTGCTGTTGGGATAGTTGCCTTTGGTCTTCTTATAATCTATCCTTGAGTAAGGGAGGATTATAATGGATAAATATCCAGTTCTTTTGAAAGAGGTTATTGGATATGATTATGTAAAAATACGAGAGGCAATAGTTGCCGGGATGAAGGAATTGAATGCTCATCCAGCAGGCAGGGTTTTTGTCAAGCCAAACATTATCTTCGCGCACAAACGCTATGGGACAACTGGATACACCAACCGTGTTCTGATGAGGGCGCTTCTTGAAGAGCTGTCTGAGCGGAAGGAGGTTGAAAAGATTATTCTTGGAGAGCACTGTGCGGTGACAGTGCCCACGCGTTATGCGGTAAGCGAAGCTGGATATAACGAGTTCAAGAAAATTCCAAAGGTAAAATTCTGTTATATTGAAGAGGCTCCAAAGATTTTTCTTAAGATGACAAAAGCTACCATTCATACTCCCACACTTCCGATTGCGAAGGAGATGTATGATGCGGATTATAAGATTTGGGCACCGAAATTAAAGCATCATGCGTCCACTAAAATCACCTGCGCTCTCAAGCTGAATATGGGAATTGTTGATTCTCGCACCAGGCTAAAGGGTCACGACTGGCGTTTGGAGGAAAAAATTGCTGATTTATATGAAGCTGGAAGACCAGACCTTGTGGTTTGCGATGCGATTGCAATAGGGGAGCAGGCGGAGCTGGTAGCGAAATTAAAGCAGATAAATTGTTTGATGATGGGAACGAACGGGATAGCAGTGGACTCTGTTGGCGCAAGGATTATGGGCTTTAGCTCTGATGAGATTGAGCATCTTAAAATTGCGCGTTCAAGGGGCTGGGAGCCGGTTTCAGATGAGCAGATAGAGGTCAAAGGAGACCTGACAATAGAGCAGTTGCGGGAGCGAGTTGGAGTTTTAGACAGGACATTTTCAGACCCTCGCAAAGTTGACACTCCGATTCGGTTTTATATTGGGGAGAAGGCAAAGAACGGGGTTGTTTGCCGGACCGGATGTCAGAATATGATTGACACTGCGCTTGCCATTCTTGAGGCTTATGACCCCGGGGCATTGAAGAGAGCAAAGCCAGTTGCGTGCGTGATTGGAGAGTATGAGGGAGATGTGGATGGAAAGGGCTATCCCATACTTCTGGTCGGGAGTTGTGCAAAGATCAAAGGAAAGAAAAACGGATGGAGCATACGCATCCCTGGCTGTCCGCTGATTGTGCCGTTTTTTATTACACCTGCGTCTTTTTTCTTCGGACTGAAAAATCCATATAATGACCTGAGCGCTCTCCTTCCCTTTCCTTACTTCTTTATGGTTTCATATATAATGAAGTGCTTGAGCTGGTTTAAGACCCAGTATTATAAAATCAGCCCGGCTTGAAGGATTTTCAGCCTTCATTTGAAGCTGAGCCAAAATTCTGTTAATCTATCCGAGTCAAGTTAACTGGAAAAAGATTGGAAATGGATAAATTTTTAAGAGGAGCCGGCTTAAAGATCGGCTTTTTCATTATTTTGATAATGCCGTGGATAGTTTTGGCTCAGAGCGTTGAGGATGTAAGGATTCAGGGCTTACGCGCGCTAGAAGAGTCCACAATTCGCGAGTATATAGAACTGAAGCCCGGAGACGATTTTTCTCCTGAGATTATTAGCTCGGACATCAAGCGGATTTATCAATCCGGGCTGGTAGATGATGTGAAGGTTGATAAGGAGAAGGTGGCTGGAAAGCCGGATGTAGTGATTGTGACTTATATCATCACGGAGCGGTGGATGGTTGGGTCTGTGAAGTTCCAGGGGAACAAGAAGATATCGGAAGATGATTTAAAGCCGATTGTGAATATCCAGGAGCACAGCATTTTTAATCCGACATTGCTGAGTGATGCTAAGGACAAGATAGAAAAAGAGTATGAAAAAAAGGGTATGTTTCTTACACGCGTGTATCCTAGAGTTGATGAAGTCAAAGAAGGAGTGGTGGATATTATTTTTGAGATAGAGGAGTATAAAAAGCCAGCGGTGAGCAAAGTGAGCTTTTACGGAAATGAGAAATTGAAGGAACGCGAGCTTCGGAAGGTTATGCAGACCAAGCAGGCTTGGTATCTGTTCACTGCGAGCAAGTATGATGAAGACATTCTGTCACAGGATTTATATCGGCTTTATGGTTTTTGTCTGGACAGAGGATTTCTTGAGGCAAAGATTCAGGCGCCGGTGGCGTATCTTGACCAGGACCCGGAGCGCGTCTCTGTTTCGGTTTTTATGGAGGAGGGGGAACAATACCGGGTGGCTCAGATAAGGATTCAGGGGGATTTGGTCGCGCCTGAGGAGGAGCTTCGGAAAGGCTTGCTTCTTAAAGAAGGCGAGTTTTACAGCGAGAGCAAGGTCAGGAGGGACATTCAGTATCTTTCTGATTTTTATTCCAATCTCGGGTATCATTTGGTGTCGGTTGATCGGGATCTGCAGTTGGATTACCGTCTTCGGCTGGTTTATGTGACTTATACAATCAGCAAGGGCAGTAAAATTTATCTGGACCGGATAGAGGTTAAAGGTAATGAACAGACGATTGACACGGTTCTGAGAAGGGAACTTGCGGTAAAGGAAGGGTATCTATACTCAGATGCGCAGGCGAGGAGGAGTCAGGAGAGGTTGATGCGGACAGGATACTTTGAGAGCGTGGAGCTTTTTGATAGACCAGGGGATGCGCCTGACCGGATGGGTCTGGAGATCGGGGTAAAAGAGGCAAAAAGCGGGACATTAATGGCGGGCGCAGGATACAGCTCTCTTGAGATGTTTGTGTTTAATCTGGAATATCGTCAGCAGAATTTCCTTGGTAGAGGCTGGAACTTCAGCGCGATGTTGAGAAGCTCAACCCTGGCTCAGGATTATTCTATACAGTTTGATGACCCATATTTTCTGGACTCGGACTGGCATCTTGGAATCAGCGCATACTCTTATAAATCCATTCTTTATTATTTTGACCAGGAGAGAATGGGAGGTAGTATCACTGGCGGAAGAAAAATTCCACATACTGAATTTTCATATTTTTACCTAACATACAGCTATGCGATCTCCAATCTGGAAAACTTTTCTGAGAGCAGTCAGATTTATCGGCTTCAGCCACAGGATTCTCCAACGAGCTCTATGACATTTACCTTTAAGCGAAACGCATTGAATAATTATCTTGACCCCACAAGGGGCACTTACTTTAGCTCCAGCCTGCAATATGCTGGAGGACTGCTTGGAGGAGAAAACGATTTCACCAAGAGCGTGTCCCAGATTCAGTATTATCAACCAGTGCCTCTTCCCAAGCTGAATCATTATGTCTCGTTCAGGGGACAATTCGGATATTTGTGGAGACCTGATGATAGCGACCTTCTTATTACAGAGCGCTTTTTCCTTGGCAGAACCAATGGTTTGCGAGGATACGAGGCTGGAGCAGTTAGCCCGGTATTTATAGAAGATGACGGCTCTGAGTCCAGGATAGGCGGGAATAAAATGATGGCGCTGAGCGTGGATTATATCATTCCGCTTGCGGACACTGGATTCAAACTCGCACTTTTTTATGACATTGGAAATGTCTATAATGATAATGAGGAAATAGACTTTGCTAATACAAAACAGGACTGGGGAGTAGGGCTCAGATGGGCTTCTCCAATGGGACCGCTCAGGTTTGAGTTAGGATTCCCTATCAATCCTGATAAGAATGATGAGCCACAGGTATTTAATTTCGGATTTGGAACAGGTGATTAAGAACTAAGGAGGAAAAAGATGAAAAGAGAATTATTATTTGTGATGCTTCTGGTTACGCTTTCAGTAGTGGGAATGGAGATTAAGGATGCGCTGGCAGAGGCGCCTGCGGTGCAGACCCAGCAGGTAGGTCCTTTAAAGATAGGCTTCATCAATATCCAGCGCGCGATTAGCGAATCAGAAAAAGGCAAGGCGGTTATAGGAAAGCTGGATGCTGAGATTAGCCAGGCAAAAGCCAAGCTGGATGCGCAGAAAAAGGAAATAGACCGGCTAAATGACGATTACAAAGCCAACAAGGACAAATGGGACATAGCCACGAGACAGGCAAAGATGGATGAGCTGGAGGCAAAAGCCAAGAAGATCAACCGGGACGCGGAGGATTACGATGCGTATTATCGCAAGCGCAGGGACGAGTTATTAAAGCCGATTGTGTCAGGATTGAACCAGGTTATTATAGACCTTGGCAAAAAGGAAAACTACAGTGTCATTTTTGAAATTGGAGGAGGAATTCTCTATATCAATCCGAATCTTGAGCTGACCAATAAAGTGATCAGTAATTACAATCTTCAAAAATAAAATGACAGGGATACATCCCACAGCGATTATTGAGCCTGGAGTGGAACTCTCGCCCGGGGTCCAGGTCAGCCCTTATGTTGTGATTCAGGGTAAGGTCAAAATTGGAGCAGGGACATCAATAGGTCCCCATACCTTTATTGAAGGTCCTTGTGAGCTCGGAGGGGGCAATAAAATTGGAGCATTTGTTCATCTTGGGGGCGCTCCCCAGCATCTACAATACAGGGGAGAGGAAACATGCCTGATTATAGGAGACCAAAATGTTATCCGGGAATTTGTGACCATTCATCGCGGAACTGCGCAGGGCATACGCGAGACCAGGATCGGGAATAAAAATTTTATTATGGTTGGATGTCATATTGCTCATGATTGCGTTCTTGGGAATTCCATTATTATGGCGAATTATGTCCAGCTTGCGGGGCATATTCGGGTTGATGACAATGCGGTTTTCGGCGGACTCTCTGCGGTGCATCAGCATTGCAGGATCGGAAGAGGCGTGATGGTCGCGGGATTAACCGGGGTTGACCTAGATGCTCCTCCATACAGCGTTGTTGGCGGAGACCGCGCCCGGTTCATTGGCTTGAACCGTGTGGGCTTACAAAGGATGGGGATGCCAGAGGATAAAATTCAGGCGCTCAAGAAGGCATATCGGATAATTCAGAGCAGTGGGCTTTTGCTAAAGGACGCTCTGAGGAAAACAGAGGACGAATTTGGACATATCCTAGAGGTGCGCGAGGTGATAGAGTTTTTCAAAACCAGCGAGCGAGGAGTTGTCCGAAGATAAAAATGATAAGTATGGCCGAACCAATATATTCACTCTTTCTGCTATAATAAGAAATAACGATGGCAAAAGCAAAAAAATCTGATGCCAAAAAACTCTGCATACTTGCAGGCGCTGGGAAATTTCCGGTTTATCTGGCTGAGTTTGCGCGTGGCAAAGGGTTTCAGGTGATTGCAGTTGGTCCGGAGGGCAGGCTGGAACCGGAGCTTGAGGCGCGTGCGGACAAAGTCAGGACATATCGGTTTGCCAGGCTTGGGCAACTGCTTGAAATTTTAAAAGAAGAAAGAATAGAGCAGGCGATGATGGCGGGAAAAATTGATAAGCGCTGGCTTTATCAGCCTGGAGTGGAGTTTGATGAGATGGCGCTTAAAACTCTCAAGAAGCTACCTGACCAGAAGGATGACACGATTATGAGCATTGTGACTGCGGAGCTTGAGTCTCATGGGATAAAAATTCTGCCAACGCTTGACTTAATTCAGGAATGGCTCGCGCCAGAGGGGAGCTTCAGCGCAATCATTCCAGAGGAAAAACAATGGCAGGATATAAAATTCGGATTCAGGATCGCGAAGGAGATCGGGAAGCTGGATATTGGACAAACCATTGCTGTGCTTGACCGGGCGGTTCTTGCGGTGGAAGCCATAGAGGGCACTGACTTATGCATACTCAGAGCAGGGCAGATCACTGCGGGAGCAGTGATTGTGAAGGTGTTGAAGCCAAATCAGAGTCTGAAATACGATGTGCCAGTGGTGGGACTGAGCACGGTCCTGTCAATGATTCAGGCGCGTGCAAAGGTTCTTGCAGTGGAAGCACAGGGATGCCTGGTTGTGGAGAGAGAGAGAATGGTTAAGTTGGCGGAGCAGAATGGAATTGCGCTGGTAGGGGTTAAGGGAGACTAATGTGTTCAGAGCGATGAGCAATTGCGTATAAAAGTGCTCGGGAAATAAGGAATGGAGGATAAAGCAAAGATCAGGGTAGGCGTTATAGGGGTTGGGTATCTGGGAAGGTATCACGCTCAACGCTGGAAAGAGGTTGAGGGAGCGGAGCTTATTGGCGTTTCGGATATTGACTATGAGCGAGCCGAGGCGGTTGCGGACGAGGTCGGGTGTGAGGCTTTTCCGGATAACGAGTCCCTTTTGGAACAGGTTCAGGCAGTAAGCATTGTTGTTCCAACTGAGAAGCATTATGCAATCGCGAAGCAGGCGCTTCAGAGGGATAAGGACATCCTTCTGGAAAAGCCCATCACCAGCACGCTGGAGCAGGCGGATGAATTGATTGCGCTGGCGCGAGAGAAAAAGCGGATTTTTATGGTGGGACATCTGGAGCGGTTCAATCCTGCGGTGCGCGCGCTGGTTGGGAATCTCACGCGTCCAGCGTTTATAGAGGTTCATCGCCTGGGACCGTTTGTTGAGCGTGCGAGCGGTATTGATGTTGTGCGAGACCTTATGATTCACGACCTGGATATAGTGCTCAGCCTGGTGAGTTCAGAGGTGGAGCGCATAAGCGCAATGGGAATTATGGTGCTCAGTGATAAAATAGATATTGCCAATGCCCGGATTGAATTTAAGAATGGCTCAGTGGCGAATCTCACTGCGAGTAGAGTCAGCCTGGGCTCTCCGGTGCGGAAGATTCGCATTTTTCAGCCAGAGAGCTACATCTCGCTGGACTACCAGGAGAAGAAGATGGCGATTTTCACTTTGGGACCGGGACAGGATGATGACCCAATGAGCCGGATCAAGATAGAGCAGGCGAAGATTGATGAAGAGGACGCGTTGCGGATGGAATTAAGAGCGTTTGTGGAATCTGTGAGGACGCGGGATAAGCCAGCGGTGAGCGGGGAGGATGGCAGACGCGCTCTTGAGGCCGCGATGCTGGTTCATGAGGAGATCAGGAAAAGTCTGCGTAAATTTTTCCGGGGTTGAGATGACAGAGGTCAAAAAGCTCAGGCTGGATGAATTAAAAGGCTGGAAAAAGCTTCGCACCGCCTTAAGCTATGTCATTCCTTATTTTCGTCCCTATAAGCGCTCTGTGATTCTGGTGGCGGTTTTGGCGTTTTTTTCCACTCTTTTTGACCCCAGCTTAGTGGTGAGCATTAAACTCTTTATGCAATGGGTTGCAATTCAGGAGCATCCAGACCCGAGATGGGCCATTGCGGCGCCATTGTTTATGGTTTATCTAATGCTCTTCCGAGAGACAACTACTTTTCTTTACGAATACAATAGAGAAAAATTAAGCCTGAGAGTGGTTCAGGACCTCCAATGCGCGGTATATAACCACTTTGTGCATTTAAGTGTAGACCACTATGACAAGATGAGCACAGGAGAAATGATGTCCCGCACAGTGCGAGATGTGTCCCGTATGCAGGACACCGTGCCTATGGTCATAGATTTTTCCAAACACCTGCTCAAGTTCCTTTCCCTTGCCATCTGTTGTATCTTGATGCAACCAGCTTTGACCTTAATCAGTTTTGTCGCTCTTCCTCTGACAGCCCTAGCCGCGGTCAGAATAGGAAACCTGATGAAAACCTATACCAAAAAAGGCTTAAAACAAGCCGCGGTAATAAATATACAGATGCAAGAAACTTATTCTGGCGCCCGGATTGTTAAAGCCTTTGCCCAGGAAGACGCGGAAGTGAAGCGCTACTGGGATAAGATGCTTAAGATGCTTAAAATTCAATTTAAATACTCCCGGTCAAAATACCTCCAAGGACCAGCGGCGAATCTCATCTCCAGCTTAGGCGTGGCGCTTGTAATGGGAATCGCCATTTACTGGACTCTACAGAAGGTAAATGTGATTTCTTATGCTGGCTGGTTTTTTTCTCTATTTGGTTTCCCAGTGCACCAGACAGTAGAGCTTGCTCCTCGCCTTTCTTGGCCCAATTTCTGGGCATTCTTTACAGCTCTTGGCTTGATGATCAATCCTATCCGGGACCTAGCAAGGGTTCAAGGCAATTTTCAGACAACTTATGGCTCAATTGAGCGCACCATAGAAGTGTTTGAAAAGGAAGCCACTGTGAAGGAAAAACCGAATGCGATTGAACTTGAGCCGATGAGTAAAGAAATCCGGTATGAGAATGTTTATTTCAAATACGAGGACCAATGGGCGCTAAAGGATTTCAGCTTTGTTGCTAAAAAAGGCGAGCTAGTCGCGTTGGTGGGTCCAAGCGGCTCCGGAAAAACCACGGTGGTAAATCTCCTTCCCAGGTTCTATGATGTGAGCAAAGGAAAAATTACCATTGACGGAATAGACATCCGGGATGTCACTCTAAAGTCTCTCAGAAGCCAGATCGGGATCGTGACCCAGGAAACCTTTTTATTTAATGACACTGTTGAGAACAATATCAAATACGGCTCGCCCGAAAAAAACCTGGACCAGATTATAGAAGCGGCAAAAGCCGCGAACGCCCACGAGTTCATTCTAGGCCTCCCACAAGGCTATCAGACCATCATCGGTGAACGCGGAGTCCGTCTTTCTGGAGGAGAGAAACAACGCATTGCCATTGCGCGCGCATTACTCAAGAACCCTCCAATCCTGCTTTTAGACGAGGCGACCAGCTCTTTGGACACAGAAGCGGAGCGAGAGGTGCAAAAGGCTTTGGATGTGCTTATGAAAAATAGAACCACTATCGCAATCGCCCATCGCTTAAGCACCATCCGCAACGCCAATCTTATCCTGGTCATCAGTAATGGCGAGATAGTGGAGCAGGGAACTCACGATGAATTGATTCAAAAGCAGGGACTTTATAGAAAACTATATGAAATGCAGTTCCTGATTCACGAAAACCCTGAACTCAAAGCGGTCTGCGCCGAGGAAGCGCTGGAAAAGAAAATTGAATAGCGCAAGATGAATCCCTCTATCAGCTTATCAGACAACAGGTTTTCCCAAAGAGAATTCCCTGAATTGTTCCAAAAAAATCAGGACGGATAATGACCAGATTTGAAGACTGGCTCTTTGAGCCACAACCCGGATTTTTCGGAGAGATGCTCCGAGCCCCCTTCTCAGCAATGTCCCTTCTATATCTCCTCGGGGTAAAAATCAGGCTATTTGCTTATCAAAAGAGTATTTTTCAAACTCATCTGCTCCAGCTCCCGGTCATTTCCATCGGCAATCTGACTCTGGGAGGAACCGGCAAAACCCCCTGTGTGATCTGGCTGGCACGAGCTTTGGAGCAAAAAGGAATAAAAACCGCAATCAGCATACGCGGATATGGCTCGCCAGCGGAAAACGCTCTGCTCTTAGTTGATGGCAAGTCCAAAACGCCGGACCCTGCGGAGGTCGGCGATGAATCCGCAATGATGGCGCAAGCGCTTCCTGAAATTCCGCTTTTGGTGGGAAAAAACCGCATCCTTGCTGGCGCAAAGGCAAAAGAGCTTGGCGCACAAATCCTGATCCTGGACGATGGATTCCAGCATCTTAAAATTCACAGAGAGATGGACATAGTGTTGATTGACGGGAATAAATTACTCAATGCGGAGAAAATGTTTCCGCGCGGAAAACTCCGAGAGCCTTTATCATCGTTAAGACGCGCGGATATAGTTATTCTGAGCAAGCCCGGAGAAATGGCTGAAGAAATTTTGGCTGAGATAAAAAAAATTCATCCAGCTTGTCCGATCTTCAAAATGCGGTATCAAGCTCTGTATCCTGAAAAATTTTATGGGAAAAAGGCTTATCTCTTTGCAGGGATAGCAGACCCGGAGCAATTCTTCAAGCTGTGCCAGAGCCTTAAAATACACATAGCTGGAAAAAAAGCGTTTTCAGATCATCATCAATATAATGATAAGGAAATCTGGGAAATAAACGCTGAGGCTAAAAAAAGAGGCGCGGAAATTTTGTTGACTACAGAAAAGGATTTTGTCAGACTAAAAGGGTTTAAGAGCGAGATACCTGTTCAGACGCTTCCAATAAAACCGGATTTTTTTGGAGATGAGGAAAAAATAGTAGGTTTAATTATGAACAGATTAAAAGGAAAAGCAGAATGATTAGGTTGTTAAATTATCTGGCTTATCTGGCTCTGCGCATTGCCTGGTTTATGGGAAAATTTTTACCAATGAAGCCGACATTTGCCTGCGCATGGCTTCTTGGAAATCTGGCTTACTATATCCTTCCGGGCAGGAGAAGGATCGCTCTCAAGAATTTGGAGATTGCGTTTGGAAAAGAAAAGAGCGAGGCGGAGCGGAAAAGAATATGCAGGCGCTCCTTTGTGAACCTGGTTTATTCTGGAACGGAATTTCTTTTTATGGAAAGGATCGCAAAGGACTGGAAGAACCGATTTATATTTGAGGGCGATCAGATGATTGATGACTGCATTCGGAGGAAACAGGCATTTTTTGTGTTTGGGGGGCATCTGGGAGGATGGATGATGATTGCAATGGTGCCTCAGCGCTTTGGAGTGTCCGGAGGAGTTGTGATCCGTCCACAGAGAAATCCGTATATTGATGCCTTCATCAGAAGACTGGTCGCCAAAGCCAAAGGCGTGATGATAAACACGAGAGGAACCGGAAAGCAGATTGAAAAAATGATTATGGACGGATGGCTCATTGGATTTTATATGGACCAGGAGTCCAGAAGAAAAATGGGCATCCCTGTTGACTTCTTCGGAATGCCAGCATATTCGCATGTGGTTCCGGGCTATCTTGCATGGAAGCATAAAATACCAATGTTTCCATTCTGGATGCCCAGAATAAAGCCAGGATACTTCAAAGCTATTTATAGACCATCTATAGAATTCACTTACTCAGGCGATAAAGAAAAGGACATCAGGGATGTGACTCAGCGAATTGTCAAGGAAGTGGAGAATACCATCCGGGAATATCCTGAGCAATGGCTCTGGGCGCATAATCGCTGGAGCAGGACTCTGCGCGGTGAGGAAGAGAGAAAAGAACAAAAGAAAAAGCGCAAGAAGATGATTGAGGATGGCGTATATCTTACGAGCAAACAGGTTTTGAAAATGATGGATGAGGAAATAGGAGAAGCAAAAGATGAACGAAAAGCTGGCTCTCCTTGAAGAAAAGCTGAACAATGTTCTAATCGGAAAGCCTGAGGCTGTAAGATTATCCCTGGTAGGTCTTCTCGCAAAAGGGCATATCCTGATTGAGGACATACCCGGAATAGGAAAAACCACGCTTGCGCAAGGGATTTCTCATCTCATTGACCTGAGATTCCAGCGGATCCAGTTCACATCAGACCTGCTACCATCTGACATACTTGGTGTAGCTGTGTTTCGTCCTAGTCAGGAAAATTTTGAATTCAAGCCAGGTCCTATTTTTAACTCCATTATCCTCGCGGACGAAATCAATCGCGCAAACCCACGCACTCAAAGCGCTCTTCTGGAGGCTATGCAGGAGCGACAGGTCACATTAGAAGGAAAAACTTATCCGCTTCCTGAACCATTCTTTGTGATCGCAACCCAGAACCCGATTGAGCATTATGGCACTTATCCTCTGCCGGACTCGCAGTTAGACCGATTCCTATTAAGCCTCAACCTGGACTATCCTGAAATAAACTCCGAGCTCAACATCCTGAAAACACGCTCTTATGGTCAGAATTTTAACCAGCTCTCTCCAGTCATAAGCGGGGAAGAAATTCTTTCCCTTCAGGAAAAAGTGGAGAAGGTCAAAGTGGATGATGCGCTTCTGGAGTATCTCCTCAAGCTAATTCAAGCCACCAGAAATCATCCGAGGCTTAAGCTCGGCGCAAGCCCGCGCGCAAGTCTGGGATTGAAACAAGCCTCTAAAGCTCTTGCATTTATACTCGGAAGAGATTATGTCATTCCGGACGACATTAAAAAGATGACCATCCCGGTCTTGAGACATAGACTGGTATTCAAACAGGATATTTTTGACCAGCAAAAAAGAAGCGAGCAATCTGAAATAATTCTCCGAGAAATTCTGGACCAGACCCCGGTTCCTATCTAAATACAATAGAGCACGAACCCATCAAAAACAAAAAAGGAGCTTCAAAAAAAGCTCCTTTTTTTAAATTTACCCCCGGCGGCGACCTACTTTCCCACTAGGCAACCTAGCAGTATCATCGGCCCTGGAGGGCTTAACGACCGAGTTCGGGATGGGATCGGGTGTGACCCCTCCGGCATAGCCACCGAGGAAAAATGGACATCGTCCCTTGACCCAAATCTTTTTGGGGTTCTTGCGATTAATATAAAAACAATTACAAGGTTTTTTCTGCGGTTAAATCCATATTGGATGATTCTCATTGATCCTGCCCCGGTATTTTGCTGGGCTGGATCAGCGGCTCGGACAGGCAAATTATTTTATGGCCAAGCCTCACGGGCGATTAGTACCGGTCAGCTCCGCGCCTCGCAACGCTTCCACCTCCGGCCTATCAACCAGCTAGTCTAGCTGGGCCCTACTGCTCCTCGCGTTTCCGCGAGGAAAGGGAGATCTTATCTTGGGGCGAGTTTCCCGCTTAGATGCTTTCAGCGGTTATCTCTTCCGAGCTTGGCTACCCAGCTGTGCTCCTGGCGGAACAACTGGATCACCAGAGGCTCGCTCGTCCAGGTCCTCTCGTACTATGGACGACCCCCCTCAAATCTCCTGCGCCCACGGCGGATAGGGACCGAACTGTCTCGCGACGTTCTGAACCCAGCTCACGTACCGCTTTAATGGGCGAACAGCCCAACCCTTGGGACCTTCTCCAGCCCCAGGATGCGATGAGCCGACATCGAGGTGCCAAACCTCCCCGTCGATGTGAACTCTTGGGGGAGATCAGCCTGTTATCCCCGGAGTACCTTTTGTCCGATGAGCGATAGCCCTTCCACGCAGAGCTATCGGATCACTAAGGCCAGCTTTCGCTTCTGCTCGAGGTGTCCCTCTCACAGTCAAGCCCCCTTATGCCTTTGCACTCTATGGCCGGTTTCCAATCGGCCTGAGGGGACCTTTGCGCGCCTCCGTTACCTTTTGGGAGGCGACCGCCCCAGTCAAACTACCCACCAGGCAGTGTCCCTGATCCCGTAAAGGGACCCAGGTTAGAGGCCCAAACCAACCAGGGTGGTATTCCATTGGTGGCTCCACCTAAGCTAGCGCCCAGGCTTCAAAGCCTCCCACCTATGCTCTACAGACTAGTTCGAGACTCACTGCCAAGTTGCAGTGAAGGTTCACAGGGTCTTTCCGTCCCGCCGCGGGTAAGGGGTATCTGCACCCCTACTCCATTTTCGCTGAGTCCCCGGTTGAGACAGTGCGAAAGTCGGTATGCCTTTCGTGCAGGTCGGAACTTACCCGACAAGGAATTTCGCTACCTTAGGACCGTTATAGTTACGGCCGCCGTTTACTGGGGCTTCGGTTTAGGGCTTCACCCTCCTTTCGGAGGACTGACCCCACCCCTTAACCTTCCAGCACCGGGCAGGCCTCAGCCCCTATACATCGCCTTTACGGCTTTGCAGAGACCTGTGTTTTTGATAAACAGTCGCCCCCGCCAGTTCACTGCGACCCCTCTCAGCTTCAGGAGTGAATCCTTACACCAAAAGGGGCACGCCTTCTCCCGAAGTTACGGCGTCAACTTGCAAAGTTCCTTAACCGGGGTTCTCTCAAGCGCCTGAGCATTCTCTGCCCGTCTACCTGTGTCGGTTTGCGGTACGGGCACCCGATCAGCTCGCTACGAGGATTTTCTCGGGAGTTTGGGATCAGTCAATCCCCAGGGTCCGAAGACCCCGGGTCCCATCACCTCTCAGAGTTAACGAGACTCCGGATTTGCCTAGAGCCTCCTCCTACAGGCTTAGCCTGGCGCTTCCAATCGCCAGTAGACCTACCCTTCTCCGTCCCCCCTTCGCTCAAACGCTGACCGAGTGGTACAGGAATATTAACCTGTTTTCCATCACCTACGCCATTCGGCCTCGGCTTAGGACCCGACTAACCCTGAGTGGATTAGCCTTCCCCAGGAAACCTTAGACTTACGGCGAGTGGTTTTCTCATCCACTTTATCGCGTACTCGTGCCAGCATATTCTCTTCCCAGCAGTCCACCGGTCCTCGCGGTCCGGCTTCTGCCCGCTGGGAACGCTCCCCTACCGCCTCAGAGCTTTCACTCTGAGACCCGCGGCTTCGGTAGTATGCTTAGCCCCGTTACATTTTCGGCGCAAAAACGCATAGACCAGTGAGCTGTTACGCTTTCTTCAAAGGGTGGCTGCTTCTAAGCCAACCTCCTGGTTGTTTAAGCGTCTTCACTTCCTTTACCACTTAGCATACATTTCGGGACCTTAGCCGGCGGTCTGGGCTCTTTCCCTTTTGACTATGGACCTTATCGCCCACGGTCTGACTCCCGGGATAAACTAACGGCATTCTTAGTTTGGTTGGATTTGGAAAGCTTTTGGGCTCCCTAGTCCATTCAGAGCTTTACCTCCGTCAGTCATCTCCCGAGGTAATACCTCAATATTTTTCGGGGAGAACCAGCTATCACCAAGTTTGATTAGCCTTTCACCCCTACCCACAGATCATCCGACGACTTTTCAACATCGACCGGTTCGGACCTCCACCGCCTTTTACGGCGGCTTCATCCTGTCCATGGGTAGGTCACCTTGGCTTCGGGTTTACTGCCCGCGACTAAACGCCCTATTCGGACTCGCTTTCGCTACGGTTGCACCTTAATCGGCTTAACCTCGCCACGAACAGTAACTCGCTGGCTCATTATGCAAAAGGTACGGGGTCAGGCATAGTCAATCGGGTTGCCCCGAAAGACGATTCGCCCTCCCCCTGCTTGTAAGCGCACGGTTTCAGGTTCTATTTCACTCCGTTAACCACGGTTCTTTTCACCTTTCCCTCGCGGTACTTGTGCACTATCGGTCACTGGGTAGTATTTAGCTTTGGAGAGTGGTCTCCCCGGCTTCCCACGGGATTCCACGGGTCCCGTGGTACTCGGGAACCTGGTCCAGAAAGTCCATACTGATTTAGCTTACAGGACTTTCACCTTCTATGGTTGAGCTTTCCAGCTCAATTCAGCTATCAGATGGATTTTTAACTTTCCGAGGAATCTGCCGATTCCTCAAACCAAGCCCCACAACCCCGACCATCCAACGCCGGCAGGCTATCGCGGATAATCGGTTTGAGCTATTCCCTCTTCGCTCGCCGCTACTAAGGGAATCTCTTTGATTTCTCTTCCTGGGGGTACTGAGATGTTTCGCTTCCCCCCGTTCGCCTCCTAGACCTATGAATTCAGCCTAGGATATCTAGGTATGACCCTAGATGGGTTTCCCCATTCGGAAATCCCCGGGTGATAACGCCTGTTTAGCGGCTCCCCGAGGCTTATCGCAGCTAGCCACGTCCTTCTTCGCCTCCCAGTGCCAAGGCATCCTCCGTGCGCCCTTTGTAGCTTGACCATAAAATCTTTTTGGCAAGCTGTCCAATTCCGCTGACCCTGCCCTGCAAAACGCAAGAGCAGGATGAATGAGAACCATCCCCAGAATTGTTTCTTAATACCCACTTTTAATGGGACGCAGGAAAAAACCTATGTAATTGTCAAAGACCCTTGCGGACTTATGATTGCCGCTTAATTTTTGCTAACCTTATAATAACATCTATTTTAAATTTGTCAACTACTCGTCTTCAAAAAAACCGGATTGCTTGATCATACTTTTCAAAAAAGCAACCGGAACTTCCTCCAAATTCGCTACGACTGCTACTCGTCGTTTCTTTCCTTTGATGACGCCAACATATTGCAATTGTTTATTCTCCCTCTTATCTCTGGTGGAGGCAAGCGGATTCGAACCGCCGACCCTCTGGTTGCAAACCAGATGCTCTCCCAATTGAGCTATGCCCCCACGCCGGTCAATATCCGCTTCGCGGTTTCCAGAATCCGCTCCGGGGTGAGCAAGCGCCAGCATTTGTAATCCTGCTCACAAATTAACCTGGGCCAACAAGGAGCGCATTCTACATCAACTCTCAGTATCTCTGCTGAAGAAACCTGAGCCTCCCTCGGATCCGTTGAGCCAAATAGCGCAATAGCCTTCCCCCGACTGAATTCCATCAACTGCAAAGGGAAACTATCAATCCCGATAAATAACTTTGCCCGAGACAAAAGATAGTATAACTCAAGAAGGCTGAGTTGTCCAGTCAGATTGATCAATCCATGCTTCTTCCTCGCTTCACCCCAGCGCCATACCTCAGGCTCGCTCCCGACCAGAACCGGAATCAATCCAAGCTCTTTTTGAATCCCACGGATCAACTCATCTCCATATTCCCATCTCCAGCTTCGCGTGGCCTTCTGGCTGAATAGATGCAAAACGCAAAAAGAGTCATTCCTCTTCAGCCCGAATTCCATCTCCATCCGCTTCGCAAAATCCTCCGCACCTCTTTCGCTTGCCCTCGGAACATAAACATAATCCTGCCACTTCCCGCCGAGAAGGTTTACAATCTGACCATAAATCTCAATCCTTCTTTCAGCTTCCCCTTTGGACACCACCATATTAAAGAACCAACCCCGATTCCGGAGATTATATCCTATCCGAACCGGAGCCCGACTCAATAGAGCCAGAGAACCTATTAAAAAACATTCCTCCTGATAACTCGTCACTAGAACATCAAATTGTTTTTCCCTAAGCCATCTCCCGACCCTCCACAAGTTGCCATAATTATAAAGTAGCCGCTCATTCAGGAGCAAAATTTCATCTACCTCGCTGAACTCGCTTACCAGAGGATAACCTCTCCCAGTGACCAGCCAACTTATCCTGGCTCCTGGAGAAAATTTCCGTAAAAAATTAGCAACGGGCAGAAAATTTAAAACATCGCCCAGCAAATTGGTCTTGATCAACAAAATCCTTTTTGCCCGGGCGATTAGCTCTACAGCCCTTTTCAACTCCACTTCCGCTTTCCTTTATTTCCTGGCGCGGACACCCTTGCCCGCACTTCCTTGGTGGGCCTAGTTGGAATTGAACCAACGACCTCCCGCTTATCAGGCGGACGCTCTAGCCAACTGAGCTATAGGCCCCCCGCAATCAAGCGTCCTCCAAAAAATCCTCTTGGCATTATAACTGATTTCAGAGAACAATAAAGACGAGCAATCTCCTTTCCCAGAAACCGCTCGTCTTTTCTGACTCGCTCAAAACTAAATAGCAAGTGTCTCGCTCAAGGATTTGACCTGAAGTCCAATCCCGCAATATGCGGAATTGAAGCTCCTTAGAAAGGAGGTGATCCAGCCGCAGGTTCCCCTACGGCTACCTTGTTACGACTTCACCCCAATCACCAGCCATACCTTCGGCACCTGCATCCCTTGCGGGTTTGCCCAGTGACTTCGGGTATAACCAGCTTTCGTGGTGTGACGGGCGGTGTGTACAAGGCCCGAGAACGTATTCACCGCGGCGTGCTGATCCGCGATTACTACCGATTCCGCCTTCATGGGGTCGGGTTGCAGACCCCAATCTGAACTGAGCCTGCTTTTGTGGGATTTGCTCCCCCTCGCGGGTTTGCGGCCCTTTGTAGCAGGCATTGTAGTACGTGTGTCGCCCTGGGCATAAAGGCCATGCTGACTTGACGTCATCCCCGCCTTCCTCCGGCTTATCGCCGGCGGTCACCCTAGAGTGCCCAACTTAATGATGGCAACTAGGGTCAGGGGTTGCGCTCGTTGCAGGACTTAACCTAACACCTCACGGCACGAGCTGACGACAGCCATGCAGCACCTGTGTCCAGGCTCCCTATTGCTAGGGCACTCCAGTGTTTCCACCAGATTCCCGGACATGTCAAACCCAGGTAAGGTTCTTCGCGTTGCATCGAATTGAACCACATACTCCACCGGTTGTGCGGACCCCCGTCAATTCCTTTGAGTTTCAACCTTGCGATCGTACTCCCCAGGCGGGGCACTTAACGCGTTTGCTTCGGCGCAGATGGGGTCAATACCTTCCACACCTAGTGCCCACCGTTTAAGGCGTGGACTACCAGAGTATCTAATTCTGTTTGCTCCCCACGCTTTCGCGTTTCAGCGTCAGTGTCGGACCAGGAGGCCGCCTTCGCCACAGGTATTCCTCCCGATATCTACGCATTTCACCGCTACACCGGGAATTCTACCTCCCTCTCCCGAACTCTAGCTCTTCAGTATCCTGCGCACTTCCCGGGTTGAGCCCGGGGATTTCACGCAGGACTTAAAAAGCCGCCTACACGCCCTTTACGCCCAGTAAATCCGCGCAACGCTCGCGCCCTACGTTTTACCGCGGCTGCTGGCACGTAGTTAGCCGGCGCTTCCTCTGAGAGTACCGTCACCGAGCCGGATTGTTCACCCGACCCGGATTCGTCCCCTCTGACAAGAGTTTACGACCCGAAGGCCTTCATCCTCTACGCGGGGTGACTGGGTCAGGCTTGCGCCCATTGCCCAATATCCCTGACTGCTGCCTCCCGTAGGAGTCTGGCCCGTGTCTCAGTGCCAGTGTGGCTGGACATCCTCTCAGACCAGCTACCCGTCTCTGCCTTGGTGAGCCATTACCTCACCAACTAGCTGATGGGACGCGGACCCGTCCTCTGGCGCTAGCTTGCAAGCATAGGCCAGCTTTCTCTTATCAGAACTTCCCTGATAAGACTTATGCGGTATTAGCCACCCTTTCGGGTGGTTGTCCCCCACCAAAGGTTTGGTTATCCACGCGTTACTCACCCGTCTGCCACGCTACACATCCCAGTTGCCCAGGACTTCGCGTCCGACTTGCATGTCTTAGGTCCCCCGCTAGCGTTCGCGCTGAGCCAGGATCAAACTCTCCAGTTTAATCTCTTCCAGGATAAGCTCCCGGAAAGCTCGGTAGTTTACCGGCTACCGACCGGGGATCCTTAAGCGCGCACAACTTGCTATTTAGTTTTCAAAGAGCCAGGCTTACTTGCCTTATAAAAAAGACCCAAAATCTCAATTTCGCAGATTATAGAGTTTAGCAAACTTTTAAAATTTGTCAAGCCCCAAAATGCTTCGCAGAAAAAAAATTCCACCATCCTCATCAAACAGGCTTAAATAAAAGAACCTCTAATTCAAACCATAATATAACTCAAAACCTGCCTTTTGTCAAGTAAAAAATGTAGACATTGTCGTGCCAAAGCGAAAATGTCACCCCCTGGGGGTAAAATTAGCTTATTTTATTCAGGGGGTTGGGAAGCTGGCGATGACAGAATACTCTGGCTACAACTTCTGGCATCTTTCCGAGATGCTCTATTGAATTATGACACAAGTCCCGGGACGGGAGGTGGATGACATTTCCGCTTTGGCGCGACAGGAAAAAAACGCAAGCTCAAAATTTTTTCTTTTTCCGGCTCTTTTCACCATCCTTGAGGAAAGTCCAGACGGAAGATGCCGTCTTCTTGGCTCTCTGGATCATCCACTTGGAGACGACTGTAGATAAGAAATTTCCCATCCGGAGCCACTAGCGTAAATTCAGGCATATTCATATTTTTTATCCCATCATCCACGGCTCTCGGCTTTCTGCTTGCGTCTATGGCTCGGAAATACAAAGTCTTTCCTTTGTAATACAAAACCCGGGAGTCATCCGGAGTAATGCGATAGGGGTTAGAATTGACCCAGCTGTCAAGTATAACCGGATTCGGCGTCAAAACCGGGCTCACGCATAATTCCGAGTTCCTCTTCATATACACGGTAAGCGAGTTATCTGATGTCCAGATGAACGAGCCTACATTGGAGTCAATATAGAGGGGCTCGCTCCTATCAATCGGGCTAGTAAATAACTCGTTTTTATTAGTCAGATACAGGAACCGTGAGCTATCTTTGGTTATCCGGTAAGATTGCACATTCAGATCAATCAACACCGGTGCGCTCATATTTATCGGGCTGGTGTAGAGATTCATATCTTTCCAGTAAATCGCTCTCTTGCCGTCTGGGCTTGAGTTATATGGGGAACTGATGCTTATTCCGCGGTCTATCAAAAGCGGGGCGCTCGTTTCCAGAGGGCTGGAATACAATTCAGTGCCCTTGAGATAAAGGAGAGTGGCGCTGTCTGGTAAAATCCGGGCTGAACTGACGCTGATGTCAATTAAAACCGGAACCCCCATCTCCAGCCGGCTGGTTTTCAGATCATTATTATAGGTGAAATAGACCACTTTTAAGTTGTCTGGTGTGCTCTTGTAAGACACCACATTGGAATCAATCAGCACCGGGGCGCTTTGATCAATCGGAGTGACATAAAGATTGTTTCCTTTCTTATTATACAAAATTTTCGTGCTATCCTGGGTGACTTGAAACGAATAGACATCTATATCTATATCAACAGACGAGCCCCCTGCCAAAGAAGCGCTGGAAAGGATACTGGACGAATAGACACGGGACTTGCGGTACACGACCCGGGAGCTATCAGCGCTGATCTGGATGGGACTGGAATAAATGTAGGCGTCAATCATTCTCGGCTCGGAACGATCCGCGGGACTAGTGTATAAGCCCCAGTTCCTCAAATACACCACCTTAGAGCCATCCGGCGTTAATTGGAATGTGTCCCGATAAACATCCATATCAATCAAGACCGGTTCCGAGGAGCCGTCTGAAGCTTGCGAGTAAAGATAGCAGTTCACATTCTGGTTATAGCAACTGAGGAAAAAGAATCTTGTTCCATCTGGACTGAGCGTTTTTAAATCTCCATCAAGACCGTTCAAGCGCCTAACCGCCTTCAACGAGAAAGGAGTCAGATTAACCCTGCCGTGCCCGGAAATGACTAAATCATCAAGCCTCTTGGGCTGATAAGGAGCCAGACTCGCCTCCAGAGCATAAGTCCCCTGCTTAAGATGTTTGAACAGGAAATGTCCAGAAGCATCGGTTTTAATGCTTCTGTCCGTGTTTAATAGTTTGACCGTTATTCCGCTGGAATCTTCCTCACCAAAAAGAGTGACAATCCCCTCCAAAGAGCCTTTCAATCCCGGACCCGGGGGACCAGGCGGTCCCGGCGAGCCCTCATCACCTTCGGGTCCCTCAAGGCATCCCCAGAAAAGCGCCAGAAAGACAAGAACTGACCCGAACGGAATTGCCAAATATCTCTTTAGCTTTTTCATTCCGGCATCCTCCTCTCCTTTGCCAAGTCCTTCCCCTTATTTATTTTTGGATGCGCCCGATTACTCAAAAGAAACGCGGGCGCAGAACTTTTTACCAAGACAAGGAATTATGGTTCAAACCCTACATAAAAAGCCTAGCGCAAAATTTAGCCGCATTCAACTTTCAAAAAAACCCCTGAACGCCTTTTCATTATAAAGGAAAAAAAACAGGCATTATCCTCTTGACAAGAACACGGATTTAGGATGATAATAAAAACAATGACCGGATTGAGATGCCCAAACTGCGGATTCTATAACCTTTCCGCGCGTGCAAAATGCGCCCGGTGCGGAAAAGCCCTGCCTCAGATTCCGAGGGACCAAAAGGATGCGATTCCTTTTGATGAAGCCACTGGTTCAGACTCGCTCTTAAAAGAAGACATCATTTCTCAGACCGGCGTGCCGCCCAAAGCTCCGGAGCCTCCAAAAAAATCCACGCTTCTGCAAGACGCGGAAAAAGCCAAACAGACCAAGCTCGCCTGGGAAGTTGAGATTTCGGATAAAAGCGAAGCAGAAAAGCCAGCACAGACTCCGCGTCCAGCTTCTGAGCCGATTCCTGCGTCCACGCCAGCAGAGCCAGTTCCAAAGCCCAGTACCCCAGAGCCGATTCCAGAGACGGAATTAACGGTTACAGCTGAGCAGACAGGTCCGACCAAATCCGCTCCGATTTTGGAACCTGAAATTATCCCAGAATCCGGAGACTCTTCTCGCGGAGCGGTCTCGCAAGAGCCCGCCAGCTTGGAACCATCTCCTGACACCAAGTCCGCATTGGAGGAAATTCCAGAAAAAGGCATAGAATCCAAAGTCGGCTCAGTCATCACCGGAGAAGTCATCCTGGAGCAGAGCCAGAGCAGAACTGAGAAAGTCGCGGCGATGCAGACAGAGGCAGAGCCGAAGCCTATTGAGCCTGAGCTTCCAAGCTTTGACGAGTCAGCGGCGAGCAAGGTAGAGCCAGCCGCTGATCTGGGTGAGTTGAGCAGTTTCTGGAAGGAGTCCCGCAAGAAGGGGAAGACCCTGGAGGAGGAGTTGAAAGAGGAGCCGGCTGAAGAGGCAAGCGAGATTAAATTCAAGGAAGGGTTTGAACAAGCCGAGGCAAGCCTTTCGCAAATCGGGCTTTCCAAAGAAGAGCCTAGCGGTCCCAGCTTCAAGCCGGATTTTGAAAAACCTCTGTTCCCGCAATTCGGCTCTGAGTCCGGGGACAAGAGCACATACGAATCCTCGGAATCCGCAGTGTCATCCCCGTCTTACCCTGGCAAAGCCAGAATTATATTCGCCGGACTCATTGATCTTATCATCTATATTGTTATCTATAGCTTGTTCTTTCTTGCCAGCGAATGGGCAGGAGGAGTTTCAGTTTCAGACCTAAAACCTTCTGAAATGCTCCTGAGGTTTGGCGTTCCGGTTCTTGCCACGGTTCTGGTCGCGGTCTGGTTTTATCAGCTATTTTTTATTGCTGTTCTGAGTCAGACCTTAGGTGGGATGGCGATGAAGCTGGAAGTTCTAGACCAAACCGGCAAAAAGCCCCGCGTGCTCAAAGCAAGCCTCAGAGCATTCATCTATGTTCTCTGTCTGATCCCCCTGGGCTTTGGGTTCATTCCAACCGTGCTGGGAAAATCTCTGCCAGACAAGCTTGCGCGCACGAAATCAGTCCGCTGGTAAGCCCCAAAATTAAGCCCGGACAAGGAAGTTAACAGGTTATTGAGTTCAGGGATGCGAAGATAGACAACCTAAGCCCCGGGGCTGAATCCGAAAAAACTTAAGTCCGAAAAAAAACAAGCACACTGCCAAATGGGCAAAGACCATCACCAAACCCCTGAACAAGAAAACCAACCCGCACTGACTCAGATGCCTGTTTAAGAAGGCTGGCGCATAGATACAATATGGCGACTGCGCGCTGGGCTTGGTTTTACACATTACACTTTACAATTTACAATTTACCAGGCTTTGACAGATGACAGAAAATGAAGGTCTGATTCAAAAATGGAGTTGAGATACATACTGGGCATCACTCTCGCCATCCTGAGCGGAGCCACCAATAATCTCGGAGTTCTGCTCCAGAAAAAAGTCGTCAATGAGGTTCCCCCTCAATTCCGAACCAAAGCATTCCTGCGAACCCTCATAAAAAATCCCCTCTGGCTCCTTGGACTGTTCCTTCAAGTAGCGCTCGGGATGCTCTTATTCGTCTCCGCAGTCAGCATCATTGGCCCAGCCCTGGTTCCAGGCTTGATGGCTTCTGGATTGATCCTGCTCGCTCTCGGCTCTGTAAAACTGATGAAAGAAAAACTCAGCCCATCAGAATACCTCGGAATACTCCTGATGATAGCAGGAATCACTCTCCTGGGTTTAAGCCAGATGTCCATAAATGCTGACCTTGTCCGAAAATCCCTATCATCCTCTCAAACCATACTCAGAATCGTAATCTTCACTACCCTGATGACACTCTCCTGCATCGCCTTCCACTTCATCTCCCTCAAAAGCAAAAAACGCAAAGGAATCATTATGGGATTTTCTAACGGATTCCTATTCTCGCTCTCTAACTTCTGGATCAGCCCACTAACAGCTCTCATTCCCATAGTCCTCACAGGAAAAGCCAATCTCGCACAAACCATCATCTTCATCTCCGCATCCATAATCCTAATAGCAACCAATATAATCGCCTTCTCACAAATACAGATTGCTTTCAAATTCGCTCAGGCAAGTAATGTCATCCCAGTCCAGCAAATATCTGTCCAGATAACTCCCATACTCATATATTTCCTCGTACTCTCCCTATCCCCTCCCAAATCCACCTCAACTATCTTCATCAGCCTCGGAGCTATCCTTATCATATCCGCTGGATTCCTGCTCGGAACAAGGCAACAGCAACTGGAGAAGACTAACTAAAAACCCTAGATGCCTCTGCACCAACAGTGCCATTATAACGAACGCAAGGGTCAGAGACCCTTGGGTGCAGGTTTAGGACCCTGCTTGTTCCGTGAGCCCGAACAGGCTAGCCTGTCTTTTTTTAAAAAATCGGGTCAAGGGACTCTGTCCCTTGGGTG
>Ga0078972_1005514_pt1 | contig 31944 bp, 35 predicted proteins | sample YelNatPaOPGAMG01_FD_67568 | JGI IMG/M metagenome (GOLD analysis project Ga0078972, IMG submission 67568) | Hot spring thermophilic microbial communities from Obsidian Pool, Yellowstone National Park, USA - OP-RAMG-01 (SPADES assembly) (version 2) | ecosystem: Environmental > Aquatic > Thermal...
CAGAGGTACTATTATTATTGGTCCAAACACACAACTTAAAATTACAGGAGATGTGACTTATTCATCCACTGGGACACCATCGCTTGCTTTTATTGTGTTAAACAACTCTAATCAGGCAATTACTTACCAACCATCTTCGGTTAACCCTATCTTAAGTGGCGCTTACATCACAAAGGGAAATATGACATTTCCTAATAATAAACAGGTGACATTCACCGGTCTCTTGGTTGCTAATGATGTTGGACTGCCGCGTGCAGGTAACAGCTCCACCTTCGCCTACGACCACAACCTTACCGAAAACCCGCCACCCGGTCTGCGCGAGATTCTTAATGCAATTTTCAAAGAGAGCGCGCCCTAAATCTCTTGACAGGTTGAGCGCTTTTGATATCATATTAATGAACTAACCAAAGAAAAGGAGGGGTGATGGATAATCTCAACATCCAGGGCAAGATTCAACAACTCAATACCCTCAATCTTGATGAAGAGGGGGGACCGAAATTAGCCAACTTTTTTCTTGGTGTTTTTGTCGCCAGCGTTTTATTGATGCTCGCGCTTTTGGGTTTTTATTTTGCTTTAAACAACACGGCGCAAAAGACCAAGGCAAAACTGGCTGACGCCCAACAGCAGATGACCGCCTTAAAACAAAACGAGGAGAAACTCACCGAAGCAACCAGCCTGCTTTCTACTTTAAAAGTTATCCACAGTCAAAAGAGTAATCCCACTTACATCTTCCAAGAGCTTGGCCGGATTTTGCCCAAAAATGTTGTTTTAGTCAATTTGGCGATTGATGAATCAAACAAGATGAAGATTGATGCCAGAACCACCTCCTTGACCGCGGTCGCAAAAACCCTGGCCGCCTTTTCTCATGATAAAGACAAACCGACCGAGGAAAATCCTGTTTTTAAGAATGTGAACCTGACCGGTATCTCTTTTGACAAGGGAGGGATTAACTTCTCTTTAGAGATGGGAGTGAAACCACCTAAAACAACCACAAAGGAGACAAAATGAATCTCAAAGAGCGTTACAAAGAGGTCGCCCTTTGCTCCATCATTCTTACCGGTCTGCTCTTTTGGTTTGGGGTGAAGCCATTTTTGGGTCGGGTGGCTAATTTAAAGACAACCATCCAGGCTGATGAAGCCACTTATGCCCAATTAAGCAGTCGCTTAGAAACGGTCCAGCAACAAACAACGGCGATTAAAGACGAAGAGCTGAACAAACTGCAGGCCCTTTTACCCAAAGGGGTGAATCCGGGTGAGCTTCTGGTTATTACGGAGGCAATGGTAGCAAACGCCGGCTTAACACTAAACTCAGTCACCGCCCCAGAAGCGCCCACAACAACCGCTCTTGCTGCTTCAGGAGAAGGTGGAGGTGAGGGTGCGGCTGCTGCCACGCCGGCCGCTGGTGCAACAGGAGCAGGGTCGACCAGTTTAGGAGGAGCCTCGGCTACTTTCTATCAATTGACCGTCTCCGGTAGTTATCCCGCCTTTTTGAAACTGCTTGACGACATCGCCAAGAGCAATCGACCGATTTCGGTGTTATCCACCTCGATTACCAGTAGCGAAAAGGGTTTGATTTGTAACCTCAAATTGGCTTCATTTTACCGAAAGTAAAGGAGGGAAGATGAGTGAAAAATTATACTTTCTCGTTGGTTTCTTGCTCTGTTTGGCGGTAGGTGGTTGGTTTTTGGTTAAAGGGTTACAAACACCGGCCGCTCCAGCGACCACCCCAACGGCGACTGTTTCTGTGGGGAATGTCAGCAATCTGGTTGACCAATCTTACACCACCTTTGGTAACATTCCGGTCACAGTGAAGCCCGAAGAACAAGGCAAAGACAATCCCTTCCAGCCATAGGAGCAGGATGTGGCGTGGGGTTTGTTTCAGAAAAACGACCAATCGCTGATTTTCCAGCCTAAAACCGAGGAGGAATTTTTCAGTCTTTTGTTGAAAAAGGGGTTGATTACCCCTGCCCAGATAGAGGTTTTAGAAAAAGAAAGCGCACGTTTACAAAAAAGCAAGCGGGAGATTTTGGTAGAAAAAGGATTGCTTTCGCCAGAAAACCTTGCCCTGGCTTATAGTTTATTGTTCGACATTCCATTAATGCATGTGCCAGCGGGTAGTGTGCCAGAAAATATCATTAACCTGATTCCCAAAACAATTGCTGTGCAGTTGGAAATGGTGGCTTTTGGGGTCGAGGAGGGATATGTCAAGATTGGCTTGGTCGATCCTTTTCGGGTTTTGAACAATCTATCCTTATTAAAAGAAATCTTGGTTCAGCAGAAGATTGTCCCGCGTTTTTACATTATCCCTTTGACTGATTTCCGGCAGGCGATTTTGTCTTATGAGCGGCGGCCATTAATTTCCCGGATTACCCTGGCTGGTTTGGAAATCCCTTATCAGGTGCTGATCAAACTTCCTCAAAAGGTGGCTGAAAAGTATCAAATGGTTGTTTTTGGTTATCTGCCTGATGAATTGTTGAAGGTGGGTATGGTGCATCCCGATGACCCGAAGATTTTGGAAATCCTTGACTTTATTGAGAGACGGACCGGTTTGGGAATTGAAAAGTATCAAATTAGTGAAGATGACCTTCAATATGCCCTCAGCCTCTACCAAAAACCACCACCCCAAACCGCACCGCTACCTCCTCAGACAGTTTCAGAAGGCGTTTCAGAAAAAGCGCCCAAGGAAAAACCAGCGAAACCGACAATTACCATTGAAAAAGTGGTTGCTCCCAAGGAAGAGTTGGCTGGTTTGCTCAAGAAGGATGTGGTTAATGTGAAAGAGTTGGAAGGAATTGTCCAGTCTGGCCATGTCCCTAAGATTGTCGCGGGTATCATCAATTTTGCCTGCTATAAAAAGGCGACCGACATTCATATTCAGCCCTTTGAAAAGGATTTGCTCATCCGTTATCGGATTGATGGACTGCTCCGAGACATCATCCGTCTTCCCAAAGAGATTCACCCCGCCACTATCTCCCGTATCAAGATTTTGTCTGGTTTGAAGATTGATGAGCAGCGCATTCCTCAGGATGGTCGTTTTGATTTGAAGTTTCAGGGTCGGGAGGTGGATGTTCGGGTCTCGACGATGCCGACAGTCAATGGCGAAAAAGCGGTTTTGAGGATTTTGGATAAAACAGTCGGTATTTTAACCTTAGAGCAATTGGGGCTTCAGGGAAGTGGTTTTCGCAATCTGGTTAAGGAGATTGAAAGACCCTATGGAATTATTTTATCCACTGGACCAACCGGTTGTGGTAAATCAACCACTTTATACGCCATTATTTCTCGCATTAAAAATCCTACCGTGAATATCGTTACCTTGGAGGATCCGGTGGAATATAAAATTGAAGGCATCAATCAATCCCAAATTCGTCCTGAGATTAATTATTCTTTTGCGACCGGTTTACGGTCAATTTTGCGTCAAGACCCTGATGTGATTATGGTTGGTGAGGTGCGGGATACGGAAACCGCTTCTATGGCTGTTCACGCTGCTTTAACCGGTCACTTGGTCTTAACCACCCTTCACACCAATGACGCTGCCTCAGCCCTGCCTCGGTTAATCAATATGGGAGTGGAGCCGTTTTTAATCACCAGCGCGATTAATGCTATTATTGCCCAAAGATTATTACGCCGCATCTGCCAGAAATGCCAAGAAGAGGTGAAATTAAGTCCGGCTGTGGTGGCGGAAATTGAAAAAGAAGTAGAAAAAATTCCAGAAAGCACCCTGAAAGAATTTAAAATCAAAAAACCATTCGTTTTTCGCCGAGGAAGAGGTTGCGATGAGTGTGACCACGGCTATAAAGGAAGGATTGGTATCTTTGAGGTTTTGGTGATGAGTCCGACGATTGAGGATTTGGCCGTGGGCAAAAGACCTGCTTCTGAAATTCAGGAAGCAGCCCAAAAAGAAGGAATGTTGACCATGAAACAAGACGGTATCCTTAAGGTGCTACAAGGATTGACCACTTACGATGAAGTTTTAAGAATGATATCATTAGAATAAAAGGAGGAAAAATGGAACAGTATAGCCAGACAGAAGGTTTGCCCACGGACCCAGAGTGTCGCAAATTGCTTGATTTAGCGATTGAAAAAGACGCTTCTGACTTGCATTTGACTGTTGGCGTTTCGCCAGTTTTGAGAATCAACGGCAAACTCTATCCCCAAAAAGACCTTTCTGTTTTAACCGGTGAACATTGCGAGCGGTTGATTAAGAGTTTTATGAGCAAAGACCAGCAGGAGAAGTTTATTGAAAAGAAAGAATTTGACTTTTCTTTCCCTTATAATCACCGTCACCGCGGTCGGGTGAGATTCCGCACCAATGTCTATCTTCAAAAGGGGTATATGGCTGCTTCGCTGCGTCTTATTCCCAAGGAAATTAAGACATTAACCGAACTAAGCCTACCGCCCATTTTGGAAAAATTCACCCTTTCTTCACAGGGGTTTGTTTTGGTTACCGGACCAACTGGTCACGGTAAGTCGACCACCCTGGCCTCTTTAATCAATATCATCAACCACCAACGAGAGGATCATATCGTGACCATTGAAGACCCGATTGAGTATATCTTTGAGCATGACAAGAGCATTATTTCTCAGCGGGAAGTCGGTAGCGATACCCACTCTTTTGCCCGAGCCCTGCGCGCCGTGTTAAGAGAAGATCCGGATGTGGTTTTAATTGGTGAGATGCGCGATTTGGAGACGATTGAGACTGCTTTGACTGTTGCCGAAACCGGACATTTGGTTTTCGCCACCCTACACACCAACTCCGCTGCCCAAACCATCGACCGAATTATTGATGTCTTTCCACCTTATCAACAGATGCAAGTTCGACTGCAATTAGCCAATGTTTTGACTGGTATCGTCTCGCAAAGGCTGATTCCGCGCATTTCTGGCGGTCGAATCGCTGCCTGTGAAATTTTGATTGCTAATCCCGCGGTGAGAAATTTGATTCGGGAAGGTGAAATTTACCAAATTCCCAATGTCATCGCTACCTCTGCTTCAGAAGGGATGGTTTCCTTGGATAAGGTATTGGCGGAATTGGTTTCAAAAGGTGAAATTACCATCGAAGATGCCTTAATCTGGGCGATTGATCCCAAACAACTCAAAATGATGGTATACTGATAAAAAAGGAGCGGGATGACCAAGTTCATCTATCAAGCGAAAAACGAAGCAGGACAGATTGTTTCAGGAACCGTGGAAGCCGAAAACGAAAAGGCAGCCACCCAAGCCCTTTGGGAGAATAAACTGCGGGTGGTTTCTTTAAGATTAAAGCCGACCGCCCCAGGACTAATGAATCTGTTCAACAAGGTCAAGGTGGCGGATAAATCGGTTTTTACCCGGCAACTCTCGACCATGATTTCGGCGGGCATTCATCTGCCGACCGCTTTGAGTGTCTGCGCCAGTCAAGCAAAAAGCAAAAGGCTATCTCAGGTGTTGCGGACAGTGGTTCAGGATGTTGAAGAGGGACATAGCCTTTCCTTGGCTTTATCTCGTCATCCCGATATCTTTGACAATGTTTTTGTTGCGGTGGTCAAGGCTGGTGAGGTGACCGGTAAATTAGACCAAGCCCTCTTGTCTTTAGCCGACCGCTTGGAAAAGGATACTTCTTTCCGCGGGAAGGTGCGGAGCGCCTTAATCTATCCTGCTTTTATCTTTATTGTGTTAATCGGCGTCGGGATTTTGATGATGGTGAAGGTCATCCCCCAAATCAAAGACATCCTTACCGGTTCCAAGGTTGAACTGCCGTTGGTGACCAGGTTTTTGCTTGCTGCTTCTGATTTTATGGTGGCTAACTGGGTTTGGGTTTTGATTGGGGTGTTGGGTTTGGGGATTGGGTTTGGGGTGTTTTTGCGGACGAAAACAGGCGTCAAATGGTGGAATATCATCTCAATTAAGGTTCCAGTGCTCGGTGAGGTGAATAAAAATGTGATTATGGCCCGCTTTACCCAGACCTTCCATCTTTTAGCCAAAACCGGTATCCCGATTTTGGACGCCTTAAACGCCCTGGCTGATGTGATGGATAATGAGATTTATCGCCAGTCTCTTTACCGCATTGCTTCTGATGTGGAAAAGGGCATTCCCTTGTCTGTTCCCCTGAGTAAAGATAAAAACTTTCCTTCGATTATCGGACAGATGATTGGTGTTGGGGAGCAGAGTGGAGCCTTGGCAGATGTTTTGGAAAAGGTGGGCACCTTTTATGAAAATGCGGTTGATGAACAGACCAAGACATTGAGCGCTTTGATTGAGCCGATTGTGATTGTCATTTTGGGTGTAGGGGTGGCGGTGTTGGTTTTCGCTGTTTTAATGCCCATTTATCAACTTGCTCAAGTTCAGTGAAAAATGCTGGACCCGGACCCGCTTTGTATTTTGCCGGGCGCGGGTGGTCGAACCAGCCAAAGATAAATTACAATCAAAGGAGGCAAAATGAGAAAAGGTTTTACCTTGATTGAGCTTCTGGTTGTGATTGCCATTATCGGAATTTTAGCGACTATGGTTTTGGCTTCGATTAGTGGTGCGCGAGGCCGAGCAAGAGATGCCAAGAGACAGCAAGACATTGCTCAGGTTAAGACCGCCTTGGAGATGTATAAGAGTGACAATGAGGTTTATCCAGTTAAGGGTTCTTTCCCGACAAGCACTTGGACAGCAATGGCGACTGCGTTACAGAGCGGTAATTATATGAAAAAAGTACCGAATGATCCGCTCAACACTGGTAGCTATGTTTATACCTACAGTTCCACTGATGGTAGCACCTATACCATCACCTACAAAACAGAAAACAATCCGAACAGGCCTGATTGTACCGGTACTGCTGCGCCCTACACCTGCACCATTACCCCTGACTAACCTCCGAACCGCACCGTCTGCCCTGTTTCAAGCAGGGCAGGTCGTCTTTATCATTTTTCATCTTTTCATTTCATTGACTTCAATTCTAACAGGAAACATTAATGAAGAAAGCCTATACCCTGATTGAACTTCTTATTGTGATTAGTATTATTGCCTTACTTTCCTTGGTGGCCTTTGCCTCGCTCAGCCGAGCTCGCCTTCAGGCACGCGACACCAAACGCTGGGGCGACCTCTATCAGGTGAGGACCGCCATTGAAACCTTTAAGTCAGATTATGGGCACTATCCTCCGATTGAGGATTCTACGCCGGATGGTTGGCCAAAACTCAAGGCGGTTTTATCAGGAGAAGATCGAACCTTAAACCCGCGAGGCATTGTCTATCTCAGAAACCTGCCTTATGACCCGGTGAATCAGAATCAGTTTGTTTACACATATGTTTATGACTCCAGAATTGATAAATATGAAATTCATTTTTATACTGAATATCCCCAGCCGGTCGAACACATTCTCGGACCTGATTATCAAACCCAGCGGGATTTCTTTTTTGCCCAAGATGTTTCTGTAAGATGATTTATTCAGCCCTTTTTTTAATTAGTCATTGCGATCTTTTTTTGCTCTTTCTTTTTTTTATTTTAGGTTTGGTGGTGGGCAGTTTTTTGAATGTGGTTATTTTCCGTTTGGAGAAAGAGGAGGGTGGGATTTTGACTGGTCGCTCTCATTGTCCTCTTTGCGGGCAGACATTGAAATGGTTTGAGTTGATTCCGCTGGTTAGTTTTTTGCTTCAAAGGGGGCGTTGTCGGTATTGCAAAAAGCCCATTTCTTGGGTTTATCCTTTGGTGGAATTAGCCACCGCGAGCATCTTTGTTTCGCTTTTTTTGAAGTTTGGTTTGACCGCTCAGCTATTGTTTTGGTTAGGAATCAGCGCCTGTTTGATTATCCTTTTTGTGACTGATTTGCGGACCCAGACAGTTTATGATTTGATTTGCTACATCGCCATTGCCTTTGCCTTGGCGCGATTGGTTTATTGGTATTTTGCTTTTGAAAATCATCTTTTTATCTGGGCTGCCTTGGAAGGGGCATTGGTCGCGGGCGCCTTTTTTGGTCTTTTGGTTTTGCTTTCTCATGAGACCTGGATGGGGCAGGGCGACATCTTTTTGGGTGTTTTGGCTGGTTTGACTTTGGGTTATCCCAAGGTTTTGATTGCTCTCTTTTTGGCTTTTTTGTTGGGCGCGTTGGTGGGCGGTTTTTTGTTGATTTTTAAAAAGAAGGGTTGGCGTTCAGAGGTGCCCTTTGGTCCGTTTTTGGTTTCGGCGATTTTTCTGACCTTGTTTTTGGGTAATCCGATTCTGAAGTGGTATTTGGGGTTATTTTATGGTTTAATATAGATAGATGGAGATTTGAAGGAGCGGGATGAAAAATCATCAGAAAAAGGCTTTTACCTTGCTTGAGGTTTTGGTGAGCATCTTTATTATCGTTCTTTTGACCGCTGTTTCCCTGCCGCGGTTGCGGGAGTTTCAGGTGCGGAATCAGTTGCAACTGACGGCGTTGGAGGTAAAATCAGCCATTTTGGAGACCAAAAATTACGCTTTAGCCCCAAGGAATGTTACGCCAGGAGATGAACGAAAAATCCGCTCCTATGCGATAAAAATTTGTGGGGCCCAGAGTGATTTTTGTCCTTCTGCAAATAATTATCAAATTCTCGAGTGTCAAGCCCAGGAACCATCTTCCGCTGGGGTATGCGCAAGCGGATCAATAATCGGTCCTCCTTATTCAGAAGAAGTCCTTGTTTCTCCTGTGCAAAAGTTGCCGCAGAACATTAACTTTGCCAATATTAACCAATGGCAAGGCTTTGGTATTCTTCGTTTCTCGGTCGAAGAGCAGGGAAAGTTGATTTATGATTCGGGGTTTAATGATTCCTCTGCTTCAGAAGTGATTATTAAACTTACCCAAGGCAATAACATTTACGCGATTCATCTGATTAAGGCAACCGGCGCTGTCTATGTGACAAAAGAGCAATGAAAAAGCATTTTTCTCAATCGAAAGCCTTTAGTTTGTTGGAAACGATGATTGGATCAGCCATTTTGATTATGGTTTTTGCAGCGATGGTGAATTTGGGCGTAATTTCAAGTCGCAGTTCTATTTTGTCCCGCGACCGCACTGAAGCCTATTTAATTGCCCAGGACGCGATGGAGCAGATTAAGGGAATGCGCGATTGGGTATTAAATAATTGGAGCGAAGCAAGCGGCGGTCCGACTTGGGCGAGATTTTGGGATGACTCTTCAAATATTAATGGTTCAAATAATGAATTCTCCGAGATCCAGAACCAGCTTGTAAGCAACTGTGTTTTTATTGACCACCAAACAGGCAATCTCCAAGAAGCGTCTTGCTCAACTCAGCTATCAGGCTTAAAGTTTAAGCGAGATATTACGAAGGATTCTTTGTTAGCCGGTAATGAATACAAGGTTACGGTTAAGGTTTCTTGGAATGAACTTGGTCAGGAGCGGTCGGTAGTCTTGGTTTCCTATTTAACTGACTATAAACCGAGGTATTAAAATGAGACGACCTGCCTTTACCTTAATCGAGCTTTTAATCTCTGCCGCCATTTTTGCGACGACAGCGACCATTGCTTTTGCTGCCTTTTCTTCACTGACCTCCTTTCAATCAAAAGCAAAAGCGGTTAGGGACACGACCGAGGTGGCGCGGGCGGTGATTGAGACAATCAGTCGGGATGTTCGATTGGCTCAGCCAGGTAGTTTGAAAACCCTTGATTCGTCTTTAAACCCTTGCTCGTCAAACTGCCCTGTGCTTGAGATAAACAAAGGCGGTCACATAATAAGATACAAATATATTAACGCAAGTCAGCCCATTTGTCAGACGGTCGACACAAGCAATTGTTCTTGGATGACACCACCCCAGGGGGTTTCTGGAGGAACTCGGGTGGTGGAAAATATCAAGGTGTCAGATTTACATTTTACCCCTATCTTGAATCCTCTCAATCCCAATGAATTGATTGGGGCAGGGATTTTTTTGAAGGTTGAGCCGGCGATGATTTTTCGACCGACTGACAAAGGAATGATTATTCTTGAAACCAGTGTTTTTCCCCGGAGGTATCAACAATGAAAGGTTTTAAAGGGAGCACCCTGCTTTTAGCCCTTTTGGTTGCTGGTTTTATTACCATCGTTGGTTTGGCTGTTTCTCGTTTGGCGGTGACAGAAACCCGAATGTCCAGCTCGGTCATTGATTCTTCGGCTGCTTATTACGCTGCCGAGGCTTGTTTAGAGGATAGCCTATGGCAGTGGCGGAATAACCGGAATGTGGAAGTTAATCTCACCACCAAAAATCTTGATAACAACATTGGTTGTCAAGAAAAGATCTGGTATAAGACAGCGGGGAGTGTCGGAGATTTTGACCACTTCCCCCAGTCAAGCAAGACCTTAACAAAGGATGAGTCTTGGGAAATGCGCGTTGACGGATTGTCTTCTATCACGATAAAGTATAAAATTACGAAAGATTACCTTCAGACAACCAATCCTGACCACGGCGTTGAGATCGGTCTCTATAATCCAGCATCAAATGCATGGGAAACTCTATTTTATGACCAAGGTGCAGATGCAGAGGCTCAGACAACCGGGATAACAGTTTCTTTGACCAATGTTTCTCTTGTCCGAATCAAACCTTGGGATGCGGATATACAATTTGCCATCAAAGGTCCTTCTGGCCAGTTAATTGATTCCGGCACTCATTATATTGAGGCGACGGGTTATACCTCAAAGGTGAAACGGAAGTTGACTGCTGAAATTGATCGCCAATCAGGCACCTTAACCAATCTCTATGATTTCGTCATTTACGCCAGCGGGACTCTCTCTCAGCAATAAGGTTGAGGAAAACAAATGAAGACTCTTTTTGTTTACTCTGATGGTGGCGCTTTGAATAATCCGGGTCCGGCCGGTTTGGGTGTGGTTATTACGGATGAAAGGGGTCAGGTTCTGAAAAAAATATCCCAATATATTGGGCGAGCGACAAACAATCAAGCGGAATATAAAGCGTTGATTCTGGCTTTGAAGACCGTCGTCGAGCTCAAGAAACAAGCGGAGTGGAAGGAGGCGGCGGTGCGGGTGTTTTTGGATTCAGAGCTTTTGGTCCGCCAACTGAACCTTCAATACAAGGTTAAAGACAAAGCCCTCCAACTTCTTTTCTTAGAGGTTTATAATCTGGCTGTTTCTCTAAAAAAGGTAAGCTTTACTCATATCCCACGCGAACAAAACCGTCTTGCTGACCAATTGGTGAAACAAGCCCTTCGCAAAACACCCTCTCAGAGACCGTAAAACCTTGGTTTTAAAATGAGCCTTGAACCTGAAACCGTTCATTTTGGTCTTGCTCGGCGAGTTTTCCTTTGATAAGATAAGAACAAAATGAGTCATATTCCAGAACTGGAAAAGAAAATTTTGGATTTTTGGGAGAAGGAACGGATTTTTGAAAAGTCCCTTGCCCAACGCCAAGGACGGCCTTCTTTTGTTTTTTATGAAGGTCCGCCATTCGCCAATGCCCGACCAGGCATCCATCATGTGCTTGCCCGCGCTTTTAAGGATGTCATCATTCGGTATAAGACCATGCAAGGATATTATGTCCCGCGTAAGGCAGGCTGGGATACGCACGGGTTGCCAGTTGAGATGCAGGTGGAAAAGGAGTTGGGGATTTCCTCCAAGCCAGAGATTGAAAAATTGGGTATCGGCGAGTTTATCCGGCGCTGTCGGGAAAGTATCTTTACCTTTAAGAAAGAATGGGAAGAGATGACCAAAAGGATGGGCTATTGGCTGGATTTGAAAAACGCCTACATTACCTGTTCCAACCAATACATTGAGTCTGTCTGGTGGATTTTTCAGCAGATTTGGCAAAAGGGTTTGGTTTATCAAGACTATAAAGTGGTTCCTTATTGCCCTCGCTGCGGCACCTCTTTATCTGACCATGAGGTGGCTTTGGGTTATCGAGACGCCACTGACCCCTCTCTCTTTGTCAAATTTCCGCTGCAAAAACCCTTGTTTGGTCGGTCGAGCTTTCTTTTGGTGTGGACGACCACGCCTTGGACCTTACCCGCAAACACCGCTTTGGCTATTGCCCCTGATGAGCAATATCTCCAAGTTCGCCAAAAAGATGAGACCTTCATTTTAGCCAAAAAGCGAGTCTCGGTTTTAAAAGGAGAATATCAGCCTTTGAAGGAATTTTTAGGAAAAGAGCTCATCGGTCTTCACTATCAACCTCTTTATCCGGCCAAGCTCGACAAGCAGGGGTATCGGGTGGTGGGGGCGGATTTTGTCAATTTGGAGGAAGGAACCGGTATTGTTCATATTGCTCCTGCTTTTGGCGCTGAAGATCTTCAGTTAGCCAAAAAAGAGGACCTACCCATCATCTTAAATGTTGATGAAGAAGGTCGTTTTAAGGAAGAGGTAAAAGCCTGGGCAGGTCGGTTTGTGAAGGAAGCGGATGAGGAGCTCATTTCTGATTTAACTCGAAAAGACCGCGTTTATGATGCTGGCGTAATCACGCACCCCTATCCTTTTTGTTGGCGTTGCGATACCCCGCTTTTATACTATGCTAAAGACTCCTGGTACGTTAAAACCACTGCTGTTAAGGAAAAAATGTTACAGGCAAACCAGCGCATCAATTGGATTCCTGCTTATATCAAAGACGGTCGCTTTGGCAACTGGCTGAAAGAAAATGTTGATTGGGCTGTTTCTCGCGAAAGATATTGGGGGACGCCTTTACCTATTTGGGAATGTCAAGCAAAAAACTGTCGTCAGAAACTCTGCATCGGATCAATCAAAGAGTTGAGGGAGCGGGCGATTGAGCCTTTTGATTGGGAGAAACTCGACCTTCATCGTCCGGCGATTGATGCCATCTTTCTTCGCTGTCCTTCCTGCGGTGGTTTGATGCAACGGGTCAAGGAGGTGTTGGATTGTTGGTTTGATTCTGGGAGTATGCCCCTTGCTCAGGAGCATTTTCCATTTGCCCTTGTTCAAAAGCAAGAGCAAGACCCCAAAGAGTTGAAAAGACTGATGAAGCGCATTCCATTTCCGGCTGATTTTATTGCTGAAGGGATTGATCAGACCCGCGGTTGGTTTTACACCCTACTTGCCATTTCCACTCTTTTGGACCTCGGTCCTGCCTATGAAAATGTTATTTCTTTGGGCCTTGTTTTGGATGAAAAGGGCCAAAAGATGTCAAAATCAAAGGGCAATATTGTCCTGCCGATGGAGATGATGGAGCGCTACGGAGCGGATGCAGTCAGACTCTACTTTTATCTCGCTCCCTTAGGAGAAACAATTCGCTTTTCAGAAAAAGATTTGGTTGCTGTTTTTCGTAAATTTACCCTCACCCTTTATCATTGTTTTGCTTTTTATCAAACCTATTTTGGCAATATGCCTAACAAAACCGAGACGGTCGGTTATCAATTGTTAGACAAATGGATTGTCTCTCGGCTTCATGAGGTGACAGCACAAATCACAGACTATCTGGAATCCTTTGAAGTAACCAAGGCCGCCCGTTTACTTTATGATTTCTTAATTTTTGATTTATCCAATTGGTATCTTCGTCGCTCACGAAAAAGAGGGTCGGTCAACTTTCAAAAGACGTTCGGTCGGATATTGTTGGATGTGTCGCGTCTTTCGGCCCCATTCGCCCCTTTTATTAGTGAAATTGTTTACCAAGGAATACGAGATAAACAATCTTTGGAAGCTGGAAGTGTTCATCTTTTAGATTGGCCAGTTTCGCAAAAGGCTCACCTTGACCACGATTTAAATCAAAAAATGGAGGTGATTCGCCAAATTTGTGAATTGGGTCTTTCGCTGCGCGCCCAAGCAGGGATAAAAGTGAGGCAACCCTTGGCAGAAATGAAGGTGAAAGGGGAAAAGGTTGATTCGTCTCTTTTGGAACTGGTTGCCGATGAGTTAAATCTTAAGAAGGTTACCCTTGTGGTCAAAGGAGAAGAGCCTTCTCAGGACTGGCTTTCCGCAAAGCAAGATGATTTGGCTGTTTTTCTGAATTGCCATTTGTCTCCTTTATTAAAAAGAGAGGGGTATCTTCGAGAAATGATTCGTTGGATTCAGGAAATAAGAAAAGAAGCGCGTTTACAGCCGAATGAAAAAGTGTCTATTTTTTGGCAGACGGACGACAAGGATTTGTTGGATGTGGTTCAGTCATTTAAAAATCAGATTGAAAAGGAGACAAAAACAGTTCTTCAGCAAAGGCAGACCATTTCTTCAACCAAAAAAGAAATTAATCTTGATGATAAAAGAATCATTCTTGCGTTTGGTGAAAGATTATAGATGAAAGTTCGGACAATTGATTGGCTGCTATATCTCTGCTCTTTTTTGCTTACCCTGTTTGGTATTGTCGTGATTTATAGTATTACCTATGGCCAAGAGGTAACCAAAAACTTTGCTTTTTATCAACTGGTTTTTGCCGGCGTTGGTTTTGTGTTACTGATTGGTTTTTCCCTTTTGGATTATCGTCTTTTTCGCATCTTGGCCTATCCTCTTTATGGCCTTTGTTTGTTCCTACTTTTATTGGTTCTCTTTACCCCCCTGGGGAAGGCTACTTACGGAGCGACCCGCTGGATTAATCTTGGTTTTTTTCAATTTCAACCCTCTGAGCTTTTAAAATTGATTATCATTGTTGCTTTAGCCAGGGTTTCGAGTCAAGAAGAACTCGGTCTCAAACAACTGCTCTTTTCTTTGGCTCTTGTTTTGGTTCCGATTGTTTTGGTTTTTCAACAGCCGGATTTGGGTACCGCCTTGATTATTTTTATTATCGGAATGGGGATGATTGCCCTGGCTAATTACCCCAAAAAATATCTATTTGCCCTGCTGGTCATCGTTTTGCTCTTTTTTGGTTTAGGGAGCCTTTCCTTGTTTTCCGTGGGACCATTTAAAAACATCTTAAAACCTTATCAGAAGGAACGGTTGCTCGTCTTTTTGGAACCTCAAAAGGACCCTTTTGGGGCAGGCTATAATGTTTCTCAGGCGATGATTGCGATTGGCTCAGGAGGTTTTTTGGGCCGCGGTTTGGGCCATGGCCCGCAATCTCAACTGAACTTTATTCCTTCTAAACATACTGATTTTATCTTTGCGGTGGCTTCAGAGGCCTTTGGGTTTGTGGGTGTGTCGCTCCTTTTAGCCATCTTTTTCGTTCTTTGTTGGAGAATTTTAAAGATTGCCCAAAAAGCGCGGGATGATTTTGGAACCCTGTTAGGACTGGGTGTTTTTCTCTATTTCTTTGCCTCCTTTGTAATCAATGTCGGGATGAATATGGGGGTTCTGCCGGCGACAGGTGTTCCCCTTCCCTTTATTAGTTATGGTGGCACCTCATTAATGACCAACCTTATTGCAATTGGTCTTTGTCAGAGTGTGATGATTCGTCACAAAAAGATTCGTTTTTGATTTGACAATCAAGGAGAAAGGCGATATTTTGATTTTATCCTGTTCTTTAACATCGCAACAGAGACCACGAGGTCATAAGGGGGTGAAGACAATGAAAGATCTGAGCACATTGGTTAAAGTGGTAGCCAAAAAGAAACCTGACAAAACGGCAGTTCTTCTGCCCAACGGTACAGCGATTAGTTATTCCGCATTAAATCGAGCAATTGACGCAGCTACCTCTTCTTTAATTGAATTTGGTCTTCGGGAAGAGGAACCAGTGGTGATTCTTCTACCCAACTCTTTGCAATTTATTATTCAGGCTTTGGCCGTGATTCGAGCGGGAGGGATAATTATCCCAATTAACCCAAGTTTTGGTTTGGAAGAGTTGGGGCGCATCGCTCATTTTGCTGGTGCCCAACGTTGGATTGTCTGGAGACCGCTACTTGCTGAACTGCCTCTCAAGTTGAACGGTATTTCTATTTTGCACATCATTCCCGACCATTTCTTGTTTCAGTTATCCAATCAAGCCAGATATTTGTTGATGAATGCGCACTATTCTGAGGCGGTTGCTTTGATGTTGACCACTGGCACAACCGGTTCTCCCAAGGCTTCTCCTCTAACCCATGCGGGCTTCCTTTATGTTTTAGAAAAGACGCAAGGATTGATTCCTGATGTTGACAAGCGCGTCTTTTCCGCTTTTCTGCCGATGTTTCATGTTTTTGGTTTTACCTTTAATCTTCTTGCTCCTCTTTATTTCGGTGCCACCATCGCCTTGAGCGAATCATTCACGCCCACCAAGGCACCAGCGATTGTAAATCAACTCATCGAGCAGAAGGTTGATCTTATTACCGCCGTACCTACCATCTATCAGGTAATAGCGCAAATCCTCATCCGGAACAATTTGAGGTTAGCCTCAGATGTCATTTGTATCAATGGCGGCGACTATCTTTCCCCAAAGATTTTTGATTTGTTTTATCAGGCGACCGGTATTTGTATCCGACCGGGCTATGGCCTAACCGAAACCCACTCTTTGGTTTCTGTCCGCTCGCTCATCGAACCTTATGATGAGAGAGTGCCGACGGCTTGTGTTGGTCAACCGATTGTTCAAACCAAGATTATTGCCTTGCGAGAGCCGCAAGCTGACCTTCGCACGAAATGGAGAAAATTGCCCTCTGGTCAAGATGGAGAAATCTGTTTTTCAACCCAAGAGCCGAATATCATCTCAAGATATTTGGGAAGCGAAGAGGATAATGCCTATTGTTTCCAGAATGGTTGGTTTGCCACCGGCGATATTGGTCGCCTCGATGATGAGGGTAATCTTTATGTTATTGATCGGGTGAAGGACATCATTATTATCGGAGGTGCTAATGTTTATCCCCGTGAAATTGAAGATGTTTTGTTGCGGCATCCGCAAGTCGCCCAGGCGGCTTGTATTGGTGTGCCGGATCCTGAAAGAGGAGAACGGATTAGAGCCTATCTTGTCCTAAAACCAGGAGAGTCAGTCAAACCCCAGGAAATTCGGGCGTTTGTTCGCGCTCATCTTTCTTCACTGAAGGTGCCGAGTGAAATAGAGTTTCGCCAGTCTTTACCGATGATAGGCGTAAAAGTAAACAAGACTCTTTTACGAAAAGAGGTGCAAAAATAGATTTTCTTTACTTATGCCACCCAAAGGGTGGTTTTTTTGATTGACTTTTTTTTTCTTATCTGGTAAGATGGTCACAGTTTGAGATTATGGGAGAAGTATATGGAAACAATTGCTGTGATTAAAACCGGTGGGAAACAGTATAAGGTTTCTGAAGGAGTTAAGCTTCTGATTGAAAAATTGCCCGCGGTGAAAAAAGGGGATAAATTAGAGTTTGAAGATTTATTGCACCAGAGAAAGGTTTTGGCAAGAATCTTAGAGCCCGAGGTCAAAGGTGGCAAGGTGACAATTTTGAAATTTAAACCCAAAAACCGCTACCGTCGGAAGACAGGACATCGCCAGCAATATACCCAAATTGAGATTCAAAAAATTGGTTAAAATGAAAAAGAAAATAACAAAAATTTATCAAAAATTGATTTCTTTCCTTAAAGAATCCAAGAGCGAGCTCCTTAAGGTAGTCTGGCCTTCTAAAACAGAAGTAATAAGAAAAACCGTCTTGGTGATTGTTTCGATTGCGATTTCGACAGCAATTATTGGCGGTTTTGACCTTTTGTTAATTAAACTGGTTCAGTTAATTGCCGTAAGATAGTCAAACCAAAAGGAGTAAGATGGTCCAGTTAAAGACAAAAAATCATTCTTCAGAAAAAGCAAAACAAAACAGAGCCTGGTATGTGGTCCATACCTATGCAGGATATGAAGAGCAGGTAGCGGAGGCGATTAAGGAACGGGCAAAATCGCTTCATATGGAAGATAAAATCTGTGATGCGATTGCACCAAAGGTCAAAGAAGTCGAAATTCGCAGCGGACGGAAAAAGACAGTAGAAAAACGTCTCTTTGGTGGTTATGTTTTTGTCGATATGATTGTTACAGAAGATTCGTGGTATGTAGTTCGGAATACCCCTAATGTGACTGGTTTTGTGGGATTCGGTGTTCACCCTTCGCCAGTGGATGAAGCAGAAATGAAGCGGATTAAAAAATTAATGAATATCCAGGAGCCAAAATACAAGATTGACCTTTCTTTGGGCGATTTGGTTCGTATTACCGATGGTCCCTTGAAAGGATTTGAAGGAAAGGTGAGCGAGATTGACGAAGAAAAAGGCAAGATTAAGGTTTCGGTTTCTATGTTTGGTCGAGAAACACCGGTCAATCTTGACTTTTTGCAGGTTAAGAAAATTTAAAGGATCAAGATGGCAAAAAAGGTAAAAGCGATTGTCAAACTTCAATGTCCGGCAGGGCAAGCCAGTCCAGCTCCTCCGGTAGGTCCAGCCTTAGGTCAATATGGTTTAAACATTATGGATTTCTGTCAGCGTTTTAACGAAATGACAAAAACCCAACCGCCGGGAACCATCATCCCGGTAGAGTTGACGGTGTATGAAGATCGAACCTTTGCTTTCAAATTAAAGACCCCGCCTGTTTCTTTTCTTTTAAAGAAGGCGTTAAAAATTGAAAAAGGGGCGTCTAATCCGCCCAAGACGACCGTCGGGGAAGTAACGACCCAACAGCTTCAAGAAATTGCTCAAACAAAGATGCCCGATTTGAATACCCAAGACTTAAAGCAGGCGATGAAAATTGTTGGAGGGACAGCGAAATCAATGGGGATTAAAATTAAGAAGGAATAAAAAAGCCCCCTCCGAGCGCCGGCCACCCGAGCGGGTTTTGTCAAGCCTCCAAAAACATAATTTTTGAGGCTTGGGTCCGGCGCCCTAGAGAGGGTTTCCCCAGTAACTTTCGTTACTAGGGGAACTCTCTTTAGGGAATTACTATAATATAACACAAACAAAAAGACTTGTCAACATTTATATAACGTTCGTCTTTCAAAAGTTAGACAATGGAAAAAATCAACGTAAACCAGGAGGGGTATCCTTATTTATTGACCAAAATCTTTGATCCACCACCATTTTTATATTATCGTGGTTTAATTCCTGATAAAAACGATGTGCTTGTTGCCATTGTTGGTTCACGTGCCTGTACTGCTTATGGTCGACAAGTGGCTGAGGACCTCGCCTTTAAATTAGCCAAGGAGGGGTTGGTGATTGTATCAGGATTGGCTTTGGGGATTGACTCAATTGCCCACCAAGCTACTCTTGATGCTGGCGGAAGGACAATTGCTGTTTTGGGTTCCGGTTTAGATTGTATTTCCCCACGCTCCCATTATCGTCTTGCTGAAGAGATTGTGAAAAAGGGCGGTGCCTTGATTAGCGAATTTACCCCACAAACACCCCCTTTACCTGCCCATTTTCCTCAAAGAAACCGCATCATTGCTGGGATGAGCCAGGCAACGATTGTGGTAGAAGCCGCTTATGATTCCGGTGCATTGATTACTGCTCGTTTTGCTTTGGAGCAAGGACGAGAGGTGTTTGCTGTTCCTGGTCCTATTTATAGCCCTAATTCTGAAGGAACCAATGGCTTGATTAAAACTGGTGCCTATCCCGTAACCAGTTTTAAAGACATCTTAGAGGTGCTTAAGATTAAACCTCGTTCCACTGAAAAACGAAAAAAAACACTTAACCTCACCAAAGAAGAGGAAACGCTTCTCGCCCTCCTTTCCGCCGAACCCATTTCTATTGACAAAATGAAAAAAATTTCTAGACTGGATATAGCCGTAATAAGCGCTACCTTAGTGATGTTGGAGATTAAGGGGTTGGTGAAAAATTTAGGAGGCGGTTGGTATACGAAGCTAAAGGAAGAAAGATGAATTTGGTCATTGTTGAATCGCCAGCCAAGGCTCAAACAATAAAAAAATATCTCGGCTTGAATTTTGAAGTATATGCTTCTTATGGGCACATTCGGGATTTACCCAAGAAGGAGCTGGGTGTAGATTTGGAAAATGGCTTTTTGCCCAAATATCAGATTTTGTCCAAATCAAAAAAAATCATTACCTTCTTGAAAAAAAAGCTTTTAGAAGCAGACAAAATCTATTTTGCGACTGACTACGATCGAGAAGGGGAGGCGATTGCTTGGCATTTGAATGAGGTTTTGAAGCCAAAATTCAAGTCGGAACGAATCACCTTCGTCGAGATTACCAAAGAGGCGGTTCTTCAGGCAATAAAGCGTCCCAGAGAGATTGACCTGCGATTGGTTAATGCTCAGCAAGCGCGTCGGGTTTTGGATCGATTGGTGGGTTATAGTCTTTCCCCTTTATTATGGAAAAAGGTGGTTCCTGGTCTTTCTGCTGGTCGTGTTCAATCAGTCGCTCTGCGGCTGATTGTTGAACGGGAAAGAGAAATTAAAAGCTTTGTCCCAGAGGAATTCTGGCAAATTCGAGCAAAGTTCAAAGAGGGTGATAATCAATTCGAGGGGTTGTTGAAGATGTCTATCAAAACAGAAACGGACGCCAAGCAAGTGTTAGACGACCTTAAAAACGCAAAATATCAGGTTACCAAGATTGAAGAAAAGACTATTTGTAAAGCACCCCTGCCTCCCTTTATTACCTCAAGTCTTCAGCAAGAGGCTTTTCGTCGTTTTGGTTTTTCAGCCAAAAAGACGATGTTTCTGGCTCAACAACTTTATGAGGAAGGTTATATCACTTATCACCGGACTGATTCGACCAACCTTTCTGAACTCGCTCTTAAAGCAATAAGAAACTATCTTCAAAAACATTTTTCTCCCCAGTATCTTCCCAAAAATTTTCGTCTTTATAAAACAAAAGTCATCCGCGCCCAAGAGGCACACGAAGCAATCCGACCCACTGACATTAATCAGTCTAACATTTCCTTGTCGGTCGACCACCAAAAGTTATACGAATTAATCTGGCGTAGGACTCTGGCTTGCCAGATGAGTGATGCTGAGTTAGAGACAGTCAAGGTTTGGATTACCGCGAAAGGGCAAAACAAAGAGTATCTTTTTCTTGCTGAGGGCCAGTCTTTGCTTTTTGATGGATTTTTAAAGGTTTATCCGATAAGCCTCAAAGAAGTTCATCTGCCTTCTTTAAAAATTAATCAGTTTTTAAATCTGATTAAGTTAGAAAAAGAACAACATTTTACCCAACCACCCGCTCGTTACACTGAAGCAACCTTGATTAAAGCCTTAGAGAAGGAAGGGATTGGACGGCCCTCGACATACGCGGTGATTTTGTCAACCATTTTGGAACGGGGCTATGTGAAAAAATACAAACAATATCTTTATCCCCAAGAGATTGGTTTTGCGGTGAACGACCTTCTCGTGGAGCATTTTCCCGATATTGTTGATTTGAAGTTTACCGCCAAAATGGAAAGAGAGCTTGATCAGATTGCGGAAGGAAAAAAGGTTTATCAACAAATCTGTCAGGATTTTTGGGTTCCCTTTTCGAAGAATTTGGCGGAGAAAGAGAAGGTTTTGGTGAAGAAAAAAATTACGCAACAAGAAACAGAGATACGTTGCGAAAAATGTGGTGGGAAGATGGTTATTCAATTAGGACGATATGGTCGCTTTTTGCGCTGCGAGAACTTTCCAACCTGTAAAAACAAAAAAACATTCCTTCTGCCAACCGGCATCCCTTGCCCCAAATGTAAAAAAGGTGAGATTATTGAAAGAGAAAACAGAAGGGGTCAACGATTTTATGGCTGCAGTCGCTATCCAGAATGTGATTGGGCGGCCAACGAAATTCCACCTGGTCAAAACTTGAGTCAAGAAAATGGTTTAGACTAAAATAATAACGATTATGTCCATTTTGCCTAAATCCGTTCAAAAATTGGTTGACGCCTTCAACAAGCTACCCGGAATCGGTCCGAAGACCGCCGCACGCCTCACCTTTTACTTGCTTTCTCAGCCTGAATCAGAAATTCAAGAATTGGGCAAGGCGATCTATCATCTGAAACGAAACCTGGTTTATTGCTCTCAATGTTTTAATATCAGCGAGCAAGATCCCTGTTCGGTTTGCCAGGACCCAAAGAGAGACCATCGGGTGATTTTGGTGGTGGAGTCGCCACTTGATGTGTTGGCAGTGGAAAAAACACAAGAATATCGAGGCCTCTACCATGTTTTAGGTGGCGTGATTTCGCCGGTTGATGATATTGGACCCGAGGATATTCGGATTAAAGAGTTGCTTGACAGAATTAAAAAGGGTTTTCATAATATCTCCGAGATTATTTTAGCCACGAGTCCAGACCTTGAAGGAGAGGCGACCGCGATGTATCTTGCTCAACAGATTAACAAAATGAAACAGGAAAATCCAAAGATAGCAAAGATTAAGATTACCCGAATCGCCCGTGGTCTGCCGGTGGGAATAGATTTAGAATATGCCGACGAAATCACCCTTACCCGGGCGTTAGAGGGAAGAAAGGAGTATTAAAAGGAGGTAAGATGAAGATGGACAGAAGCTATGTATGCACTGAGTGTGGTCACGAGTATGATGAATTGGGAAACGGACGGTGCGATCTTTGTGGAGGTGAGATTATTGCCATTGATGAAATTGGTCAAGAGGAAGAAGAAAAGTATCCCGATGAAATTTTGGAAGAGGAAGAAAGGTCTTTAGGTTTCGAAGAGGAGCCTCCGATTGAAGAAGATAGTGATACTGATGATTTGGGCGAGAAAGATTTTTGATGTATTTTTTTAATACCTTGACTCAGAAAAAAGAGAAGTTTGCTCCTCGGCAGGGGCCGGTTTTGATTTATAGTTGCGGACCAACCGTTTATGCTCGCGCTCACATCGGTAACCTGCGTGCCTTTCTTTTTGCAGACCTATTAGTGCGTTATTTGCGATACCGAGGATATCAGACGAAATGGGTGATGAATATTACTGATGTAGACGATAAGACCATTTTAGGGGCCGAGAAAGCCAAGCTTTCTTTAAAAGAATATACTCAAAAATACGAAAAACTCCTTTTCAAAGACCTTAGGGCATTAAATGTTTTCCCTGCAGATGCATATCCCCGTGCCACCCAAGAAATTACTGAGATTCAAAAACTGGTTAAAAAACTCTATCAGAAGGGATATGCTTATATTCGCGACGGTTCGGTTTATTTTGATATTTCTAAATTCACTGATTATGGAAAATTGTCTCATCTTGATTTGCCAGGCTTAAAGCCTGGTGCGCGGGTGGATGTTGACCAGTACAACAAAGAAGCGCCGGCCGATTTTGTTTTGTGGAAAAAGAAGAAAGAAGGTGAGCCGTTTTGGATTTTGGAGATTGAAAACCAACAATTGCCTGGTCGACCCGGTTGGCACATTGAATGTTCGGCGATGGCGATGAAATATCTCGGTCCGACCCTCGATTTCCATCTGGGAGGAGTGGATTTAATCTTCCCTCACCATGAGAATGAAATTGCCCAATCAGAAGCAGTTACTGGCAAGTCATTTGTTCGGTTTTGGCTACATAACGAACATCTTTTGGTCGAAGGGGAGAAGATGTCAAAATCATTGGGCAATTTCTATACATTGGAGGATTTGGAAAAACAAGGGTATTCGCCGGCGGCTTTTCGTTATCTCTGTCTGCAGACCCATTATCGGAGCAAGATGGATTTTGGTTTCCGAGCATTAGAAGCCGCCTCTCATGTTTTAACTGAGATTAAAAGATTGCGCGTGAGACGGAATGAGCGATATCATCCCAAAGAGAAAGAAGCGGTTTTGAAAGCGCTGGATGACGATTTAAACACGCCACGCGCGCTCAGTCTGCTTCACGAAAGCAATAACTTTGCCCTTTGGCAAGAATTTGAGCCGGTTTTCGGTCTGAGGATAGAAGAGGCTCAGAGAAAGAATCGTCGGCAGGCAGAAAAATTGCTTCAGGAAAGAGAAAGATTGCGCGCCGAGCACAGATTCCAAGAAGCCGATGCTCTGCGAGCAGAGATTCAAAGATTGGGTTATCTTGTTGAGGATACTGAAGAAGGTCCACGACTGCTTGACAATTAAGGGGAAAAGTGCTAAACTACCTGACAAAGGGCGCAAAAAGCCTTTTTGATTTTTGTCTTGACTGGGAAATGTGGGCACGCTTTGAGGAGAGTTCCTTCGCCTCAAACACCCCATTTCCTGGTCAAGAGAGGAATCAAGAAGGTTTTTATTTTGTAAAGGGCAATTGTGGTAAAATAAAGAAAATGGACGAGATTGAAAAACGCCTCAACGAATTACAAAAACTGATGGCTCAGCCCGATTTTTGGCAAGACAAAGAGAAGGCCCAGCAAATTGTGATGGAATATCAAAAATTAAAGAAGGAATATGAAAGGGCAAAGCAGTACGTTGGGCAAGGGCAGTCTCTTTTTTTAGGAGAATACGACCGTTTTGATGCGATTTTAACCATCACCTCAGGCGCAGGAGGCACTGAGGCGCAGGATTGGGCAGGGGTATTGTTGAGGATGTATTTGCGTTTTGCTGAAAAAAAGGATTGGAAAACAGAAATTTTAGACGCCACCCCTGGGAGCGAAGCCGGCTTTAAAAATGTCACTATCCAAGTGAGCGGTCCTTATGCTTTTGGTTGGTTAAAGAGTGAAAATGGTGTCCACCGTCTTGTGCGAATTTCACCTTTTGATGCGGACCGTGCCCGTCACACCTCTTTTGCTTTGGTGGAAGTGATTCCTCAAATTCCCAATCCTGAAATTGAAATCAAGCCGGAAGATTTAAAAATTGAAACCTTCCGCGCTTCAGGACCAGGCGGCCAATATGTTCAAAAAACAGAAAGCGCGGTTCGGGTGACACATCTGCCGACCAAGGTTTCAGTCTCTTGTCAATCCGAGCGTTCTCAATTACAAAACAAAGAGAGGGCGTTTCAGATTTTGCAATCCAAACTTTTTCAGTTAAAATTGAAAGAGCAGAGACAAGAGGTTATCAAGTTAAAAGGGGAGATGCCCGAAGCATCCTGGGGTAATCAAATCCGTTCCTACGTTTTGCATCCTTACAAGATGGTTAAGGACCATCGGATGGATTGGCAAAGCAGCGAGGCAGAAAAAATTTTGGATGGAGAACTGGAACCAATGATTCAAGCATATTTAATGCAAATTCAAGAAAGGAGTCAGTGATGGCTTTTGAGAAGTTTAAGAAACTTTATGAATTACAAAAAAAGGCGAAACAGGTTCAAAAAGATTTGCGTGACCTTTTAATTGAAACAAAGAGCACCGACGGGAAAATTAAAATTGTTTTAAACGGTGAGTTTAAGGTGGAGGAAGTGGCGGTTGATGAAGAGTGCCTTCGGTCTGGTCAAAAAGAAGAGTTCGAGGCGCTATTGAAAAAGGTCCTTCAAGACGCGATTAGCAAGACCCAAAAGGTGGTTGCTGAACGGGCGAAAGAGGTGATGGGCGAGATTGGTCTTCCTGGAATTTAAAACACGAAAATCGCCCGCTTAGAGCGGGCGATTAATTTCAGAGAAAAAAATTCGTTGCTCGGTTTTAATGGATACAGATAGACATAAAGACCGTTTTCTTCTCTTTTACCTCCTTGAAGATGGATTTTGTCATCACAGAGAAGAGAAAGATAGCAAGGGGTCTATGTTTCAAGATTCTATTTTAAGCGAAAAGGTTTCGGGATGAGCGAATGGGGTGGCTGGATTTTGGCCGGTTAATTTTTTAAAATAAGAAAAAATGAAAGCAGTAATTGGGTTAGGTAATCCGGGTATTAACTATCGTTTCACGCGACACAATTTGGGTTTTTTGGTCATCGAGCGGCTGGTAGAATCTCCTTTGGTTGAGATTGTCGCAAAAAGAAAAAAAGCTCAAATGGAGTTTTGGGAAGCCAAGGTGGGAGAGGAGGCGGTCAAGATTGCTCGTCCTTTGGTTTTTATGAATGAGAGTGGTCAAGCGATGGGACCGTTTGTTCGTTTTTTCAAGATTTCGCCTCAGAATCTCCTTTTGGTTTATGATGATTTGGATTTGCCCTTTGGTTGTTTCAGATTCCGAACGCAGGGGTCAAGTGGGGGACACAAGGGGATGGCTTCGGTTATTGCTGTCTTGAGCGAAGATGTACCTCGCCTTCGGGTCGGTATCGGTCGTCCGCCAGCCGGTGTTTCTGCTGAAGAATATGTTTTAAGTCAGTTTTTGCCCCCAGAAAAAGCAAAACTATCTTCGGTGCTTGACGAAGCAGCCAAGATGATATTAGAATGGATTCAGAAAGGAAACAATGGGAACTCAACGAGTTAAAACCTACCAAGAAAAGCAAAAGCAAAAAGAAAAAGAAAAAGAACAGGCCGCGTCTTCTGAAAGTGTCCAAGAAGCCGCCAAGGTCGCAAAACCAGCTCAGCCCAAAAAACAAAGGAGTAAAAAATGGTTGAAGGCTAAGGAGTCGGTGGCTGCCCAAAAAGAATATCCTTTAGAGGAAGCGATTCGGTTGGTTAAAAAGACTTCCTATGCCCAATTTGATGCCCGGATAGAGGTACACATCAGGTTGAAGCCTAAAAAGGGTCAAGTGGTGCGGGGCGTTTTGGCATTGCCGCATGGAACGGGCAAAGAGGCGAGGGTGGTCGTTTTTGATGATGGAGTTTTGACCAAAATTGAACAAGGTAAGATAGATTTTGATGTTTTGATTGCCCGACCCACCGATTTGCCCAAATTAGCGAAGGTGGCCAAGATTCTTGGTCCGCGCGGGTTGATGCCTAATGCAAAATCTGGGACGATTACAAATGAGCCGGAAAAATTGGTAGAGCAAATTAAAAAAGGACAAATTGAGTTTAAGACTGATTCCGCTAACAATCTTCATTTAGCCATTGGTCGGGTGTCTTGGGAAGAGAAAAAATTGGCAGAAAACTTCACCGTGGTCTATAATGCAATTAAACAATATTCACCGTTGGCGGTTTATCTTTCTGCAACAATGGGGCCAAGTATAAAGGTTAAACTTTAAAAAGGAGGAACAATGTCTCGAAAATCCAAAAGTTTCACCCTGATTGAGCTTTTGGTTGTGATTTTCATCATCGGTCTCTTGGCGGCCTTAGTCACCTCTAATGTTTCTCGTTCACGAATGAAAGGGAGGGATGCCCGAAGAAAAGCGGATCTCAATTCCATTAGGACGGCTGTGGAAACATACGCTATGGAGAATGGGACAATGCCCGGGAACTGCGGAACAACCGCATGTTATTCTAATGATACTACTTGGCCAACGCTTCAAACCGTTCTCCAAAACTATATTTACCCTTTACCCAAAGACCCGACTAATAACACTTCTTATCACTATAAGTATACCAACTCCACCACTGACTATAAAATATCTGCTCTTTTGGAATTAAGCGGCGATACGGATGCGGCTAATGACGGCGGAACCAACGCATCTTACTATGAATTATTTACCATTGGCGGACAATCTTTGAATCCTATTTGATGGAATAGGACCAATACTTTCTAAAAAGGTAAAAAGGAGGAACAATGTCTCGAAAATCCAAAAGCTTCACTCTGATTGAGCTTTTGGTTGTGATTTTCATCATCGGTCTCTTGGCGGCCTTAATCACCTCCAATGTTTCTCGTTCACAAATGAAAGGGAGGGATGCCCGAAGAAAAGCGGATATTAACGCAATCAGGACCGCGGTTGAGGCATATGCGATGGAAAAGGGAAGTTTGCCGGGGCAGGATCAGTCTCCACAAGTATGCCAATTTCCGCCGGGTTGGTGTTTTTCAGACGGTTGGCCATCATCATTGCAAACCGCTCTCCAACCCTATCTTTACCCCTTACCTAAAGACCCGATTAATAAGAGACCCACTGGTCATAATTACATTTATCGTTACGCTGAAAATCCAGCCGTTGCTGGTTGCAACCGCCCTGGTGCATATAAAATAGATGCGGAGTTAGAGGTGACAACCGATCCAGATCTCACTAATGACGGAGGGGCTTTTCCTTGGAAGTATGAAATAGGTCCCGCAGCAGACTGTAACTTTTAGTTGTCGCCGTCCGACAACTTCTTGACATAATTTGCAGTATTGTTTATACTATCATCAGTATTTTATATAAACCATCGTCAGTCCTTCCCAAAGACCACAGGCAACCTGAAGAAACAGGAATAAGTCCTGCCGAGGGCAAGCACGGGTTATTGTTTTGAGGCGATTGAAGGTAGTTTTTGACAAGTCTCAACTCGTCCAATTCCCGTCAGTTATCCTCGGCAGCACGAGGAGTTTTTTATGCCCAAGACACGCGCCCAAAAAGAACAACTGATTCAAAAGTACAAAGAGGCTCTTTCTCAAGCCAAAGCGATCGTTTTTGCTTCTTTAACGAACCTCAAAAGCAAAGAATTGGCCGAATTAAAAGAAAAGATAAAAGCCCAAGAAGGAGAATCGCTGGTTATCAAAAACCGCCTTTTTGCCATGGCTTTAAAAGAAAAAAACCTTTCCCTTCCTGCAGAAATCTTGGACAGACCGCTTTTGTGTCTGTTTGGATATCAAGACGAAATTGCGCCTATAAAGACCGCCATTGATTTTGCTGCTGAACACTCCAAACCAGAAGCCTTAGGCGCTCTTTTTAACCAGAATTTTATTGACCCTGCGCGGGTGAAGGAATTGGCTCTGTTGCCTGGTCGGAACGAGCTTTACCAAAACCTGCTTGGTTTACTGAAACTACCCGCCTTGCGCTTGATTCAGGATTTAACCTATCACCGAAGACGTCTGGTCTTTATCTTAAATAATTATCTGAATGAAAGGAGTCAAAATGGCTGAAGAAAAAGAGGAAAAAAAGCAAGAAGAAGCCTCTCAGAAAGCCGAGCCAAAGACCGAGTCAGCCAAGACAAGCAAATACGCTGACTTAATTGAAAAGATTAAATCGCTTTCCGTGGTTGAGTTGGCTGATTTGGTTAAGGAGTTGGAGGAGGCATTGGGTGTTTCGGCAAGCGCAATGATGCCGACTGCCCTGTCTGCCTCGGCCACTCCTTCTGCACCAGGCGCGGCTCCGCAACAAGAAGAAAAAGCCCGCTACAGCGTGGTTTTGGCTTCCGCCGGGACAAACAAGATTGCGGTGATTAAAGCGGTTCGGGAGTTGAAGCCGGAAATGGGACTGAAGGACGCCAAAGATTTTGTTGAATCCGCGCCAAAGACAGTTTTGGAGGATGTACCCAAAGAAGATGCCCAAAAGGCGAAAGAAAAGTTAGAAGCAGCCGGTGCCACCGTGGAGTTGAAGTAATTTCTGCCCCGTTTTTTGGCTCGTTTTTGCGCTGGCGCGTTGGTTCATTTTTGAGCAGGGGATAGATTGAAAAAATTCCAGTCGCAGAATGTTTGATTTTCAAATTCTAAAGCAATCAAAGGCGGATTCTTTGCGTTGGGCTCAAATTAAAACCGCTTGGGGCAAGGCGAATACTCCTTGTTTTATGCCTTGCGCGACGGTTGGCGCTGTAAAGACCTTGGCGCCGGACGAATCGCGTCAAATTGGCGTCGAGATACTTTTGGCCAACACCTACCATCTTTTTCTGCGCCCAGGCGAGAAATTGATTCAAAGATTGGGCGGACTTCATAATTTTATGAACTGGTCTGGACCGATTTTGACTGATTCAGGCGGTTTTCAGGTTTTTTCTTTATCTGGTCGGAGAGGGGAGTCTTTGGTCAAAATTACGGAAGAAGGGGTGGAGTTTCGTTCCCATTTAGACGGCTCTCGCCATTTTTTAACCCCCGAGAGAGTGATTGAGATTCAATACGCTCTTGGTTCAGATATTTTGATGCCCTTAGATTATTGTACGACATATCCATGCTCCAGAAAGGGGGAAGAAAGAGCGGTACAATTGACCCTGGATTGGGCGGAGCGCTCAAAAAGAAAATGGTTAGAACTGCTTGAGTTGGAAACAAAAAATTCCAATCTTTCTTTGGAGTCAAATCTAAAACAAAAAGAAAACCTCAAACAGAAAAGAGGAAAACAGAAGGGGGGAGAGGAGACCTTAACCTTCAAACCCGTTCCGGTTCTTTTTGGCATTGTTCAAGGGGGTGTCTATTTAGATTTGCGGAGAAAGTGCGCTTCAGAGTTAATCCGGTTGGACTTTCCTGGTTACGCCATTGGTGGCGTTGCGGTGGGCGAGCCGAAGAGAAAAATGTGGTCAGTGATTAAAGAGATGAATCAATTATTGCCCAAAGACAAACCGCGTTACCTGATGGGTGTGGGCGAGCCAGCCGATTTAATTCAAGCCGCCAAGCTGGGGATGGATATGTTTGATTGTGTTTTGCCCACCCGCTTGGCTCGCCACGGTGCGGTTTGGGTTAAGGAGAAAGGGGCGGGGGTTGATGCACGTTTTAAGAGACTCTCTTTGACAAAAAGTGTTTTTAAAGAAGACCGCCGACCCATTGAAGAGGGCTGCGGTTGCAAGACCTGCCAAGAAGGATTTTCCCGCGCTTATCTCCACCATTTAATGAAAGAGGGCGAGATGCTCGGCCATCGCCTTTTGACAATTCACAATCTTTGGGTGGTTGAAAATTTGGTTCGTTCTTTAAGGGAAAGTTTGAGACCTTAAACCCTAATCAATCCGGCGCAGGGGATAATTTCAATGCCTCTTTTTTCTAATTCATCCAAAAAGAGGTTCAGTCCCAAAGAGTCAGAAGGCGCATGACCGGCAATGACCACATTAAGGTGATGTTTTTCCGCCTCCTCTTTATAGTCCTCGCTCATATGCATCCCAATGACCGTGCCGATCCCAGCGTGAGAAAGATAGGCGTAGATTTCTTTGTGACCGGCCGTCCCGCCTGTAATTTCAGTAAAGGCAATTTTTCCGCACCTTCTCTCAGGTTTACCGGCAAACAACTTAGGACCTGCTCCCAACAGAGCAGCCTCTTTGTATTCTGGAATCGATTTGAGCGCTTTTATCAGTTCTGCAATGGTTTCAGGATTTTTGCGCTCGATTTTCTTTTTGACAAATTGGAAGCAAAGATTGTCAGCAGGGGTGTGGACGCAGAGCAAAGGGATGTTCAAAAGTTTGGCCGCATCAATTTCTCGGTTATGAAAATAGGGGTGAAGGCGGCGAGAGACTTCGGACATACGGGTTTCAAGAAGACTTTCCGCCACATTAATCGGTACACCATACAAGGCAAGCAAATCGGTTTGTAATCTCATCACATCATCCAGTCGGGCTAATGCCGGACCAAGCGGATGATGAGAGATAACCAAGTCGATGTTTTTTAAGCGGTCAGCGAGTAGAATTTCAGAGACGCCGATTTCTAATCCTGCCAAAACCCTTTTCACCTTTTTATTGGGGTCACCAAAAAGGATGCGCGTGTCAGAATAGGGATTTTTCAGCCGCTCCTGGTCAAATTCCGCTCTTTCCGCCTTTCTGAGATGGCGGTGGTTTTGTGTTTCTTTTTGAAGCAGTTTTTTGATTCTTTGAGGACCGCGCGGGTCAGCGTTTATTCCTAAAGAGATAGCCAATTGATAGATTTCTTGGATGGTCATTTTCGGATGAGCAAGTTAGTCTTCTTTGGAGAGAGTATATCAAACTTGTTTTGAGTTGGCAAGTTTATCTAAGTTTTGCGGTAAAACCGTTGACAAATAGTTCCTTTTTGTGGTAAAATATTGCCTTGTTTGCAAGCATTAAAAAGTGGGCGAAGCTGGAGAGGGGCATTTGCGACCGTCCCTTCTGGGCTTTTTTGTTGAAAAGCGCTTAGAGGGGGCGGTCGCAAGACCCCCTTGCCGGCAAATCTAAGCCTGCTCGGCTGTCGGCAAGTAAGAGCGCGGAGGCGGTTTTCAGGATCGGCCGCCACCGCTTAAAAAGGAGGTGGCGACAATGTCGCCACGACAAAAGATCCTGGTCGCTGCCGTCCTTGCGGCGGTGGCGGCCGCTACCGCCCCTTGTTTGGGGCAGGCCGGCAACCAGCCGGCCGGGGCGCAAGCCCCTACCCCTCCTAATAGCAGCCCCTCCGCTCCTCCCGCGTGGCAGACGCGGGATGGGGATGAGGAGGCCGCCCGATTGGTCCTCACCGGCAAGGTGAAGGGCCAGCCGGGTAAGCCGGGCCGCGGCCCGAGAGGCTACCGGGGACGCCGGGGGCCTGTGGGCCCTCGGGGACCGCAAGGGCCGGTTGGGCCACAAGGCCCACAGGGTCCGATGGGACCCCAGGGCCCGATGGGGCCGCAAGGGCCGCAGGGCCCTCAGGGCCCGGCCGGAAGGCCGGACGCGGCGGCCCCGCCCCCCGCTGTCCGCTTTTTTATAGGGGTGGGGGGGCATGTTTTTTTCCACCCGAAGACGGCAGGGAATCCGGCTCTTGGCCGTCCTGGCCCCCC
>Ga0078972_1005516_pt1 | contig 31936 bp, 43 predicted proteins | sample YelNatPaOPGAMG01_FD_67568 | JGI IMG/M metagenome (GOLD analysis project Ga0078972, IMG submission 67568) | Hot spring thermophilic microbial communities from Obsidian Pool, Yellowstone National Park, USA - OP-RAMG-01 (SPADES assembly) (version 2) | ecosystem: Environmental > Aquatic > Thermal...
AAAGGAGGGATAAACTTGAAGTATTGCATGTATATAAACTCCTTCCAAAAACAAATTGTAAGAAATGTGGAGAGAATAGTTGTCTTGCTTTTGCCTTTAAAGTTGTTAATGAAGAGAAAAACATTATTAATTGCAAGGAAATATTTTTACCTACTCATGATGAGAAAAGGAAGTTATTATTTGAATTATTAAAAAGTTCCGGTTATAAAGTCCCTGATTTCTAAATAGGAGGAAAAATGTTAATGGAAGTTTTAAAAGGTGGTATTTTTGCATTAAAAGATTATATAGCAACTCATGTTTTGACCTATCTTATACCGGCATTTTTGCTTGCTGGTGGAATGGTAAGTTTTATAAATAAAGAAATAATAATAAATTATCTCTGTGAAAAAGTGAGTAAAATTAAATCATTTTCTTTAGCATCTATATCAAGTTTTTTAATTGCTGCTTGTTCCTGCACAGTTATACCTGTTGCAAGTGGACTATATTATACTGGTGCTGGAATTGGTGCTGCTTTTATTGTCTTATGGGTTGCTCCATCTTCTAATATACTCTCTTTAATATATACAGGAAATATTCTTGGAGGAGAAATTGTAGTTTCAAGGTTAATAGGTGCACTTGTTATGGCTTTTATTGTTGGCTAGGTTATGAGTTTCGTATTTAGAAAAGAAAAAATTGAAGAGATTAAACTGGAAAAACTTCAAATAATAAAAAAATAATTGAAAAGAAATCATTAACCCTTTTGATATTGATACTTCTTTCTTTGCTTGCTCCAAACTATATTGTTCAGAAAGGCCCTTATATTAAAAAAATATCTGTCTGGCTATTTTTTACAATAATAATGATAATTTATGCAATTAATAAATTTGAAAAAGAGGAAATAAAAAACTGATTAAGAGAAACATTATTTTTTGTAAGAATTATTTTCCCTCTTTTACTTATAGGTGTATTTATTGTAGGGATAATAGGAAAGATTTTGCCACCTAACTGGATTGAAAAATATCTTGGAGTAATGGAATAAGAAGTAGTTTTTTAGCAACATTAATTGGAGCAACAACTTATTTCGCTACTCTAACTGAAGCACCATTTGTTGATACTCTTATAAAACTTGGCATGGGAAAAGGACCTGCAGTTGCATTACTTTTAACAGGACCTGGTTTAAGTTTGCCTAACTGGATAGCAATTTCAAAAGTTTTTGGTGTAAAAAAAGCAATTTTTTATATTATCACGATAATATTTTGTGGAACAATGGTAGGATGGTTTTTGGGAAATTTCGTTTTAAAATAAAAAGGGGTTGATATGGAAATTATAATTGTAGGTGCTGGATGTCCAAAATGTAAGGCAGTAGAAAATGTTGTAAAAGAAGTTGTTGAAGAGTTAAAAATTAATGCAAAAGTTTCACATACTTATGATATAAAGGAATTTCCAAAATATGGAGTTACCATTACTCCTGCAATAGTAATTAATGGCAAAGTTGTTCTTGCTGGTAAAGTTCCATCAAAAGAAGAAATTAAAAAAATAATAAATAGATAAATTAAAAAAGGTTGTCAAGTAAAAGCATGAATAAAAGGCCGAAAATAAAAGAAATTGTTGAAATATCAGTATTTTCTTCTTTCTGTGTCTCAGGGATTACTTCTTCAACAACAACATAAACCATTGCTCCTGCTGCAAATGATAAGGCATAGGGTAATACCTTTGAAAATATTGAAACAAGATAAGCACCTAAAACTGAAAAAACTGGTTCAACTATTCCGGATAATTGTCCATAAAAGAAACTTTTTCTTTTACTCATTCCAGATGCTGAAAGTGGCATACTTACTGCAAGTCCTTCAGGAAAATTCTGAACCCCTATTCCAAAAGCAAGAGACAAAGCACCTAAAAAAATTTCATAGTTTTTATTATATTTTAAAGTTCCAAAAGAAACACCAACTGCAAGACCTTCTGGAATATTATGGATTGTTATTGCAAGAACAAGTAAAAAATAAAGTGGCAATTCTTTTTTTATCCCCTCTTTCTCATAAATTTGAAAATTTGGATGTAAATGAGGAATAAATTTATCAAGAAGTAAAAGAAAAAAACTGCCAAGAAGAAAACCTGTTGAAACTGGAATTAAAAAAGGTATATTTAAATTTTTAGAATATTCAATTGAAGGGATTAAAAGAGAAAAAAAACTTGCAGATATCATAACTCCACCAGCAAAACCAAGCATACAATCAAATAATTTTCTATTTGGTCTTCTGTTTAAAAATACAAAAGAAGAACCAATTAAAGTGATAAACCATGTAAAAATACCGGCAAAAAATGAAAGAAGTAAATAATTTAAATTGAAAAGTTTATAAATCATTTACATATTCATCCAGTTCCAGATTTTACTTTCTTCTTTTTCAAACCAGTCACCTGTCTCTGTTAAATATGAATAAATATTTACAATTGCATCTATATGTGTTTTTTCCTGTTCCATTAAAAATTTAAAAAGTTTTCTTTCTTTTTCATCTTTCGCTTCTTTATAAAATTTTTCATAATGAGAATAACCATTTTTTTCTACCTCAAGAGCAATTTTATATCCATCAATTTGATTTTCTATTTTCTGTTTTTCCTTTAAACTATTAAAAAATCCTTTCATTTCTTCTTCTATATTCTGCTGTTCAAATTTTTCATAATTTTTTTCAAGAACATAATTTTCAATTATTTCAAGATGCTCAATCTCCTGTTTTGCAAGGGAATAAAATAATCTTTTTGTTATTAAGTTTTCTGCTTTCATTCCAAGTTCAATATAAAGATTTGCTCCATTTTTTTCAAATTCTTTTGCAAATTCTATTCCTTTTTCCATAACTACCTCCTCTCAATTTCAATAAAATCTTTTATTTTTTCTATTAACATATCTCTAACTTTTCTGAAATTATTTATATCTCCTTCAGAAGGGTCAGGTATTTCCCATGATATAAAATTTTTTGCTTTCCCGGGGAAAAAAGGACAAATTTGACCTTTATCTCCTGCACATAGAGTTATAACATAATCAAATTCCTGATTCATAAATTCTGTAACAAGTTTGCTTCTATGAGTAGAAATATCAATTCCAATTTCTTTCATAACTTCAATTGCAAGGGGATGAACATATTTAATAACTGAACCTGCACTTTCTGCGATAAATTCATCTTTATAAAAATAATTTACAATACCTTCTGCCATCTGACTTCTTGCTGAATTTTCCCTGCATAAAAATAATATTTTTTTCATTTTTCTTCAAAGTGATGCTTTATGATTTTACCCTCAACCATATATATTACATCTTCACAGATATTTGTGGAAAGGTCTGCAATTCTTTCAAGATTTTGAGTAATTCTTAATAGATGCAAACTTCTTTCAATTGTATTCGGGTCAGAAGTCATATAAGTTATCAATTCCCTTGCAATCTGGTCTCTTAAATTATCAATTATCTCATCTTCAATACATATTTTTCTTGCAATAGAAGAATTTTCATTTATAAAAGAATTTACACTCTCTTTTACCATTTCTATTGTTTTTTCTGCCATCCTCGGTATATCAATTAATGGTTTAACCATTGGCTTTTCAATTAAAAACAGAGAACTTTCACTTATATTCACTGCATGGTCTCCCATCCTTTCAAGGTCATTATTTATTTTTAAAATCATTAAAATTGTCCTTAAATTTTTTGCTTTTGGCTGATATTGTGCGATTGTTTCAATTGAAAGTTCATCAATTTCTATCTCAAAATTGTTTGCAAGGACTTCATCTTCATAAATCACTTTTTTTAAAACTTCTGAATTTTTATTTAAAAGTCCATTAATACTTTCATAAATCATTTTTTCAACAAGCAAACAAAATTCAACAATTTTTTTCTTTAAAATAGAAATTTTTTCTTCCAGCATATTTCCCTCCTATTAACCAAATTTACCACTTAAATATTCTTCTGTAATTTTATTTTCTGGTGAAGTAAAAATTTTTTCTGCTTTTCCATATTCAATAAGTTCTCCAAGATAAATAAAAGCAACATAATTAGCAATTCTTGATGCCTGGGAAATATTATGAGTTACAATAATTACAGTCACATTTTCTTTAAGTTTTTCAAGCAATCTTTCTATTTCTACTGTTGATTTTGGATCAAGGGAAGAAGTCGGTTCATCAAGAAGTAAAATCTCTGGATTTAAAGCAAGTGTTCTTGCTATGCATAATCTCTGCTGCTGTCCTCCAGAAAGATGAGTCCCCCTTGAATATAATTTATCTTTAACTTCATTCCATAAAGCAACTTTTTTTAAATTTTCTTCCACTATTCTATCCCTTTCCTCTTTTTTTAATTTTATTCCATTTATTATATAACCTGCAAGAACATTTTCATAAATTGTTAGATGAGGAAAAGGATTTGGTTTCTGGAATACCATTCCTACTTTTTTCCTTAAAATAACTGGTTCCATTTTAAAAATACTCTCTCCTTCAAGATATATTTCCCCTTTATGATATGCTTCTTTATTCAGTTCATGCATCCTGTTTATACATCTGATTAAAGTCGTTTTTCCACATCCAGATGGTCCCATAAAAGCAGTAATTTTATTTTTTTCTATTTCAATATTTATATTTTTCAAAACTTCCAGACTTCCATATCCTGCATAAAAATTTTCAATTTTTAAAATTTTATCTTCCATTTTTTCAAAAGTAATTTATTTAGAAAACTCATTAATGACACAAATATTACCAGAATTAAAGAACAACCCCAGGCATATTTTCTCCAGTTATCATAAGGACTTATAGCATAAACAAAAATTAAATGGGGAAGGGAACTTACAGGTTTTAATATATTAAAATTTAAAAATGGATTCCCAAAAGCAGTAAATAGTAAAGGTGCTGTCTCTCCTGAAATTCTTGAAATTCCAAGTAAAATTCCTGAAAGTATTCCACCAATTGAAGAGGGTAAAACAACTTTTAATATTGTCCTTGGATAACTGACCCCTAATGATAGAGATGCTTCAATTATATAAACAGGAATCATTTTAAGTGTCTCTTTTGTTGATTTCGCAACAATTGGTAGAAAAATTAATGATAAAGCAAATGACCCTGAAATTAAAGAAAAATGTCCCATTCTTTTAACAATCCAGAGATAGGAGATTATACCAACTACTATTGAAGGAATACCCTGTGATATATCAACAAATGTTGTTAAAACTTCTCCTATTTTTTTCTCTCTGTATTCATAAAGAAAAATTCCAGCAATTAATCCTAATGGAATTGCTATTAATGAAGCAAAAAATACAAGTAATAAAGTTCCAACAATTCCATTTAAAACACCACCACCTGTTTCTCCTGGAGGTTTAGGAAGTGTAGTTAAAAATTCTAAATTAATTACAGAAAATCCATTCTTAAAAATCATAAAAATAATAGAAAAAAGAGGCAAAAGAATCAATAATGCAAAAAAGATAACCATAAATTTAAACAATCTATCCTTTAAAATTTTCATATCTCAAATCCATGTCTTTTTATAATTAAATTTGCGAAAAGATTTATTATTAAAGTTATTAAGAAAAGGATAAGGCCAAGTTCTATCAAGGAAGATAAATGCAATTCTCCAACTGCCTCTGTAAACTCATTTGCAATTATTGAAGCAATTGTATTTCCGGGTTGAAATATATTTTTAGGTAATTGAATAGAATTTCCTATAACCATAGTAACAGCCATTGTTTCTCCAATCGCTCTTCCAAGAGAAAGTAAAATACCTGCAAATATACCACTTTTTGCATATGGGAAAATAATATTTTTTATAACTTCATATCTTGTTGCTCCCAAAGAATATCCTGCTTCTTTTAAATCATTTGGAACAAGTTTAATCACTTCTTTTGCAATTGAACTTGCATAAGGAATAATCATTATTGAAAGAACCAAAGAAGCAGTAAAAATTGATACACCTGTTGGTGAGATAGAAAGTTTTATTTGAATATTACTTACAATTGGAACAATATAAAAAAATCCCCATAATCCATAAATTACTGAAGGAATACCAGCAAGAAGGTCTACAAGTGTTTCAAAAATTCTTGAAAAGAAAGTGTTTTCATAATATTCAGCAACAAATAAAGATACAGAAATTGAAAAAGGTATTGAAATTATTAAAGATATAAATGAAGTTAAGAGTGTTCCGATTATAAAAGGAAAAGCCCCAAATTTTTCAAACACAGGGTCCCATATTTTTGAAGTAATAAAATCAAATCCATATTTTTTTATTGAAGGGAGTGAATTTATAAAAAGAGTAATAAAAAATGACAGGAGGAGCCCTAAAATAAGGGCTCCTCCTATATTTATAAAAGTTTTATATAATCTATTTCCTCTCATTTGAGGAGCATTTTACCATTAAAATTGAGTTTTTTCAATAATTTTTCTGCATTTTTCTGTGCTTCTTTTGAAAGAAGAGCATAATCAAGTGATTTTGTATATTTCTGTCCTTCATGAGTTATCCACCATAAAAGATTTGCAAGTGTTTTTGCCTTTTCATAATCCATTTTATCATTTGCTTTTGATAAATCAGAATAAACAAGAATATATGTAAATGCACTTATTGGATAACCTTTTTTACTTTCTGTATTTGTAATGGATATTCTCATATCTTCTGGTAATTTTACATTTCCTGCTTCTGAAATTGACTCAACTGTTGGCTCTATAAAATTTCCTGATTTGTTTTTTATAATCCCATAAGGTAATTTATTCTGTAAGGCATAAGTAAATTCAACATATCCAATTGCTCCTTTTGTTTGTTTTACAAGACCACTAACTCCTTCATTTCCCTTGCCTCCAATACCTACAGGCCAGTTTACAGATGTCCCTCTACCAACTTTTTCCTTCCATTCAGAACTTACCTTTGAAAGATAATCAGTAAAAACAAAAGTTGTTCCACTTCCATCCGCTCTCCTAACAACAGTAATGGGTAAATCTGGTAAATTCAATCCTGGGTTAACTTTTCTTATCCTTCCATCATTCCATTTTGTTATTTTCCCGAGATATATATCAGCAATTAAATCAGAAGTAAATCTTATCTTTTGGGGTAAATCAAGATTATATGTAATTACGACTGCTCCAAGGCATGTAGGTATATGCAGTATTTCTCCATCAAATTCTTTAAGTTGCTCATCACTTAAAAAAGCATCACTTGCTCCAAAATCAACTGTTTTTTCCTTTAATTGTCTTATTCCACCGCCTGAACCAATTGATTGATAATTCACCTTAATACCATAAGTTTTATAATACTCATCAAACATTTTAGAATACAAAGGATATGGAAAAGTTGCTCCTGCGCCCGTTAATTCCACACCTGCATTAAGTTTAGTTATTGTTATCAAGAAAAACCAGATTATTGATAAAATTTTTCTAATCATCTTTTCCCTCCTTTTTAAAATTTAACTAAATAATCTAACTGTAATGTATTTCTTTTATCTGTTCTACTTCCAATACCTTCTCCTATAAAATAAGTTATACCGACAGAAGAGTATTTGTTCAACTGATAACCAAAAGAAATTTTATGACCTTTTAAATCAGTCCCTCCTCCATTAATATCCGAGTCAGTGAAAATTGCAGGAGTTGCATCACCTTCTATTTTTCTAAAATTATATTCAAAAGTCCAGTCATTTTTTTCTTTTAATTTTCCAATAGAAAATCCGAATAGATAACCTGTATCTTTACTGACTCCACTATAAATATTTTTAAAATAATCAGCATATATCTTAACAGGTTGTTTTCCAACTTCAAATGGTGTAAATTCAAACAAAATGTCAAATGGTCTGTATTCATATTTGTAACACTTCCCTTTATCACCATTAACAAGAGTATTTCCTTTTGCTCTATAGTTAGGACTTATTTCTGTTTCTACTCTTCCTTCAAAGTTAAGTGTTGAATATAACCCAGCCGCTATTTTAAATTTCTTTTCTGATATTTTTCCGTCAAATCCAATCTGTACTCCGTATATATAAGGGTCTCTTGTGTCTTCTTTAATCTCTTTTACAGGAAAAAAACCTGAATTCATGAAAAAGCCATTTTGGTTTTTATAAATAAAAGCAATTCCTTCTGGATTTATATCTGTATCCCATATACCATCAGTTGAAAAAAATGGATTCTCAATTTTTCCACCGATGAAAGAGAAATTATCATTAAATTTATATTTTACATAAGCCCTGTCAAGCCAGAAATTTTTTTCACTAAAAGCATTATCAAAAGTCTGATTTGTTGAGGTCTGTTCCCCTACTCCTGTTGCTAATCTCAAACCCACTTCCATGTTTTCATTTACATTAGTTTTAAAACCCCATCTGGCCCTTATTCTACCTCTATCTCTATTTGCGGCTCCTTTAATGTCTTCATTCTGATATCTTATTCTTAAATCGCCTGAAAATTTGGTGTTTTTCAAAAAATCATATTTTCCCTTTTCTTTTTCTTTCTCCTTCTTAATATCCTCCTTTATTTCCTTTGCTTCTTCTTTTGTAATTACACCTTTATTGACTAATTTTTCAAGAAGGATATCAACCTCTCCTGCCTTTCCAATCTGAAAGAAACTTAATAAAATTAAAAAACTTAAAATAAACTTAAATTTCACAATACACCTCCTCTTTTACTTTTTTAAAATTAAACTTTCTATTTTTGAATAAACTACCGAAGAAAATTCTTTCACCCTCATATCTCATCACCTCCTTTCTTTTATTCCTTTCTTTTTTCATTTTTTCTCCTTATAAATAAAAATACATTTTGGGGGTTAATTTAATTTAAAGATTTTGTTAATTTTCTGTTAAAATTTTTAATTCGCATTATTGCTTTTAGTTTTATCTGCCTTACCTTTTCTCTTGTTATGTTTAATTCCTTAGCAACTTCTTTTAAAGTTTTTTCTTCAATAAATAATTTTTCCAAAATTAATCTTTCAATTTCAGGTAAATTTTCTAAATAAATCTTTCTGTCATCTAAAAATTCATCTTCTTTATTTTCTTCAACAATTCTAAAAACTCTTGAATCTAAATGAACTTTCTGTTTTGAATTTCTAATTATTGCCTCAACCATCTGTTTTTTTATCCAGTAAAGTGAATATTTTGAAAATGAAACATTGAATTCTTCTTTATATCTTCTTTTTGCTTCTATAAGGCCTATAAAACCCTCCTGTATTAAATCTTCCAATTCAACTCCTTTATTTCTGTATCCTTTTGCTACTTTTTTAATTAAGGGTAAATATTCTTCAATTTTTATTTCCATCTCACATACAGAATACGAATCAAAAGTTAAAAGAAAATAAAATATTTGTTAAAAATTGGTTAAGATTTGAAAGGAAAAATTAAACTGGAAGGAAAATTTTGAATGAACTTCCCTCATTAAGTTTACTTTCCACCTCTATTTTTCCATTATGTTGATTTATTATATGCCTCACAATTGACAGTCCGATGCCTATCCCTTTTTTACTTCTTCCTTTATCCAGTGTATAAAATCTTTCAAAAATTTTAAATTTTTCTTCTTCTGGAATACCTGGTCCTGTATCTTTAACCTCAATCATTATATAATTATTTACTTTCTTCAAATTTATTTCAATTTTGCCCTTTTCGGTAAATTTAAAAGCATTATCAACTATATTTATAATTGCTTGTTCAATTTTTAACTTATCTCCTTTTATTCTGGGAACTTTCTCAAAATTTAAAACAAATTCAAGATTCCTTTCTTCTGCTTTTTTTTCAAATAACTTATAAATATTTCTCAAAATTTCTTCCAGATTTATTTCTTCTATTTCAATTTTCTCTGATTCTACCTCGGAAATTGTTAACATTCTTTCAAGTATTTCAATTAATCTATCTGTATGCTTTCTTATTATTTCAACAAAATTCACATACTCTGAATTTTTTAACTCATCTTCAAGGGTTTCAATGTAGCCCTTTATTATACTTAAAGGTGTTTTTAATTCATGGGATATATTTACAATAAGGTTCTTTTTACTTTCCTCACTCAACTTAATATCGGTTATATCATATAAGATTAAAATTAAATTTTCTGCTTTTTCAAGAAATGCTGAAATACCTGTATAGAATTTATTTTTATGCTGAACTTCAAATTTTATTTTCTCTTTTTTTTGAATTGCTTTTTCTATAAATTCAATAATTTCAAAATTATTAATTGTTTCCCAAAAGTATTTATCTTTTTCTGTACCCGGAAAAATTTCCTTAAAACTTTTATTACATAATTTGATTCCTCCTGATTTATCAAAAATAACAACAGGAAAATCAATAACTTCCATAATTTGAGATATATATTTTTCAATGGGTAATTCCAGAGAAATTTCACCAATTTTTTCATTTAGATAATTCAATTTCTCAAATATGTTTCTCAATTCCTTATATTTTCCGCTCAAAAAAACTGCTTTTTTATTTTCCAAATTTAAAACATAATCTTCCAGCATTACAAGTGGTTTTGTAATAATTCCCAAAAATATAAAACTTAAAGAAAGGCCGATAAAAACAAATATTAAATAAACAAGTAATAAACTATAAAAAAATGATTTTAAAAAGTTATAAATTTTAATATAGTCCTCACTAACTCTTACAACATAACCTCTCTTATTATCAAACATTGCAAAATACAACAAATTTTTATTTAAAGTTGGACTTAATCTAATTGAAAAACCCTCTCCTTTCTTTAATGCTTCTATAAATTCAGGTCTATTGCTATGGTCTTCCATAAGTTCAGGAGAATAACTTGAGTCAATTATAACTTTTCCATCTTTCCTTATAACAGTGGTTCTTATTCCTAAATATTTTTCTAATGATTTTATCTTCTCCTGAAATTCCTCCGGATGGTCTAAATCTTCTATTAATTTTAAAGCGACAAATTTTAGATTTTCTTTTATATAAAGTATTGCTCTTTGTTTTATGAAAAATTTATATCCCGCAAAGAAAGATAAAAAGGAGAAAATTAACCATATCAAAATAAAGTAAAAAAATCTTTTATAAAGATATTTTTTCATTCTTCTATTTTATAACCAACCCCTCTCACATTTTTTATAAATTTTCCTGCTTCTTTTAATTTTTCCCTTAAATTTTTAATATGAACATCCACAGTTCTATCAATAACTGCTTTTTCTCCTTTCCACAATTCTTCAAGAATTTTTTCTCTTGTAAAAACCCATCCTTTTTTACTTAAAAGTATTTTTAAAATATTAAATTCAGTTGTTGTTAAAGATATCTTTTCTTTTTTTACATAAACTTCAAATTTGTTCAGGTCAACCTCAAGAATATTTCCAATTCTGATAATCTCTGGACTAATATTATATCTTCTTAAAACTGCTTTTACTCTCGCAACAAGTTCTTTCGGTGAAAATGGCTTTGTGATATAATCATCAGCACCTATTTCAAGCCCTAAAACTCTATCTACCTCATCTCCCCTGGCAGTTAAAATTATCACAGGAATAGAAGCAAATTTTGTTTCTTTTTTTAGATATTTACAAATTTCAATCCCATCTATATCTGGAAGCATCAGGTCAAGAATTACACAATCAGGAATATTTTTGTTCAGGAATGAAAGAAAATCATTTCCATTATAAAATTCCTTTGTTGAAAAACCGGATTTTTTTAAATGAAAGGAAATTAAATCAGAAATATCCTTCTCATCTTCTACAATAACAACAAGCATTTTTTCTCCTATCTAAATATATTTTAAATATTCAAAAGAAGAAATGGATGCTTTAGCACCTTCTCCACAGGCAACTATTATCTGCTTTGCAAATACATTAGTTACATCCCCTGCAGAAAAAACACCAGGGAAAGAAGTTCTATTTTTACAATCAACAATTATTTCTCCATATTCATTTTTTTCAACAAAATCAATTATTTCAGAGTTAGGGATAGAACCAATTTCTACAAAGATGCCTTCTACTTTAATCTCAGTTTCTTTACCTTCTTTTTCAATCCTTATACCTTCAACAAATTTATCTCCTTTAATTTCTTTAATTTTTGTGCCTGTCATAATTTCAACATTTTTAATATTTTTAATTTTTTCAATCACAAATTTATCTCCTGTCAATTCATTTTTTATCTCAATAAGATAAATTTTTCTTGCTATCCTTGAAAGTTGTATTACCGCATCAAGTCCTGCATTTCCACCGCCAATTACAGCAACTTCTTTATCCCTGAATAAAGGAGCATCACATGTAGCACAGTAAGTTAGACCTTTATTTTTAAATTCATCTTCTCCTTTAACTCCAAGTTTTTTTGGCTTTCTTCCAGTTGAAATAATAATTGTTTTTGATAAATACTCATTTTTATCTGATATAATTTTGAAAATTTTATCTTCCCTTAAAATTTTTTTTACAGGTTCATTTTCCTTTATTTCAACATTGAATTCCTTTATATGCTCTATAAATTTCTCAACAAGTTCAGGTCCTGTTATAAACTGGTATCCAATATAGTTTTCAATCTCCCAACTTAAAGATGCCTGACCTCCTATATCCTTTGTAATAATAATAAAATCTATTTTTTTTCTTGCAGCATAAATTCCCGCTGTTATCCCTGCTGGTCCTGCTCCAATTATTATAAGTTCGTAAATTTTCATAATCCAAGTTTTCTTTTTATTTCTTCTCTATCAAAACCAACTATAATTTCTCCATCAATATCTACAACAGGAACTCCTATTTGACCACTCTTTTTAATCATCTCTTCCAGTTTTTCTCTGTTTTCTCCAACATCATAGTCCTCAAATATAATATTATTTTCTTTTAAAAAATCTTTTAACATCCTGCAATATGGACATGTCCTTGTTGAGTAAACAATCACTTTTTTATTCATTATCCCTCCATATTTTTTTATAAATTTCTTCAATTTTTTCAAAACATTCTTTCTTTTCTTTGACTTTCCCCTTTTCATCAACTCCCTTACATATAACTTCATCATAATAGGATGCACCAATTGTTGCAAAAAAATTTTTAATTATACTTTTGGCATTTTCAACAAACTTATCCATTTCTGATGCTTCAACACAAATAAATATCCCTTTTTTCTTTTTTGGTTTAAATGTCTTAAAAAAATTTATACCGAGCCACTGACACTGAAATCTGTCTATCATCATCTTTAATTGGGCAGAAACAGAACCAAAAAAAATCGGAGAAGCAATTATAACTATATCTGAACTTTCAATTTCATCATAAACATTCTGCATATCATCATTAATTTTACATCTTCCATCTTTTCTTATATTCTCACATTCCTGACATGGAACAAATTTTAATGAATTTAAAAATATTTTTTTTACCTCAGAATCTTTAAATTTACTCAAAAAATAATCAAGTAATATCTCTGAATTGCCGTTTTTCCTTGGACTACCACATATACCAACTATTTTCATTCTTTCACTTCTTTCATTTCTTCACCACAGCATACTTCTTTTTTATCAGATACTTTTCCGCACTTTTTACATACATATTTTTTCTTTTCTTTTTTCATTCCACAACCACATGACTTGCACATATTCTCCTCCTTTTATTTTTTTAATTTTTTATGACATAACCACCAATCAAAACATTCAAACTCACCTGCTTTTGCTTTCTCCAATCTTTCCTTTGCAGTTTTAACATCTTTTGCAGGTGGAATTATTACATGGTCTTTTATTATTTCATTATCTGGCCAGTTTGCAGGCATTGCAACTCCATATTTATCTGATATTTGCATTGCCTCCACAACCCTTAAGATTTCATCCATATTCCTTCCAAGTTCCTGAGGATAATAAAGAATAATTCTTATCTTCCCTTTATCATCAACTACAAAAACTGCACGAACAGTATTTGTTCCTTTTCCGGGATGAATTAATCCAAGTTTATCTGCTACTGCACCTGTGTCTGCAATAATAGGAAACTGAATTTCAACACCAAGATTTTCCTTTATCCATTCAATCCATTTGATATGAGAAAAAACCTGGTCAACGCTTAAACCTATAAGTTCACAATTCAATGCTTTAAATTTATCATATCTCTTCTGAAAAGCAACAAATTCAGTTGTGCAAACTGGAGTAAAGTCAGCAGGATGACTGAAAAGAACAAACCACTTACCAGCAAAATATTTAGGCAATTCAATTTCTCCATGAGTTGTTTGAACTTTCATTTCTGGAAAATCATCCCCTAAAAGAGGCATTCTTTTAATTTCTTTTTCTTCCATTTGCACCTCCTTTTTTAAAATTTTAATTCAATTGAGTTTTCCCACAATCCATGAATATTACAGTAAGATGAAGCAAAAATTTTGCCTTCTTTACCTGTCTTAAATTTAATTTCAACAACTGGTTCTGTATATACTGAACTTGTATCAGCACCATCTACCGAAGCACCGTGTGATAAAAATTCATATCTTCCAATATGATAGGGAAATTTACTCCCTTCAGGTAAGAAATAAACATCTATCCAATTAATATGATGGGCAGTTGTATTTGGATGTGGTATTTCTTTGCCTACACTAACAACTATTTTTACTCCTTTTTCCTTATCCTTTTCAATGACCTCAATTACAGGAACATGTTTTTCCTTTTTCCAGTCAGCACTTTGATATAATTCCTTCATATTCACCTCCTTTAAAATTTTTTAAATTTTTCACTTGATATATTACATACAGGACAGATTGCTGGTGGTTTTCCGATATGAGTATAACCACATACAGGACATATATAAATTTCATCAATCTCTATATCTTTACCATATTTAACTTTTTCTTTTGCTTCTGAATATAATTTTGAATGAATTTTTTCTGCCTCAAGTGCGTAATGAATTGACCTGTGTGCTTCATTTTCTCCCTGTAAATTAACCACTGCATCAAAAGAAGGATACATCTCCTCAACTTCATAATTTTCTCCATCTATTGCTGCCTGTAAATTTTCCTCTGTTTTTTTAATATATCCAAGGACTTTTGCATGATTTGTTGCATGAACCTGTTCTGCATAAGCAATTGCTTTAAATAATCTTGAAACATTCTTAAAACCTTCCTTTTCAGCAATTTCAGCAAAAGCAAGATACTTCATATGAGCCATACTTTCGCCTGAAAATGCCTCATTTAATACCTTTTCACTCATCTTTTTCATATCTCACCTCCAACTTATTGTATATCTTCAAGAATATTTATAAGGTCATCCTCATGTTCAATTTCATCTTTAAGAATATCAAGAACCATATAATAGGTAATGTGGTCTTTATCTTTAAGATATTCTGCAAGATTCTGATATACTTCAATAGCACACTGTTCTCCTTTGATATTCTGTTTCAAGACAGGAATTACATCAGGGTCAGTTGGTGCATCATATCCACAATTTGTCAATTTATACCAGTCCTCAGGTTTTAGAACTGGAGTTCCACCAAGTTGAATAATTCTATCAGCAATCATTCCTGCATGTTTTAATTCATCACCTGCATGCTGTGTCAATTCAGCAACAACTTCTTCTCTGAATTTTCCCTTTACAACTTTTGCTCCAATCCAGTACTGATAATAGGCAAGCCATTCATCTGAAAGTGCCTTATTCAACTTTTCAACTATTTCACCAACATTTCCTTTTACAATTTTAACTCCTTTTCTTTCCATAAAACCCTCCTTTTTATTTTTCCTTAACCGCCTTTATTGCTTCTCTTAAATCTGTTAAATAAGTTAATGCAGGCCCTCCACCCATTAAAACTGCTACCATTCCTGCTTCCATAATTTCATCTTCAGTTGCTCCTGCCTTAAATGCCTTCTCTGTATGAATTCCTATGCAATAAGCACACCTTAAAGCAACAGCAATACCAACAGCAATCAATTCCTTTGTTTTTAAATCAAGTTTCCCATCCTTTAAAACTGTATTCACAAAATCAACAAACTTTTTAAATTCTTCTGGATTAAAATTTGAAACTTCTGCCATTGCTTTTTTATATTTTTCCATAAGTTCCTTCATTTTTCCTCCCTTTTACCAAGTTCTTTATCAAAATACATCAATAAATGCTCTTTACCTTCAATCTTTTTAAGTTTTTCAAGTATTACACTTGCATTCTTTTCCTCTTCTACCTGCTCTGTTATAAACCATTGAAGCATTATTTCTGCTGAATAGTCATTTTTTTCTTTTGCAAGAGAATAAAGATTTTCTATGCTCTTTGTTATTTTTTTCTCATGTTCAAGCGTCTTTTCAAAAACATCAACAGGTGAGGAAAAATCACTTGTTGGTTTTTCTATTTCATCAAATATGACCCTCTCTCCTCTATCGTTTAAAAATTCATAAATTCTCATTGCATGCCCAAATTCTTCTTTTGCCTGAACTTTCATCCAGTGAGCAAAACCTTCAAGATTTAAAAAGTCAAAGTAAGAAGCCATTGAAAGATAAAGATATGCAGAATACAATTCTTTTTTAATCTGATTATTCAATTCTTCATACAATTTTTTATCCATTTTTTCACCTCCCTTCAGTTAATTGCTTTTTTAGATTTGATAATTTTACAAAATGTGCTCTTTCCTGTTCTATTATTTTGTCAAGTTGACTATGCTGTGTTTCAGGAACAAAACCTTTTGCTTCAAGATAATACATAATTGAATCAAGTTCTCTTCTTATTCCAAAATTTATTGCCTCTATTACATCCTCTTTCTCCATCTCTCTTTCAACTCCTTTTGGAAAAATCAACTCTTCTGCATATGCTCTTAAATAAGCAAAATACTCTCCTGGATAACTTTCTGGTGGTTCATATTTTTCTATTTTAGATAATAATTCTTCAAATACCTTTTTATGCTTTACTTCCTCATCTGCAAGAAAAACAAATAAATCTTTTACATCTTTATTTTTTGCTTTCTTTGCAACTTCCCTGTAAAACTTTTCTCCATTTTCTTCAATCTTTATTGCAAACTGATAAATCTCACTTACATTAAAAAATACTCCCATATCTACCTCCTTTAAATTAAATTTAATTCTTTATGTTTTTGATAAATTTTTTCAGAAAGTTTTTTTATTTTTTCAAAATCAGTTTCTTTTGGATGCCCCTCAAAAATGACTGGTTGTAAGATTTCCACATTCATTCCCTTTATTGTCTCCTCTATATATTTTAACATATTTGTTCCCCATAGGAAAGAACCAATAACTGAAACAAATTTTGTCTTTGGTCTTAAAAGTTTGAATAAATAAGTAGCATAAAAAACAACTGGATGAGGACCTGTCAAAACTGTTGGAGTTCCAATTACAACTGTCGCACAATCAACAAGTGAAATTGCAAGTTCTCCAATGTCAGTATATGTTAAATTAAATGGTTTTGCTTCAATTCCCAATTCAATTAAATTTTCAACAAAATAATCAATTGCCTTTTTAATACTACCATGCATTGAAACATAAGGAATAACAACTTCATTTTTAACATTATCAGAAACCCAGTCAATGTAAGAGTCAACAATAACAGAAGGATTATCATAAACAGGCCCATGGCTTGGAGCAATAATTTCAATTTCATAATTTTTTAATCTTTCAATATGTTTTTTAATATGATTTCTGAAAGGCATCATAATTTCTGCATAATATCTCTTTGCCGGCTTATAAAAATCATTTTCACTTGCCCATATTTTACTCGTTGCAAGATGAGAACCAAAAAGGTCACATGGAAAAAGAACTTTATTTTTTATTTCATATGTCAATATTGTTTCTGGCCAGTGAACCCACCCTGCATAAATAAATTCAAGTGTCTTTTCTCCTATATTAATTTTTTCTCCATCTCCTACAATTATTATCCTATCTTCGGGTATTAAAAGCAAACTCATTAAATATTTCTTACCTTTTTCACTCACAATTACCTTTGCAGATTTAAACTTTTCAAGAAGTTCTGGAATTGTTCCTGAATGGTCCTGTTCCGAATGATTTGAAATAATGTAATCCAATTTTTCAATTTTAAGTTTTTCAATTGCAACAAATAATTTATTTTTAGTCCTCGGATCAGAAGAATCAATTAAAACATTTTTTTCATCTTTTAAGAAATATGAGTTATAACTTGTTCCATCAGGTAATGGTATTAATTCATCAAAAAGGCGTCTATCCCAGTCATTCGTAATTATAGCCCAGATATTTTTCTTAATTTCTTTAATAACCATTTTTAACCTCCATATTTTTCAAACATATCTTTTCCTGCTCCACAAACAGGACATACCCAGTCCTCTGGCAAATTTTCAAATGGAGTGTTTGGTTGAATTTCATTTTCAGGGTCTCCTTTCTCCGGGTCATAAATATATCCACAAACTTTACAAACATATTTATCCATTCTTACCTCCTCTTTTTAAATTATAACCTGCTTTTTTTACTATCTTTTCAACTTTTTCTTCTTCCAAATCAAAAGGAACATATAATTTTTTATTTTTTAAATTAACATAAACAACAATTCCTTCCTTCTTAAATTCATTTTCAATTGTTCTTACACAATGCTCACATTTTATATCAGGAATTTCAAATTCTTTTGTATTTTTAACCTTCTTTCTGAACTTGAATGTTTTTAAAATTAAAAAAATAAGTAGTAATGAAGTTAAAATTTTAATCCACTCAGGTAAAAAACGATTTTTATGAACATGAACCATAGAGATACCCTGAAATTTCCACAAAAAATCCATAAAAATCCCAAAAATTATACTCCATAAAATTATTGAAAACAAATAAATGAGAAAATTTCTTCTCCCAAGTTTTCCCAGAACAAAAGTTAATGTTGCAGAATTTGTTGCAGGTCCTGTAAATAAAAAAACAAGCCCTGCTCCAGGTGTCATACCTTTTGAAATTAAAGATGCTGCAATTGGAATTGAACCGGTTGCACATACATACATTGGAATTCCAATTATTAGCATCAAAGAATAAGAATAAAAAGGATTTCCAAGATATTTTGTAATAATATCCTTAGGAACAAAAACTGAAATCAATCCTCCAATTAAAATTCCCATAATTATCCATTTCCCTGTATCTTCAATAAGTTCTCCTAATCCATATTTAAATATAATCTTTATTTTTTCTTTATTTGAATGAATATGCGGCTTTTCTTCCTCACATAAATTGCAGGTAAAATTCTTTCCTGAATTTACTTTAACTTTTTTATCTTTTTCAAATATATTAACAATTGTTCCAGCAAAAATTCCTGAAATAAAAGCGGAAAAAGGTCTTATAATTGCAAAAACAGGTCCTAAAAGTGAATATGTTGCAAAAATTGAATCAATTCCAGTTGTTGGGGTTGATATTAAAAATGAAACAGTTGCTCCCTTACTTGAACCTTCCTTATCAAGATGTGTTGCAACTGGAATAACACCACAGGAACATAAAGGCAAAGGAATACCGATAATACTTGCTTTTAATATTGATAGAAAATTTGGAGAAGAAAGATGATAATAAATTTTTTCTTTAGGTATCAATATTTTTAAAATACCTGCAATAAAAAAACCAAAAATTAGATATGGACTCATTTCATTTAACAAATACCAACTTTCAATTAAAAATTTTTTAACCATTTTTTAAACAGTTTTTACAGATTCCTATTAAATATATATGATGTTCTTCTATTTTATGCCCATCAACTTCTTTACATTCAACAATTGGACACTCTTTATAAATATCATAAATTCTTTTACAGATTTTACATTTAAAATGCAGATGTGGTTTTTCAAAATAGTCATATCTCACTTCATCCTCTTCAATAAGAACTTCTGAAAGCAATTTTTTACTCACAAATAATTTTAAAGTGTTATAAATAGTCGTTTTTGATAATGTAGGCATTTCTTTATTTAAATTCTCATAAATTTCATCAACTGATGGATGGTTCATTTTTTCAATAATATAAGAAAAAATTTTAATTCTCTGATATGATGGCTTAATTCCTTTTTCCTTAAATATATTTAAAATTTCTTTTTTCATTTTATTTATTTCAATTTTGTAATAATTTCAATCTTGTAATAATTATACCCTATTTTTTTTCTTTCTGTCAATAGATAATTTTTAACCTTTTAGAAGAATTTTAAAACCAATTAAGAGTAATATAATTCCAGCGATAAGTTCAAGTTTCTCTCCAAATATTTTTTTAATTCTATTACCTGTATAAAAACCAGCCAAACAGATTAAAAAAGTGGTTAAGCCAATAATTATAGAAGGAGTTAAAACCCTTATTTTTAAAAGTGAAAAAGTTAAACCAACTGCGTATGCATCAAAACTTGTTGCAAATGAAAGAATTAAAATAATAAATTTTCTATCAAAATCAATTGTTTTCTCTATCTTCCTTGATTCATAAATTATTTTTATTCCAACTATAAAAAGGATTAAAAAGGCAACTATATGGTCAAATTTATAAATGTATTTAATAAATCTAATACCTGTTAACCATCCAAAAATAGGCATAATAAATTGAAAAAAACCAAAAGAAAAAGAGATTTTAAAACTGTTAAATAATTTCCTTCTATCAATCAAACTGCCAGCAATAACAGAAACTGAAAATGCATCCATAGAAAGAGAAATACCAATTAAAAAATTTGTTAAAATTTCCATTTATGATATAATATTCTATCTTAAATTTAAAGGAAATTAAAATGATTTTTATATTAACCCTTCTCTTTTCTCTGTATATGGGCTGGTCAATGGGAGCAAATGATGCTGCAAATTGCGTTGGTGCTGATATTGGTTCAGGTGTTATGAAATTAAGAGATGGAATAATATTAACAATTTTATTTTCATTTCTTGGAGCAATTTTACTTGGCTCAAATGTTATAAAGACAATTGGAAAAGGGGTTGTCCCATTAAATATTTTACCAGAGGATGTTTCAAATTTAATAAGCATGGCTTCACTTTTTGGAGCAGGGACATGGGTTACAATTGCAACTTACAAAAAATATCCTGTTTCAACTTCTCATTCCATAGTTGGAGCGGTTGCAGGCGCAGGACTTGCTTTTTTAACTCCTATATACTGGAACAAAATATTTCAGATATTTATTTGCTGGATTTTAACTCCAATTGGTTCTGCCTTATTTTCTTTTCTACTCTATCCTCTTGTTAAAAAAATTTTTTCTTTTAAATTTGTAAAAAAATATGAGAAACAACTTATAATTTTCTTTATATATGCTACAAGTGCTTATCTTGCCTTTACATGGGGAGCAAATGATGTGGCAAATGCAACAGGTGTCTTAATAGGAACAGGAAAAATATCTCCAAAAATTGCTTCATTAATTGGAGGGATAGCAATGGCAATTGGTGTCTCTACATGGGGATATAGGGTAATAGAAACAGTTGGTTTTAATATAGTTCATCTTACTCCCTTAATGACAATTGCACTTGAAATTGGTTCTTCATTAAATGTTCATCTTTATACACATCTTGGAATACCTGTTTCAACTTCACATTCTATTGTTGGAGCAATATGGGGAATTGGTTTTCACAAAGGAGTAAGAGCAATAAATTTTAAACTTGCAAAAGAAATAATTATTACCTGGGCACTAACTCCTTTAATTTCGGGTATAATATCTTATGCAGTGATTAAAATTTTATTATTCTTTATAGGAGGATAAAATGGAAAAAACAAGAAATATATTGTTCTGGCTTGGACAGAAAGAAGAAAAGGAAATATTGAATGATGAGATGAAACATGTTGAGATTTCACTTAAATGTGTTGAGGAGATGAAAAATGCCATTGAATCATTTGTAAAAGGAAAAAAGGAAGAAAAGAATATGCATATTTCAAATGTAAAAAATTATGAGCATGAAGGAGACGAAATTAGAAAAAAAATAACACTTGAACTTTCAAAAGGACTTCTTTTTCCACCTGATAGAGAAGATTTAATAATTTTAAATGAAGGACTTAATGATATTGCAGATGGAGCAAAAGGAGTTGCAAGATTACTTGAATTTTTTGAAGAGAATTTATCTGAAGAAATGGGAAATTCTCTTTTATCATTTTCAATAATTTCTTTAAGGGCTGCTGAAAAACTTAAAGATGCAATTGAATCATTAATCAAAAATGATATGCAAAAACTACTTGAAGAATGCGCACATATAGAAACACTTGAAGAAGAAGGAGATGATAGAAGAAGAGAACTTATAAGAATTTTAATAAAGGAAAACCTATCCGCTCCAAAAACACTTCTTCTTTATGAAATGATAGATACACTTGAAAACCTCACTGACTCAATAAAAAAAGCAGGAGACCTTGTTAGAATTCTTGGAATAAAGTCAAAATGAAACATTTCAATTTAGAAACATACAGAAAAAAGGTTTTTAAGACAATTTCAAAATATAAACTTATAGAGAAAGGAGATAAAATTTTTGTTGGACTTTCTGGTGGTAAAGATAGTGGTTCTGCTTTTTTTCTTTTAAATGAATATGTAAAAAAATATAAAATTGAATGTGAAATTTATCCATTTTTCATAAAACTTGGTGATTTTATTCCAGAAGAAGTTTTAAATACTGTAAAAAAGCAGGCAGAGATATGCAAAACTCAAATTAAAATATATAACATTTATGATTATGGAATTGATTATGAAAAAATTGCAAAATTAAATAGACCAATATGCAGTTGTTGTGGGACAATTAAAAGGTATTTGATGAATAAAATTCCAAGGGAAGAAGGAGCGACAAAATTATGCACAGGCCATCATGGAGATGATTTTATTGTTTTTTTTATTAAAAATATGATAGGAAAAAATATTGACTGGATTTCAAAATTTACTCCTTTACTTGAGGGTAAAGGAAAGCAACTTTCAAGAATAAGGCCATTATTTTTTGTTGGTGGAGAGGATAACAAAAATTTCTGTGATTCTATTGGTTTTCCATATATAAAAGAGGATATATGCCCTCATAAATTTTTGAAACAGAAAATTGATAAAAGAAGAGAAAAATGGTATGAAACAATAAATGAAATTGAAAATTGGCAGCCAAATTTTAAGGAATATTTCCTTGAAGGAATAAGTTTACTTGCAGAAAAGTTATATAAAACTTCAGATATGCCAGAAGAATGTGAAATATGTGGAGAACCAACAAATACAAAAATATGTGCTTTCTGTAGATTATTTAAAATTCAGGAAAAATTAACAAATGTATAAAAATTATTCCATAGTTTTCAGTTTTTTTTCAGGTATTCTATCCTTCTTCAGTCCCTGTATTTTACCTTTAATTCCTGTATATTTTTCCTACATTACCGGATATACTTTAAACGAACTTGAAAAAAATGAAATATCATATGTTAAAATTTTTCTCACATCTTTATTTTTTGTTCTTGGATTTACAACTGTTTTTATTTCACTTGGTGCTTCTTCAACATTTATTGGAAAAATAATATCTGAAAAAAGAGAAATTTTAAGAATTATTGGAGGAATATTTTTAATCCTTTTTGGTTTGCATTTAACAGGAATTTTGAAAATAAAGAAACTTTATTATGAGAAAAGATTAAAAATAAAAAATGTAAAAATAAATTATTTAGGTGCCTATATTCTTGGAATAGGTTTTTCTGCTGGCTGGACCCCTTGTGTTGGACCAGTTTTATCATCAATACTAATTTTATCTTCAATGCAACAAACTATTAAAAAAGGAATTTTACTCTTATTTTTCTATTCACTTGGTATTGGTGTTCCTTTTATAATAATCTCTCTTCTTATTAAAAAAATTTTTCTTATTTTAAATAAAATCAAAAATTTTTACAGGGCAATTGAAATAATACTCGGCAGTTTACTTATAATTTTTGGTCTTTTACTTTTATTAAACAAAATTAAATTCTTTTAATCCAGTTTTACTTTATACTTTCTCAAAACCCCGATTTCTGGTAATTTCCCTACAAGAGGTTTGGCATACTCAATAAATTTTTCAGTTACCCAGTTATTTTCACTGTTTATAAATTCGTCAGGCATACTTCTTGTTTCTCTTGCAACAGATTCAAGTTCAACAGGTTCATAATAGACCTTATATTTTTTCCCTTTTTCCCTTTTTATTGATACAGAACCACTTTCATATTTACCCAAAGCATATTTTACAGCAAGTTCTCCAACCTTATATGCTTCCTTTACATCAATTTCTGAATAAATTCCAGGGAAAGACCTCTGTAAATAACCAAATGTATCAGCCCTAACCCTGCTAATTTTTAGTTCCCTTTTTACAAGTTCTGCAAGTAAATCTCCAAGTGCACCAGTTCCACTCAATTGAACATTTCCATGGGCATCAACTTCTTTTGTGAATTTTGCTGCTATTGGTTCTCCTTTTTCATCTGAAATTCCCTCTGATACAGCAACTAAACATCTTCCATATTTTTTAACAACTTCATCCACATCTTTAAGAAATTTTTCTATAATAAATGGTCTTTCAGGAAAATAAATAAGATGGGGCCCATCGTCTTCATATATTTTTGCAAGGGAACTGGAGGCGGTTAAAAATCCAGCATGGCGACCCATTATAACATCTATTTTTACTCCAGGAAGTGATTTATTATCAAGATTGTCACCCATCATTGCCATTGCAACAAATTTTGCAGCAGAAGGATATCCAGGAGTATGGTCATTTTCTTTTAAATCATTATCAATTGTCTTTGGTATATGAAAACATTTAAACTCATATCCTTCTTTTTTTGCATTTTCATTAAGAATATATGCTGTTTCTGCTGAATCATTGCCACCGATATAGAAGAAATACCTTATATTATACTTCTGCATATTTTTAAAAATTTCTACACATTCTTCATCTGTTGGTTTTTTTCTTACACTTCCAAGTGCAGCACATGGAGTATAAGCAACCTTTTTCAAATCAGACAGTTTTTCCTTTTTTAAATCAATAATATTTCCTTCAAGTATTCCTTTAATTCCATATAAAGAACCATAAATCTCTTTTATCTCATTATGTTTTTTGGCTTCAATTATAGCACCTACTAAACTCTGATTTATAACAACTGTTGGACCTCCACTTTGAGCAATTAACATATTTCCTTTTAACTTTGCCATATACTCCTCCTTTTTTAAAAATTATACATCAATTTTCCAAAATTGAAATATTTTTTCAAAAATTATATCATAAATAATATGGAAGGAAAAAGGTTGCTTATAATGAGTGAAATTTTATTATTTGTTGTATTTGCTACTGTATTATTTTTTGTTTCTGCATTCTTTGAGCCATTAACTCCTTTAAAATTTCTCATAAAAAAAATATTCCCTTTCCTTGGAATAGCAACTTTCTTCCTTTTTTTATGTTTTAAACTTATAGAATATTATCACTCACAGATTTTAAAACAAAAGCAAACTATGGAAAAAATGAATGCTCATTTATATAAATTGAGTTCTGATTTAAAAATTGAAAAACTATTACACAATTGCCTTGAAATTTTAATTGAATTTTACAAAGGTGACATTGGAATTTTACTTATCCTTGACGATAAATTAAAAAAATATATTTCAACTGATATTGTAACAATAAATTTACAAAATTTTCCAAAGGAAAAAAATATTAAAGAAAATTATACTTATATTGTTTTTTCACCAAACAAAATTTCAGCAAATGAAAAAGAAAAAGTTAAAAGTTTAATATATGAATATGGTCTTGAAAAATGTAAGGGAATAATCACTTTACCCATTTTTGATGAAAAAAAGACAAAAGCGATTGGAATAATTGGTCTTTATAAAAAAAGTAAAAAGGAAATTATGAGTGAATTTAAGAGAACAAAAGAAATTATGGAAATATTTTTAAGTCATTTGAATCTTGAAATTGAAAATTCTATATTACATGAAGAATTAAATATTGCTTCAATAACAGACCCACTCACTGAATTGTATAATAGAAGATATTTTAATATAAGATTGAAAGAGGAATTTTTAAAGGCAAAAAGGGAAGGTTATCCATTTGCAATAATGATATCTGACCTTGATAATTTTAAAAAATATGTTGATAAATTTGGACATCCGCTTGGTGATATAATATTAAAAGAACTTGCAAATGTAGTAAAATTATCTCTGAGAGCAACTGATATTATATGTAGATTTGGCGGAGATGAGTTTTCATATATTTTACCATTTTCTACAAGTCAGGATGCAAAAGTAGTTGCTGAGAGAGTTAAGAAAAATGTTCAGAATTTTGAATTTTTAAAAGGGAATGTTGATGAAAAAGTTCATCTTACTTTAAGTATTGGAATTGCAAGTTTCCCGGAACATGGGACTTCAGAAATTGAAATTTTATCAAAAGCAGATAATGCACTTTTTATGGCAAAAAGTATGGGTAAAAATGGAATTGTAATATATGAAGAAAAAGGAGGTTAAAATGATAAATGAAATTGCAGTTTCTTTATTTCTCGTCTCAATTGTTTTCATCATCTGGATTGTTTCTTCTATTTTATTCAGCATAAAAAAGAAAAAGGGAATTATCTCTTTTATTATGTCATTGGTTTTTACATTTTTTGCAGGATATTATATTTATCTTGTTTTTTATGTGAAACCTGTTTTAACAACTTTTGAAAAATATGGAAATATGGAAAAAGTAATTCTGAAACCCAAAATTGAAAATTCTAAAAAATCTGGAGATATTTTTCTTATTTTTCAGATAAATGGAAATAATATTAAAGTTGGAATAGAAGATGAAATTGAAATTAAAAAAAATACTACATTTGTAATAAGCGATATTGAAGGTATTGATAAAGAAAATCTTAAAGTCAACCTTGTAGGATTTGTCGGAAATCCAAAGTATAATGATGGACAGGATATGGGATATAAAATAAATTATAAAGATATTCGTAAGGATAAAGAAATTGGTAAGGATAAGTATGAAATTGAAATTAAAAAAGATGAAAAGAAAATTGGCTCTGTATATATAAAATTTGTTGATTAAATGGTTTCCTATCTTGAAATTGGATTAAAAGAAATTGAAAAAAGAGTGGATTTGTTTTTTGAAAAATTAAAGGAATGTGATATATGTGGATGGGGATGTAATATAAACAGGTATTCACAAAATTCACATTGTAAAAGTGGAATTGAATTGAAAATTTCAAGTTATGGGCCACACTATGGAGAAGAAAAAATTATATCTGGAAAAAGAGGGTCAGGCACAATATTTTTTACAAATTGCTCAATGAAATGTGTTTACTGTCAGAATTATGATATAAGTCAACTCGGAAATGGTTATATTATCTCAGAAGAGGAACTTTCAAATATAATGTTAAAATTACAGGAAATTGGCTGTCATAATATAAATCTTGTTACACCAACCCATTTTGTTCCACAGATATTAAAAGGAATTTATCTTGCGATAAAAAATGGTTTGAAAATCCCTTTTGTATATAACTGTGGTGGCTATGAAAATGTGGAAACAATAAAATTACTTGAAGGAATTATTGACATATATATGCCTGATGCTAAATATGGAGATAATGAAATGGCAAAAAAATATTCTGGAATTATTGATTACTGGGATAAATGTAAAAAGGCACTTATTGAAATGAAAAGGCAGGTAGGTGATATAATATTAAATGAGGAAAAAGTTGCAGTGAAAGGACTACTTATAAGACATTTAATTTTACCTGATAATATTTCTTATTCTGAAAAAGTTTTAAAATTTATAAAGGATGAACTTGGTGAAAATACATGGGTAAGTTTATTAAGTCAGTATCATCCAGAATATAAGGCATATATTTACCCTGAAATTAATAGAAGAATTAATTTTGATGAATATAATAGAGTTGTTGAGTTGACATATAAACTTGGTCTTAAAAATGTAATATATCAGGGGTATTTCTTATGAAAAAAGGAATTATAGTAAGTTTTGAAGGAATTGATGGCTGCGGGAAAACAACTCTTTCAAGGAAATTTTATAATTACCTTATCAGAAAAAAATATAATGCAGTAATTTTACATGAACCAGGTGGAACAAAAATTGGAGAAAAAATCAGAAAATTACTTCTAAAAAGAGATGAGAAATTTAGTAAATATACTGAACTTTTTCTTTATCTTGCAAGCAGAATAGAACTTGTGGAAGAAAAAATTAAAGAATATCTAAATGAAGGGAAAATCATTATACTTGATAGATATATTGATTCAACATTTGCTTATCAGGGATATGGAAGAAAAATACCTTTAAAACATATTGAATATTTGCATAAAATTTTTATAGGTAAGAAATTTTTCCCTGACATAACATTTTTAATAGACGAAAAACCTGAAAATCTTATTGAAATATTGAACAAAAAAAAGATAGATAGGATTGAAAAGGAATCAATTGAATTTCAGAGGAAAATAAGAGATGGATATTTGAAACTTGCAAAAATGAATGAAAGAATAAAAGTGATAAAAAGAGAAGACCCTGAAAGAACATTCAGAAAAATTGTGGAAATATGGGAGGATTTTTTAAATGAAAATAGAAGAAATAAAAAAAATACTTCTAAGAGCAAAAGAAAGAAATAAAATTCAGAATTCATATATTATTTATGGGGGAAGAGAGGAAGAAAGAAAGGATATTGCTATTTTTTTAAGTGGGATTTTGAATTGTGAAAAAAAATTCTGTAAGGAATGCGAAATATGCAGAAGAATAATAACAAATACGCATCCTGATTTGAAATTTATAGTTCCTGAAAAAAATATACTTTCAATAAACGAAGTAAGGGAAGTTAAAAATGATATATTTACAAAACCATATTACAATAGATATAAAATCTACATTTTTGAAATAGAGTATATAAAAGAAGAGGCAAGCAGTGCATTTTTGAAAATAATAGAAGAACCTCCAGAATATGGAATAATCATTATTTTAACTCCTAATATAAATTTCCTCCTGCCCACAATAATATCAAGATGTTCAAAAATTTATATAAATTATAATATTCCAAGACATAAAGAAGAATTTGAAAAAAACAGAAAAGAATTTATTGAATTTATTGAGTTAATAAGAAATAAAAAATTCTGGGATTTTTTTAAAAAAGTTGATACATTTTGCAAAGGTAAAGAAAGGGAAGAGATAGAGGATTGGATTGAGAGTATTATATTTTTCCTTAGAGATTTCTTTTTCTACAATAAGAATTTTCCCAAAGAACTTTTAATAAATAAAAATTTTCAAATGGTGAAAAACATAGGGGAAATTGATATTCAAATTATGGAAAAAATCTGGGAAATAAAACAGAGAATAAAATATAATGTCAACCTAAAACTTGCAATTGAAACCCTTTTATTTTTATTTTATATAAGAAACAGCACAACTGATATAAACTTAAGAATTAAAGTATAATATAATTAATTGGTATAACGGAGGAAATGGAAAAGCCGAAGTGGCGGAAACGAGCCCCTGTAGTAAACCCAGATTAGCAAACTATGTCTCGCAAGGGGCGAGTTGGTGCGAGTAAAACATAGGCAAAAGAAAAAATTAGGGGAGAATAAAATACTTGAAGAAAAACGAAAAACATAAGCAACGAGCACAACTGTTACAAATATAGGGAATTTAAGTATAATATAATTAAACAAGTATAACAGAAAAAATGGAAAAGCCGAAGTGGCGGAAAGGCAGACGCGCCAGGTTCAGGACCTGGTGAGGGCAAACCTCGTAGGGGTTCAAATCCCCTCTTCGGCATTCTCAAAACTAAATCCTTTTTTAAAAACCTCAAAACATGCTCTAACAACTTCCTTATCGTAGAGCAATCCTTCATATTTTTTTATTTCTTCAAGTGCTTCCTTAAGAGAATATTTCTTTCTATAAGGTCTATGAGATGTCATTGCTTCAACAACATCTGCAACTGATAAAATTTTTGTTTCAAGTATTATATCTTCTCCTTTTATACCACTGGGATAACCACTACCATTAAGTCGTTCGTGATGTTGTAAAATAATTTTTGAGACATTCCATGGAAATTCAATATCTTTAACAATATTTGCTCCATAAACAGGATGCATCTTTATAAATTCCCATTCTATTTCATTTAATTCTCCGGGCTTTGCAAGAATATCTGTTGGTATATAAACTTTCCCTATATCATGTAAAAGAGATGTAATTTTTATTCCCTCAATTAAACTTCCTGTAAAACCAATTTCTTTAGCAATTTCTCCTGCAAGAATTGCAACTTTCTTTTGATGTTTCGCAGTAAATGGGTCTCTGAACTCCATAACACCAGAAAGTGTATTTACTGCCTGAAGTAAAATATTCTTTTCATTTTCAATTGCCTTTTTTAAATTATCAATAACTATTTTTCTCTCAGTTACATCTCTAAAACATAATAAAAATGCTTCTTCTCCTTTATATTTAATTTTTTTTCCTATACTTTCTATTACAAACCTTGTCCCTTTAGAATCTACTACTTCGTATTCTGTAAAATATCCACCCTTATTTTCATAGATAAGTTTCAAATCACTTTTAAATAGGTCTTCCCTTCTTAAAAAATTAAAAATATTCTTTCCAAGAATATCCTTTACTCTTTTAAAACCAAATAATTGGACACCTGTAATGTTTGAAAACAGGATTTTCCCTTCAAAATCAATAACAATAATTCCATCAAGAAGAGTTTCTGTTAAAACTTTATAATTTGCATGTGATTCTCTAATTTCGTTTAACATTAATTTTTCTTTTGTAATATCCTTGATTGTTACAAATCTCATTTTATCCCCTTCAATATTAATATTTCTGATATTTACTTTTACATAAACTTCATTCCCATCTTTTCTTTTACAAACCGTCTCAAATTCTCCCTCTTCTTCCTTTTCAATAATTCTTTTCCAGAAGTCCCTTGTTTTTGGTGGCAATAAAATTAAAATATTTTTACCGATTAACTCTTCTTTTTCATATCCGAAAATCTCGGAATATTTTTCATTACAATAAAGGATATAACCCTTATAATTTAAACCAATACCTTCATCTGAGAGTGAAAGGAAACTTTTAAAAATTTTCTCTTTTGAAATTAGATTTTTAATTTTTTCAGATAAATCCTTTACTTCTTTTTCAATTTTTTTCATTTTAAGGTTCAAATATTAATCCACTTATTACTATACCTTTAATTTTTCTATAATTCAAGTTTTTTTGTGGAACAAAAATTTCAATTTTCTCATTTTCAATTTTATTTATAATTCCAAGGGTGAAATCTTCAAAAAATTCATTTCTTAAACTGCAAATCCTTCCTTTTAAATCAGTATTTAAAAAATCTGAAATTTTAAAATTCAAAATTTTGACAGAAATTTCATTTATATTCAAATCAATTATTTTTAAATTATTAAAGTATTCAAAAAAAATCATTTTCCTGTAATTTGCTCTTTCCTCAATATTTTTTACAGTTAAATTTTCAACTTTTATTTTTTTATACTTTATATCTGTGTGATTCAAAAAAAATTCAATTCTTTTAAGTTCATTTTCCTTTTCAAGCAATATAACAAAATCAGGCCTTAAAATTTCAATTTTATTTATTTTTAATGACAAAGCAATTTCATCCTTTATGTAACCAGTGGTATCAATCAAAATTTTTCCCTCTTTTTCATTTAAATATCTATCAATCTTAATAATTCCAGTGATAAATTCAATAATTGCAGATGAAGGTGTAATAGAACCAACAAAATAAAACTTTTCTGGATTTAAATAAAAATTTTCAATTTTGTTTTCTATTTTTGCATAACCAATTGTTGTTGGAGGACCTACATGGGATTGCCCAATATCACAATCAAAAATATAAACATCCTCTTTTTCATACAAAAAATTTGCAATATCTTTTATTAATGTTGTTTTTCCTGTATCAGTCCCTCCTATAAAAAGTATCTTTTTAATATTTTTTGATAGAATAATTTTTAAATCTTCTTCTTTCAATAATTCTATTTTCTCCATTTCAAAGTAAGATAACCAATTATTTTATAAATCAGTTTTCCACAGATTAATGAAGAAGGAGTAAATATTTTTGAGGGAGAAAGTTCAACTAAATCAAAGCCAACTATTTCAATATCATTCCTTAAAATAAAATTTTTCAAAAATTCAATTGTTTCATCCCATAAAAAACCCCCTGGTTCAGGAGTCCCTGTTTCTAAAATTAATGAAG
>Ga0078972_1005517_pt1 | contig 31935 bp, 29 predicted proteins | sample YelNatPaOPGAMG01_FD_67568 | JGI IMG/M metagenome (GOLD analysis project Ga0078972, IMG submission 67568) | Hot spring thermophilic microbial communities from Obsidian Pool, Yellowstone National Park, USA - OP-RAMG-01 (SPADES assembly) (version 2) | ecosystem: Environmental > Aquatic > Thermal...
GGCGACTGGATCCGGGTGGATTTCGATCCCGAGACCCGCTCGATGGCTTTTCTGAAGGAAGCCGAAGGAATGCCGGCTTACGCAATGGCGGAGCTGGTGGACACGCCCATCCCATTCCCCGCGGCCGCGCAGGCCAACGCGCTTTCGATCGAAACCGGCCGCGCCAACCGCGCCGGATCCTCCCGCAGAGGTTAGTCGCCGCTTGAGTCGGGGCCGCGTGAGTGCGGCCCCGGGCTCGCCTACGACGATTTCTTCCGTGCAGTGGAAGCAAGCTCGCGAATTACCGTGCGGATTTGCGTGGCATCGGAGACGGGCACGCGCTTCCCGTTCATGAACAGGGTAGGCGTTGCGTTGATCGCGTTCTGAGTCGCAAACTTGACATCGTTATCGAGTTTTGCAGCCATTTTCCTGCCGGCTATGCACGCTTTAAATCTCGCCTGATCGAAATTCCGGAATGTCCTCGTATAATCGAGGAGCTTTTGCTGCAGATTTCCCGGCGTGATCTCGGCCTGATGCTGAAACAGGAGATCATGCAAGCCCCAGAAATTGGTCTTCCCCTGCTCGCCCGCGCAGGCCGCGGCCTCGGCGGCCGGCCGGGCCCACGGATGCATCGCGAGAGGCAAATTGCGAAAGACCAGGCGCACGTTGGCTTTTTCAACCGGCAATACCTCCTTCCCCAGCACGCCCGCCATCCGCGCGCAGTACGGGCACTGGAAGTCCGAGAAGACCGTGATCGTGACCGGAGCGTTCGGCGGCCCAAGGCTTGGAAAATCGCCGCGGGTAAGTCCGGTCATCAAAGCCTGTTCTTTCTGCCGCTCTTCTTCGGCGGGATCCATTGTCGAATCCGACAAGTCGCGGATGATGAACCGCAGGTCCGGCGAAGCATACAGGGCGAGCGGAACCGGATCGCGCGAGTCCCGGCGTATGAGTTCGAGTCTGCGATAACACGTCGAGCCCACGAACGAGGCTTTGACCAAATCGAGGTGCATGGGCAGCTTGTATTTCTTTTCGATGTATCCGAGCAGCCTTGCCTTATCGGAATCCTTGATAGCCGGACAGGCCGTCCCGGCGATCAAAGGGCAGCCAAACCAGGCGGCGGCAAAGAGAACAGTACCTATCAGGTGCGTAGATTTCATGAAGCCTCGCAGTGGACTGTTTAATGGTTCACTTCGTGAACCAGATACACGTCATAAGCCCAGTGATCGGCCGCTAGGCCGGGCTCTCCTCTGATCACCTTCGTCCGGAACCGGAACCGGTTGCCGTAAGCATCCACCCATTTGGATTCTTTGTAATCCAGCATGATCGCTGTAATGCCCGCCTGCGAGAGCCTATAGAGCTCGTCCGGCTCCGAGATCCCGTTGTGATTCTTGTCGACCCAAAGCAGCAGCCGCTGGAAGATAGCGTCTTTGCTGTCGATCACGCCATCTCCATTGCCGCCGTTCTGAGGTAGGTCGTAGACGGCGAGCGCTTTGAAGCCGTTGGTACCCTGATCGCTCGCAGGCTGAGGTGCGGAGTTGCCAAACAACTCGGAGCCATTGTCGATGAGACCGTTGCCATTCCGGTCCAGTGCAAGCCATGCGTCATCGGAGCCGGGAGCGGTCCAGGAGAATCTCATCGGCTTTCCGTTCGCCCGAAGGTCGAACGTGACACCCTCTGCGGCGGATGTCAGCGAGTAGCCGTCGCCGCTGATGTCGATCAGGATTGGGCCGTCCTCATATGGCTGTTGGCAGCGTCCGTCTATGCACGAGTAGTCCCATCCTATTTCCCAGCAGTCCGGGTCGGATACACACCCGTTGCCCCCACCACCACTGTAGGGCTGGCAGCACCCAAACGCATTGCAGAACTGCTCGCTGGGGCAGTCACCAAACTCGCATGGCGTGTAGAGATCGCATCTGTTGCAGGCCTCCAATGCACATCCCCCGCACCAGCCATCTGGAGGCACAGATGAGCAGGCATAGCCCGTTGTCCACGATCCGCTTCCGTAATCGCCGCTCCAATCGACCGACTTAAAGTTGTCCTTGCAATAGGGGGGTGCCATCATTGCCCACGCCGGGACAAGGCCAAGAAGTGTTAGCCATATAGTCGCCGCTGCAAGGCGACGTGGGACATGAGGGGCGCTCCTCGGCGGCCTGTGCGGTCCTGACGAAGAGGCTGAAGAGCTTATCCCAAATGCCCGGCTTCTTCACGGAACCGCATATCGCGACGCTGCTCCCATGCTTATTTTCGGCCGCCAAACGGGCCAAGCTAAATCGGGGATTTGGTTCGACGCCTTCAAAGAATGCGGGCAGATGCTGTCCCGAGGCGTCCAACATGATACACTGCACCGGCTTGGAAACGCCGGTGATTCGAGACGGACGCGCCCTGCCTGCTACTCACAGGGCAGCGCCGATGAACGCACCCGCACTTACACATATGAACACACGTCTCACGATTTTGCGCTCCTCTCCTTTGTAGGCGTGCCGTGTTAAAGCAAGCAGTGCAACGCCTCTCGCCAGATTTGTCCGATTGGCCTGAAGCTCAGCGCGTGGCTGGGCCGGGCAGTTTGTAGAAGCGAATACGTTTCGATGCCGCCCTGAAGACTAGGTTGTTTCCCTCGAAGCCGGCTACCACGGGGTACGACTGTCCATCCGGCAACTGCAGTGGAACCCAACTTCGGTTTACCCGATCGAGTGCATAAATCCATTCCGCGCCGTTTCCGGAGTTCTTCATATCCACAATGACGTCATTGTTTTCGCTTAGAGCGGCAGCGCGGGGCCGCCATCCGGCATGCGGCGGGAGCGGCACACCGGGGAAGCGGTCGATCATCTCGCCATTCGGCGCGACCTCGATGTACTCGCCAGTTCCGGCGGAACCCCACCCGGTGTACCATCCGATCCGGTCACGGGAGGCATTCAGATGCGATCCTGCAGCAGGCATACCGCCCCTAACGGTGGACCTTCGGACAGAGGACCCGAGCTTCCTGCCGGAGTCGTCAAAGTGCCACAGGACATCGTACTCCGTAGCGGACATCTCCCCCGCAGTCCAGAACGTCCGTCCGGGGCGAACGTGACAGTTTTGGGGGAATAGGGAGTGACGCGAACCACTGCTTGACGGGTCCGGTCCGGCGAAATCCAGGCCACGAAACGTCCCATCTGCGAGTCACTGCTGGCGGCTGCGCCGATAAGCGCCAGCGCTCCATCGGGTCTGCGACTAGCGCCGACGATAGTGATCCAGCCAGCTCCCGGAAACGTAAACCGAACGTCTTCACGTTGGCCATCCTTCGTTATGACCCAGACGTGCGAGCCATCTCCGAGTACCGGCCCGAGCAGAGCGTGCCCGCTCCAACGCGGAAGGAAACTACCTCCCCAGTCTTGAAAATACGCTTCGACTTCGCTCGCGAGCGTTAGCTTACGCGCCGACTGAGCGAGTAAGCCGGTTACCGCGCACAGACAGAGAATGGCTGCGAGAGCCAACTTGGAGGAAAACCGACGACGGCAGCTCACCATGACACGCTCCCTTCGATGCCGGCCAGCCCGGCGAGCGTTCATTCCCGGCCGTTGCTGCCTGGCATCAAGAAAGAGAATACGCCGGTTGTGATTAAATACTTGTACATGGGTGAAAGGAGCGCGAAGGCATGGCGGAGACGGGACATTCGCCTGCGGAGCGGGGCGGCAACACGGCCTCGATATTCGGCAGTCTGATAGCGCTGGCCTGCGCCGCGGAGCGAGGCTGTGGCTCGGAGCCGCCCGATGCGCATCGGCTTTCCGAGGCGCGCGTCCAGATTCTCCGGCAGTGGCTCGGCCTCGGCATGGAGCGGCAGGCGGCCGATCTGAGAGAGTATCTCCGCGATCGCGGCGCCTGCGTTGAGACGTTACTCACGGCTCAGGCTTTGCACGACGTGGTTCCCTCCTGCGCTTTGAAGGCCGAGCGGCTTTGGTTCGAATCCAGCGTCGAAGCTCTAATCGCGATAATCCGGGGCGAAGAAGCGCTTCGGCGCGCTCCGGATTCGCGCTTGTTATGTGTCCTGAGACTCGCGTATGGCGGTTGGAGCGCGCGCCTTTCCGCCAAGACCATCGCCACCGAATTAGGGAGATCGGCCGACCACCTGACGAGGCGCTTCCGCCGGTACACGGGCATGCCCATCGGCCGCTATTTGAAATTACTGCGAATGCGAGCCGCGTTTGACGAGTTACAGAAGCAACTGGCCGGTATCCACGAGATTGCGGCTCTGCTGGGATTCAGCACACCCGGTAACTTCATCCGCTGGTTCCGAAGGGAATTCGGAATGAGCCCAGGCGAATTCAGGGTAGAAGCGCTTGCATTCATGCCCGGAACTGTACACGGCGCCGGTGGCGGAAGCGCAATGCCTGCCGGTCACAGCCTAAGATCCAGCAAATAGTGGGTTCACAATTTACCTCGGCGCAGCAGGCCGGCCCGGGGTCGCCGCGCACGTCCCTGTGCGGGCTGACACCCAGAGCAGGCTGTGTTAGCCTCGGATCAAAGGATGTCATTCGAGGCGGCTCTCAACGTGGTCTGGGCACTTGCCGGCGCGGGCTCAGCCGGCCTGTTCGTGTGCGCCGAAATGCGCCCGCAAAATCGCCGCGCCGGACGGCTGGGCCGCATGTTTGCCTTAGTTCTGGCCGTCATCTTTCTTTTCCCCTGCGTTTCCGAGAGCGACGATCTGCTTACGCTTGATCATCTGCAATTCACGTTGGAAGCGGTCGGGGAAGCCGGCGGTTCGCAGCCGCACAGAGCGGCGCTCCAACTGGTTCAGCTATTCGAGAATCTGCAAAACATCCAGATCCTGGCTTTGTTCTCGCTGACCCTGGTTCTCTGTTTCTTCGCAATGGCCGTGGTCCGGGTTCGCACGGCGCCGGAGCGGCATCTCTTTTCCGTTTGCGGCCGGGCTCCTCCCGAGCGCCGCCGAATCTTCTGCCCGTAAGTCCGATTCAGGTTCAGAGTCTCAGGAGGAGTCATGCTACGCCGGAGAGGGCGGTGGGCCGCCGCACTTTTTGTGGCGGCCGCGCCGGCGTTCACCGGGTTTTCCTGCTCGCGCGAAGCCGGCGCGGACGCGAAGCCGCAGGCGAAGATTGTCGAGGCATCGGATCCGGCCGTGGTCGAGGTGAAGGACGACGCGGCCTTCCCGCTCGTGCCGGTCGAGACCGTGCGGGTTCCGAACGAGCTGAGCGTCACCTGCGTCGCGTCGCCCGACGTCGAGCGCACCGTTCACGTCTACTCGCTCTCGGGCGGCCGCGTGGTGGACATCCGCGCGCGGCTCGGCGACGACGTGCGGCGCGGCCAGCCGCTGGTGCTCATCAACAGCGCGGACCTTGCTTCCGCCATCGCGGATTACAAAAAGGCCCAGGCCGACCAGGTGCTGGCGCGCCGGCAACTCGACCGGGCAAAGGACCTTTTCTCCCACGGCGCGCTGGCCGCAAAGGATCTGCAGCAGGCCGAGGACAGCGCGCAAAAGGCGGATGTGGATTTCGATGCCGCGGCCGCGCACATTCGCCTGCTCGGCGGCGACCTGGCGAATCTTTCGCCGGTGATCGAGGTGAAATCGCCGATCGACGGCACGGTGGTCGAGCAGAACACCGCCGGCGGCGAAGGCGTGAAGTCGCTCGACAGCTCTCCGAACCTGTTCACCATCGCCGATCTTTCCCGCGTCTGGATTCTGTGCGACGTTTACGAGAACGATCTCGGACAGGTGCACGTGGGCGACCTGGCCGAAGTCCGCCTGAATGCCTATCCCGACCGGCCGCTGCGCGCGCGAGTGAGCAACATCTCGCGCATCCTCGATCCGGCGACGCGGACAGCGAAGGTGCGCATCGAAATGGACAACCCGGGCGGCATCATCCGGCCCGGCATGTTCGGAAACGCGACCTTCGTTTCGCGCGGGGACCGGACGCGGATGGTCGTGCCCGCTGCAGCCGTTCTGCGCCTGCACGACAAGGACTGGGTATTCCGCTTCGAAGGCCCGGGCCGTTTCCGCCGCACCGAAGTGCGGACGGGACCGCAGATGGACGGCGGGCGGCAGCAGATTCTCGGGGGCGCGCTGAAGTCCGGCGACCGGGTAGCCGGCAATGCGCTGCAGCTTTCGAGCGCGGCCGCCGGGATGTGACCCGATGCTCCGCTACGTGGTCGATTTTGCGCTGCGCAACAAGCTGCTCGTGCTGAGCTTCGGCGTGCTGCTCGTGACCTGGGGCGCGTACTCGTTCCACATGCTGCCGGTGGAGGCCTATCCCGACGTGGCCGACACCTGGGTCCAGGTGATCACGCAATGGCCGGGGCACGCGGCCGAGGAGGTCGAGCAGCAGATCACGATTCCGGTCGAGATCCAGATGAACGGCATCGCGCACGTCACGCACATGCGCTCGGTGTCGCTGTTCGGGCTCTCGGTGGTGACGCTGCTGTTCGACGATCAGGCCGACGACCTTCTGAGCCGCGCGCAGGCGCTCGAGAAAATCTCGATGGTCACCCTGCCGCCCGGCGTCAGCCCGCAACTCGGGCCGGATTACAGCCCGGTGGGGCAGGTTTACTGGTACACGCTCGAGAGCACGAATCCCCGGTACGACCTGATGGAGCTGAAGGCGCTCCAGGACTGGGAGCTCGAGAAGGATCTGAAGTCGGTTCCGAACGTGGTGGACGTGTCGAGCTTCGGCGGCATCACGAAGGAATACCAGGTTCAGGTGGACCCGGCGAAACTCGTTTCCTACGGGCTGAGTCTTTCGCAGGTCGAGCAGGCGCTGGCGGCGAACAATACGAACGCGGGGGGCAGCTTCATCGAGCGCGGCCAGCAGGCGTTCAATGTCCGCGCGGTCGGGCTGATGCGCAACGTGGAGGACATCGGCGCCACGGTGCTGAAGACGCAGAACGGCACGCCCGTGCGCGTGCGCGACGTGGCCGCGGTCGTCGAGGGGCCGAAGATCCGGCTGGGAAAAATCGGCAAGGCGGTTCACCACGAGGACGGCCGCGTAGTGGACGAAGACGACGTGGTGGAAGGCATCGTTCTGATGCGCAAAGGAGCGGAGCCGGAGTTCATGCTCAAAGCGCTGCATCGGAAGGTGGCGGAGCTGAACGAGCGCGTGCTTCCGAAAGGCGTGAAGATCGTTCCGTACCTGGATCGCAGCGATCTGGTTCACCACACCACGCACACGGTGATCCACAACCTGGTCGAGGGCATGCTGCTCGTGGCCGCGATTCTGTTCCTGTTCCTCGGCAACGTGCGCAGCGCGCTGATCGTGGCGGCGACGATCCCGTTCTCGTTGCTGTTCGCTGCGATCTGCCTGGACCTGCGCCACATTCCGGCGAATCTGCTCTCGCTCGGCGCGCTCGATTTCGGCATGGTGGTGGACGGTTCGGTGGTGATGGTGGAGAACATCCTGCGGCACGTGACGCAGAAGAACGGCGGGGACCTGACCATAGGGGAAAAGATCGGGCTCGCGGCGCACGAAGTGCAGCGGCCGGTGTTTTACGCCATCCTGATCATCATCACGGCATACCTGCCGATTTTCACGCTGCAGCGGGTAGAGGGAAAGCTGTTCCGGCCGATGGCGTGGACGGTGGCCTTCGCGCTGCTCGGCGCGCTGGTGTTTTCGATGCTGATGGCGCCGATTCTCTCCAGCTATCTGTTCAAGCGCGGCATGGGCGAGTGGCATAACCCGGCGCTGGCCTGGCTGGCGCGCATTTACACGAGGCAGTTGCACTGGTGCATACGGCATCGCTGGACGACCGCCGGCGTCGCGGCGGCGCTGCTCGGCGGCGCGCTCTTTGCGAGCCGGTATGCGGGTTCGGAATTCCTGCCGCATCTGGACGAGGGCGCGATCTGGGCGCGCGGAACGCTGGCGGCCAGCACCGGTCCGAGCGAAGGCGAGCGCGTCGTGCGCCGGGCGCGGCTGATCTTCGCGAGCTTTCCCGAGGTGACCACGGTTGTCACGCAACTGGGCCGCCCCGATGACGGCACCGATCCCACCGGATTCTTCAACACCGAGTACTTCGTCGATCTGAAGCCGCGCTCGGAGTGGCGCAGCCGGTTTCATGGGCGCAAGGAGGAGCTGATCGATGCGATGGACGAGCAGTTGGAGAAAATCCCCGGCGTGATCTGGAACTTTTCGCAGCCCATTGCCGACAACATGGAGGAGGCCGTCAGCGGCGTAAAAGGCGAGCTTGCGGTGAAGATCTCCGGCGGCGATTTGAAGCAGCTCGAGCAGAAGGCCGACGAGATCGCGGATGTGATGAAGAACATCCCCGGGATCGAGGACCTCGGAATTTTCCGCGTGATGGGCCAGCCGAACGTGAACATCGCGGTGGACCGCGCGCGGGCGGACCGCTACGGCATCAACGTGAGCGACATTCAGGATGCGGTGGAGGCGGCCGTCGGCGGCAAGGCGGTGAGCCAGATCCTGGAAGGCGAGCGAAGGTTCGACCTCGTGGTGCGCTACCAGGCGCCGTACCGCCGCACGGCGGATGAGATCGCGAACATACGGCTGCTGGCGCCGTCGGGCGAGCGCGTTTCGCTCGGGCAGTTGTGCGACATCACCATCGAGGACGGCGCATCGATGATTTATCGCGAGGAGAATTCGCGCTACATCGCGATCAAGTACAGCGTGCGCGGCCGGGATCTCGGGAGCACGGTGCGCGAGGCGATCGGGGCCGTGAATCGGAAAGTGAAGCTGCCGGAGGGCTATCGCATCGACTGGGCCGGCGAGTACGAAAGCCAGCAGCGCGCGAACGCGCGGCTGGCGGTGATCGTGCCGATCACGATCCTGCTCATCTTCCTGATCCTCTATTCGGCGTTCGATTCGTTCAAGTGGGCGCTGCTGATCATGGCGAATATCGCGATCGCGCCGATTGGCGGCATTTTCGCGCTGCTCATCACCGGCACGCACTTCAGCGTGTCCTCGGGCATCGGCATGCTGGCGCTGTTCGGGGTCTCGGTGCAGATCGGCGTGATTATGGTGGAGTACATCAACCAGTTGCGCGCGCGGGGCCACACCGTGGTGAATGCGGCCGTGGAGGGCGCGGTCCGCCGGCTGCGGCCGATCATGATGACGATGCTGGTGGCGACGCTCGGCCTGCTGCCGGCGGCGCTGTCGCACGACATCGGCTCGGATTCGCAGCGGCCGTTCGCGATCGTGATCGTGGGCGGTCTCATCGTGGACCTGGCGTTGAGCCTGCTGGTGCTGCCGATGTTGTATGTGTGGCTGGCGCGGCCATCGGACCGCCTGCCGGCTGCGGGCGAGGCGTTCGAAGAGTAGAGAGAGAGGGCGGATCTCGCGATTTAGCGGCGGCGCGAACGACTCCGCCTCCCTCCATTTGCACTTTTCTGCAATTTGTGCTATGACCATGCCCCGGGAGGGCTGTATGAACAGAAGTTCCCGGTGTGCAGTTCTTGCTGCAATCTGCCTGTTCTCTACGTGCTGCTCCACAGGGCCGACCCCGCCCAAGCCGGGCACGCCCGCTTTCTACTGGAACGCTGCGAAGACGGCGTATGCGGCAGGCGACTATCAAAAAACGAGCGAAAACCTGGAAAACGTCGCCAGGACCGAAAACGAGTACACGAACCGCGCGCTGGCGTGGAATCTCGTGCTGATGTCGGGTCTGGTAAACGGCAACATGCGGATCGCGGACAGCTTCGAGTACGGCGGGAAGGCGAATCGGGCGAACCCGACGCCGTTCCGGCGCCAGATGACCACCTATCGAACCTATGCCGCGCAGACCGCGCCCCATTTCGCGGAAGCATTCGCTGCGTTCATGAAGGGGAACAAGGACCCGAAAGTGACGCTCGATTTCGCGTTCCCGGCGGGAAATGCGAACCCGCCCACGGATCTGGACAAGGTGGCGAAAGGCGAGTTGCTGCCCGATGCGGCGATGGAGGACGCCAGCCGGCTGGCGGTCTCCTCGGCGGTGGTGCGGGCCGCGTGCGCGGCCGCGGGCGCGCCGGAGGACAAGGCCAAGGCCGAAGCGGTGTTCGCCAGGCAGCCGGCGGAGGTCCCGCGCGAAACCTTCCTGCTTGCGATGGCGAACGCGCTCTACGACCAGTCGCAGCTTTACTCGCGCGAAAAGCTGGACCAGCCGCCGCGCATGCAGGTCTTCATCAGCCAGGCGCAGGACACGCTGAAGCAGTTGCCCGAATCGAAGGACACGAAGGCGCTGGCCGAGAAAATTCAGAAGGCGCTGAAGCCGGAGAAGTCCAGGAAATAGGGCGGCCGGCCGGGTTTCTGTTCGATGCGCGGGAGCGCTGAAGGCGAGGCGCAATCGGCGAGCGGTGTGACCGAATAGTAATTAAGGTTGTAGCGCCAGCCGCGGTTGATGTCGCCGATGCAGGCGGTTCCGCGGTGGGCGGCGATCTCGCGCCAGAGGAGGCGGGCGGAAGCGGCACGGTCGAGCGCGGGGAAGACCGCGATCTGGAGCCACACGACGGAAGCGAGGACGCCCGAGGCGACCGCGGCTGCGGCGGCCGTCCTGCGGCCGGATCGCGCGACGACAAACACCGCCGCGGCGAGGACGCCCGTGGCGAAAGCCGCAGCCCAGGGAATCGCGGGGGTTTCCGTATGTGTGATGCCGCGCAGCATCGCCTGGGGCAGAATCGCCGCGCCGGTTGGAATGAAGACGAGCAGCGCGGCGGAGGCTCCGAGCAGCGGCGCCGCGAGCCTGGATTCGGCCAGCGCCGTGCCGAGCAGAGCAGCCAGCGCGGGCACCAGCGGCAGCAGGTAGCCGGGCAGCTTGTTCTCGGCTGCCGAGAAGAACACGAAGCCGAACACGACCAGCGCGGCCAGGAAGCGGCGGCGCGGGTCCTTCCATTCGCCCTTCCTGAACAGCGCCGCGACCAGCGGCGTCCACGGGAACAAGCCGGCGAGCAGCACCGGGATATAAAACCAGACGGGCTGCACGTGCTGGAGTGTGTCGCTCGCGAAGCGCTCGAAGTGGTGCTTGAGGAAGAAGTCCTGTAGGAAGGCGGCGCCGTTCCGCGCGGTGACCAGCGCGTACCACGGCACGGCCACGACGGCGAATGCGGCCAGAGGCGCCGGGCGCAGGAGGTCGCGCAGGCGCTTGCGTCCGAACCAGAAGAGCGGCGCCGCGAGCACCAGCGGCACCAAGCCTTTCGCGAGCACCGCCGCGCCGAGCAGGGCGGCGGCAGGCGCGAGGCCGCGGCGTTCCCCGCGCTCGATCCACGGCAGGCACCGCAGCATGGATGCCGAGAAGGTGGCGGCGAGCGGAAGATCCGTGACGGCGGCGTGGCTGAAGGCGAGCCATCCGGCCGAGGTCGCCAGGATCGCGGTCGAAAGGAACGCGGCGCGCGCTCCGAATTCGCGCCGGAGCATCCGGAAGAAGAACAGCAGGAAAACGGCGCTCAGGAGCGCCACGGGCAGGCGCGGCGCGAGTTCGCTGTTCAGGCCGGCGCGGAAACCGGCGGCCGCCATCCAGTAGATCAGCGGCGGTTTTTCGAACCAGGCTTGGCCCCAGAGACGTGGCGTAATGAAGTCCGAGGAGCGCGCCATCTCGCGGCCGATCGCGGCGTAGCGCGGCTCGTCGGGGCCGATCAGCCCGACGCCGTCCAGCCGGAAAAAGAACAGCAGATAGAGCGCGGCGACGGCGGCGGCGAGCATCAGGGCGCGGCGAAACACTTTTTCAGTATAAGGGTGAGCAAACCCTGGGCAGGGAGGTTACTATTCCGTAATAATAGAGCAGGGCTGGCCACTTATGAAGATCGAATTCGATTACACAAACCTGCTTGCCGAGATGGTCGGCGAGGAGCATGGTCTCAGCCGTTCGGAGATCAAGGAGCAGTCGGATCATGCGCTACAGGCGCTCAATGGTTTCAAGAAGCTGAGCGAGAGCGGGGAGCAGGGCTTTGCGCACCTGCCGTTCCAGGCGCAGGTGGCGAAGGATATCCTGGGCTTCGCGCGCGAGCTTCAGGGCGACTTCGATACGGTGTGCGTGGTGGGGATCGGCGGGAGCGCGCTGGGGGCGACGGCCGTCGACTGCGCGCTGCGCGGGCCGCACCCGGTGCAGCGGCCGTTCTCGAAGAAGAACCCGCGCATGATCGTGCTGGACAACGTGGATCCGTCGTTCGTCGAGGCGGCGCTGGACGTGATGGACCCGAAGCGGACCGTGGTGGTGGTGACGGCGAAATCGGGCTCGACGGCCGAGACCGCGGCGACGTTCCTGATGGTGCGCGAGTGGATGACCAGAAAGCTGGGGAGCAAGGCGGCGCGGCGCATCGCGGCAGTGACAACGGAAGGGCGGGGGGATCTGGACGCGCTGGCGAAGGAGGAAGGCTATCGCGAGTTCGCGATTCCGGAAAACGTCGGCGGCCGGTTCAGCGTGCTCTCGCCGGTCGGCATGCTGCCGGCGGCGCTGGTGGGCATCGATATTCGCAGGATTTTCCGGGGCGCGGCGGCGATCACGCACGATTGCTGGCAGCGGAACGTGAAGAAGAATACGGCGCTCCGGGCTGCGCTTGCGTATTACCTGATGATGACCAACAAGCAGAAGGCGATCCAGGTCGTGTTTCCGTATTCGAACCGGTTGTGGGCCGCGGCGATGTGGTTCCGGCAGCTTTGGGCGGAATCGCTGGGCAAAGCCAGGAACCGGGAAGGCGAAGAAGTCCATGCCGGGCAGACGCCGGTCGCGGCGCTGGGCGCCACGGACCAGCATTCGCAGGTACAGCTTTATATAGAAGGTCCGAACGATAAGGTATTCACGTTCTGGGCGCTGGGCAAATATCCGGTGCAGGGCAAGATTCCAAAGAAGCGGACGGGGCTGGAGGCTTTCGACTACCTGGCCGGGCAGACCCTGGAAAAGCTGATCGAAACGGAGCGGCGCTCGACGGCGGCGGCGCTGGCGGAGGCGAAACGGCCGAATGCGACGTTCACGCTGGAGCGGCTCGACGAGGAGCACCTGGGCGGGTTCCTGCAGTTGCTCGAATTCGAGACGGCGTTTGTGGGCGAGCTGTTAAACATTAACGCCTTCGACCAGGAAGGCGTGGAGTTGGGCAAGCGGTTCACCTACGGGCTGATGGGGCGCAGCGGGTTCGAGGATTATCGCGAGCGGTTCGAGACCTACGAAAAAGCGCGGGCGAAGGTGTAGAAGCACGTTTCGGCGTAACTTCACGCTGCGTATTTTCGCTCAGTATTCGATTTTCAGAGTTCCGCGTCTGATTGTCGTGGTTGTTGATTAGGTTAGAGAGAGTTGGCCCGGCGGCGTCGCGCAGCGATGTTGCGGTTTGCAACAAAGAACCGCTTCTTGCAGCGCGATTTCACCCAATTCCGAGCTGTTTTCTGAAGAATAACCCCTTTCAGGTCTACAACTTCAGTTTGGCACGACATATGCACCCTTTGAGATGGATTCATAGGCGATGGAAGCGAATACATCTCCGGCAGGCGGGCGGGCGGTAATCGAGGCCGCTGCACTGGCGGGTCTGATTGCCGCGCTGGCGCGGCGGGGATATTGTGTGATCGGGCCGGTGGTGCGGGACGGCGCGATCGTTTACGACGAGATCGGTCGGTTGGAGGACCTGCCGCTCGGGTGGGGGGACGAGCAGGAATCGGGGCATTACAGGCTGAGAAAGCGCGGCGACGGCGCCGTGTTCGGATACACGGTGGGCCCGCAGAGCCTGAAGAAATACCTGCATCCCGCGGATATGCAGATGATCGAGTTCGCGGTGGACGGGCAGGGCTTCCGGCCGATGCAGAAGCCTGCGGAGGCGCCGAAGTACGCGTTTATAGGAGTGCGTGCGTGCGAGCTGGCTGCGATCCGGGCGCACGACCGTGTGTTGTTGAGCGGCAAGTATATCGAGCCGGGATATCGTGCGCGGCGCAGCCAGATGCTGATCGTCGCGGTGAACTGCACGGAGCCGGGCGGCACGTGCTTTTGCGCGTCGATGGGCACGGGCCCGCGGGTGGAAGCGGATTTCGACATCCGGTTGACGGAGTTGACGGGCGGAGGGCGGCACGTGTTCGTCGCCGAGGCGGGCACCGGGACGGGGGCGCAGATTCTGGCGGAGTTGAACGCGCGCGAGGCGGCGCCTGCGGAATTGAAGGCGGCCGAGTCGGCGGTTGCGGCGGCTGCGGGAAAGATGGGCCGGACGCTCGATCGCGAGGGCGTGCGCGAGCTGCTTTACGAGAACTTCGACCACCCGCGCTGGGAGCGGACGGCGGAGCGGTGCATGGCGTGCGCGAATTGCACGATGTCCTGCCCGACCTGCTTCTGCACGACGGTCGAAGACACAAGCGACGTGGCGGGCGGGCGCGCGGAGCGCCGGCGCAAGTGGGATTCCTGTTTCACGGAGAGTTTTTCCTACATCCACGGGGGCAGCGTGCGGGCGTCGTTGAAATCGCGCTACCGCCAGTGGCTGACGCACAAGCTGGCGGCGTGGGTGGATCAGTTCGGAAGCAGCGGCTGCGTGGGCTGCGGCCGCTGCATCACCTGGTGCCCGGGAAGGATCGACATCACCGAGGAAGTGAAAGCGATTCGGAGTCTCGAGGTTGCGAGTTAGGAGGAGAAGCGCGGGATGGAGACGAAAGCGTTGATCGAAGCGTTGCGCGGGAGCCAGTTTTTGGAAGGGCTGAAGCAGAACCACATCCAGAAGATCGCGGAGATGGCGATGGAGGTGCAATTCTCGCGCGACCAGATCATCTTCCGCGAAGGCGACGAATGCGGCCTGTTCTACCTGCTGCTTTCGGGCAAGGTGGCGCTGGAGATCTCGGCGCCGGGGCGGATTGTGCGGGTGCAGACGGTCGGGGAAGGCGATGAGCTGGGGTGGTCGTCGCTGCTGGCCGGGGACGGGAAGCAGTTCCAGGCTCGCTCGCTCGAGCCGGTGCGCGCGCTGGTGTTCGACGGAACGCGCCTCCGGCAAGCCTGCGAGGAGGATCCGGCATTCGGGTACAACCTGATGCTGCGGATCGTGAAAGTGGTATCGCGGCGGCTGCAGGCGACGCGCCTCCAGTTGCTCGATCTCTATGCGCCGCGCGGGGTGAAATTGGTATGAGCGCAATTCCGGTTGCGGCGCCTGCGCTGCCGCCGCAGATGATCGCGGCGCGGGTGGCGGGCATCGCGCAGGAGACCTCCGACACGTACACGCTGACGCTGGAGGCGGCCGGAGAAGGGCCGGCGCTGCCGGCGTTTCAGCCGGGGCAGTTCAGCATGCTGTACGTGTGCGGGGTGGGAGAGATGCCGATCTCGATCAGCGGGGGATCGGTGGAAGGCGGGCGGCACGTATACACGGTGCGCTCGGTGGGAAAAGCGACGCACGCGCTGGTGCATTCGGCGAAGGGCGCGATGGTGGGCGTGCGCGGGCCGTTCGGGACGGCATGGCCGCTCGAGGAAGCGCGCGGGAAGGACGTGATCGTCGCGGCGGGCGGCATCGGGCTTGCGCCGTTGCGGGGCGCGATCGAGCAGATCCTTCACAATCGCAGCGATTACGGCCACCTGGTGGTGCTGTACGGCGCGCGGAGCCCGCGGGACCTGCTGTATCGCAAGCAACTGGCCGAGTGGGGGCGCAAGAAGAAAGTTGAAGTGCTGGTAACCGTGGATTACGCGGGCGAGAAGTGGCGCGGCAACGTCGGCGTGGTGACGACGCTGTTCCGGTACGTGCGGCTGAATCCGGAGGGCACGGTCGCGATGATCTGCGGGCCGGAGATCATGATGCGGTACGTGGTTCGGGAACTGGCGCGGCGGGCGGTGCCGGACGAGGCGATTTACCTTTCGATGGAGCGGAACATGAAGTGCGCGCTGGGCTTCTGCGGGCATTGCCAGCTTGGGCCGTACTTCGTCTGCAAGGATGGGCCGGTGTTCCCGTATACGGCCATGCGGCCGTGGCTGGATAAGCACGAGGCGTGAGGCGGGCAATGACAGTGAAATCGAAGCGGAAGCCGAGAGTCGCGATCTTCAAATTCGCCTCGTGCGACGGCTGCCAGTTGAGCCTGCTCGATGCCGAAGACGAGTTGCTGGCGGTGGCGGGCGCGATCGAGATCGCCTATTTTCCCGAAGCGTCGCGGAGGATGCTGAAAGGCCCGTACGACATTGCGCTGGTGGAAGGCTCGATCACGACGCACCACGACGCGGAGAGGATCCACCAGATCCGGCGGCAGTCAAAGGCGCTGATCACGATCGGGGCGTGCGCGACGGCGGGCGGCATCCAGGCGCTGAGGAACTGGGCGGCTACCGAGGATTACGTGCGGACCGTGTACGCGCGGCCGGAGTTCATCCAGACGCTGCAGATGAGCGCGCCGGTGGCCGGGCACGTCGCGGTGGATTTCGAGTTGCGCGGCTGCCCCATCAACAAGGCCCACCTGGTGGAGCTGATCTCGGCGACGCTGGCGGGGCGCAGCCCGAATATTCCGACGTACAGCGTGTGCCTGGAGTGCAAGCGGCGCGGGAACGTGTGCGTGGCGGTTGCGCAGGGCACGCCGTGCATGGGGCCGGTGACGCAGGCCGGCTGCGGCGCGCTGTGCCCGCGGTACAACCGCGGCTGCTTCGGCTGTTACGGGCCGATGGAGAGCGCGAACACGGACGCGCTGACGAAGCAGTTCCGCATTCTGGGGCAAACCGACGATGAGATCGCGCGCGCGTTCCGGACGTACAACGCCTGGTCCTGGCAATTTCGCCGGGCGGGTGAGGAGGCCGAAAGGGCGTGAAATATTGCCCCAAAAGCGCGAAAACCGGGAATGAGTATACTGTCACCGGTTTTTCCCTGAAGCAGATATATTCCCACTTACTTACGAGGAAACTTCGATGAAGAAATTGAAGGGATTCGGCGGCGACTCCGCCCAGGATTTACTCAGGCCCCGGCAGCATCCGCTGGATGTTTTCTTTGAGCCGGAATCGGTAGCGCTGATCGGCGCGACGGAAAACCCGGGCAGCGTCGGACGGACTGTGCTGTGGAACCTGATCAGCACGCCGTTCGGCGGTACGGTTTATCCTGTGAACCCGAAGCGGCCGAGCGTGCTCGGCATCAAGGCATATCCGAACGTCGGGTCGATCCCGGAAACGGTGGATCTGGCGGTGATCACGACGCCCGCGCCGACGGTGCCGGGCCTGATCCGCGAATGCGCCGCGGCAGGCATCCGCGCCGCGGTGGTGATATCGGCGGGCTTCAAGGAACTCGGGCCGGAGGGACTGGCGCTCGAGAACCAGGTGGTCGAGGAAGCGCGGAAAGGCAAGATGCGCATCATCGGCCCGAACTGCCTGGGCGTGATGAGCCCTCTGAGCGGGTTGAATGCGACGTTCGCGCGCGGCATGGCGCTGCCGGGCAACGTGGGGTTCATCAGCCAGAGCGGCGCCCTGTGCACGGCGGTTTTGGACTGGAGCTTGCGCGAGCAGGTGGGTTTCAGCGCGTTCATCTCGATCGGTTCGATGTCGGACGTAGGCTGGGGCGATCTGATCGATTACCTGGGCAACGATCCGCGGACGCGGAGCATTCTGCTGTACATGGAAACGATCGGCGACGCGCGGTCGTTCCTCTCGGCGGCGCGCGAAGTGGCGTTGTCGAAGCCGATCATCTGCATCAAGCCGGGGCGGACGGAAGCGGCGGCGAAGGCGGCGGCCTCGCATACGGGCTCGCTGACGGGCTCCGACGAGGTGCTCGAAGCGGCGTTCCGGCGCAGCGGCGTGCTGCGCGTGAACAATATCGCCGACCTGTTCAACCTCTCTGAAGTGCTCGCGAAGCAGCCGCGTCCGGCGGGGCCGAAGCTGGCGATCGTGACGAACGCGGGGGGGCCGGCGGTGCTGGCGACCGACGCGCTGGTGACGAGCGGCGGCGAGGTCTCGGACATTTCGCCGGAGACGATGGAGGAGCTGAACAAGATCCTGCCGGCGGCGTGGAGCCATAACAACCCGATCGACATTCTCGGAGACGCGGCTCCGGAGCGGTATGCAAAGGCGCTCGAGATCGTAGCGAAGGACCCGAACGCGGACGGCATGCTGGTGATTCTGACGCCGCAGGCGATGACGGACCCGACCTCGACGGCCGAACAGTTGAAGCCGTACGCCAAGATCGAAGGCAAGCCGGTGATCGCGAGTTGGATGGGCGGGACGGAGGTGGCCGCGGGCGAGGAGATCCTGAACCGCGCGGGCATCCCGACCTTCGCGTATCCGGACACGGCCGCGCGGGCGTTCTATTACATGTGGCGCTATGCGTACAACCTGAAGGGGCTGTACGAGACGCCGGAGTTGAAGCCGACCGAGGAAGCCGAGGCGGATCGGCATCGGGCGGAGGACATCATCGAGGGAGTGCGCAAATCGGGGCGCACCGTCCTGACCGAGTTCGAATCGAAGAAGCTGCTGGCGACCTATGGAATCCCGACGGTGGACACGCGGATTGCGCAGACGGAAGCCGAGGCGGCGAAGCTGGCGGGCGAGATCGGCTATCCGGTGGTGCTGAAGCTGTACTCGGAAACGATCTCGCACAAGACGGACGTCGGCGGCGTGCAGCTCAATCTGCGCGACGAGCAGGCCGTGCGGAACGCGTGGAAAGCGATCGAGAAGTCGGTCGCGGAGAAGGCGGGGGCCGAGCACTTCCAGGGCGTGACCGTGCAGCCGATGATCAAGCTGGACGGGTACGAAATCATCCTGGGCAGCAGCGTGGACCCGCAGTTCGGGCCGGTGCTGTTGTTCGGCATGGGCGGGCAGCTCGTGGAGGTGTTCAAGGACCGGGCGCTGGCGCTGCCGCCGCTGAACACGACGCTGGCACGGCGGATGATGGAGCAGACCAAGATCTACAAGGCGCTGAAGGGCGTGCGCGGGCGGAAGCCGGTGGACCTGGCGGCTCTCGAGCAGCTCATGGTGCGCTTCAGCCAGCTCGTGGTGGAGCAGCCGTGGATCAAGGAAATCGACATCAACCCGCTGCTGGCCTCGCCGGAGCGGCTGCTGGCGCTCGATGCGCGCGTGGTGGTGCACGGCGTGGATGTGAAGAAGGACAAGCTGCCGAGGCTGGCGATCCGGCCGTACCCGACCAGGTACATCGGCACCTGGAGGATGAAGGACGGCACGGAAGTCGTGATTCGTCCGATCCGGCCGGAAGACGAGCCGCTGCTGGTGAGGTTCCACGAGACCCTGTCGGAGCGGTCGGTCTACCAGCGCTACCTGCACATGCTGCAACTGAGCCAGCGCGTGGCGCACGAGCGGCTGACGCGGATCTGCTTCATCGACTACGACCGCGAGATGGCGCTGGTGGCGGAGCACAAGGATCCGAAGACGGGCGAGCGGCGGATTATCGCAGTGACGCGCATCAAGAAGGTGCACGGGACCGAGGACGCCGAGTTCGCCGAAATTATCAGCGACGAGTACCAGGGCCGCGGGCTGGGCACGGAACTGCTGAAGCGGATGCTCGATGTGGCGCGCGACGAGAAGGTGGGCCGGGTGATCGGCGATATCCTGCCGGAGAACCTCGTCATGCAGCGGATCTGCGAGAAGCTGGGCTTCCAGGTGAAGCGCTCGATCGAGGACCCGGTGGTAAAGGTCGAGCTGGAGCTGGGAGTGCCGGCGTAAGAGGCGTAAACGACAGGCGGAAACCGGCGCTGCGCCAGCCGCCGGTTTCCGCACGGAACAAGGGAAGATGAGTACGCGAACGATCAAGGTGGACTACCTGGCCCGGGTGGAGGGCGAGGGGGCGCTCGAGGTGAAGCTTCGGGGCGACCGCGTCCAGGATGTCAAGCTGAAGATATTCGAGCCGCCGCGATTGTTCGAAGGATTTCTGAAAGGGCGCGATTTCCGGGAAGCGCCGGACATCACGGCGCGGATCTGCGGGATTTGTCCGATCGCATACCAGATGAGCGCCGCGCACGCGCTGGAGCGGGTGGTGGGAGTGAAGGTCGATCCGGCGGTTCGCATGCTGCGGCGGCTGTTTTATTGCGGCGAGTGGATCGAGAGCCACGCGCTGCACATTTACATGCTGCACGCGCCGGATTTCCTGGGCTACCAGGACGCGATCGAGATGGCGCGGGACCACAAGGCGGCGGTCGAGCAGGCGCTGCGGCTGAAGAAGATCGGCAACGCGCTGGTGGCGCTGCTGGGCGGGCGCGAGATTCACCCGATCTCGGCGTGTGTCGGCGGATTCTACCGCGTGCCCACGAAAAAAGAGCTGCAAGCGATCGAAGGCGAGATGAAATGGGCGCTCGACGCGTCGATCCAGACGGCGCGGTTCGTAGCCGAGTTCGATTTTCCGGATTTCGAGCAGGAGTACGAGTTCGTTTCGCTGTCGCACTCGAACGAGTATCCGCTGAACGAGGGGCGGCTGGTGTCGAATAAAGGGCTCGACATCGATGTCGCCGAGTACGAGGAGTATTTCGCCGAGCAGCATGTGAAGTACTCGAACGCGCTGCAGTCGCAGATACGGAAGCGCGGGGCCTATCTGGTGGGGCCGCTGGCGCGGTTCAATCTGAATTTCGAGAAGCTGCCGGATGCGGCGCGGCGCACGGCGGCGTACTGCCAGTTGAAGCCGCCGGTGCTGAATCCGTTCCGGAGCATCGTGGTGCGCGCCATCGAGCTGGTGTTCGCGTGCGAGGAAGCGCTGCGGATTATCCGCGAGTACGAGCCGCCGGCTGCGCCGAGAGTCGAGGTCAGGCCGCGGGCGGGCACGGGCGCGGCGATCACGGAGGCTCCGCGCGGCAGCCTGTATCACCGGTATCAGATCGACGCGGACGGGAAGATCATCTCGGCGCGCATCGTGCCGCCGACGTCGCAGAACCAGAAGCGGATCGAGGAAGACCTGTGGCACTTCGTGCCGCAGATCGCGACGAAGCCGGTGGAAGAGGTGACGCTGCGCTGCGAGCAGGCGATCCGGAACTACGATCCGTGCATTTCCTGCGCGACGCACTTCCTCAAGCTGAACGTCGTCCGCGAGTAGCGCCGTGCGGTGGCTGATTATCGGTTGCGGGAACGACGGGCGCGGCGACGATGCGGCGGGCGTGCTGGCGGTGAGGCGGCTCAGGGAACTCGGCGTCGAGGCGCGCGAGCACTCCGGCGAGGCGCTGGCGCTGATTGACGCGTGGTCCTGCGCGGAGCGGGTAATCCTGATCGATGCGGTGGTGACGGGCGCGGAGCCGGGCACGATTTCGGAGTGGGATGCGGCGACCGCGCCGGTGGTGCGGGACGCGTTCCGCACGTCGAGCCACTCGTTCGGAGTCGCGGAGGCGGTGGAACTGGCGCGCGCGCTCGACCGGCTGCCGCCTTCGCTCACGATTTACGGAATCGAGGCGCGCTCGTTCGGGGCGGGCGAGGTGGCGTCGGTGCAAGTAGCAAGCGCGGCGGAGGCGCTGGCGGATAGAATTGCGAAGGAGATCGGGGAATGCACGAATCGGGACTGATCGAAGATCTGATCCGGAAGATCGAGGCGGCGGCGCGCGCGAATCATGGGACGAAGGTGACGGCGGTGGACCTGACGATCGGCGCCTTCGCGTCGATCGAACCCGACCATCTGCGGGAGCACTTCGAAGTGGCGTCGGTGGGCACGATGGCGGAGGGTGCGGAGCTGCGGATCCAGGTATCGGAAGATCCGCTGGGGCCCGACCCGCAGCACATCACGCTGCAGTCTGTTGAAATCGAAACATGAACACCGAGGAACCCGCCCGGGAACGTTTACGCGTGGCGCTGTACGGCGCCGTACAGGGCGTGGGGTTCCGTCCGTTCGTGTACCGGTTGGCGACCGAGCTGGGATTGACGGGAACGGTCCTGAACTCGAGCGCGGGGCTGGTGGTGGAGGTGGAGGGCGCGCGCGATGCGTTGGAGCGGTTCGAGCGGCGCCTGATGGAGCAGCGGCCGGCGGCTTCGGTGGTGCTCGCGAAGGAGACGAGCCGGCTGGCGCCCGCCGGATTTACGCGGTTCGAGATCCTGGCGAGCGACGGCGGCGCGGAGAAGACCGCGAGCGTGCTGCCGGACCTGGCGACGTGCCCGAAGTGCCTGGCCGAGCTTTTCGACAACGATAACCGGCGGTACGCGTATCCGTTCACGAACTGCACGGAGTGCGGGCCGCGGTACTCGATCATCCTGGACATCCCCTACGACCGCCCGCGCACCACCATGCGCGCTTTCACGCTTTGCCCGGCGTGCCGGCGCGAGTACACGAATCCGGCGGACCGGCGCTTTCACGCGCAGCCGAATGCGTGCCCGGAGTGCGGGCCGCGGCTTTCGATGGAGATTGGAGAAGCGGCGGACGCGATCGGGCAGGGCTGCATCGTAGCGCTGAAGGGGATCGGCGGCTTCCAATTGCTTGTGGACGCGCGGAACGAGGCGGCGGTGGCGCGGTTGCGGCGCGCGAAGCATCGAGAGGAAAAGCCGTTCGCGCTGATGATGCCGTCGATGGAGGAAGTGCGGCGGTATTGCGAGGTGTCCGAGGAGGAGGCGGCGGTGATGCGGTCGGCGGCTGCGCCGATCGTGCTGCTGCGGCCGAAGCCGGGCGGGGATCTGGCGCCGAACGTGGCGCACAACTCGCCCTACCTCGGGGTGATGCTGCCGTATTCGCCGTTGCACCATCTGCTGATGCGGGAGTGGCCGCATGCGGTGGTGGCCACGAGCGGGAACCGCAGCGACGAGCCGATCGCGATTGAAAATGACGAGGCGCGGCGGCGGCTGGACGGGATTGCCGATGTGTTCCTGATGCACGACCGGCCGATCGCGCGGCCGGTGGACGATTCGGTGGTGCGCGTGACGCGCGGGCGGGAGAACGTGATGCGGCGGGCGCGGGGCTATGCTCCGCTGCCGGTGCGCGTCGGGCGGGCGCTGCCGCCGGTGCTTGCCGTGGGCGGCCATTTGAAGAACACGGTCGCGATCGCGGTGGGGCGGAACGTGTTCGTGAGCCAGCACGTGGGCGATCTGGAGACGCTCGAAGCGCGGCGGGCATTCGAGAACGCGATTGACGATTTGTGCCGTCTGTACCGGTTCCGGCCGGAGTTGGTGATCTGCGACCTGCACCCGGATTATTTCTCGAGCCAGTGGGCGGCGGCTTCTGGGCTGCCGGTGCGGCGCGTGCAGCATCACCAGGCGCACGCGGCTTCGTGCGCGGCGGAGAACGGCGTTGCGGAACCGTATCTGGGCGTGGCGTGGGACGGCACGGGGTATGGCCTCGACGGCACGATCTGGGGCGGCGAGTTCTTCCTGGTCGAGGGCGGGCGGATGGAGCGCGTGGCGCACCTGCGGCCGTTCCGGCTGCCGGGCGGCGAGGCGGCGATTCGCGAAGGCTGGCGCTCGGCGGCGAGCCTGCTTTGGGAACTGGGCGGCGCGGGGGCGATTGCGGACCGGCCCGTGATCGCGAAGATGCTCGAACGAGGCGTGAATGCGCCGGTGGCGACGAGTGCCGGGCGGCTGTTCGATGCCGTGTCGGCGCTGGCGGGCGTGGCCCAGGAGAGCCGCTTCGAAGGGCAGGCGGCGATGCTGCTCGAGCGCGCGATTGATGGATTCGTGACGGACGAGGCGTATCCGCTGAGTGGCGGCGACTGGCGGCCGCTGATCGAAGCCGTGCTGGCGGATAGGAAGGCGGGAGTCGCGGCGGGCTGCATTGCGGCGCGGTTCCATAACGCGCTGGTGAACTGGATTGCCGAGGTGGCGGAAGGCTCGGGCGTGAAGCGCGTGGCAATGAGCGGCGGCGTGTTCCAGAATGGGTACCTGGCGGAGCGCGCGGCGGCGGTGCTCGAGGCGCGCGGGTTTTCGGTGTACACTCATCAGCGCGTGCCGGCAAACGACGGAGGCATCGCGCTGGGGCAGGCGGTTCTGGCGGAAGAGTGAGGCAGGCGAAAGCGCCCGCCCCACCAAGGCTTGGAGCGTGAACTATGTGCCTGGCGGTTCCGGGAAAGATTGAAGCCATCATGGACGACGGCGCTGACGAGTTGCGCCGCGCGAAGGTGGATTTCGGCGGTGTGAAGAAGGAAGTGTCGCTCGCGTTCACGCCGGAGGCGCGGCTCGGAGACTACGTTCTGGTGCATGTCGGCTTCGCGCTGAGCGTCGTGGACGAGCAGGAGGCACAGAAGATCTTCGAGAGCCTGAAGGAAATGGCCGAGCTCGAGGATGCGGAGGCGTCTTGAAGTTCCTCGACGAGTATCGGGATCGTGCGGCGGTGGAGCGGCTCTCGCGCGCGATCCGGCGCGCGGTGACGCGACCGTGGACCATCATGGAGATCTGCGGCGGGCAGACGCATACGATCCTGAAGAGCGGCCTCGAGGATCTGCTGCCGCGGGAAATCACGCTGGTGCACGGGCCGGGATGCCCGGTGTGCGTGACGCCGGTGGAGCTCATCGATAAGGCCGTCGCGATCGCGGCGCGGCCCGAGGCGATGATGTGCTCGTTCGGGGATATGCTGCGCGTGCCGGGATCGCAAAGCAGCCTGTTCGACGCGAAGGCGCGGGGCGGGGATGTGCGCATCGTGTATTCGCCGATGGATGCGGTGAAGCTGGCGCGCATGAATCCGGAGCGGCAGGTGGTGTTCTTCGCGGTGGGGTTCGAGACGACGGCTCCGGCGAACGCGATGGCGGTGTGGCAGGCCGCGCGGGAAGGGCTCGCGAATTTTTCGGTGCTGGTGGCGCATGTGCTGGTGCCGCCGGCGATTGAAGCGATTCTCAGCGCGGAGAACTGCCGCGTTCAGGCGTTCCTGGCGCCGGGTCACGTTTGCGCGGTGGTGGGGTTCAAGGATTACGAGCCGCTGGCGGCGCGGTACCGCGTGCCGATCGTGGTGACGGGGTTCGAGCCGGTCGATTTGCTGGAAGGCGTGTGGATGGCCGCGCAGCAGTTGGAGGCGGGCCGGGCGGAGGTCGAGAATCAGTACAGCCGCGCGGTGGCGAGGGAAGGGAACCGGCCGGCGCAGAAGATTGTGGCCGAGGTGTTCGAGGTGGGGCCGCGGCAGTGGCGCGGGATCGGGGAGATTCCGTCGAGCGGTCTGCGGCTGCGCGGACCGTACCGGCAATTCGATGCGGCGGAGCGGTTCGAGATGGCTGCGCCGGGCGCGCGGGAGTCGGCGGACTGCATCAGCGGGCTGGTGCTGCAGGGTTTGAAGAAGCCGTACGAGTGCCGGGTGTTCGGCACGGGCTGCACGCCGGAGCGGCCGCTGGGCGCGCCGATGGTTTCCTCCGAGGGCGCCTGCGCCGCGTATTATCTGTACGGGAGGCATAAGGCCCGATGAAGGAATTCACGCTGACGTGCCCGGCGCCGCTTGCGGCCGAGGACCGGATCCTGCTGGCGCATGGCGGCGGCGGGAAGCTGACGAACCAGTTGATCGAGCGCGTGTTTCTGCCGGCGTTTTCGAACCCGGCGCTCGAGGCGCGGCATGACGGCGCGGTGGTGCGCGCGGGCGGCGAGCGGCTGGCGTTCACGACGGATTCCTACGTGGTTCGGCCGCTGTTTTTTCCGGGCGGGAACATCGGCGACCTGGCGGTGAACGGCACGGTGAACGATCTGGCGATGTGCGGCGCCCGGCCGCGGTATCTGAGCACCGGCTTCATCCTGGAGGAAGGGCTGCCGTTTGAGACGCTGCGGGCGATCGTGGAATCGATGCGCGAGGCGGCCGCGGCGGCGGGCGTGGAGCTGGTGACGGGCGACACGAAGGTGGTGGACAAGGGCAAGGGCGACGGCGTGTTTATCAACACGGCGGGAATCGGCGTGTTCGAGCACGACGTGGAGATCGGGCCGCACAAGGTGACGCCGGGCGACGCGGTGATTGTGAGCGGCGATTTGGGCGCGCACGGGGTGGCGATTCTGTCGGTGCGCGAGGGCCTGGAGTTCGAGGCGCCGATCGTGAGCGACACCGCGCCGCTGTGGGCGCCTGTGGAGGCGCTGCTGGCGGCGGGCGTCGAGGTGCACTGCCTGCGCGACGCGACGCGCGGCGGGCTGGCATCGGCGTTGAACGAGATCGCGTCGGCGCGGGGCGTGGGTGTGCGGATTCGCGAGGCGGACATCCCGGTGGAAGAAGCGGTGCGGGGCGCCTGCGAGATCCTGGGCCTGGATCCGTTGTACGTGGCGAATGAGGGCCGGTTCGCGGCGTTCGTGCCGGCGGCGCAGGCAGCCCAGGCGCTCGATGTGCTGCGGGCGGTGGCGGTGTCCAGGCGAGCCGCGATCGCGGGCGAGGTTGTCGAGGACGGGCCGGGCGTGGTGGTGATGGAGAGCCGGATCGGCGGGAACCGCGTGGTGGATATGCTGAGCGGGGAGCAGTTGCCGCGGATCTGCTAGCGGCAATCGCCGGCGGCGGGCTCGACGATAGCGGCCATCGAGCATTTCGATTCCGGCATGCGCCAGTCCGGGCCGTAGCCTTTGATCTGGTCGCGGGCGAACTCGGCGGCGGGAAGGTCGCAGGTCAGGACGACGGTGCGGCCGGTGGTGTCCACCTCGACGGCGTGGCGGAAGGCCTCGGATTCCGGTAAAAGGAACAGGTGCTGCAGCATCTCGATGACGTAGTCGTAGGTGTGGACGTTATCATCGAGCAACACAACGTTGTACAGGGGGGCGAGCTGGTCGCGATCCAAGACTTCGGAATGGGGTGCGATTTCCGTAGCGGGCATCCAGGCTCCTTCATAAATCGTATAGCAGGAGCGGGTGCGTTTTCAGGCGGAGGCGAAAAACGGGTGGAAAATGTCCGAAAACGCTGGGGTCAGGTATAATAATGTTTGGGGGCGTCACGGATTCGACGGGATCGAATCTGAGGTGCAGAGGCGTGCCGGGTTCCGAGCTCCCGTAAAACGATCGGAAACCAACAACTGCCAATACGCAGTTTGCTTACGCTGCCTAATTAATTAGGCGGCCGCTCCAGCCGGTGGGCTCGCACGCCGGTGAGTGAGCGTCATTTTGCGAGATAGGCGCAAGGCTTCGGTCCGGAGCCCAGGCCGAGATCAATCGGGCTAGGTCGCAGTCGCTCTTGCCGGTTCCGACGGCGGCGGCCGAAAAAACCGAATCGGCTACGCACGTAGGCTCCCACAGCAGACCTTCTCGGACGCGGGTTCGACTCCCGCCGCCTCCACCAATTCCCCCCGTAGACAACTCGCAAACTGGCTTGGGATTCGTCTCGTACGGATCGTAAAAGTAGAACGGTTCCAGGGTCCAACCCCGCGCGTCGTAAGAGTTCTGGAGAGCCGCCAACTGCGAAGGCGTGAGCCTCCTGGTGAGCGTCCACTTCTTGCGGCTGGTCGCTGCCTGTACCGTCCGCTGCGATTCCCCGCGCCGGTACTCGTTATCAATTTACCGTTTGCCATTCAATGCGAGGCGATATACATTATGAAGACGTGATTCGCTCGTTCCGGTCGAAAGACACGGAGAAGCTGTTTCGGCGCGAACAGACGCGAAAATACGCCGGTTTTGAAAACGTGGCCAAGCGAAAGCTAGATCATCTGAACGCTGTCGCTTCGCTGTCAGATCTCGCAGCGATTCCGGGAAACCATTTCGAGCCTCTGTCTGGCGACCGTCTGGAGCAGTACAGCATCCGGATCAACGACCGCTGGCGCATCTGCTTCGAGTGGAAGAACCCAGATGCCTACTCGGTCGAGATCGTGGACTGCCATTGAGGAAACCATGTCGAAAAAATCTCGAAAGCTCCCACCTATTCATCCGGGCGAAACGTTGCGCGAGGACTTCTTGAAGCCTCTCGGACTCAGCGCGAATCGCCTTGCGATGGAGCTCCATGTCCCGGTGACCAGGATCAACGACATCACGCATTGCCGGCGGTCCATTTCGGCGGACACCGCCCTGCGTTTGGCGCGCTATTTCGGCACGAGCCCCCAGTTCTGGATCAATCTGCAGGCCAACTACGATCTCGAAGTGGCGATGGACGCATCAGCCGCGCTCGTCGAGAGTCAGGTGAAGCCACGCCGGACCGCCTGATCGACTCGAACGAACCCGCGGGTATGCCGATGCCCGCTGCGTAGACCACGCTAGGCCGTAAGCAGTCCCGGACTCAACTGCAGGCTGGTCAACTGAGGAATCGGAGATTCGCGCCTCATCTGTTAAAATCTATTCAGGCGTGAGAGCCGGATGTCCTCAGGTTGAGACTCTGGAGGGGATTCCATGAAGCACGTGTTGCTTTTGGTCGCCTCGATTCTTCCCGCTGGAGCCGCTCAGGTCCTGGTGCCTGCGGGAACCCTTATCCACTGCACGATGAGCGAACCGGCGTTCTCGTCCGCCACTGCGCAGCTCGGCGATCCGACGCTCTGTGAGGTGCGTCCGTTCCGCCGGCCGGGGCAGATGATGGTGGGGCGGGGATACCAGCTCGCCGGACGATTGACTGAATTCCGCGATCCCGGCCATTTCGTAGGAAAAGGCTGGATGAAGATCGAATTCGACCGGATGTTGAACGCCGATACGGAGATTCCGATCGACGCAAAGGTGGTGGCCGTCAGAGGATATACCGTGGACGCGGAGGGCAGAATCAAAGGCCACGGGCATCCCAAGCGGGACGCGGTGGGATGGTTCTTTCCGTTCCTGTGGCCGGTGAAGATCGCTACGCTTCCCGCGCGCGGTCCGCGGCCGGTGATGAAAGGGGAGATGCAGCTCACCCTGCGTCTGATGGACGACATCGAACTGCCCGTTCAGGGCGCGAAGCAGGTGGCGGCGGCGGGCAGCCCGCCGGCTTTCGTGCCGTCGGAGGAATCCGCGCCACCCTCTCCTGGATGGAAGAAATTTGGCGCAAAACCGGTAGAGTGGAAGCAATACGGATCAAAATGATGACGGCAGCGGGGCGGGGTGAACCCGTGTTCCGCCAGCCGGCACGCCGGTCAAGCGCCTGGCGTTAAGGGTCAGGGGCACTCGAAATCATTCAACCAAGTGGGCGGGGAGATCTCTGTGCCTACACGGGCAAGAGCAGCAGCACGGAGATACCGAAGTAGGCGGCGAGGGCAGCGAGATCCGTGAGGGCCAGCGTGACCGGACCGGAGGCGATGCGCGGGTCCAGCTTCCAGCGATGAAGCAGGCGCGGGATGAGAAAGCCGAACGCCGCGCCGGTGATACCCGCACAGGCGATGCCGGCGGCGACGGCTCCGGCGACGCGAACGTCGTGCAGCCAGGCGAAGCCGATCAGGGCCATGATGGCGCCGCTCGAAAGGCCGAGGAGCAGCCCGACGCGCAGTTCGCGGAGGACGCCGCCCGCGGGCGGCAGGCTGGGGACGCCGAGCTGGACGCGGCTGAGGCTGAGGGTCAGGCTTTGCATGGCGACGCTCTCGGCGATGGTGAGAATGAGCGGGACGAAGAAGGCGAGAGCGATGACGAGGCGGAGGAGGCCGTCGAAGGCTTGGGAGAGAAAGGCTGCGGCAATGCCGCTCGAGAGATTGAACAGGAGCCAGGGAAAGCGCCTGCCGAGGATCCAGGCGGAGCTGCGATTGCGTTCCTCCTCGATATGAATGCCGGCGAGCTGAAAGATCTCGTCGGCGGTTCTGCGGCGCTCGAGATCGAGCAGGTTGCCGGTGAAGGCGGATACGTCGAGGACGCCGGTGAGGCGGTGTTCGGCATCGACCACGGGCACGGCGAGGAGGCGCCGTTCGGCGATGAGCTGGAGGGCATTGCCGAACGGTTCGGATTCGCGGACGGAAACCACCGGACGCAGCATGATGGCGGAGATGCTGCGGGAGGGATCCGAGAGGATCAGGCGCCGGGTGGGGACGACGCCGGTGAGGTGGCCGGCATCGTCGGTGACATAGAAGTAGATAATCCGCTCGCCGATGCGCTCGCGGCGCAGGCGGGAGAGGGCCTCGGAAGTGGTTTCGGTTTCGAAGAGGCGAACGAAATCGGGGCGCGCCAGTTCGCGGACCGGTTGTTTGAGGTCGGGGATGCTGAGACGGTCTTTCATCCGGACCGGGTTCAGAAGCCTTCCCACACGAAAGCCGGGAATTGACGGAGAGTGTGGAAACCGACGCGTTCGTAGAGGCGAACGGCCTGTTCGTTGGCGGTGGTTACGGTAAGGCTGGCCTTGCGGGCGCCGGAGGCGGCCAGCGACTGCAGGGAATGGCGGAGAAGCTCGTAACCCACGCCCTTTCCCTTAAGGGCGGGGCTGACGCAGATCTGGGTGATGTGGCCGACGCCGGGGGCGACCATGCTGGTGAGCGAGAGGCCGCAGAGGCGGCCCGTATCGGCATGGGCGGCGGCCCAGGAGGCAGGCGGGAAGAAGGTTCCGCATCCGGGGTACTGGACGATGTTGAAGAGGAAGCGGCGTGCGCCGGCGGGGGAGCGGTACTGATCGTTGATCTCGCTGTCGATGTGGCCGCGGTAAGCGGAGGCGATGAGCTGGGCGCTTTCCTCCTGGCGGCGTTCGCTCCAGCGGTCGAACAGAATGCCGGGGACGAGCTTGGGCGTGAGGGCGCGGGCCTCCCGGAGATCCGCAGCCATGAAGTTGCGGAGGTATGTGTGCGCGTGAGGGAAGCCGGGCAGGAGGCGCGCGCGGAGGGAGTCAACGAGCATGAGCTGGGATTCGATGCGGCGGACGCGGCGAGTGCGCATGAGGTGATCGACGACGGCCGCCAGCAGGCGGTGTTCGTTATCGGCCGTGCGGTGGCGCGCGCGGACAAAAAGGTCGCCGACGAGCCCTTTATGATCCTCGGAAACGAAGTAGCAATAGCCGGCGAGGCGTTCGCCGATCAGGAGGGCGTAGCCGCTGAGGGCACGAACGTCGACGAAGCGGCGGACGAGGTCGGCCGAGGGCCGGAAATCCCAGTCCAGGGCATCGCGCCAGGCGGCGACCTCTTCCTCGAGCAGGGGATCGAGATCCGTGGCCCGGACTTGCCAGAGATCGACGAGCTCGGGAAGACGTACATCCGGCACGGCGGCCATGACCGCATTATAAAGGAGGGCGGGGCAGGAGGGGGGAAAGGGGGGTGGAGGCGGGATATTTCATTTTCGAGAAATTTTCGTGTGGAGATGTTGCGCGCGGGAGATTCGTCTGTTACTCTCGTAAAGGCGCTGACGAAAACGGCCCAGCCGGAAAGAAGAAAGCAGCGAAAAGTTGCAGCGGCGGGTTGGATTCGGTAAAGTAGTTCAAGCGCTTAAGATCGCGCCTGCGGGCGCCCGGGAGAGGCAGTCAGGGACTGAGCTCGGACGGGAGCCGGCGGGGAGGGAAGCCGAACAAAATGCAGCAAAAAGTTGCAACGGCCGACCGGATGCGATAGAGTGAATGAGCGGTGCCAGTCTGAGAGAGTTCAAAAGCTGACCTCGACAGGCGCTGAGAGAGACGGCGGGGCCGAAAAAGAGAGCAGCCAAGGGTTGCAAACGGCAGGCCGGATCTGGTAGGTTAGAAAAAGCGCCGAAAACGCTCAGAAAGCAGAGAGCCTCGGGAGACGGCTTGCGCCGGATGCGAACGAGGTGATAAAATGAGTGGCAACGGCGTGAAAGAGTGCCTGACGCGGTGACGCGCCGGGGGGCAGCAAAGCCTTCCAAAAGCTCTTAACGGTTTTTCGCAAGTTATCGGCCGCACAATTTAAGGCTCGACGAGATGAGCTAGGTCGCGTGCGGTCGCAACGGGTTTGAGGCCTGCAGCAAGGCGGACTTCGAAAGATCTCTGTCGGGCTGCAAAGATCTTTGAAAATCTGGTTGGACGCAATTCTGGAACTCGAAAATTCCGAGTAACAGATCGAAGCGATTGATAACTCGATGAGATCAAACGAGAGTTTGATCCCGGCTCAGAATCAACGCTGGCGGCGCGCCTAACACATGCAAGTCGAGCGAGAAAGGGGAGCAATCCCTGAGTAAAGCGGCGTACGGGTGAGTAACACGTGGGTTACCTACCCTCTGGTGGGGAATAACCCTGGGAAACCGGGGCTAATACCGCATAATTCCGAGAGGAAAAAGCCGAAAGGCGCCGGAGGAGGGGCCCGCGGCCGATTAGCTAGTTGGTGAGGTAACGGCTCACCAAGGCCGAGATCGGTAGCCGGCCTGAGAGGGCACACGGCCACACTGGCACTGAAACACGGGCCAGACTCCTACGGGAGGCAGCAGTGGGGAATCTTGCACAATGGGGGAAACCCTGATGCAGCGACGCCGCGTGAGCGATGAAGCCCTTCGGGG
>Ga0078972_1001528_pt1 | contig 31934 bp, 27 predicted proteins | sample YelNatPaOPGAMG01_FD_67568 | JGI IMG/M metagenome (GOLD analysis project Ga0078972, IMG submission 67568) | Hot spring thermophilic microbial communities from Obsidian Pool, Yellowstone National Park, USA - OP-RAMG-01 (SPADES assembly) (version 2) | ecosystem: Environmental > Aquatic > Thermal...
TCAACAATTATATGAACCGAATCCTTTACAAGTAAATCTACCTGATATCTTACCGATCTTCCCTTTATAATCCCTTCTTTATCCTCAATATAATATTCCTCAACATCGGCACCAAAATTTTCCTTCAAAATCTTCCTCATCCCTGCCCTAAATGCTCTCTCAGCATCTATTCCCCACCTTGAACCAACTCCAGAAATTGCATTATGAAAATCCTCTCTCATTCCTCTCAATTGCTCATTCATTTCCTCAAATCTTTTGTTAAACCTTTCGTTCATCTCAGCAAATCTTCTATCGGACCTTTCATTCATTTCCTCAAACCTTTTATCCATTTCCTCAAATCTTTTATTCATTTCCTCAAATCTTTTATTAAACCTTTCGTTCATCTCAGCAAATCTTCTATCGGACCTTTCATTCATCTCCTCAAACCTTTCATTCATCTCCTCAAACCTTTTATTAAACCTTTCGTTCATTTCCGCAAATCTTCTATCAAACCTTTCATTCATTTCCTCAAACCTTTTATTTATATCCTCAAACATCCTGTTGGTTTCCTTTCTTAAATTCTTTAACTCTTCCAAAATAGCAATAATTTCATCTCTTCTAACAAGGTCGAGACCTATTAGATTTCCTATCTTTACTCTTAAATCAGGTCTAAAATTCAAAATAACAGGAATTCTCTTCTCTATAATTTCCACAATTTCTTCATCGGATATTTTCATTTTTTTCTCCTTGTATTTTCTATGATATGTTTAAAAAATCCTTCTTTGTTTATTATAATAACACAAAATAAAATTTTCAAAATCCTTTGTAACTTCTCAAAAAGTTCGGGCAAAATAGCCTTAATAGGATGGTTTCGGCTCCGCCCAACCACCGCAAATATATACCTTGCAATATTATATTCTTTACACTAATTCCCGTCAAGCATTTACGCACAAATCATCGTGGATGATGATTAAAAAGGGTCTAAAAATCTTATGATGTATTAGCTAATATTTCTTGAGATTTGAATCGGATGAGAGAAGGAAGAGGCGGGATTATGAATTGGTCGATGATTCGATCCTGAAGATACCTCCAAAAGGATACCCTAAGCTTCCTGCAAGTTTTTTTCAAACTGATAAAAGTATCCCGGCACCGCCTCCCGTCATCACTACGGCTTGAACCGCTAATTTTTCGCCTTTTTACATATTCTCTTATGTCTCTTTCGCTCTCATTATTATGAAGAGGAATTTCCGGACGCTCCAAAACCATCAAAAGCTCTGCCTTATTTCTATATAGCCGCTTTAGTATCCGATTTAAAGTTGCATAGCAATTCTAAAGTCGTAAAAATTTCATCAAAGCGTTGTTCTAACTCAACTTTCTTTCCCTCACTGGGAGCTTCCTTATATGCTTTCAAGTCATTGTATAACTCCCATATACGAACACGAATTCCCTCAATTGCTTGATGTTGCTCTTCATTGAAGCTAACAAGATTATTAATTGAACGATCAGCATGAAACCAGCATAACGCATGCCTTAACAGATTAAACTGCCCTGCATCATCACTTACAATTACCATCTCTGGATTTAGCCCATGTTCCAGAACGCTTCCTAAAAGTGCTCCTTCCGTCGCAATCCTAACATGCCTTTCTTCACTAATGCCCACTTTCTTTAAGGTCTCTTTCCACTCAGATTCGTTATCCCACCTATTCGGCTCCAGAGATTTAAGACGCTCCAATAACTCCGTGGGCATTTTTTGACCCTCAATATACTCGAATGCTTCCTGATTCAAAACATAATCTTCATGCTCACCACGCAAAATCTTTAAAAAATTCACACGACTCTTACTGTCCGTGCTCCTAAACCACGCAAAAAACTCATTACCAATGTGCGTGCAGTAGCCATTATTGCCCTGATGCCGAGCACCAGTATCGTCTACATTTATATACCTCGATATCCCTAACCCAGCTCGTAAAATCTCTTCCTTCTCCCTGTGAAATCGCTCCTTCCCTTCCATAAGAATCCTATTAATCTGCCCCGCTGATATATCTATTCCAAACTCCCTAAGCTCCTCCAAAAGCAATGGTTGTGTTACATGTGCATGATAATACTGATAAAGACAAAAACTTATCAAACCAGGACCAAAATGCCCTTTAACCTCTCCCGGGAGCTTTCCAACAAGATATTCTCCTTTTGGACTCTCCCATCTCTCCAATCGATAAAGCGTGTTTAAAGGACCGATTTTAAGGTCTTGCACCACCTAATCCTGATACCCTTTGAACTTGCTCCCCTCCTGAATATGCTCCGGTGGAATAACCCTCTCTTTATGGATCTCAAGCCCAGCAGTTTTACTCCTCTTGATAGACCCAGGGCGTTTCCCATCCTCCAAACAACTTCCCTCCTCTTTATCTCTTTGCCGCTCCTTCTCCAAATTGGAAGGCTTTATCCGTGGTCTCGGCTTTCCTCCTTTCAATCTCAAAACCTCATCCCGCAATGCCTCAATTATCTCCGATTGAATCTGTATGATTTCCAAAAGTTTAACAACCAGAGGTGTTCTTTCCTCTTCAGGTATATCCGGTATCTTTGGAATTGACAGCATAAAGCAACTACTACCATAATTCTCCTTTCTTTCTCAAATTTTTGATAAACTTTTTTATTTAAAATCTTCCCTTTTATTTTTGCATTTACTATTATTTAAATAATAGATGCTACCCTAACTTATTGAGAAGTTGCCTATTTTGTGCTAAATATACTTTCAATAATATGGTGAGGTTCTTAATTTGCCTATTTCGATGGGCAAAGTAAGATATGTTCTCGAATTCCCGAGAAATCTCATTTGAACTTCACGGATTCAGGATATAATAAAAAGGGAAATAAGAATGAAATATAAAAAACTTCTTTTTTTAATTTTTTACTTCACAGTTATAACTTCAACTGCCTGTTCTCTTAAAACAACAGGACAGAATAAAATTCCTTTAGATACAGATTTAGAAGATAATGTTGCCGATACTGAATTCTCAGCACAATGCCCTCCAGGAGGAAAACTTTGCGATGGACAATTTCTCGTAATATGCGGAGAAGATGGACTTGAAGTGGATAGAATAGTATGCAACTATGGATGTAATGAAACAAGGCATGAATGCAACGAATGCAATCCATCTTCTTTCGAATGTGTTGGAAATAACCTGGTGGAATGCAATAGCGAAGGACAGGTAATCAGTCAAACGAACTGCGAACCTAAAGTTTGCAAAAATAGTAAATGCAGTCCATGTGTCCCGGGAACGAAGGAATGCATTGGAAGAATTCTCATAGATTGTGACAATGATGGAAATGCGCATTCAACTGATTGTGGAGAAAATGAGTGCAACACAGATAGAATGGAATGTAATGCTTGCTTCCCTGATTCAAAATGGTGTAATGAGTCAATTCTTACTAAATGTAAAAGTGATGGTTCGGGAGTAGAAACAGAAACCAACTGTGAGTTTGGTTGTAATGCAAGCCTGCTTACATGCAATGTCTGTGTTCCTGATAGGGCAAGGTGCAACGGGGATAATCTCGAAACATGCAATGCAGATGGCACTGGGTGGACTTCAACAAATTGTCCTTTCGGTTGTGATTCAGAAATATCGCAGTGTAAAATTTGTGAGCCTTATTCAACACGATGTTCAGGTTCCAATCTTGAATCGTGTAATCCTCAGGGAATGGGGTGGGATTCTGAAAATTGCCCCTACGGATGTAACTCCGAACAGAATCAATGTAATGTATGCGTTCCAAATTCCTCATGGTGTGATTTGTCAAACTTATATACCTGTGATAGCACTGGTCTTACATTGACTTCACAGAATTGCGATTATGGTTGTAATGGGGCATTGAACCAATGTAATGTTTGCATTCCTAACTCAAAAAGATGCAATGGTTCAAACCTTGAAACATGCAGAAATGACGGCAGTGGATGGGATTTAACTCAAGCGTGTAGTTTTGGCTGCAACGATACTCGTCTTGAATGCTATACATGCTCGCCAGGCACAACGCAGTGTAATGGCTCCAATCTCGAATCATGTTCCGCAGACGGAATGACACTCACAACCACTGCTTGTGCTCTTGGATGCAATTCAGTTGCTTTGAGATGCAATTTCTTAAACCCTTCTAATATTAGCGATTCCATAAGAGATACCCCTTTGTTATGCCAGGGAACATCTGACCTTATTATTACTACAAATACAACCATTGATACAACAAATAGAACTATTAACCCTCCACCACCAGTTTCATTAGTACAAACCACAATCCCCCAGGGTGCAGGAGAACCTGAACTCTGGGTCTTAAGTTTTAGAAATATTACAATTGGGTCAGGTGCAGTTGTATTAGTTACAGGCTCAAGAGCATTGGTCATTCTTGCATGCAACGAAGCAAATATCATGGGGACAATCGATGTTTCTGCAAATGGAGTAACAGCCGGTCCTGGAGGCTACTCAGGTGGAACAGACAATCAAGATGGCTCTGGCTGTGGCCCTGGTTTGAAAGGGATTAGTTCAGGATCCTGGGCTGATAGTGGTGGAAGTGGAGGTGGGTTTAGTGGAAATGGGGGAAATGGGGGGCAGGCTCTCAGTGGGGCAAGCTGGACAGGAAGTCCATTAGGAGGGACTGCGTGTGGAACAGAGGAACTTATTCCACTTATAGGAGGAAGTGGTGGTGGGGGTGGGAGAAGAGATAACCATGGGGGAACAGGGGGAGGTGGAGGTGGAGCAATACAGATTTCCTGTGGTAATAGACTTATCATGAGTTCTGGTTCAATCATAAATGCTGGCGGCGGGGGTGGTGGTGGTGGAATAATGACAGGAAATTATGGTTCAGGAGGAGGAGGTGGTAGCGGTGGTGGAATTCTTCTTGAAGCACCACAAATAGAAATTCATGGGACTTTAGCATCTAATGGTGGAGGTGGTGGGGGTGGTGTGTGCATCTCATCAGCAGGAGGTGCCGGGGAAGATGGTGGTGCTAACACAAGTAGGGCAAATGGAGGAACAGGTGGTGGTTCGGGAGGTGGGGGTGGAACTGGAGGGGCTGGAGATACCCCAAATGGAGGCGCAGGTGTAGATTGCTCTCAGAACGGTTATAATGGTGGTGGAGGTGGTGGAAGTGCAGGAAGAATAAGGCTCAATACTTATCTCGATTCCAGTTTAACTATTGGCACTGATGCAGTTATTTCTCCATCGACTTCCTCAAATTCTTGCAACCGTTTCTGCACACACGGAGGAATTGGCGTCTGGTAATGTAAAAAATCAAAATCAGTGTTTTTCTTCTTGTTTCCTGCAAATACTTTTATTTCTTGACTACTTTTAACATTCCTGATTTAATTCTTTAATAATGACTGATGAAAACAAAATTACAAAGGCAAAAATAGCAGATGAAATTTATCACCGTATCGGAGGCATAAGCAGAAAGGAATCCTTCGACCTTATTGAAAAACTCCTCGAAATCATGAAAAAAACGATTTCAAAGGGAGAAAATATCAAAATTTCAAATTTTGGAACTTTTGTTGTTAAAGAAAAAAAAGAAAGAAAATTAAACAAATTGGGAACAAAAAACATTATTGTTTTACCTGGACATAAAATATTAAGGTTCAGGTCAAGCCATGAGTTAAAAGAAAAAATGAACATGGAAAATGGAAACGAAACCTAAACTTCCAGATAAACTTTACTTCAAAATCGGAGAAGTAAGTAAAATCCTTGGTGTTCATACCCATGTCCTCAGATACTGGGAAAGTGAATTTCCTTCAATAAAACCAACCAAATCAAAAAGCGGACAAAGAATATATAAAAGAAGTGATATTGAGGTTCTCTCCTTGATAAAAGACCTTCTCTACAGGCAAAAGTTTACAATAGAGGGAGCGAGAAAATATTTAAAAAACCTTGGTATAGAAAAATCTCTTGAAGAAAAAGAAAAACGGGACCAATCTGATATCAGAAAAGTTCTCGATGCAACTTCAATGCGTATTGAAAACTTAAAAAATATTCTCGACAGAATGGAAAAAAAACTCCTCTCCACTTCCTGAATGCCACAGCAGGAACCCATTTTCGCACCTCTTTGATTCTTTACAATTATAATGATGAAAAAAATGAAACAACCCTGTAAATTATTGAATCATGAAAGGCATAAAGAGCAGGGGTTGAAGAGGAAAAAACTTTCCAGATTCTGAATATATTGTAAATAACAGCACTTCCAACAATAATAAAAGAAATCGTTATAACAAGTTTATTTTCAAATACCCTTTTCCATGAAAAGAGCGCCCTGCCTTTTCTAAATAAACCGAACAAGGAGTTTACCATTTCAAGAAAAATAAAAATAAAAAATAGCGGCGAAAAAGGATTCATACTCAATCCTTTTAGGAAATAACCATGCGCTATGAAATGAACCCCTCTTGTCATTCCACATCCAGGACATGGAAGACCTGTAAGATTTCTAAATGGACATATAATTAGTTTAAACCCTCCATCCCCTTCAAGTAATTGTGGCTTATAAAGAAAAATAAAGATTAAAATTCCGGCACATAGAATCAATCTAACTAAATAACTATTCTCTGGTGTCTTGAAACTCTGCAAACTTCTGAACTCTTCAAGCGCTTTCACTTTTACTGTCCCTTTTTCAAATATTCTCGAATTTTACCGAGCCTTTCACTTATTGTCTTTTCATAACCGAGGTTAGACGGACTATAAAATATTTCTCCTTCAAGTTCGTCAGGCAAATAATTTTCAGGAACCCAGTGACCCACTTCATCATGAGGATAGCGGTACCCCTTTCCATACCCGAGTTCCTTCATAAGTGCTGTAACTGGATTGCGGAGGTGCATTGGAATCGAAACTGCTCCTTTTTCTTTTACAGCTTCTTTTGCTCTGTTTGTTGCCACTATTACAGAATTACTCTTTGGAGCAGTTGCAAGATAAAGTGCAGCCATTGCCATTGGGAGAATTCCTTCAGGTAAACCCACCTTTTCAAAAGCAATTGTTGCAGAAATAACTACTTCAAGTGCCCTTGGGTCAGCAAGTCCTACATCTTCTGCAGAAAATATGAGCATTCTTCTCAAAATATATAATGGATCTTCGCCAGATTCTATCATCCTTACCATATAATAAATAGATGCGTCCGGGTCCGAACCCCTCATACTTTTTATAAATGCACTAATCGTATTGAAATGCTCCTCTCCAGAACGGTCATAAAGAAAAATATTTTTCCCCAGCAACTTTTCTACATCCTCCACATTTACTCTAATAGAATCAGGGATTTCATGACCAATGGAAAACGATTCATCCCAGAATGCACCAACTGCACTTTTGAGTAACATTTCAAGAAGATTAATCCCCCGTCGTGCATCTCCATCCGCCGACTTTGCAATAGCGGAAATGATTTCATGACCTATTTCTACTTTTCTATGGCTTCTTTCCTCTATTCCTTTTAAAATTCTTCTCAATATTTTCTCGATATCTTCAACTGAAAGAGGCTTTAGAACAAAAACCCTGCACCTCGAAAGAAGAGGAGAATTCAAAGCAAAGGAAGGATTTTCTGTAGTTGCTCCTATCAAAATGATAGTCCCTTTTTCCACATGCGGAAGAAACGCATCCTGCTGGATTTTATTGAATCTGTGGATTTCATCTACAAAGAGAATCGTTCCTTTCCCCTGCCCTCGCTTTTGAGTTTCCGCCATTGCAACTATTTCTCTTACTTCTTTAACTCCACCCATTACCGCAGAAAAAGGAACAAAAGCATGACGGGTTTTTTTCGCAATCACTCCTGCCATAGTAGTTTTCCCCGAACCAGGAGGTCCCCATAAAATCATTGAAAATATTTCACCTTTCTCAATAGATTCCCGAAAAGGAGTTCCCCTGTCGAGAAGATGCCCCTGACCATAGATTTCCTCTAAATCCTGAGGCCTAAAAAGCTCGGCAAGAGGTACACCCTTACTATCAGATTCTCCTCGTTTTTCAAAAAGGTCTTTCATCATTCATTTTTTTGTAGGGGCTTGATTTATCAAGCCCAATTTTTTGAACCATGCCAATCATTTTATATGCCTTCCATTTATGAAGAGGTCAAGCATGCTTTAAGCATAATCGTAAAACGGGTTCCCCGTCCTGAATCATCAATTGGACTTATTAATTTTATAATTCCGCCATGACTCTCAACAATAGATTTTACAAGAGAAAGCCCGATGCCAGTACCTCTGCGGTGCTTTTTACGAGCATCTTTACCACGATAAAACCTCTCAAAGATGTGCTTTTGTTCACTCTTTGGAATTCCAGGTCCCCAATCGATAACACTTATAGCAACCATATCATCCATCTTACCAATTTCAACCACTACTTTATCAGTTCCTTCAGCATATTTTATTGCATTATCAAGAAGATTCATCACCATTAAAGTAATGGCATGAGGGTCATGCTTCACAGGAGGAATTCCCTCACCTACTTTCACTTCAATCTGTATGTTTTCCTGCTCAAATTTTGTCCTTGAGTTTTCTATTGCCTCAATCACTGAAGGAGTGACATCACCAACAATATGGTCATAAGACATCTTTCCCTTTTCACTTCTCGCAAAATCTAAAATTGTATCGAGGAGTGCTCCTAATCTTTCACCTTCTCTGGCTATTATCTGAATATATTTTTTTTCTTTTTCCGGTTCTTTTACTTTGCCAAGAGCGAGCATCTCATTATAAAGTTGAATAATTCCAAGAGGGGTCCTTAACTCGTGAGAAACATTCGTAATAAATTCTTCTTTGAGTACAGCGAGTCTTCGTTCCTGCTCCGCCATGTAAATTATCATCCCTATTGCTAGGAAAAGAACTCCAAAGGCTATCAAAACAGTGATGCTATCGTAAAGATGCTTTTTCCTGGAAGTTGCTTCAAAAAAGGATGCTTTTGTAGGGGCTATCTGAATTCGCCATTCATAAAGTGTAGATGGAATCTTCCATCCAACTATGAACTCCCCTGCTTCCTTTATCCTTGAGCCGTAAATGAGATTCCCCTCCGTATCAACCATATTGCAAATCTTATCAGGACCCAGATCGGAAAAAAGTTCAGGAAGAAAATCCGAGACTATCAAATCAAGATTATAGTTGAGACAAACCGTGTACCATTCCTCCTCATATTTTCTCGACTTATAAGAAATAAGATAATATTTTCCTTCATACTTGAAGTGATAATGGCGAAGAGTCTGTGTCCTCCCATTTTTAAGTTCAAGCTGCGGAACAACGACATCCTGAAACATACTTGAAAGTCTCTCAAAATCCCCATCTGTATAATCAGAAACACTGAAAATGACGGAACCATTTTCGTCTATTATGAAAACAGAATCGACTGCATGGCTTACACCGGAAAGGGCTGCCCATCTTTCACGCAAATCTTCCAAATTTTCCATATCTACAAGATTTAGAATAGCGTTATCGCTATCTATTATCTTCTGCTCTATCCTTTTTGCTTTTTCCCTTGCTACAAGGTAAGTCGAATCAACTATTGACCGTAATCCCCAGATATCAAAGTTGAATGTAGTCATAAAACTTGAATAACCTAAAAAGGCTACAGAACCAACAATTATTGGGATAAAAACAACATACATCCATCTTCGAGTCATATTTAAAAACTATTACTCCATACAATATTGTTTGTAAACTCTTATGAACATGATTTTACCTACTACAAAAGTTGAAAGCATCCTGAATTCCACTTGTCAGCCGTAGCATATCGTAAACCTCACTTTATAAGGGCAAACGGTCGTTCGCCCAACCAACTTCTTGAAACAAATCCAGAATTATTCCCATTGTACCTAAAGGAATTGGTACTTCTTAAGGGTAGAATCATAAAACCAGGCAACGACCAAAATATAGAACAAATTGTTCAATTTATCCTGCTATTGTCCTTAAATAAAGCCGTTTTTTTTAAAAAAATAATCAAGATAATTGACATTGGTGTCTAATATTTGTAATTACTCTTTATTCATTTCAATTATGGAGGTTTAAGCCATGTACATTGCAGGAATAGATATTGGAACACTTTATTTTAAAGCAGTAATAAGTGATATTTCTGGCAAAATATTAACTTCAAAATATATCCGTCATCACGGAACTCCATGGAAAGCTTTCAGACAATGGGCTAAAGAAATTGAACCGGAAACCAAATTTACATTAGGAATTTGCGGTGTTAAAGACGAAATTTTTCTCCAGCAGTCACTTGCTATGATTCTCGATGGTCCAAGATGTTTGCTCGAAGGAGCAAAAATTTCAGGTAATAGTGTAAATGCAATTCTGGATATTGGGGGGTCATCACTAAATCTCATTGAACTCAATTCAAAGGGGGAATTTGAATCTTATTCCACTAATTCTCTTTGTGCTGCAGGCACAGGCTCTTTTCTTGATGAGCAGGCTTATCGTCTCGGCATTGATTACAGTGATTTGAAGTCTTTCGAATATGTGGAATCTCCACCGACAATTGCCACAAGATGCGCTGTTTTTGCCAAAAGTGACCTTATCCACAGGCAACAGGAAGGTTTTAGCAAACCGCAGATGTGGTCAGGTTTGTGCAAGGGACTCTGTCAAACAATAATAAACACGCTTTATAAAGGAAGACCCGTTCGTGGAAATATTCTTGTGACAGGTGGAGTAAGCCAGAACTCGGAAGTTTTAAGATGGCTGAAATTCATTGCTCCTGAAGCAAATTTCCACTCTTTCCCATATTCCCACCTGCTTCAGGCACTTGGTGCAGGTTATCTCGCTTACAGACTTGGTTGCTCGATGGTTAAATTCAAAGAAATACTGGATTCACTAATGCCTCTCATTTCAAAGCACGAAGATAGCCAGAAGCGATACGATGTTAGCGATGAAATTGAACCTCTTGAATTAAAACTTTCCAGGCACCCAAGTTTTGATGTCGAAAAATCCTACCTCGATTCAAATAACACAGAGGTAAGAATCTCTTATTTGCCTGCAAAGGGTTCTTCTGTAAAGTGCTATCTTGGAATTGACATTGGTTCCACAAGTACAAAATGCGTTCTCATAGATGAGGAAGGAAAAGTTTTTATAGATTGCTATCGAAAAACACTTGCTGACCCAATTGGTGCAACGAGGTATCTTTTCGAAGCCATAGAAAAAATCCAGAATGAATACGGTATCGCAATTGATATAGCAGGATGTGGAACAACTGGAAGTGGAAGAAAAATGATAGGAATGATAGTCGGTGCCGACCTAATATTGAATGAAATTACTGCACATGTTAAGGGAGCTCTTTCCGTCGATCCTGAAACTGAAACGATATTTGAAATTGGAGGACAGGATTCGAAATTCATAAGGCTTCATAACGGACAGGCAGTTGATTCAAATATGAATTATATATGCGCTGCCGGAACAGGTTCATTCATAGAAGAACAGGCAAACAAGTTAGGTTATAAAATTTCAGAGATTGGTGACCTTGTAATGGGAATAAAGCCACCGCCTACTTCAGACCGTTGCACAGTTTTCATGGAACAGGACCTCAACTCCCTCCTGCGTCGAGGTTACCAGCCCACTGAAGCTCTGGCTGGTATAATGAGAAGCATAGTCAAAAATTACCTAAATAAAGTTGTTGGAAAAAGAAAATTCTCTACCAAAAAAATTGCTTTTATGGGAGCAACTGCACGCAATAAAGGGCTTGTAGCAGCATTTGAAAAGCATCTAAATGCCCCTATCGTTGTTTCACCATATTGCCATGTAATGGGTGCCTATGGAGTTGCAGTTAGTACAAAAGATAAAATAACAAAAAGCAATTCTAAAACTACATTCAAAGGAATCGGGATATTCAAAAGAAAAATAGAAATAAAGAAATCTAACTGTAAACTTTGCAATAATAATTGCACAATAACTCATGCAGTCATTGAAAACGAACCTTCCAGCCCATCATGGGGTTATCTTTGTGGACGAGAACCAGATGAAACAAAAGCAAGGATTATTAAAGAATATGATTTATTCCGGGTTCGTGAAAAACTTCTCAGAACCTGTGGAAAAGTAGACGGACTATCAGATGATTCGCCTAAAATAGTAATTCCAATGTGTCTTACTGCATATGCGTACCTTCCAATGTGGAGAAGATTTTTTGGTGAACTCGGTTTTCGAATAATTACAACTGGTAAAACAAGCGAAGAAATCAAAGATTCCGCATTGCAAATTGTGAATGCAGATTTCTGCTATCCCATTAAAGCTGCTTTTGGTCACACAAAAAAATCACTGGAACAGGAAGATGTTAAGTTTGTTTTCATTCCCCACATGATTGCAAATAAATTCAACGAATACACCACCGATGCACAATTCTGTCCGTGGGTTCAGGGGTTACCTTCAGCCATCAAAACTGCTTTAAGACAGCATGGTATTTCCGAAGAATCAATCGTTTCACCGGTTATTGACTTTCGAAGAAGTGAAAACAAAATAGTTTCATACCTTAGCAAAGCACTTTCTTCAAAGATTAAAGTCAGCAGAAAACAAATCCAGAATGCGTGGAGAAAAGCTATACAGAGCCAGTTAGAATTTGAATCCCTTTGCACAAAAGAAGCAGAATCCGTCCTTGAAAATCTGAGAATGTCCAAAAAGAAGGGACTTGTAATTGTAGGGCGTCCTTACAATGTAAACGACCCCGGTTTGAATGTGGACCTTCCAAAAAAATTATCCGAATATGGTTATACTGTAATTCCTATGGATTTCCTTCCATTCCGACCCGATATGCTTGGAGAAAGATTCCGCAATATGTACTGGAATTACGGGCAGAGAATACTAAGCGCTTTGAGACAGGTTGCAGGGTGTGAATATCTAAATGCAATTTATCTTAGCAATTTTTCCTGCGGTCCGGATTCATTCATACTCTCATATGCAGAAGAAGTAATGAAAGACAAACCAATGCTTATTCTCGAACTTGATGAACATGGAGCTGATGCAGGATACATAACAAGAATAGAAGCGTTTTTAGATGTCATAGAAAATCGCAGGGAAGCCAATACAGCACCTACATTCGAAATATTTTCTCCACCACAGGACTGGGAAAAGCGAAGGGTATGGATACCACCAATGCACGAACCGGGTTCAAAGTTTTTCGCTGCTGCTTTTAGAGGTTTTGGTTATAATGCACAGGCTCTCCCTGTAGAAAATATCACAGCACTTGAAGCAGGAAGGCGTCTTGTCCGGGGCTCCGAGTGCCTTCCAACCGCCGCCACATTAGGAATTTTAGCACAAATCCTCAAAGAAGAGGAAGCAGACCCGGAAAAAGAGGCATTGTTCATGCCCACCGCAGAAGGACCCTGCAGGTTCGGTCAATATGCCACATGCCACAGACTTGCACTCGAAAAAATGGGGTATGGCAAAATTGCCATTCTATCACCATCATCATACAACACTTATATGGGACTTCCAGATGAACTTCGCAGGCGCCTGTGGGATGTAATCCTTCTTGCGGATTTATTCAATAAAATAGGATGCAAGTTGAGACCATACGAAATCGAAAAAGGAAGTGTGGACAGAATGCTCAAAGAGCAGGAAAAGTTTATAATAAAAACATTCGAAGAAAACAGAAATCCTGTCCAGGCATTTAAAACTGTTATTGAATCAGCAAAGAAAATTCCGATAAGAAAAACAAAAAAACCTCTCGTTGGAATTGTAGGTGAAATCTATGTAAGGTGCGATCCCTTCTGCAACGGCTATGTTATTCGAGCAGTTGAAAAATATGGTGGAGAAGCATGGCTATCTCCAATAAGCGAGTGGATTCTTTATACATCGGAAACTGCTAAAAGAGGTGCTTTAAGCGGGACAACACTTAACATGTTCGGCTCACCTCTTGAATCAGCAAAACTATGGATAAAGGACAGGTTCCTTCACAGCGTGGAAAAAACCTACTATGAGATTGCAGGTGACCTGCTACATGACCGCCACGAACCACACATAAAGGAAATTCTCGAAGCAGGAGAAAAATACATCCCGATAGAGTTTGAAGGTGAAGCAATTCTTACAGTGGGAAGAGCAGTTAAATTTATTGAGCAGGGGGCTTCACTCGTTGTTAGTGCAAATCCCTTTGGTTGCATGCCCGGGACTATGGCTTCTGCAATATCAAGCGAAATATCGAGACAAACAGGTGTTCCCGTAGTCAACATGTTTTACGATGGAGAAGAATCCATCAACGAAAAACTCCAGAGTTTCCTGCTTAATATTGAAGAAAAAGAAACTTGCAAAATTGATTCAGACAGAGTCAGAAATCTACAATTCGAAATCGGTAATTAAATCAAAATAAACTTCATTTCTGTGCAGAATGAATTTTATTCCTGCATCTGTTTCAATCAGGGTAAATCCATCAAAAATCCACCATGGAAATGGGCAACTGTCATTCCCGTCCCCGTTTCCACGAGGATAAACTCCGCCGGGAATCCATGGCGGTTTATGTGTCATTTTCATAGTAAATTGTGTTTTTTTATGCAATTACGGGGTAAATTCTAATTCTACATCTGTCCAAAATAAATTTCAAAACTTTATCTGGGAACTTAACATTATTCTGGTAAGTTTCTCATCACTGGCTTCTTCGATTACATCAGGGGTTGATGGATTATCTTTAATATCCTGCCACTTAAGAAAACAACTTAGTGCAATAGAAAAGAAACTGGCAGGAGAGTAACTCATTCCTGTTATCACTTCGTAAAAAGTTTCCTCAGTCGCAATATCTTTATTCGGTTTCCAGTTGTTAAATTGTCCAAAAATCCCTATCTTCCATGGGCTCCTGATACTAAAATAAACGCCGTGCCCAATACCAAGGAAATCTTCTTCATCTTTAACCAGACGGGAAAATCTGATGAGAGTGTGGTACCCCACCATAAACCATTTATTACTGAATCCAACAAAAGGAGACAAAACCACAAACCTATCCACACTATCTTCAAAATCGAGAGTAATCTTAGCAGTTCCCCCAATTTGAAAATTTTCTAAAAAACGAGTAACAGGTTTGAGCGGAGAAAACATCATATATACCCAGAGTTCCTTTGCTGAATCTACATCGAGCGCATTTTTATAACCTGCACCATTTGCAACTCCAACCTTCAAACTACCAATACCATCAGGAATTTCAAAACCCAAATATGCTCCTAAATCTGCACTGCTCCATAATCCATTTTCCTCCCCTGCATTTTTTGCAACAAAACGGTATCCCCATAAATTATCAATGAATTCGTGCAGAGGAAACTCCAGAATTCCTGCTCTGATATTCAAACCCTGAGCAATCATAAAATCAATCCATGCATATTTGACAAAAAGTTGATAAGAATTCTCTCCCTGGACTTTATGAGTGTGCCCCTGATTTTCTGATGTTGTCTGCTCTTTCTCTGGACCTACATCTATTGTGAATCTTAACCTTAACCATGATGAGAGTGTAGACTTTAGTCCTGCATAAAACCTCCACAATTCAAATGAATTTTTTCGTGGCTCATTTTCACCTTCAGTTTCATCATTACCATCCTGAATTTCATACCAGTAACGAATGTAACCCAATCCTTCTATTGTAAGTTTTTCACTTTTAGTGAGTTCCTGCAGGCGATTTAAAATTTCCTTTTCCTTTTCCTCCGAACCATCGGAATATTTTTCAGCAGTTATTCCATAAGAAGAATAAAAAAACAGTACCATTATTATTGAGAAATAAATTCCAGTGATTTTTCTTCCCATATTTTTCTCCTTCATTTTATTTTGATGCTGTTTATACTACATTTGTAATACAATTGCAATACATTTTTAAAATTTTACCACCCTCCACTTTTTTAATGAATCCCCGTTTCTGTACCAAAGGACCGTTGCCCATTTTAACAAAACCCTTCTACAATGGTTCCTTCATTAGTCATTCTGGTCCCCATTTCCACGGAAATAAACTCAAGCGGGAAACCAGAACGGAAAGGCTACGCACATGTTGAAAAATACTGGATTCCTGCTTCCGCAGGAATGACCTTTAATATGCTATGGATTTATGCTGTAGGTTACCGTCGTAAAAACCCGGGCAGGAGAAGCCAATTTCGCGGTCATTTCGACTCCGCTCAATGACCATGGATAGTGGATTCCTGCTGTAGTTTACCCCTGCGTAAGCAGGGGCAGGAATGACATTCTATCTTCGTAAAAATGGAGGTGGGAATGACACATAGGACATATTACCCTACAAAATTTTGAAGGGTGGCAAAAAATTGCACATATTGCACAATAAATGTGCAGAATGATAATATCTTCTTCCATTCAAGATTAAAAAATCAGATGAGAAATCTCTTTCATTCCTCTGGCAAAAATTTTGCTTTTCCTTTTTATTTGAAAATATAAAAAACAAAGGAGTAATTAAAGTGAAAAAAGCCAATTTTATAGAAAAAATTAAAAGCAAAGTTTTTTATGTTCTTTTATCTACTTTATTTATAATTTTATTAATCCTATCATCCCTGCTAACTGCTTGTGGAACTGAAAAATTTCCAGGGTATGATTGTTATGGTTCAAGTTGCTATCCTTATGATTCCTCTTCTGATAGTCAAAATTCTGAACCAATTCCCAATCCTGTAACTGAAACAGATATTCAAGGCAGCGAATGTTCTGATGCATATTGCCATGGCGTTTGTTTATCTCTTGGACTTAGCGGAGGAAGTTGCGGACCCTATGGAAACTGCTTATGCGATGAAAATCCCTCTGACTCGGAAAGATGTGGAGATGGTATAGATAATAACGGTGATGGAAAAGTGGATGAAGGATGCCCTTGCAGCCCTGAAGGAAGTACAAAACCATGCTATTCTGGTCCACCTGAAACAAGAAGAGTTGGAAATTGCAAAGATGGAATTCAGAAATGTGAAGGGGATTTAGAATTTTTTACATGGGGAGACTGTTCAGGTGATACAACTCCTCAAAACGAAATATGCTCAAATAATTTAGACGATGATTGCGACTACTTGATGGATTGCAGTGACCCTGATTGTGCTTCGGATAGGAGTTGCATAAGATGCACTCCAGAAATTTGTAATGATGGCATAGATAATGATTGCGATTATCTTATTGATTGTAGTGATTCTGATTGCTTTAACTCGCCATTCTGTTGTGTTCCAACTGCCGAAATTTGCAATGATGGCAGGGATAATGATTGCGATTACTTCATTGATTGCAGTGACCCTGATTGCTTTAATTCACCATTCTGTTGTATCCCAACTGCCGAAATTTGCAATGATGGCAGGGATAATGATTGTGACTATTACATTGATTGCAGTGATTCCGATTGCTCCAATTCACCGTATTGCTGCACCCCAACTGCCGAAATCTGCAATGATGGCAGAGACAATGACTGTGATTATCTCATCGATTGCAGTGATTTTGATTGTTCTAACTCACCTTACTGCTGCGTGCCAACTGCTGAAATTTGCAATGATGGCAGGGATAATGACTGTGATTATCTCATAGATTGCAGTGATTCTGATTGTTCCAACTCACCTTACTGCTGTGTGCCAACCGCAGAAATCTGCAATGACGGGAGAGATAATGATTGTGATTACTTAATTGATTGCAGTGATTCTGATTGCTCCGGCTCACCTTACTGCTGTGTGCCAACCGCAGAAATCTGTAATGATGGCAGAGACAACGATTGCGATGGAATAATTGATTGTAATGATTCCGATTGTAGTTCACAGAGCATTTGTAACCCTTGTCAAAACGGCGGATGCGAATGTTGCGTTCCTGGAACATCGAGGTACTGCGATACTCCTTCATACTGTTCATGGGGGAGACAGGACTGCCAGCCAGACGGAAGATGGGGCTATTGCTATGAAGTTCCAGCCCCTTCGAGCTGTGGTGGATATTATTATGACACATCCTGCTGTATATCTATTGGAGCATGCTGTCAGGATTACCATGATACTAACGGGAATTGGAATCGAAATGAATCAGTTGGAAACTGCACTGGAATTGCTCGTCAGTGCACATAAAATCAATTTCACCACCTTTGTTTGCAGGAATAGGATTCATCTCTCCAATTTTTTAAATACATAAAATTTTATGTTTTGAGTAACGAAAGATTTGAACCGGGTTGCGGAATGTTTTGTTCAGATATTTTTGCACCATCCTTTTTATTCATGAGAAAATCATGAACAATTTTCATGTCTTCCCAGACAAATCTCTTCGCATCGGGGTTGCGTAAAAGATATGCTGGATGATATGTTAACATAACGGGAATTCCGCGGTATTCCATCCATTTTCCCCTGTTCTTCGAAATCGAAGGAATGTTTCCAATTAGTGATTGAGCAGCAGGCAATCCAAGAGCAACTATCACATGTGGCTTTACTATTTCAATTTGCTTTTCAAGGTAAGGTTTGCATGTTTCCATTTCCTGCCTTGTTGGAGTTCTGTTACCCGGAGGTCTGCATTTAACAGTGTTGATTATGTAAACATTTTCACGGGATAAACCCATTGCATTTATTATTTTTGTAAGAAGCTTTCCTGCTTTTCCTACAAAAGGAATACCCGTTGCGTCTTCTTCAGCTCCGGGTCCCTCCCCTACAAAACAGACTCTTGCGCATGGATGACCATCATGGAAAACTGTCTTTGTTCTTTGCTCGAATAAAATACATCTACGACATCTTTTCACTGCATCTTCTATCCTGCTGAGAGCTTCTTTTCTAATTTTTATTTCGTTCTCGTCAGTAGTAGAAAGGGAAGGTATTATTTCAGGAAGAACACTCCCCGCCCCTTTTTTACTCTTTTCTTCAGAAATCATTTTTTCAGGGTAAGTCATCACAGTATTTGAGGCATCTTGATTGGAAGCATAAGATTGTGAAGTCTTTCTAATTGGAATCCATTCTGTTCCAGCATCTCTTTCAACCTCAAGATATCCTATTATCGCTTCGATTATTTTTCTTTGCGAATCCAAATGATTAAAACCTGCTACAGAAGAAACAAATTTTTTTAATTCTCACCTGCCATCCCCTTTATTTCCATCCTTCACTTCTTTATCTTGAGATTCATTAACCGCCATCGTATCGTCTACATTAACGCCAGCAAAAGTTTTCAAATACATTTTTGCACTTCGATTGGAAGGGTCGATATTTAAAACCTCTTTCCATTGAGTTATTGCACCTTCTCTATCCCCTTCCTGAAATAACAGCAAACCGAGATGGATTCTTGCAGGAATGTATCCAGGGCTCGATTCAAATGCTTTTTTATAGCAGTTCTTTGCTTCTTCTTTTTCACCCCTCTCTCTCAAGAGATGACCAAGCTTGGTCCAGAGATCAGGAAATTTCGGACAGAGGTCGAGAGCCCTTTTATATTCCTTAATCGCCTCATCAGGTAATCCTGCTTCAATATAAGCAGATGCAAGGTCTGCATGCATATTGGCAATTTTCCCTTTGACAAACGGGTCAAGGGAATCTGGTTGTTTCTGCATCTGCTCCCTTGCAAAAGTTTGAAGTTTTTTCGCTTCCTCGTATTTCCCTATCTCCCCATAAGTTACCGACAATGCAAGAATTGCATCAGTGTAATTTGGATTAATCCTTACCGCCTTCTCGAAATAGACCTGCGCTCTTGCAAAATCTCCTTTGTCAAAATATATCTGACCTAATATGTGGTGGATATCGGCATATTTATCCCCTCCACTTTCAAGAACTTTCAGCAGGAGTGGGATAGCGCGGTCATATTCCTTGTTACTATAATATTCTTTTGCCTGAATTAAGATTTGTTTTGTATTTTCATCCATAGCTAAAAAAAATTTATACCTTTAAAGTTATTTTTTTACATTATTTTTTTCTGCTTCAACATATAATTTTGCCTGTTTAGCCTGATAAGACAATGGATATTTAGATATAAGATATGTAAAAGCCCATTGTGCTTGATCGCTTTTCTTCATTTTCAGATAACACTCCCCAAGAAGAAGAATAGCTGATGGAACAAGGTTAGATTCTTCAAGTTTCTCCATAACTTTCTTACACCTTGCTATAGCTCCATCATACTTTCCACGATCGAAATAATAACGGGCTATAGTTAATTCGTGTTTGACCAGTAAATCCAGACATTCTAAATAATGCTTCTTTGCATCTTCAAAATAAGGGCTTTGAGGAAAAAAATCAAGAAATTCCTTAAATTCCCTTGCAGCCTCTTTTGCAAAGGATAAATCCCTTTCGTAAACTCTTGGCAGGATAAAGAGGCTCCCCGGAATCCTTTTATAAGTTGACATTGCTCTTCTATACATTGAATACCCAACCTCCGGATGTGAAGGGTACCTCCTAACAAAATCTTTATACTTTTGACCTGCCTGTGCAAAATCTTCACTCTCAAAATCACAGTCTGCAAGTCTCAACTCAGCCAGTTGAGCATATCTTGAATATGGGTATTTTTCCTTCAGTTGCGTAAATATCTTTGATGCCTCCGTAACATTATGAGAATCGAGTTTTTGCATACCCTTTTTATAGAGCTCCTCAGCATTTTTAGCATAAGACAGCATATCTGCAGAAGAACTTGCCTTTTCTTTTGATGACTGCTCTGCACACCCTATAAGAACCACTGATAGAAAAAGAGTGCAAAAACATTTTTTAAAATTTTGAAACATGATCACTTTACATTTTAAACTCTCATTTTGAAATTCATTACTCTATCGCCAACCGTTGTCTGAACGGAGTCGAAATTTAACTCCGATAATCACCCCCTCATTTCGGTTTTATAATATTAAAATAACTACATTTCTATTTCATAACCTATACATAAGCAATAGTCAAACTTCAAAATATTTTCAATTATTTTTCCAATCAAACTTTCCAAATTTTAAACAAACTACTTGCCACACTTCATTTTTTTTTAATCTCTGTTTCTGGTCAAATAGTCGTTGCCAATTTTCCTAAAATCCATTGGCAATGTTCCATCCATCAGTCATTCTGGTCCCCGTTTTCACAGGGATAAACTCCGGCGGGAATCCAGAACAGAAGGACTACGCTCATGTTTACAAATAATGGATTCCTGCTGTAGTTTACCCCTGCGAAGGCAGGGGCAGGAATGACAGTTTACCCTCATGAAAACGGAGACAGGGATGGCACATTCACCTACAAAATTTTGAAGGGTGGCAAGAAACAAACTATGCTTGACTTTTACCTATCAAATGCCACTATTATAGTATTCATAAATAAAGTATCAATTACGATAACACCTATTGAATGAGAAGAAAATTAAACATAGCATGGATAATGGCAATAACAATACTATTAAATTTAAATTGCGGTAAAAAAGCATCGTTTCAAAAAAAACCCGACGGAAATGATAATAAAAATCAGATATCAGCTATCCGCAGCGATGGAGAAAATAAGCTTGAGCCTTTATCCCCTTCAATTACTGAAGAATTTGTTATTGACCCATTCTGCGGGATGAGACTCCGAAAAAAAGAAGCAACAGGACCCTTTGTATATAAAGGAAAATCTTATTATTTTTGTTCGAGAGATCACCTTGAAGCATTTAAACAGAACCCTGAAATTTATTTAACTGTTGACTCCGGAAGTTAAAATTTATATTAAAATATTAAAAATTCATCTTTCAGATAAATTACTCGGATGTTTATCAATTTGATAAACTCAGGGTTAGTGGGAAGAGGACAGAAAATAAGATAATTCTTCGTCCCAATAAAAAGTTAAAAGTAAATTTTATGATTTTCCCCTTTACTAAAAATTTTAGATTTTTTCTGCAAGTTCTAACATGATATGTTTAATCGGAGATTGGTAATATGAATAAACACGACATTGAATTAACCTGTATTCAATGCGGTCAGAAGTTTATATTCACAAAAGCAGAACAACAGCAATGGTCAAAACGAGGTTTTGTTCATTACCCAAAGCGATGCAAAAAGTGCAGAGAAGAAAGAAGGAAAAAGGCTCAGGAATATTATGGAATTTACAACGGTTCTTATATGAATGAATACAGGTCGCCAGCATTTAGAAATGAGCAGAAAAACTATCAATCAATTTACAGAAGTCCAATGGACAGCGCAAAAATTATTCATAAGGGCTATGAAATAATTTGTGCCAGATGTGGCCAGTCAGATGTAATTCCTTTCAAACCCCCTGCAGGAAGGCAGGTTTTCTGCCATGATTGTTATGAAGCGATAAAATTAGAGGAAAAATCAAAAAATAATGAAATAAAAGCTGGCACAGGAGAAGAAAACAGGATGGGTAATGGCATCGAAAATGAAAACTCAGAGCAGATGCCAACCGAAGATGAGGAATTATCCTTAAAGGAACAAGAAAGTCAGGAAAAAAACAGGTAAGGTAAATTAATACTTGATTAATATTGATACTCATGAATGAACTTTATGAAATTTTAAAATTAAGTAGTGAAAAGATAGAGGAGCTCATTAAAAAAGGTGAAAATTGTGACACTTATTATTCTGCTCTGGTCATAAAAAAGTTTATGGAGAAGTATCATATCAAAAACCAAGATGCTGTAATAAATGAGTTTACAATTTTCAAAAAAAACCAGAGCAAGCTTTTAGATTTAAGCGAAGAAGAAGAAAAGTTTTTATTTGACTTTTTGGAAACAATCAGAAATACAGATAACTCAACAAAAGAGGATGGAAAATGAACGAGGTTTATCAGTTCCTGTACAAAGGCGGACCTGTTATGATTCCGATAATGCTTCTTTCGGTTATTGCTCTCGCAATCTTTCTCGAAAGAATGTGGACGCTTCGAAGGTCAACAATTGCCCCCGAAGATATAGTTGAAAAAGTCATAGGCCTCCTTAAGGCAGGTAAAAATGAGGAAGCAATTTTCTTTTGTCAGGCAAATCCCTCCCCCCTTTCAAAAGTTCTTCTTACTATAATAGGAAATGAAAGCGCATCTCCTGAAGAAATTCTCGAATTAGCAGAAGAAACAGGAAAACGAGAAGCAGGTTCTATAGGAAAATACATAGAAGCACTTGGAACAATAGCCACAGTTGAACCTCTACTGGGACTCCTCGGAACTGTTACAGGATTGATTCGAGCATTCCAGCAAGTTGTGTATTATGCGGGGGAGGGAGCGGTTGACCCGGGGAGACTTGCAAGCGGTATCTGGGAGGCACTTATCACTACAGCTGCTGGATTAATAATAGGAATCCCATGTTATATAGGATATAAATACATCGCATCCAGAGCAGATTTTCTCGTATCCAAAATTGAAGAAGGGGGGACAACAGTCTTTCACTTTATCAAATATCGTAACAGAGAGATTCCATTAAATAATTTATCGAATAAAAATATTCCCGAAAATACAAGCGGTAATAATCAATGAATTTCAGGAAAAAAGGAACATTCAAAAGTAAATCGCAGGAAACTATAAACATGACTCCCATTGTCGATATAGTGTTCCAGCTTCTCATTTTTTTCCTGCTAACTGCTACCTATGTAAAAAATCCAAACTTTGATGTAAATTTGCCAGAGGCATCGAGCAAACTTACTTCTAATACGAAAGAAGACATCAGAGTGGTAATTTTGAAAGATGGGACATTAAAATTTAACGGCAGTATAATCAATGAAAACCAGCTAAAAGAAATACTTCGAGAAAAATTCAAAACCAATCCATCTTCCGTAGTATTGATTCAAGCTGATACAGATACGAAGCACGGAAAAGTGGTTGAAATTATGGACATTGCTAAAAATGCTGGCTTCTCAAGATTGGGAATAGCAGTTGAAATAAAAAAATAGCACTTCAATAATCAGGCATATTTTTTGCTTTAATAGTATCCAAAACTTGAAATTCATAAATTTTACTGATAAAAACAGGGCAAATTTAAAAAAGAGGTGTTGCAAAAATGCAACAGGGTGTAAAATTAAAACTCAATGTGTTATTTTTTAAGCTATCTAAAATTCTTAAGATTAGCTACTGGAGAATACGGGATGTTTTTAAAGTGATATGGATAACTTTACTCCTTGCTTTCATTCGTGGCTGGAAAACGCCCGCAAGAACCCATAGAAAGATTAGAAGGGGTGAAAAACTTAGAATTTGTGTTGTCAGCGAATATTATTTCCCTGTTTTAGGGGGAATTACAGAGCATGTTTATAATACAATTAAAAATTTCATTCAGCAGGGTCATGAGGTCACACTCCTTACTTCTAATGCAGGGGACCCGGGTGCAAGAGGAAAAATAGAAGGACTGCGAATTGTAAGAGTTGGGAAGAGCAGGGAAATTTATTCAAATGGTTCAATAGCAAGAATGACCTTTTCATGGACTCTTCACAAAGAAGTAGAAAAGTTTTTTGCACAAAACGAATTTGATGTGGTCCATATACATTCACCACTTACTCCATCATTACCCCTTCTCGTCCAGAAATACATTCGCTGCCCTGTTGTAGGAACATATCATACAGATTTCGATAAATCAGCAGCTCTAAAATTCTGGCAAAAACTTGCACAGCACCAGATTGACAAAATAGACGCTATAATTGCTGTTTCTCCGGTGGCGCTCAAAGCAATGCAAAGATATGTAAATACAGACGGAAAAGAAAGAATCATACCGAACGGAGTTGATACTAAATGGTTTTACAAAAGAAGCCAGAAACTACCCCAGCTGGACGATGGGAGACCAAATATTCTCTACACAGGAAGATTTGACCCGAGAAATGGTTTCACCACAGTGGTAAAAGCATTCGCCATAGTCAAAAATGTGATTAAAAATGCAAGATTGGTAGTAATAGGATATGGTCCTTTACAAAAATCATACATGTCTTCAATTCCCCCTGATATTCAAAAAGATATTCTGTTTGTTGGTAAAACTGATCTTGAAAGGCCACAATATCTTTCTTCATGCGATGTAATGTGCATTCCTACTAAAAAGGCTACCTGCAGTTTAATACTCCTCGAAGCATTTGCTACCAAAATCCCTGTTGTTGCATCTCCAATACCTGCATTCAAACACATTGTAAAACATAAAGAAGAAATATATTTCACGAAAGACTTTTCTCCCTTTTCTTATGCAGAAGGAATCCTCGAAATTCTTACTAATAAGGACCTTCGTGAAAAAATTTCTGAATCTGCTCTTCAAAAAGCCCTTTCAATGGACTGGAAAATAATCGCAGAAAAAATTCTCGAAACCTATTATGATGTTTTACATGCTGAAGAAGAGAAAGAATTTGATAGAAAAGAAGTTACCTTTTATCGTCATGTTCAATTATAAACCGAAAATTTCGGCATGCTTTAAAAATTTGAAATATTGAATTCCAAAATTAATTCAAAACATTCTTTTTCCAACAGGCATTATATAAAGGACTTCCAGAGGCTGAGGAATATCAAGAACTCCAGCAACTTTCTTGTCATCGAATGCCCCCACAGCAACAGTTCCCAAACCTAAAGATTGAGCCTGAAGATAGAGATTTTCACCTGCATGTCCAATCTCAATGTTGACATATCTTCGACCCCTTTCTCCATATCTCTTCATAGTTCTCGAATAATCCGCAGCAAAAATGATTAAAACCGGCGCAAGAATTATACATTCCTGCCCGAGTGAAGCCTCCGCCAGTTTCTTTCTGAAATCCCCTTTCTTGAGCAGGGACAATTCATGCTCTTCGTTTAAATAGTGGTAAATCCCTGCATCGAGCCCTTTCACACCCCCCTGTCCAGCAACTGCAAAAATTTCAAGAGGATATGTCGCTCCTGCAGAAGGGGTTGCTCTCAAACATCCCTCCCCTGTGCATCCCTGAACAGCCCATAAAATCTGACCCAGATCTGCAATTTCTATTCCTTCATCTCTGAACTCTCTCACACTCCTTCGCCTGCTTATTGCTTCCTCAACTGACATACCACCACTCGTTCGAATTTCCGGCAACTTAATCGTTAATTTCCTTTCCAATTTCATTTTATCCTTTTCCTCCGCTTTTTTTGAAAAATTCGTTTTCCCCTGCTGTGAAGCATCCCCCATCGAAACCGAAATTACAAACGAAGTTAGTAGACCTCCAATTACCATTGTTACAATGGTACACAAAATGATTTTTTTCTTTTTTTTACTCAACATTAAATATTTAAGACTAACGATAGCAAATCAGGGCATGGCTCTTGTTAAAAAGTAGCAAAAATTCACCATTTTTGTAGGATCGTGATTTATCACGCCCAATTTTTTAAACCATGCCCAAATTAGTAATAATCATAAGGAGATAACAACTTTTCTTTATCGCTCACTTCACCTTTATTTCTCGTTTTTTTCAAATTCTGCGATTCACCTTTATCTTTATTTTGCAGAGATTTTGTCACCTGTTTTTTTTCAGATTTTAAAGAAGTATCAGTCTTCAGTTCAGAAGACTCTTTAATTACCCCTTCATCTTTGGTATGGTTATTTTCTTTTACAGGCTTTTTATTTTCAGAATTCGTCTCTCCCCCTTTACTATCTCCCTGAATGGGCATAGATTCAAACCAATCACGCCATTTTTTTATTTCTTCTCTCATCCTTTTCTTCTTTTCAGCGAAATTCTCCATATATTTTTCCAGAACTTCATCTTTTTTCCCGCTATCCTCCGATTCTTTTTGAGTCCTTTCTTCCTCCATGTTTTTCTTATCTATTAAATCCTTTATTTTTTTTGTTTCTTCATCCAGTTTTCTTTCCATTTTCTCGATTCTATCTTCTATACTCCGTTCTGAATTCACTTCCTTCCACTTCCATACTTTAGAACCGGGTCCTAAAAACCTATCCATAATCCATGCACAGGAACCATAAAGAACCAGGCTCAGAGCCATCCCAACCACTCCAAGGGCAATACCAGATTTTGCCTGAGTTTTCTCTTTTTCGTTTCCACCTCCGTGAAGAAAAACCCTCGAAATGATACCGGTAACTATTGCTCCAGCAGACAATAAGGGAGAAAAAATCAAATTCACCCCGGGTAAAAAAATCAAAACAACCCCTAAAATCCCTAATATAAGAGAAAGAATGTGCATGGCTTAAAATTTAAAATTAACAATTTATAATTCGCCCGTTCCCCCTCTCACATCATCAACCATAAAATCTGATTCACCTATATATCTTCCCGTGGAGCAAGTTCCACCTGCAAATCCTCCCCAGTTACCTCATTCATTTCATCCTCAAAATAGCCTTCGTTAGCCTCCTCTTCCATTTCTGATTTACCCTCCAATACCTCAGTTTCAAAATGGTCCATTTCGTCGGTTTCAGAAACTGTATCCGAAGTACCATCTAACTGATTACACTCCGAAGCAGGTTTACAAATCCCATCATCACCAGGAACACCTCCAACACTAAAACAACAAATCAATCCGCTTTCACAATCCCCATTCTGTTGACATCTCTCTCCTTTTTTCTGTTCGCAGGAAATAAATGCAACGACAGAAATTAATACTGAAAATTTTATTAATTTTGAAATCATTTTCTCCATCTAAATTCTCCTTAGTTCAATTATATTTAATTACAAACCTTTATGGGCGAATTTTACCCACCCCCATGAATGAAAATTTACAATTATAGATTCCTGCTTTCGCAGGAATGACCAATTCTGCCCGTTCGCTGGCTGAGCAGAATCAAAGCCACCGAACAAAGTTATTATTTTCGTATCAAAAATATTATTAACCATTGATTAAAAGCTTATTTAACTATATTAAAACTTATTTAACTATATTAAAAAATAAAATCAATGAAACTTTGCTCGAAAAAATTCAAAGGTTTGATATTTCCATTTGCACTCGTTTTTTTTATCTTTATTTCCTGCACATACAAAGGAGAATTTCCTGACATAGATGGCAAAACAGTTACCTTAACTATCATTCAGACATCTGATATTCATTCGAGAATTTTTCCTTACGACATGGATGTTGGAATGGTAGATAAGTCCCTTGGCTTAAATCCTGCCAATGCTCCTTTCGGAGGAGCTGCAAGGCTTTCTTACATCGTTAAAAGAGAAAAAGCAAAAGCAAGCAGATACCTTTACATAGATTGCGGAGACCCTTTTCAGGGCGCCCCAATTTTCAATTTTTATAAAGGTGAACCAGAAATCAGAGTCCTTTCAGAAATGGGCATCTCAGCAATGGTAATAGGAAACCACGAGTTTGACGCAGGGGTGGAAAATCTTGCAAAGCAGTTAGATGACTGGGCAAATTTCACTCCCCTTGCAGCAAACTATATTTACCGTGACCCGGAATTCCCCGGAGTAAATGACCTCGGAAGGCTGGTAAAACCTTTCATGATTTACAATCTAAAGGGTCTAAAGGTCGGAGTAATAGGAATCGGGGATTCTTCTACAATTCACACAATTTTAGAATCAGGCAACAAATTCGGGATTACCCCTATCAATCTTTATGAAACCGTGCAATTTTATATTGACTTATTGAAACCTCAGGTAAACTTCATAATTGCTGCTACTCATCAGGGACTGACTCTCGACGAACACATGGTAGAGCATACATCAGGGCTGGACCTCGTTTTAGGAGGTCATATCCACATAGTATTAAAACCACCTAAAACCATACTTGATTGTGCCTATGGCACTGATGCCTTTGGAAAACCATGCACACCTCACCCTGTGATTTTATCTCATGCAGGTGCTTTTGCAAAATATGTCGCAGAGATTAATCTTGTTTTGCAACAAACCAATCCCGGTGATAGAAATGACTGGGAAGTGACTTCTACAGAATTTACTCTATTCCCTGTGGATTCAACAGTTCCGGAAGACCCTGTAATAGTGGACATGCTTCAGCAATATTCATGGGAAATGGAACAAAAATTCAATAAGGACCAGATAATTGGTTATAGTCCAAATGGAGTAATGCGGTTTGGAACAAACGGTGGTGATTCGCAGCTCGGCAATCTCGTTGCAACTGCAATGTGGCTCAGGACGGGAATAGAAACTGACCTTGCATTTACCAACACAACGGGGATTCGTTCCGATTTGCCTGCCGGTCCAATAACCAAGGAAGCAATAGTAAATGTATTTCCATTTGATAATACCATAACAACGATGTTTTTATCAGGAAAAGACCTAATCGAACTGTTCGACTATTCTTCTTTCAGAACAGCAGTAAGGGGATGTAACTCTCAGATACAAATAGCAGGTGCGACAATGAAAGTTCGGTGCGGGAATTGTCCTGATGGACAGTTTGGTTGTGTTGAAGAGACGCCATCTGAAAATGGATTTATTCGTGAACTATACATAGGTAGTGAAAGTAAAAGAGTTGAAGAAAATGGGGTTTATGAACTTGCTACAAATGATTATCTTGCAGGAGGTGGAAGTGGTTATTATATGCTAAGACGCAACACATCCCAGCAAAATTCAGGTATTCCAATGCGCGATGCTTTGATAGACTATATAAGAGGTGGAAAACCATGTATTGAACCAATACCCTGCGATAATGATTCACAATGTCCTCAGGGTGGAATATGTTCCTGTGATGGTGAATGGATGTGGACTGGAACATGTATTAGAACAGGTTCCTGCAGCAATTCAGACACAAAACATTGCGTTTTTTCAAATTGTATTGATGACTTATCAAAACATTATCTTTCACTCGAAGACCCTGATACATATAAGGATGCCGGTGAAGAAGAATGCAGCTGGAAAAACTGGGCTTCAGAAGAATGCACAAAATTAGCCTGTGTTGGCAAATCGGGAGGACCTGAATGTTTCACAGCGAGTGAGGACTGTCCTGACTATCCTCAATGCCCGGGTGAAGTTATCTGTTGTAAAGCACCAGGAGCATCGAGCGTCCAGAGTGGTTATTGCTCATGCCCTGATAAGTGTGACCCCATCTGGGCAACAGGACTGGAAGATGGAAGAATAATGATATTAACGGATTGAAAATGAAAGTATCAAATAAAACAGGATCTGGATTCATATTTTTCTTAATAATTTCACTTCCAATAATTACCTGTTTGAATTGCCAGCAAAAAACATTCGTTTCAAACGAAAATGCTATATCCTTTAAGATTACAAAGTTCGACCCATCAGATGATTGGGGAGAAACCGTTCCACTGCAGGTTTCGACAGAAGGAGTGGTATTCAGGGTCACAATAGAACCAGAAGGGGGAACTTTCAGTGGATGGGTAGAATTAAATTCGAGACCAGGTAGAGCGGACGATATTTTTTGCAACCCTCCGGTATGCGACGAAAAATGTAATCAGGACATTGCTATCGGTAAAAACCTGAAAATAACAGGGGGACCGGTATCAATTTGTGCTAAAATAAGCCTCGCCTACAGTAAAACCAACTTAATAGTCAGAGACATTGGATACGAACCATCTGCACCACTTAATTCTGCGTGCAAGGATGGGATTGACAATGATGGCGATGGATTAATAGATTTTGGTTCTGATTCTGGTTGTGCATTTTCAAATGATAATACAGAAGAAGGAGGAAGTGGAATAACAGGAATTTCCCCGGATATCCATTTTGCAAACCCACGCGTTGAAAATATTCAGGGTTATGCTTCATCTTCACCGTTTGAAAGAGAATCTGTTACAATAAACTATAGTCCACTTGACCATTCCACCGGCAGGCTTGTTGTCACGAGAGTTTCTTCTGAAGGATTTTACTTTACCGATATAGACCCTATGCGTCCCGGTGCAGGATATAACAGTTTGTATGCTTATAATTTTAATACCCCATGGGGACTTAGAGAATGCGATGTGCTTCAAATGGTTGACGGAATCGTCGGAGAATTTTTAGGCTTTACTGAACTCAACTACCCAGGCTGGCGAATTCTACCTGCATGTTCAGACGCATTCGATAATGACGGTGATACATTAGTGGACATGTCAGACCCTGATTGCACAAGCCCTGACGATTACAGCGAATCACCCCTACCAGATGGTATGGATTCTTCCGAGCGCGTGCCTGTTCCAAACTCCCCGGGAGAATGCCCGATCCCGGAAGCAATCGAGTTAACTGCGCAACTGCTGGAAGATGCTCCACGAATGGAATCTCTCGAATCGAGTCTCGTTCAGGTAAGTTACGGAAAAATATCAAGCAATTTTACCCTTTGCGATTTAAATGGGGATGGTGTCGTCGAATATTCTGGAGACGAAGGAACCTGTAAAAATAATTGTGACGCAAATCCCGATTGCACTGAACTTTCTCAGTACTGGCAATATGGACAATGGAAATTGAATGCCCAGGGCGGGCAGATATTTGTTATCTCAAGAGATTCTTATCCCGATTTTGACCCAATGAGAAGGAAAGGAGAAACTTTGAAACTCGTAAGAGGAACTTTGAAGCAAATAGAATTTATAAATCCCCCATGGATTATGGAAATAAGGTGTAAGGATGACCTTGTCATTGAAGGAGAAGAAATCCTTCCTGTGACACGGGCTTGCGTTCCACCGAAACCAAGGGGAGAACCATACGACACATATTGAGGTAAAAAATGAAAAAAATAGAAGTTATTATTTTCGCAGCAATTATGCTCATTCTAACCAATTTGAAAACAAATACGGTATTTTCCGATGAACCAGCTTCCAGTACTGTGATTCCTCAAGAGACAACAGAGACAACCGAACAAACAATTATTTCCCCTCAAGCACCTTCACTTTCGCCCGATGAACGAAAATCAATTGAAGAATCTGCAAAAGAAGCTGCTCGAGAAGCCGCTCGAGAAGAAATCAGAAAGGAGATGGAAAAACAAAAAGAAGCGCAGAAAGCAAGCAATAAACCCATTGGAAGCAGGGGAAATTTTATGGATACCAGAATTACATGGGTTTTTGGAGATGATGATTTTCTTGCAGACGCAGGAGAGAAAATTCCTGATTCACCTCTGCTTAGCATAGGAGACAGAGAAGGTTATGAACTTTTTATGGATAATATAGATTCAAGGTACACAGGAAGGGAAAATCTAACTCACCTTGTCATGTACGGAATGCTCCCTTCTTTCATCCCAAAACTTACCACCGAAGCAGCCCTTGTTTTGAAATTCCAGTTATCCGAAAAAGAAGTTGATATGACAGACGACGGAACTTATATAAGGTTATTCTATAATACATCTAAGTTGAAGGA
>Ga0078972_1005522_pt1 | contig 31926 bp, 22 predicted proteins | sample YelNatPaOPGAMG01_FD_67568 | JGI IMG/M metagenome (GOLD analysis project Ga0078972, IMG submission 67568) | Hot spring thermophilic microbial communities from Obsidian Pool, Yellowstone National Park, USA - OP-RAMG-01 (SPADES assembly) (version 2) | ecosystem: Environmental > Aquatic > Thermal...
CAACAGGGATTAACACACTTATCTTTGGCGGATATTCTTTCGTATATTCCCCTGCTATGGGTTTATTCTCCTCAAGTATCACCGGGCTTACGAACTTCGTTAAAATCCACTTATTCAATGAGAGATTGAATCTCCAGACCATCTCCCTCTTTTCACTGCAATCAACCTCAGGACACATACCTCCATAGTATGTAAATCCATCCCTGTTTACATTCAGACTCAATACACCACTTACCACCTTAGGTATTGAGGTCGTATCCCCACTTATCTGCTGCCATTTGCCCGTATCTATATCATAACCCCAGATGTCATTGTGATACCTGACACTCCCTCCATACAGGTCATACCCTCCTATGAAATACACCCTGTTAGTCTCTTTATCATAGTAACTACCCATTCCACCCCTTGCCCCCATACCCTTACTCATCTCCCCCCATCTATACACCGCAAGCATACTCCCAAGATTTATCGCCATAACACCATCCATCATACCCCTGTCACTCCTGCCCCCAAACCCATATAACATATCCCTCTTCTCATCATAGACAAATACTAAATCACTTATCCACTCTATATCAAGCCAGCTCCCAGTCCCCATTGCATTCTCTACACCCCTCTTTATCAGCATACCATTGTCAAAATCAAGCACATACGCATCCTTCTTGAATACATCCCCATATCCAAAGCCATCGAGGATATACAGATTATTCCTCTCTTTGTTATATACCACTACTGCATCTCTTACCTTCGGGAATTCCTCCTGTGAGATATTTGGAGACTGATACTTATATACATTTGCCACACTCAGGTCATCGCTGAACCACACAACATACAGGTCATTCCTCACCCTGTTCTCCCCATCCACTCCACCATATACAAACACCACCTCCCTCTCCCTATCATCATCACTTATACCCAATTTCCTCAGACTCGATACATTATTATAAACAGCATAATATCTCAACCTTGCCGGTATTCCAATACCATTAGTTAGCACCATATTGCCATTCTCTATAGAGTATATATCCTTCACCTCACTCTTCTCAGGGTTATATAAGGAAATCCACTTTGTCTTACATACAGTACATTCGTTTGGTGGGTCAATGAATAGGGCGTTATTATTAAGCATACCCTTACGATCTAACTTTTTAACTATCTCTATATCTCTGAGTGGTGGTACAACTCTATCTGTTATTGTATCAACACTTGCCATCTTGCTCAGATCAACCTTTATCGGTATCTGTATATGAGTCTTATATATCTCCTCATATTTCAATGGTATCCAGTCCCCGCTTACTTTCCTCTTTTTGTATGTACCATCATCATGGTTTTTATCATATGCTAATCCATAGTTTACATATATATCCGAGACATTTTTTCCGGTATTGTCAATTTCAATCAGTCCCCTCTCTTCGAAACCAACATTACTCTGTGTTACATACCCCGACTCCCATAACTTCGGGAAGGCGTAATTTCTGTAATACCAATCTGCCGAAAATCTGGCAATGGGAGAGGACAATAGTGAATCAAACACAATCTTTTTTGATGGGAATATCTTACTCGAACAGTACTGAGAATAATCATAGAATAGTTTTCCAAAAGGAGTGGTAATCCAGCCTGTAGGTAATTTGTATTCCGCATCCTTCAGACTATAACAAAAGGCATAACTGTCTGTCTGATAATTACCACTCCATTTACCCCTGGTAGTTATGGGATTGTAGTAGCGAAAATTTGTGCCATAGATATAATCTATTAATTTTCCAACAGAGTTAACAAGAGGACATTGAATTTTACATTTATCCTCACTAAATTGACCATTATCTCCTATATCGCATCTGCACACTCCAAGTGATACATCGAATTCTCCAGTATTTACCAGAGCAAAGTACCAGGGACTACCAGTATGCAGAGGGTTGTTAAAATCAAATGGCACACATTTACTCATATCATTCCTATCAGGACAATACATAAATTTCTTACCCGTATATCCGTCAAAATAAAGGTTTACTTCATCTTTTACATATTTTGAAACCCCAATATTATTGTATTCTGTATATTCCTTCAGTTTTGGTCTCTGCTCAAAGAATACATAGTTAATCTCACCTCTATTATCACCTTCACAAATATCACTTATACCATTGTTATTATTGTCCGCTTGAGATAACCCGGGATTGTAAAACCAGGATTTGCATTTACTTCTGTACCCACCTTCTAAACAATAATTAGTGAAAGCAACCCCACTCCCTTCAAAATCATTGCTTGAGCACTTATCCATTCTCTTATCACCGCATTCATATTCACAAACCTGAGATATATTCTTAAAACCCTTCTCTTCATATTTAAGATATCTCCCTAAAAGTGTCTCACCACAATATGCTTTAAAAAACCATGGAGAATACATTTCACCTATAAGCGGATGTTCATCGGCACTCTCTTTTTTTAACTTTTTTCCCTTATAAGCATCCCCTCCCAATAATACATACAAACTGTCACCACACAAATAAGTAAATTTGTAAAACTCTATTTGGTCAGGATGGTCTTTTACAAGCATTTCTATAGGCTCTATCATCTTGTTAATCCTCTTTATACCTGCAATAAGCTCATTATATACTCTCGTACATTCTAATTTACAAGATTCCTTATCAACTTTATCACCAGGATCAATATAATAATAGTTTACCTCGTTATTCTTTTTAACATAATATCCTTTTTTACTGTAAAAATCTGCATACCCATCATAATCAAGATCAAATGTGAGTGTAGCATTGAAATCATCAGGGTCAACTAACTCCTGCCTTATAGGATTATAATAATCAGAAATCCCATTTTTAATATCGCTAAATCCATCTCCATCTTTATCTACATCACATATATCACCTTGCCTGTCTCCATCTATATTAGTCTGTAACGGATTATATGCACGAGAATCAGTACAATTATCACACTCATCACCTCTCATATCTCCGTCCCAATCCCTGTGTCCTTCTTTTATGGAGTATGGATTTTTGTATACACATAGATCACATAAATCACCATCTCTGTCATTATCCATATTCTTCTGGTCAGGGTTATATACCCCAGGACAGTTATCGTACCTGGTAAGAATATTATCATTATCGGGAATAAAATCATTATATAAGATTTCTATACATCCTGGATCCCCTTCTTTTCTACAACCTTCTTCACCAACCTTTTTCTCTACAACCCTGTAATATACAAAATATCCATCAAATGCGTCTTTGCAATCATTTGGATCCATTACAGTCTTGCACTCATCTAACTTATCAAGAGATGGGACAAGTTCATCACTTAACTTAATACTCAATATTGCTCCACGTAAATCATAATTTATGCCATTAAGCTCAGCGCAAATCCAGCGATCTTCACTAATACTGCATTTCTTTGTTATATCATTAAATGTAAATGAAAAATTTTGCCCCATATCAATTTTATTACCGGCTACGGACATAACAATATCCCAGAGAATTGAATTCAGAAAATCGTTGGCATTTAGCAGATATATCATAAAAGCTCCTACAGGAGAAATTTTCGCTAATAGATATACAGGTAAAGTTAGATATTGACAGGCATCATTCTTAAATACAGCATTCTCTACATCTATCTTTTTATCTTTAAGGTCAATTTTTAATTTAAATTCATAGTCACAATTCCACTCCCCATCTCCATCTATGTAGATTTTATCCCCTCCCCAGAAAAATCTCAGCACAGAAGCATCTCCGCCTCTATTGAGAATCTTAATTCCATTTTTATCATTAAATTTCTGAGGATAGTATGTAGATGTACAACAATCTTGGTATATTAATTGAGAAGTAATTATCTTACTGAATATCGATTTGTAATCGATAAGTATTTTAATCTCTTCTTCATTTATGCTTTCATATTCAAACCTCCATTGCTTATGATTAACAAAATCATCTTTATCATTATTTCTCTCCAAAAAACCATCAGTCTCAGATAGTCCAGGGATATCATACTCAACCGCTATACCAATATTACCTCCCCCTGTTCTAAATATCTTAGCCCATAAATATCTATATCTACCAAATTCTTTCTCAGATAAATTCTCTGCTATTTTATCATACCCAAGACTTGTCTTAAAATTAATAAGATTTACTAAATATTGTTCTATTTTACCCTTTACATCATCATTTTCTATCTTACTACAAATTGTTCCATCAGATGGTTTACAACTATTAATTTGAAGTGATTTATCATCATATGATATTGATAAATACATTTGAGAATCATCTAAAACGATTTTAGCTATTAATCCTATAGAAATATTGACAGTATTCTTCTTGGGATTGTTATTAACAAAATAATTCTCTGCATCGTTAACATAATAATCATAAAAGGATACTAGACAACTAACTTTGAAGAAAATATTATCATTCTCCAGACGTTCTATTTTTATTTCATTTATTCTAATTTGAACATCACCTAAGTAAATTGTTGTTTTAACCCCTTCTACTTCTACTTGTTCACTTATTGCCCCTTCCCTCAGTTTATCTTTAATAACATTATTAGCCTCTCTTTTTAGCAAATTTATAAAAGTACTTTCTCTCATCATAATTACATAATCTGCTCCAAATCCATTTGTAACATCATAATTATGTTCATCTTTACAGCTTGGATTTTCAGGTGCATCCCCATTAAAATCATTTCCTTTGCAGGCAACATTAAAATTAAGATCCCATCCCCAATGAGCCTCAGCACCATATGAGACATTTAATAACACCATAAATAGAGCAATAAAGATTATCCTTTTCATAATAAACCTCCTTTGGTAAGAATTTTTCTCTTCTTAATTTTCTCTTTAACTTTCATAAGTCATATTATATCAAAAAAAAAAAAAAGTTGTGTCAAGAAAATGTCGATTCTACCAGCACACCTCGTCTGTTTTTTCGACAGACACCCCTCTATGAGAGGGGAATTTTAATTTACCCATTTCCTGCTTCCCAATTTCTCTTTTGTTGTTTGTTTTATTTGTTTTCAAAGGTGAAAAAATAGTGTAGTATTATTATTTATGAAAAGGATTTTTGCTTTTATCATTGTTGTATTTCTCTCCGGATGCGTTGGGCAGGGCGGGAAGGAGGCGGGTTCCAATGCATACGAGGTATTCGTTGCAAAGGTGAGTGATATTGAGGTACCCGAAAAGGTCAATGTCGCAGAACCCCTCAAGGTAGGCATCTCTGGTAAATTCGAGGATGACTGCTCCGAACTCGAGAGGATATCGGTCGATAGGTCCGATTCTGTCTACAATATAGAACTGAGTGTGTATGGGAGAAGGAGTATCAATTCTAAGTGTAACGCAAAAGTGGTGCCGTTTACAGGTTCAATTACCATAACTGGACTTCAGGTGGGCAGATACAGAATCAGAATAAATAAGGACGACAACCTCATAAGATATTTTTCTGTGATAGAGGGTAGTACCTTAGATGCCTCTTTTTCGGATATAAATATTGATGTTGGTACTGATATTAATTGTACCACTGAGATGGCCCCGGTTAGCTCAGCAGACATTACTACTGATGGACTCAACTCGGCAAACAATCAGAAGATACCCTATGGAACTCCAATAAATCTCGTTGTAAAAGGAAAGATCGTAGAACCCTGTCATAGTTTTTATGGATTCGATTATAAGAGGATTGGTTCTAATCTCTATGTAGATGTACTTGCAAGGTATTGTGAGGATGTGTGTATCGAGGATAAAGTAGAATATAATGAGACCTATGTGATTACGGGTCTTACAACGGGGAGTTATACACTCTTTGTAAACAATCAGATAAGAATACAATTTGAAGTTGTGGACTGAATTATGCATCCATATATAAAAGGTTACGAAAACAGGCTTGACAGGTTTGACATTCGATTCATTGCAAAGGATATATTCCTCGCAGGATTTCTAAAACTGTATTTCAGGTATTCTGTATATGGCTTTGAAAATATACCCCGGGAAGGTCCTGCGATTCTGGTCCTCAATCACGGGATACTCCCGATAGATGGTTTTCTTCTGGGTTGTGAGATACTGATGAGGTTGTCGAGGCTGCCAAGGGGGTTGACTGACCACATAGTCTTCAATGTGCCGTTTCTCAGAGAGTTCTTCCTGTCCGTAGGAATCGTAGATGGAAATCGGGACAATGCTATGGGCATACTCAAAAAGGGTGGTATAGTTATGGTGATGCCCGGTGGGGCACGAGAGGCCATTAAGAGACCGGAGGATAGATACAAACTCTTCTGGAAGAACAGAAAGGGGTTTATTGAGATCGCCCGGGCAAGTGGTGCACCGATAATACTCTCATTCTGTTATGGCATAGATGATATATACGAATGGGTTTTTCAAAAGACAGGCAGGAAGACTGAGGAGATAGGTGTGCCTCTCCTTATGGGCATCGGGCTCCTCCCATTTCCAGTCAAACTCACACAGGTGATCTCCAGACCCATTTTAGTGAAACCAGACGAGAATATAGATATAGTACACAAAAGGCTTTTGAAAAAGATGAGAACCCTCTACTACAGGGCAAAGAGGCTCAGCGAGAGAGGGAAATGAAGATTATGAAATCGACCAGTTGACTGTATAATTATCAGAAGGTCCAATGAGTCAATCAGATAAACATCTTTGATTAAAACTCGACTGAATGAATAAATTTTTATTGAATTATTTCTCAATGTATATAAAATTGGTTATACGAAGGAGGACGGGATGAGAATTCTATTAAATAGGAGTATTTTTATTATCCTGCTACTTATGGGGATAGTATTGACGGATTGTGATTGTTCATCCAAGAGCAGCCTTACCCTCTCGGCAGATCCCACGGAAATCCCCGCCGATGGTATATCAAAACTCAAGGTAACGGCCTATCTGATCTATGATGACAAAGAGGCACCTGATGGGACGAATGTAAACTTTCTGACTACTGATGGGAGTTTTGAACCTGATGTAGTAAAGAAAGAGGGGCAGGCATCTACAATAGGTGGTTCTGCAACTATTGAATTGTACAGTTCCACAACTCCGGGTGAGGTAACCGTTACAGCGAGTTTTACAACCCCGAGCAATAAGACCCTTACGGCCTCGATTGTGGTAAGGTTTATAGAGTTTGCAGGGGCAAACCACAGAAATATGACCTTCTTATGCGCCGCCCGAAATATCGGGGCGATGGATTATGCCAGCACCACAAACCCCATCCAGGTAAAGTGCAAACTCGATGTAAGTACCGCAGCTAGAAAACCAATATTGAGACCCCGACCGAGATTTCTCGCTGAGGCTGGCACATTCAAGATTGTCACACCAGACAACCCCGATGAGCCTGAATACTACATCTACACAGCATCCGGGAATCCGCCCAGAGATGTAGACCCACTCCCCGGAGAACCCTCAGTCAACAGCCCTGACCTATCAGGGGTAATAAATAATCCTCGCGATGGACTCGCAACCCTCTGTGCCGTTATCAGGGGTGAGGAGGGATACGATGACCTGAATCACAACGGCAAATGGGATCCAGGTGAACCATTTGATGACATCGCCGAACCCTTCCTGGATGTCAACGACAATGGGGAGTACGACGATGGAGAGGATTTTATAGACACAAATGGTAATGGCAAATGGGATGGTCCAAATGGTAAATACGACAGAGACACGGATATCTGGAAGTGTTTCAAGATACTCTGGAGTGGTTCTCCTTATATAAAGACTGAGTTTTCCAATATCACTCCTACCGGGAAGGTGCTACCGGCCGGGGCATCTCAATCTTTTACACTCAAACTCGTGGATAAGTACCTTAACCCAATAGCCTTTGACGGCAACTATGACTTTATAACCATTGAGGTTGACAATCTCTGCTCTACCTGTATTGAGAATGGGGGAGACATAAAGGTATTTACACAAAACAATCCAGGGATGACTATTAAAAGTGGCAGGTACGGAGATGATGTAATTGAGTTAGGTTCGTTTGACAAAGACAAATCTTGGGTATTCAAACTAAAAGATGATCTCTCCCAGAGGGACCCCACCCAGGAGATAGAGGTCACGATCACAGCAAAGGCGAAGTACACACCCGCCCCAAAGGGTGATGGGCTCAACGACAACATCGAGACACAGGATAGCCAGACAATAACAGCAAGTTGTAAATTTCAGGCAGGAGAATAATATGAGCAAGACAATTCTTATTGTAGAAGACGACAAGAGTGTGCAGAAGCTTTTATCCGACGCCCTTGAGGCGGAGGGCTTCTCGGTTCTTGTGGAGAAGGATGGGAACTGGGCACTCAAGACATTTGAGACAAAGGATGTGGACTTTATAATCCTTGATGTATTGATCCCTGTTATGAATGGATTTCAACTTGCGGACAGGATAAGGAAACTGCCCAAAGGGGAAAATATCCCCATATTGATGATCAGCGGTGTATACAGGGCCGTAAGTCACAGGAACGAGGCGATAAAGAAATACAGGGTCCTGGACTATCTGGATAAACCAGTAAAACTCGAACAGATATTCAGCATCCTGAAGAAGACATTCGGAAATGAATATCCGGGGCTCAAGACGGCTCAGAGAGCAGAATCGAGGGGAGAGACTTATGCAGACTCTATGGGTATCTCTGAGAGATATGAGGTGGATAAACAGGAGGAGGAGATGTCCTTTGATGTCAGTACGAGGGGGAATCTCAGAGACACTCCCTTCCCCGAATTGCTTGCAGCGTTCTATCAGAAGAGGGCAACAGGTGTTCTTCTTCTAAAGTATGAAAAGATCAAAAAGATAGTATACATCAGAGATGGAAGACCTATATTTGTAAAATCCAACCTCTTAAATGAGTGCCTGGGTCGAATACTTGTGAGAGAGAAGATGATCACCGAGGAGGAATTGAATGAATCTGTAAAGAGGATGAAGGACTCGGGGAGGCAGCAGGGGACTATACTGATCGAGATGGGTGCGATATCACCACACAACCTTAAATATGGTCTGGAAAAGCAACTCGAGATAAAACTCTACGATATCTTCGGCTGGCCCGAGGGGGAGTATCAATTCAACCAGAAGGAAGACTTTGAGACACCCATTACCACCCTTGAGCTCTCGGTTGCCTCTCTCATCTATGAGGGGATAAAGAGGAATTATGATGTAGGTAAGATTGAACAGTATCTCGAGAGGTATCAGAACCAGTATGTACACCCCAACCCGAATCCGGTACTGAGATTCCAGGAGATGTTGATGGACGAGGATGAAGAGAACATCCTGAAATCCATAGATGGTACAAAGACAGTAAGAGAGATGCTGCTCTCGTCACCCATCTCGAGAGAAAGGATGTTGAGATTCCTGTTTGCCCTTAAGATCACTGGTATGATTGTTCTGACACAGTACCCGGTGGGTCAGGAGGCACCTCCTCCACTACCCGTCGTACCACCTCCCCTTCCTCCGAAGATTGAACAGAAGACGACACAGGAGCAGATTATACCTCTTGAGGACAGGGAGATAAAGAACAAGATCGTAAAGAAACTGTCTGTTGCAAAGAGTGGTACATACTTTGACCTCCTCGGAGTGAGTCAGAACTCTTCGATACAGGAGATAAAGAGGGCATATATAGCCCTCGCCAAGGAGTTTCACCCCGACAGAATCCCGAACTCCGCCGGCCGTGAACTCAGGAAGATGGCAGAAGAGCTCTTCACCCTCCTCACAGAGGCACACAATGTCCTCACAGATGAGCAGAAGCGGAGTGAATATATAAATAAGATTACTCAGGCGAGCAAGGCAGAGGCGGCAGATGATGTTTCCCGTCTGCTCGCAGCAGAGGGGAAGTTCCAGGCTGGAGAGGAGTATCTGAAGAGGCGACTCTTCTCAAAGGCTGCAGAGAGTTTTAAAGAGGCTATAGACCTGTACCCTGAAGAGGCAGAATACTTCGCCCACTACGGATGGGCACTATTCCAGTCTGAGCCAGAGAGTCAGGAGGTGCTCAAGAAGGCGAGAGATGCCATCGCTACGGCCATAACCAAGAACCCAAAACTGGACAAGGCATACCTGTTTATGGGATACATCTACAAAAGTATAAACAGGGACGACCTTGCAGAGAGACAGTTCGAGAAGGCTATTCAGTGCAATCCCGATTGCACCGATGCCCTGAGAGAACTAAAGCTTCTTGACCTCAAGAAGAGAGAATTAAAAAAATAGCTGTTTAGCCTTTCTTATTCATCATCAATAAGGCAGCGCCAATCATACCTGCATCGTCGCCAAGGATTGCCTTCTTTATTTTTAAGTTGCTTAGAGATGGAGGTGTGGCATACTTTCTTATATCCTTCATCACGGCATTAAGGAGCCGGGGCGTATTCATTATGGCACCGCCTCCGATCACTACGCAATCGGGGTTATATACCGTTATTACATTGGCGATTGCCATAGATAAGAGATCCCTTATTTCTTCCCAGATAGCGATGCTTATAGCATCCCCCTTCAGATACCCCTTCTCTACATAGGAGTAGTTGAGCCCCTCTATCCTCCCCCCGACCGCCTTATAGAAGAAAGAGTCTTTATCGACTCTTGCAATATCCATAATCCTCTCTCTCACAGGATTTCCTCCTGTATAAGCCTCGAGGCAACCCCGGGCCCCGCACCCGCAGGCCCGCCCACCCTCTCTGACCTTGATGTGCCCGAGTTCACCAGCCACATTGGTTGAGCCTTCGTAGGGAGAACCGTTTAAGATCAGGGCACTGCCTATTCCAGAGCCCACAAACACACAGAACATATTCTTGCTGCCCCTCCCTGCACCTGATTTGAACTCCCCATAGGACACTGCTGTGAGGTCGTTTACAATCAGGATATCCATATCAAGCTGTCTGTTCAAAAGATCGGCAAAGGGGACATCCCTCCATCCAAAGTTGGGACCGATCTTCACAACCCTCCCATCAGGGGATAAAAGACCCGCAAGTCCCAGACAACACCCCAAAACCCTCTCCCCTTTCTTTACCTTCCCCTGAAGTATCCGTATTATCTTTACTATCTGTCCCGCTACCCTCTTGGGTTCTTTAGAGGGGTCCGTCCTCTCTTTATGAAAGTACCTCAGTTTACAGGACCAATCCATTAGACAGGCTCTAATATTGGTGCCACCGAGGTCTATACCGATATAATTCTCCATATAAACTCCCCTAAATACTCCTCTTGAATTCATCGAGTTTTGTCATAAACATATTCTTTATCTCATTCAGCCTCTCATCGGTCTCTGCCTCAAATCTCAACACCAAGGCAGGTTGAGTATTAGATGCCCTCACCAGTCCCCATCCATCCTCAAATGTCACTCTGACACCATCGATATCTATCACCTGATATCCACTGGATTTGAAATACTCCTTAAGTCTATCCACAATCCTGAATTTCTTATCGTCGGGCATATCAAATCTTATCTCAGGGGTGGATCTCATCTTCGGGAGTTCATCTATGATTGTATCGAAACTCTTATTAGATCTCGAGAGCAACTCTATCAATCTCATAGAGGCATATATGGCATCGTCATAGCCAAAGTACCTGTTTGCAAAGAACATATGTCCGCTCATCTCACCTGCCAGCTCCGCCCCTACCTCCTTCATCTTAGCCTTTATAAGGGAGTGCCCTGTTCTCCACATTATGGGATTCCCCCCTGCCTTTCTTATCTCATCGTACAATACCTTCGAACACTTAACCTCTGCAATGAATGTAGCACCCTTCTTCTCCTTTAAGATCTCCCTTGCAAATATAATCATCAACTGGTCTCCCCATACGATATTCCCTCTCCTGTCCACCACCCCAAGCCTGTCTGAATCCCCGTCGTACCCTACACCAATCTCACAGTCTTTCTCCTTTACGAGTCTTATGAGGTCCTGCATCGCCTCCACGAGGGTTGGATCAGGGTGATGATTCGGGAACCTCCCATCCATATCACAGTAGAGAGGCTCGAATTCCACTCCGAGTCTCCTGAGGATCTCCACCGCCACAGGACCACCGGTTCCATTCCCTCCATCCACAGCCACCCTTATCTTTCTGTCGCCGAGCCTTATGTTGTTTACTACATAATCTATATACCGCTCTGTAACGCCCTGACTCCTTAAATCCCCTTTGCCGGAGGAGAATCTCCCGGATGTGGCTATATCGTAGAGTTTGAGTATCTCGGCACCATAGATAGTACTCCTGCCAAGGGCGACCTTGAATCCATTGTATTCAGAGGGGTTGTGACTGGCCGTAATCATTACTCCCCCATCCACATTTAGTTCGAAGAGCGAAAAATAGAACACAGGGGTTGGTACAACACCGATATCTGTCACATTCAATCCACACTCTGAGAGTCCCCTGATCACTACCTCAGAAAGATGATCAGAGGATGGTCTGCAATCCCTCCCTACAGACAGATTCTTCGCCCCTCTCTCAGAGAGGTAAGTACCCATAGCCCTTGAGAGGGTATATACATCCTCATCATTCAAATCCCTCTCAACAATCCCCCTGATGTCATACTCTCTAAAAATGCTCTTGTTCATCCTGTATCTCCTCTGAGTGCTGGTTTTATATCAATTCCTTCTTTCCCTTACTCTCCAGTTCATCCACCACCCTCTTTACATCCTGACACTTCTCAAGGGGTGTCACAAGGACAGCATCATCTGTAACGATTACAGCGATGGAGTGCATCCCTATGACAGCCGTCGTCTTCCCCTTTGAAAAGACTACACAATCCTGACAGTCTAAGAAGATATTCTCGCCTATATTTACATTCCCATACTCATCTTTCGGAAGTATGTCCCTCATCGCCCCCCAGGAGCCCACATCACTCCATTTAAGGTCGGCTGGTATAACTCTTATGCCCGATACCTTCTCCATTATGCCATAATCTATCGATATGGATTGAATCTCCGAAAACAACTCCCTTGCCTTCTCCGGTTCTCTATTCAGAATATCCTGCACGCTGAGTATTATCTCGAGCGTCTCCGGCATCAATCTCCCCATCTCAGATAGAATCTTCTTTGCAGTAAAGATGAATATGCCGGCATTCCATAGATACCTGCCCGTAGAGAGGTACTCCATAGCCTTCTGTCTGTTGGGTTTCTCAATGAATGCCTCCACACCGTTAATAGCAATCCCATCTATGGTCTCGAGTTCTGCACCCTTTTTTATGTAGCCAAAACCTGTCTCGGGTCTATCCGGGGTAATACCGATGGTGACAATATTATCCTCCGATGCAACCTTGTATCCCGCCTTTAATACGCTTATAAAGAGTTGCTCGTTCTGGATGAAGTGATCTGAGGGGAGGACTACCATCACCGCTTCTGGGTCCTTCTTGCTTATTACAGCAGCAGCCAGCCCAATCGCTGGTGCGGTATTCTTTGGAACGGGTTCCAGTATGATATTTTCATCACCTATCTCTCTGATCTCCTCCTTTATCAGGTTCGAATACTGTGGGCTTGCCACAAAGTAGATATTCTGCACAGGAAACAGAGGCCTCAACCTCTTATAGGTCATCTTAATTAATGAATCATAATCATCTCGGAGCCTCAAAAACTGTTTGGGGAGGCGCTTTCTGCTGAGGGGCCAGAATCGGGTTCCCGTACCACCAGCCATAATAACTGCATAGTAATTGTTCATATCTCACACTCCTGAGTAAATCGCCTGCTAATCTAATTTTCTTCGCTCATAAAATCAAGAAAATTATAGGGTAAGCCTTTTCAAAGACCTATCAGTCAATAACCACGATATAATACGAGTCTACTTATCTCAGTATGGAAAACGCCTCACTCAGATCCCGAATAATATCATCCGGTTCTTCAGAACCAACTGATAGTCTTATAAGACCTGGTATGATCCCGTGGGCGGGTTGCTCCTTCAACGGTATAGTAGCGTGAGTCATTGCACTCGGATAATCGATAAGGGTTCTGAGCTGCCCGAGACTAACTGCGAGTGTGAGAGTGTATGCATTCTTTGCAATATAATTGACGAACTTCTTTGCCCTTGCGTGAGCCTGTTCAGGCTTGCCTGCAATCTTGAACGAGAGCATATTCCCGGGTGCAAAATTGCCGTCAAAATCTATCATCTGTCTTTTTGCTATCTCATAATCCCTCGTACCTTTTATCCCCGGGTATCTGACATATTCAACGAATTTTTGATTACTTAAAAACTCTACAATCTTACCCGCAGACTCCTGCTGTCTCTTTACCCTGAGAGATAGAGTCGGAAGTCCATACACATAAATAGTCCAGGCAGTCTTTGAAGCCAGTTGACCACCAAAATCCTTCCTGTAGAGCATAAGAGGACTCTCGAACTCTTCCCTCGTGACCACCGCACCACCAACATCAGTTCCAAACCCACCGATATTCTTCGTCAGGCTGTGTACAACTACATCCACTCCCAGTGTCAATGGTCTCTGACAGAAGGGCGTGGCAAAGGTATTATCCACTATTGTATATATCCTATTCTCCTTCCCCCTCTTCTTATTTATCTCCCTGACCAGATCGACAACCCCCTGAATATCTATAACCTCCATCACCGGGTTCGTCGGCGTCTCGAAGTAGATTACACGGGTCTTTGGGCTTATATATTTCTTGATATTCTCAATGCGGGTAAAATCCGTAAAGTGCACCTTAATATCATATCTCGGATACCACATGGTAAAAAGACTATATGTACATCCATAGATAGTGCGGTGGCATATTATCTCATCTCCGGATTTGACAAATATCCCTGCAGCCGCGCTGACAGCCGCCATACCGGAGGCAAAGGTGATTGCACAATCCCCCGATTCAGCAAATGCCAGATTGTCTTCGAGCATTCCTCTAACAGGCTCATCAAGTCTTTCGTAAATGTATATAGGATCTGGAGTCCTGTGCCCGAAGACCGCCGGGTTTGCAAAGTTGTTGAAGCCTCGTGCCGCCCTCTCGATTGAGTCGAGCCTGTATGTCACCGAGGTGGACATCGGGGGGATCACATGATGGGAAAAATCCCACTTCTTTGTGAGGAATTTCCCATGTATTAGAAGTGAATTAGTCCTGTATTTCCCTGTCTTTTTGTCAATGTGGTGAGACATTTTTACCTCCTTGTCTAATTGAATTTAATGGTTTGATAAGGTAATACATTCACAAGGCTCAAAATAAACACTATTTTAATGGATTGTCAAATCAGATTGAATAACTATCCTAATAAGAGGGGTGTTCTATGGGGTAGATTACGATGATACAGGTAATATGGAGTATAAGTTATTGTAAGAGTATGTGTGGCTTTATGATATGCCAGTAGCACAGGTGGTATACGGGGATATGGATTTATATACAGAGGGTGGTTGTAATGGAGGAGGTTTGTTCGATAATTGACAATGAAAAAGAAAGAGTAGATAAGGTAAGGTTGGTATTGATAATAACCCCTGGCGGGATAGGGATAATAAGGTGTATTCACAGGTAGAGGCAGGAAGTATAGTATAATAGCGGTAATAATGATGATTGCATTGATAATGATAGCACCATATAAGGCAAAGGTATTCAGTAGAGGAGCTGGGTTTTACTATTTATAATGCTCTTTGTAAAGATGCTCTTGTCAGTCATTCATAAAATTTCAGGAATATTGACAATGCCTTTTTGTATTCCTCGAAGTTGAGCTGTGTGGATGAATCGGAGAGGGCAAGGTGGGGTCTTGGATGTACCTCGGCGAATAGTCCAGAAAAGCCGATGGCACCCGCTATCTTCGAATATAAGAATGCAAATCTCTTATCACCCCCCGATTGATTCTTCGCCCCTGCGGGTTTCTGGCAGGAGTGAGTTATGTCCATTATGACCTCTACATCCTGAGAGAGTAGGAGTTCTGCTGTTCTGAAATCTACCACAAGGTCAGAATATCCAAATAAGGTCCCTCGCTCTGTGATAAAGACCCTATTTTTTGTGTATTTTCTTGCCTTCTCGTAAGCCAGAAGTGCCTCTTTTGGAGACATAAACTGACCCTTTTTGATATTTATCATCTTGCCTGTCTTTGCCGATTCTACAATCAGGTCTGTCTGACGGGATAGGAATGCAGGTATCTGAATTATGTCAGCAACCTCTGCAACACTCTCTATCTGATGGGTCTCGTGTACATCGCAGAGTATCTTGAGTCCCAGATCCTTCTTGATAGACTTCAGAATCATTAGCCCGCTCTTTATACCAACTCCTCTGAATGAGTCTATGGATGTCCTGTTTGCCTTGTCAAATGAGGATTTGAAGAAGATATCGATCCCTCTTTTTTGGCTGAGATTCTTTATGAATCTTGCTGTCTTTATTACCAGTCCTCTATTCTCTATTACACAGGGTCCGGCTATCAATATTGGGGATTGCTTCATTTCTTGCCCTTCCGACTGCCCTTCTTGTTTTCATAGGCAGCCTTTACAAACGCGGCAAATAGGGGGTGTGGCTCAAGGGGTCTGGATTTGAACTCGGGGTGGAATTGACAGCCGAGGTAGAATTTGTGCCCCTTCAACTCCATTATCTCTACGAGTTTGGAATCGGGGGATAGTCCAGAAAATACCATTCCGTGCTTTTCAAATCTCTCCCGGTACTCATTGTTGAATTCGTATCTGTGTCTGTGTCTCTCCACTATCTCTTCCTTTTGATAGCACTTATATGCCAGTGATTTGGGGTTCAAAATACATTTGTAGCCGCCAAGTCTCATAGTCCCGCCCATATATGTGATATTCTTTTGCTCATCCATCATACAAATTACAGGGTCAGGAGTCTTTGGGTTGAACTCGAGGGAGTTTGCATCTTTTAGCCCCAGTTTGTTTCTACAGAATTCTATCGCCATAATCTGCATACCAAGGCATATCCCGAAGAAGGGGACATTGTTCTCCCTTGCATATCTGGCTGAGAGGATCTTCCCCTCGATTCCCCTCTCGCCAAAACCGCCGGGGATTAGTATCCCATCGAGGGATTTGAGTTCGTCCCTGTAATTCTGCTCGGTGAGATTATTAGAGTCTATGTACTTAATCTCCACTTTGATGTTGTTTGCTATGCCACCGTGGACGAGTGCCTCATATAAACTCTTGTAGGCATCTATCACCTGTACATATTTGCCCACCATCCCGATTGTTACGCTATCCTGAGGGTTGTACAACCTCTCTACTATCTTCTTCCATTTATCCAATCTTGGAGATGGTGTCCACATATTCAATAGGTCTGCGATCTTTTCGTCGAGCCCCTCTTCCCTCAATTTCAGGGGTACCTCGTAAATGTATTTCACATCCACCTCTGAGATCACATTATCGGGACTGACATTGCAGAAGAGGGCTATCTTTTCCTTTATCTCCTGAGGCAGCGGAATCTTAGTGCGGCAGACAATAAAGTCGGGTTGTATTCCTATCTCTCTCAATTCCTTTACACTGTGCTGAGTGGGCTTTGTCTTCATCTCCTGAACAGACTCTATGAATGGAACGAGCGTTACATGTATATAACACACATTCTGGGCACCCATCTCTGCCTTCATCTGCCTGACCGCCTCTAAGAATGGCTGACTCTCGATATCTCCTACTGTCCCTCCTACCTCCACAATAGCCACATCGCTGTTTTGTGAAGCGAGGAGTATCCTGCGTTTTATCTCATCAGTTATGTGAGGTATTACCTGAACGGTCTTACCGAGATACTCCCCCTTTCTCTCCCTCTCTATTACGGTCTGATAGACTTTGCCAGTCGTAATATTGTTATGCGCACTCATCGTAGATGTTGTAAATCTCTCATAATGCCCGAGGTCGAGATCGCACTCAGCCCCATCCTCTGTTACAAAGACCTCACCGTGTTGATATGGATTCATAGTGCCGGGGTCTACATTGATATACGGATCCATCTTTATATTGGTTACCTTAATCCCTCTCGCCTCCATAAGACAGGCTATGGACGAGGCAGTAATCCCCTTCCCTAAAGAAGATACAACCCCACCTGTGATAAATATGAATTTATTCTTTTTCTTTGTGGCCATAATTATTGTCCCTCTAATTTATGAAATTCCTGTATATTGTCAATCTTCCTGTAATTCTTATGGGTTATAAATCCTGCCATCGGAATACCATTTTCTATGAGCCGCATCTGCTCAAGGGACTCTACCTCTTCGAGATATGTAGGATTCATAGACCTGTATCTCAGGAGCATCTCCCTTGTAAAACCATATATACCGATGTGTCTATATACAGAGGTTTTGAGACGACTTTTATCTCTGAAATAGGGTATGGGGGCCCTTGTGAAGAAGATACAACAATCGTCTCTATTCAGGACAGCCTTTACCGTATCAGGGTCCTCAATCTCGTCATAATTGATCTTAAATACAGCCGTGCCGGTTTTGGTCTTCTTTTCCTTCATTTTCTTGATGACCCCTTCAATCAATTCAGGGTCTGCATCAACCTCGTCTCCCTGAAGATTTACTATTATATCTGATCTGATATTCCCTCTTATGACAGCCTCTGCAACCCTTTCGCTCCCATTCCTTGGTTTGCTACTGGTCTTTATATAGGGGATGTTGTACTCGAGACAGGCTCTTATAATCTTATTATCTGCTGTTGCAATATAGATACTCTTGAAATAGTCTGCTAAATTGTAATATATATGGACAAAGATAGGGAGTCCCTTTATTTTTAAGAGAGGTTTCCCCTTCAACCTTTTTGACGCAAGACGAAGGGGAATAACCAATGTAAAATCCTTCATTTAATTAAGCAAAAATCCTTGCCGGGGATATCCGAAATTTTATAATTCACAATTGTTACGAAAATAATGGAGGCGGCAACCGGACTCGAACCGGTGAATAACGGTTTTGCAGACCGTTGCCTTACCACTTGGCAATGCCGCCTCAACCTCAGAAAGGGATGACATAATAATAAAAATTTTCAACTAAACTGAGCGATCCCTTAAACATATTGGAATTACTAACAATCAATTCCAGTAATGTCAAGAAATTTTCTTGTATTGAGAGATTCTCATATAGTCTTTTCGACATAATAATCGAAAATTCGAGCAACTCTTTATAAATTTCCTGGCTATGACGCTATGATTTTTGCTCTTTAAACACACTTCCCCTTTTGACTCTCCCTGCTTACACAAACTACTAACTCCTACCCCCTTCTCACTCCTGCGAAGGTCTTAAAAAAATCTCCGCAAGTATATCGCAGATACCCGTTATATCGCTATACCGCTTGAATAAAGACATACCACCACGCCCAGTAATTTTTTCATCAGTTGGTTGAATTTTGTTAATTTTTAACGCTGATTTTGTATTCTTACTCATAGTTAACTCCTTTCACCTAATGGGTGAAGAAGCGAGGGAGAGCCCATCTCTCCCTCTTTTCATTCTGATAAATAGTAAAACAAAAAAATCGCTCAGATTTAGATCATACTATTTTGCCATTAGAAATGACCCAAAAATAAAAGGGAGAGAAGACAAATTCAAACTTAGAAGAAAAAAGATAAAGTATTACAACAAAAAACCTACTGAAAAAGCCAATTTGTCGTATCTAAGCCGAGACAGTACACTACCATTTCAATTATTAATCCCATACACCTCAAGTTCACTCAAGAATAGCCAGGAAACTCCATTTGTTTTGAATGTCACCTTTACATATCTACCTGTGAGGGGAAGCTCATTTCCTGCATATAAATATGCCTTTGAGTAGTGAGGCTGATCCTTGTACTTTATAGTCATTACACCAAGCAGAGAATAGTTAATACCGTCCCTCGAGACCTCTACTCTCATCTCCTCAGGATAATTTATCGCCGCCGAGATATCCGACATTACTACCGCTGAGACATCTGTTATCGACTTTAGTGATCCAAGATCGATTGTTATAACTACCTCTGGAACTGAATTCCAGCCTACCCAGTCCGACCATTCACTCCTGCCCTCTATACTGTCAAACAACTTCGTTCTTTTAGAATCGGGGTACTGATTTGAGGGTTCTATGTTATAATTATATGTCACAGGAGAATAGTATGTACCTTCAAAATACATCGCTTTGTAGCCCCTCAACAAATGCAGTGCCTCTTCTTGTTTATTCATAGCCACACTGGGAAGATATCTACTCATATGATGAGTTGTAATCCAGGCAATCCGTCTCTCCGATGATAAGGAGGCTATGTAGAGCTGTTGATTAACTCTTTTGATATATGCAGGTCTATACCAGTTATTATAAGCACTAAAATCTGACTTATCCAGTGACCATTGAAATAACTCGATATCTGCCCAGAACCTCGCAGGTCTCGAGGCATCCCGACAGGCCTCTAAATGTTTCTGTATACTAAAGGAGCCATAGAGAGGATTATCGAAACTTCCTACACCATCCTGAAGCAAAAATATATCAGGATGAGCACCTATAATGTTTTCGCCATTATATATTCCACCATTTACAAATGCCTTTACCCAATCAGATACCTCAATAGTGGTATAGGGAGTCCCCTTAAAAAAGATAGGGAGATAACCTCCCGCAATGACGGGTCTTTTGCTTTTTTGGTGTATATAATCGATAGTGAATGGGTAAAAGTCATCCAGAAGAGAAAGAGAATGCTCCACCACAAATGCCTCCTGTACAATATAATATCCCTTGAAAGCGGGATGGGTACCATAAATCCTCTCGAAATTATCTACAAGTTCTGAATTCTTACTTATGCAGGCCGATTTTACAGGATCATTCCACCAGTAAAAACCATTACTCTCTTCACACCAGGAAAGACCCACATAGACCTCCATACCTCGTTTGCCCGCTTCATTCAGAAACCATCCCAGCATCTCATCGGACACATTTCTTGAAGATGTGCAACCCGTTGAGCAGGTCACAATCGCAGTAGAATGAACTATTACAGTATATAATCTGTTCTTTACCATCTCATCCAGAAGATTTCTCAAATAATCTTTATTTGTTTCAAAATCATATTCACTCAGTACAACAAATGTACCTGTTAGTATCGAGCTACAAACTCCTCCACATCCATCAGGGCTACCATAAGACTTTCCATCGCAATTGGGCACACAGGCAGGAGATATACAACTACCATTGTCACAGAATGTACCTTTCGGGCACAACTCAGGATCTCCCCATTCTGTACAACCATTATTGTGGGGGTCTATACACCTCTTTACTTTAACAAACTCAACACACTGAGTCTCTCCACTTAAGCAATCCAGCCTCTTCTCACACCCATTACTCCATAGTCCATCACAGTTTCCATATCCAGCATTGCACACACAACTACCATTAGAACAGGTTGCATTGGCTCCGCAACTCCCGCAACTACCTCCACACCCATCATCCCCACACTCTTTATTTGAGCAATCAGGTGTGCAGTTCTTGCACATCCCATTCTCACAACCATTCACACACTCCCTATCATTATACCCATACTCGCACCTGTCATTTACACACTTGCCGCTTGTGTCATATACCCTCAATTTCTTACTATCTACACAATAATTCTTCGGGGGCTCACTACAATACCTCTTGTTGCTCCATATCATACAACCATCTTCGCTCTTTATACACTCCCTGTAACCATCTTCACCATCACAAACAATCTTACCAGCCGTATAACACTCATTCTTACAACCTGTATCTGTGACCGTGTCTATCACATCCTCTGCATAAGAAATTAAATCAATTACTGAATCCTCCTCTGTCGATAGGCCATCCTCAGGAATATCCACCCCTGCATCCTCTATGACCCCTTTATCTTCTACAATCTCCAGTATATCTTCATCAGGAGTCCCTTTATCCAATAACCCTACCTCCCTATTCACATCCTGCACAGAACTACCACAGGAAATATTCAACAACAAAAAAACTACAACTAACAAAGCTTTTACTCTCATAATATCCCTCCTATCAAAAATGGTAATTTGGAATCTAACAACTTTTATGAATCATAAATCTCCTCGAATCCTGTTCTCATCTCTAAGTTTACCTGGCCTGCTATTATTTTTCAACTCTTTCTATATTCAGCAGAGGGCTATTTTCTCGTAGATGCCAGTTATCACACTGATAACATTATTGTTCAATCTCCCGCAAATCCCCGGCAATTTTTTATCTTGAAATAAGGGGGGTTTGATATTAGATTTCTTAACTACTCTTTTTATGGAGAGATCGATGAAAAGACTTGCCTTTGTTCTGTGTTTCATCCTGATCACCGGGTGTTCCAGGGGTGATGAGATAAATATTATTTACTCCTCCGATATGTGGGGAGAGACATCCCATTGTGGTTGTCCCGGGCACCCAACCGGTGGACTGCCTCGCAAGTCCAGTTTCATCAAAGATGTGAGAAAGAACCTGAAGGGGGTGTACTATTTTGAGATAGGGGATGCATTCTTCAAACCCGGCTCTACGAGAGATCAGTTGGTGGCTGAGAGCAAGAAGGTGGATATGTTTTTAAACTTTTTCGATAAGATGAGGCTTGATGTTTTTGTCCCTGGTGAGGTTGACCTGAATATGGGCGTCGAGGAGTTGAAGAAGAGAGTTGCAAACAGAAAGTTCAAGGTATTACTCTCCAACCTCGTAAAGAAGGGGACAAGAGAGACTGTATTCGACAGGACATATATTGACAGCAGATATGGCAAAAAGGTGTGTGTCTTCTCCCTTATATCCCCCGAGCTCTTCAAATCCGATGATTATGAGGTTCTTGAGCCTGTGAATGTGGCAAAGGAGATTTTGAGGGATTTCACAAAGTCGGGTTGTGAATTCAATATCCTGCTTTCTCACCTCGGTTATAATTCGGATACAGGCTTTTTAAAGGAGATGGCAAATTCGAATCTCAATGTTCTCATAGGTTCTCACGACGGAGGATGGATGAGTTCACCGAGAAGGGATGGTAATGTAATCACTGTATATGGTTATCGAAGGGGTCAGGCGGTGGGGCACATCGGGTTTTCGGGTAGTCTCAATACCAGGGAGATGGAGGACGCAACTAAGATCATAGACAAAAAGGATACCCTGAGGAGGTTTGAAAAAGAACTCACAATCCTCCTTGAGCCCACAAAGGGGAAGGATCCCGAGGAGTTCTTTAAGAATGATTCGAGCACCCTTATGAGGATCAAGATGATAAAGCAACGAATAGAGGAGTTGAAAAAAGAGGTAAATGTGGAGTATAAAAAGGGGTATTACTTTAACAGGGTGGTGGCGATGGATACGGAATACGAGGACGATAAAGAGATCGAGGAGATGGTAAAGGCGGTTGAAGGGAGTTCAGGGAGGTAGGTTATGGATAGAATAAATGTGGGCGGACAGGCAGTTATAGAAGGGGTGATGATGAGGTCCCCTAAGGCTTTCGCCATTGCCGTAAGGAGGCCTGATGGGAAGATCGAACTCTCTATACGCAGGTGGGTCTCTCTCTGGGAGAGGGTGAAGTTTTTGAGATATCCATTCTTGAGAGGGGCCGTGGTGCTTCTGGAGACCGTCTTCAACGGGATTTCGGCACTCAATTTCTCTGCGAAGGTAAGTATGCCCGAGGAGGGTAAGGAGAAGAGAGAAGAGTCAGATATGGCTATAATTGTGACTATGATCGTGGCTTTTGCGTTCGGGCTTTTTCTCTTCGTAGCACTCCCCCACTATCTGACTATAATATTCTCCAGACTGATGGGAAGGGAACTGGATGTCTCGAGTATAATGTTTCATATAGTAGACGGGGTTATAAAGATAGTTATCTTCCTTGCATACCTCTATTTCATATCTCTTTTAAAGGACATAAGGCGGGTCTTTATGTATCACGGGGCAGAGCATAAGTCCATCTTTGCCTATGAAAACAACGAAGAACTCACCGTTGAGAACGCACGAAAGTATACCACCCATCACCCGAGGTGCGGGACATCCTTTCTGCTCATTGTCATTCTCGTATCCATCTTCCTCTTTGCCATTGTCTTCCCCTTTATTCCCGATTTTGTAAGCAACAAATGGCTCAACAATGCGATTATGGTAATTATAAAGATTGTCCTGATGCTACCTGTGGCAGGTATATCTTATGAATTCCTGAAATTCTCGAGTAAGTATCAAAAGAACCCTGTGCTTCAGGTCCTGATATATCCCGGGCTCCTCCTTCAAAGGATCACCACTCAGTCCCCGACGGATGATATGCTGGAGGTTGCCATAATCTCCATACTCGCTGTCTTGAGAGAGGAGGAGAACCCAGAAGATGAGACGAGGGTTATGACTTTTGATTGCCTCGAGGATTTCAAGAGGAGATATCTTAATGCAGGCTCAGGTTCAATCGAATCGGAGGTCAGCCATCAGGCGGTTCAGTGATATGAGATACCTTTACCCCCATTAGTTGATGTTTATAAAAATTTCTGGATAAATAGATTAAGGTGTATTGTTCTCGTCTTAGAGGTTTTTTATGTACGACAAACTTGAAGAGATAGAAAAGAGGTTCGATGAACTCTCGGAGAGGATGGGGAATCCGGAGGTTATTTCCAACAGGATGGAGTTTGAGAAGGTGGCAAAAGAGAGGGCAACCCTTGAGCCCATAGTGGAGAAGTTTAGATTACTCAGGACGAAGGAGAAGGAACTCAGGGATGCAAAGGAGATGCTCAGCTCAAACGACGCAGATTTGAAGGAGCTGGCAAAGGAGGAGGTTTCAACCCTCACAGAGGAGGTGGAGAGGCTCAGGGAAGAAATCAGGATCCTGTTGCTCCCGAAAGACCCGAATGATGAGAAGAATGTGATACTGGAGATAAGGGCGGGGACAGGCGGCGAGGAGGCCTCTCTCTTTGCTGCGGACCTGTTCAGGATGTACTCCCGATATGCCGATTCAAAGGGATGGAAGGTTGAGGTCCTGTCTATGAATACGACAGGACTTAAGGGGATCAAGGAAGTCATCGCTGTTATTTCTGGCAATGGTGTATATTCAAATCTCAAATATGAAAGCGGGGTCCACAGGGTTCAGAGGGTCCCAATTACAGAGGCATCTGGAAGGATACACACCTCTACTGCCACAGTGGCGGTGCTACCCGAGGCTGATGAGATAGAGGTGCAGATAGATGAGAAGGACCTTGAGATAGAGGTCTGTCGTGCCTCAGGTCCGGGCGGGCAGGGAGTAAATACTACAGACTCCGCTGTCAGGGTGGTGCATAAACCCACCGGGATTGTTGTGAGCTGTCAGGATGAAAGGTCCCAGCAGAAGAATAAGGCGAGGGCATTGCAGATCTTGAGGGCGAGGTTGTACGAGATGCAGAGGGAGGCTCAGGAGAAGGAGATAGCAGATACGAGGAGGAGTCAGGTCGGCACAGGGGAGAGGGCAGAGAAGATAAGGACATACAACTTCCCTCAAAATAGAGTGACGGATCACAGAATAGGTTTTACCACTCACAAACTGGATATGATACTGGATGGAGAGCTGGATGAACTGATTATAGCCCTCAGGACATACTATCAGGCTGAGGCACTCAAGAAGGGCAGTCAGTGAGTCAGAACATAAAAAAAGGGACTGTATTGTCAGCCCTGATGTGGGCCTCAGAGGAGTTCAGGTCTGCAGGCATCGAGTCTTACAGGCTGGATGCAGAGCTGTTACTCTCAGAGGTCCTGAAGATCTCCAGGGTGGGACTCTATCTAAACTTTGACAGACCTATGAATAAAGATGAAAAGGAGAGGTTCCTCTCACTGGTCAGAAGGAGGATTAAGAGAGAACCTGTGGCTTACATCCTCAATCGTAAGGAGTTTATGACAGTTGAGTTGTATGTAGATAATAATGTTCTGATTCCCCGCCCGGAGACTGAATGTCTGGTGGAGTGGATACTCAAGAATGTTCAGATTGGATCAGAGAGCAGAGTGATAGATATAGGTACGGGCTCGGGTTGTATCGCCATAGCACTGCTCAAGTATACGCCAATCAAACACATCTATATTACAGATGTGAGTGAAGGTGCTCTTGCCGTAGCTGAACGCAATATTAAAACCATCGTAAATGACAAGCAATACACCAGATACCTTACATCTCTTATGGACGGGATAAATGAGTGGGAGTTTGACATAGTGGTCAGTAATCCCCCTTATATCAAAAGGGGTGAACTTAAGGAATTGATGCCTGACATCATTGAGTACGAACCGAGGCTGGCACTTGACGGCGGCGAGAGGGGGGATGAGATAATCACGAAGTTGATAGCCGAGGCACACCTGCACCTGAAAAAGGAGGGACTCCTCATCTTTGAACACGGAGATGATTATAACATAGATGAGGGTCTAATAAACGGGAAATACGAACTAGTTCATAAGGGGAAGGACTATTCAAACCGCAATAGATTTGTAGTTCTTAAAAAGATCTGAGAATCGACTTCAATAAATTCTCTCTTTAATCCCGTTTAAGTTTGATAATTGTAGGTCGATATGCTATAAAAACACTATGTTTACTTCGAGAAATTGTCTTATCGCGGCTGGTGTTGTCCTCCTTACCCTCCTGATCATATTCTTCAATCCAGAGGCAAGGGCAAGGAGATTGATCGATCGGGGTCTCGAGGAGGCTAAGGATAATAATCTTCATACAGCAGGGCAGATATTTCAAACCGCCGCGAGGATCTGCCCCGAATGCTATCTGGCCCGATACAATCTGGGGAATGTCTTTCTGGCTACCAATCATTACGAAGAGGCTCTGAACGAATTCTACGCCGCCGCATCTATCAAGCCAAAAGACCCTCTACCTCTCTATGAAATTGCACGCCTCCACGCAATCCTCGGGCACAAAGAGACCTCTCTCTACTATCTCGAGTTGTCGATTAAAAACGGATTTTCTGACATCAAGAGACTCAATAATGACCCCGATTTTGCTCAGTATCACTCCGAGGAGAGGTTCAAGAGATTGATAAAGGTATGGGAGGGGATTCACGGACAGAGGGAATAGACCTGCCATATTCAATTGGTCCTAAAAAATACTTAATATGAGGAAAATTTAGGATAGAAATAAATCAATGGGTGGGTAATTGCTGGAAATCATCCATAGAGACAAATTTTAAATCCTGACTCCATAAACTTTCAAAATAAAATTATCCGACAACTATAGGTGCCATCCATAACAGAATTTTTACTATAAGCAAAAAAATATTTGTAGAAATTTGAACAAAAAGTTGATAGATGAAAGGGGTTGTATTTTTACTTTTTAATCAGAGAAGATGCCTTTAGAATTATAAAAAGGAAGGAGAGGCCGATATGAAAGAGCAAAAGGTAATGTTTTTGACTGATGCCCAGTTAAAATCAGAGATTGAGCGATGCGAATTCTGCGAGGAAAAGCCCTGCCAGGATGCCTGTCCTGCCCACTGTTCCCCTGCAGATTTTATTATGGCTGTAAAGAGATTTTTACCATCAGACTTTGAACGCTCTGCTGCCCTGATCTATTCTGCCAACCCCCTCGGAGGGGTCTGTGGTGCCGTATGTCCTGACAGACACTGTATGGCAGCCTGCTCAAGGAAGAAGTTTGACAGACCAATAAACATCCCTGCTGTACAGGCTACAATTATAGAGAAGGCAAAGAGGATGAAGGTTTTGCCTGCGTTTATGATCGAGGAACAGAAGCCCTTCAATGTTGCTATAGTTGGTGGTGGTCCCGCGGGTCTGGGGGCTGCTGCCTCCCTGGCACAGATGGGTTATAATGTGACCATATTCGAGAAGTCTGACAGACTCGGAGGGATGTGTAATCTGATACCTGATTCGAGACTGGACAGGTCTGTATTGCAGTCAGATATCGAGTTTATTCTCTCCCTCGGGAATATCAGTGTAAAAACCAAAACGGAGGTTGGTTCTGTCAGAGAACTCCTGAATGAATACGACTCCGTTCTGGTAACCACCGGTCTGGACAGACCTCATAGCTTGAATGTAAAAGGTATCGAAAACACTATAGACTGGATGAAATTCTTAAAGGATTATAAATCACTCAGAATAAAAGGAAAGAATGTGGCCATTATAGGCGGTGGTGCGGTGGCAGTAGATTGTGCCATTGTGGCAAGAGAGAGCGGGGCGAGACATATAGAGCTTTTTGCCCTTGAATCACTCTCAGAGCTTCCGCTCACGAAGAGGGAGTTTGAGGAGTTGATTGAGTATAATATTCAGGTCTCAAACCGTACGAGGATTACGGGTATCTCAAGGAGCAGGAGTAAATTCTCCCTTATGACGGTGAAGGTTAGCCTCGATGAGGGAGAGAAGTTCCATCCATCCCTTGTAAAGGATATAAGGGGCTCTGAGCAGAGGCGAGATGGGTTTGACATCGTTGTTCAGTCCATCGGTGCCCGCGGGTCCACATCGGTTGAAAATATCAAGGGCATCTTTTATGCAGGTGACCTTGTAAATGGACCGAAAACAGTGGTTGAGGCGGTTGCCTCCGGTAAGAATGCAGCAATGAAGGTCGATGCCTTCATAAGAAGGGTCAAATCCGAGAGGATCAAGAAAGATACAAAGTCGTTCTATATACTGAAGGGGCTTGTAAAGACACCTGTGCCGCTGAATACAAAATTCTTTTCGAAAGAGATCATATCGCCATTTATCCTCTCTGCCGCGCCGCCATCTGATGGTTATGACCAGATGAAGAAGGCATATGAGGCGGGCTGGGCCGGGGGTGTAATGAAGACTGCATTTGACAATGTCCCGATTCATATACCTTCGGAGTATATGTTTGCATTCTCCAGGTCTACCTATGCCAACTGTGACAATGTCTCTGCCCATCCTCTGGATAGAGTAGCAAAGGAGGTCGAAAGGCTCGTTAGGGAATATCCCGACAGATTGACAATGGCATCCACCGGCGGTCCTGTCACAGGCAGAGACGAAGAGGATATGAAGGTATGGCAGTCCAATACCAGGAAACTTGAAAATGCCGGGGCCATGGCTATTGAATACAGTCTTAGTTGTCCTCAGGGTGGGGATGGCACAAAAGGAGATATCGTGTCACAGGATGCAGAACTTACGGCAAAGATTATAGACTGGGTAATGTCCGCATCAAACCCGGAGGTGCCAAAACTCTTCAAGCTCACTGCGGCGGTGACATCTATCTACCCAATCATAAATGCCATAAAAGAGGTGTTCAGAAGACACCCCGGGCAGAAGGCAGGGATTACCCTTGCAAATACATTCCCTACACTCGCCTTCAGGAAGGGGAAGAAGGAGAGATGGGAGGAGGGGATAATCGTTGGTATGAGTGGTGAAGGTGTACTCCCCATAAGTTATCTTACTCTTGCGAATGCCTCAAAGCTCAATGTGGAGATATCCGGCAATGGCGGTCCTATGGACTACAAAGCGGCGGCTGACTTTCTGGCTCTCGGTGTAAATACAGTACAGTTCTGCACGATAGTTATGAAGTACGGATATGGGGTTATCAATGACCTGATGATGGGATTGAGCTACCTGATGAAGTCCCGCAACTTCAACTCTGTTGAGGAGTTGAGGGGGGCGGCACTCCCTGACCCCATAAGACCATTTATGGAACTCCCATCTGAAAAGAAGATCTCACAGGTAATCGAGGCACTCTGCACGGGTTGCGGTAATTGCACAAGATGCCCATATCTCGCTATAACGCTTAATAAGAAGAAGATCCCCGAGACAGATCCCTCTCGCTGTATAGGGTGTTCGATCTGTGTCCAGAAGTGTTTTGCAGGCGCCCTGTATATGAGAGAGAGGACTGAGAGGGAGAAGAGGATGCTGAAGGAGGGATAACTTAAGAAAAGAGGAGTTCTGTTATGAGGACACTAATAAAAAATGGTACTGTAATAACATTAGGCAAGAAGAACAGGGTGCTAAATGACCACTCTATCCTGATTGAAAACGGGAGGATCAGCAGGATAGTGAGAGATAATGAGTTCAAGGGCAGGTATGATAAGGTAATAGATGCGAGCGGGAAGGTTGTGATGCCCGGCTTTATAAATGCTCATATGCATTTTTACTCTACTCTTGTGAGAGGGTTTGGGAAGGCAAAGCCTTCTAAGGATTTTGTAGAGGTTTTAAAGAATCTGTGGTGGAGACTGGATAAAAGACTCACCCTCGAGGATGTCTATTACTCTGCCCTTATAATGATGATAAATGCCATAAAGCACGGGACCACTACACTAATAGACCATCACGCCAGTCCATTTGCCATAAGGGGTTCCCTGTTTGAGATAGCCAGGGCGGCAACTATTGCGGGATTGAGAGTCTCTTGCTGTTATGAGGTCTCGGACAGGGATGGAAAGAGGATACGGGAGGAAGGGATTGCTGAGAACGAAGAGTTTATCAGATGGACAGAGGAGAATAGATCAGAGTATATAAAGGGGATGTTTGGGCTTCACGCAGCCTTTACCCTTGAAGACGAGACACTGAAGAAGGCTTCAGAGATTGGAAACAGCCTCAACGCAGGATTTCATATTCACTGTGCAGAGGCCCTCTCCGATGAGGAACACTCCCTAAAAAAGCACGGGATAAGGGTGGTTGAGAGACTCGACAGGTTTGAGATAGTCAACGACAGGAGTATCCTTGCTCATTGTGTACATATAGACAGAAATGAGATGAAGATAATATCAAGAAGGGGTGCCTCTGTTGCCCACAACCCCCAGTCCAATCTGAATAATGCCGTCGGCATCGCCGATGTCCTCAATATGGATAAACTCGGAATAAGAGTATTACTCGGAACTGATGCGATGACAGTTAATATGCTTGAGGAGCTCAGGGTCTCCCTCTGGGCACAGCACTTAAGACAGAATAATCCGAGTTGTGCCTTTATGGAGATTGCAAATACACTACTTAAAAACAATCCTGAGTTTGCATCTAAACACTTTGGTGTAAGGCTTGGCGAGATATCTGAGGGAGCAGCGGCAGACATAATTCTGATTGATTATCTCCCGCCGACACCTCTTAATGATGAGACTGCAACTGGACATATAATATACGGTATCTCTCAGGAGATAGTTGATACCACTATGGTGGGTGGTAGGATCTTAATGAGAAACAAAAAGTTGTGTATTGATATAGATGAAGATGAGATATACCAACGGGCCAGAAGGTTATCCAGGAGCCTCTGGGAAAGATTCTGAGTAATGCCAGATAGCAGAGGGAAAAAGAGGAGACTCGATCGACTCTTGATATCGAGAGGGCTTGCCGGACATATTGATAAGGCTAAGGCACTCATTCTTTCTGGTGAAGTGATGGTAGATGGGTGCGTTATCAAAGACCCCCTATTTCAGATTGAAGAAGATTCAGATATAAATGTTGTCAGGCGAGGGTATGTCTCAAGGGGTGGAGAGAAGCTTGAGGGTGCCCTTGCGGATTTTAATCTTGATGTAAGAGGGTTTGTATGTGCTGATATCGGAATATCCACAGGCGGCTTTACAGACTGTCTATTGAAACACGGGGCTTCGAAGATTTATGGATTTGATGTAGGTTATGGGGTCGTAGATTATTCCCTCAGAAATGATAGCAGGATAATTCTCTTTGAGAGGTGCAATTTCAGAAAATTTGATACCTCCCTGATAAATGAAAAAATGGATCTGGTGGTGATAGATGTATCCTTTATCTCCTTGAAGAAGATAATCCCCAATGCATTAAATCTCCTCAAGAATAGAGGGTACCTCTTATCTCTTTTGAAGCCTCAATTCGAGGCACCAAGAGGTCTTGTACGAGGAGGAATCCTGAGAGACGAGAAAATTCTGCGAGCCGTTATTGAAGATTTTGAGTCGTTTATAAAGGGGCTTGGTATTTCGTTTATCGGCCTAAAACCATCCAGAATAAGGGGTAAAAAAGGGAATCAGGAGTATTTTATCCTTTCTCGCCTCTAACCTGACACATCATTAGAGGTATAATATCAAGCATAGGTCGCAAATAGTGCCAGGTAAAAAGGGAGATTTATCCAGGATTTCCTTTGTTTTTTCACAAATCTGCCGTTATCATCACCCTTTACCCTTTAGTTTTTAAGCCTATACACCTATATAACCCACTTCAAACCTGTATCCTCTATACACCCCACACGCTTTTTCATTGTTTCAACTCAAAAATACCAAA